>Ga0181520_10000101_pt1 | contig 163664 bp, 141 predicted proteins | sample PEATcosm2014_Bin_29_FD_132451 | JGI IMG/M metagenome (GOLD analysis project Ga0181520, IMG submission 132451) | Peatland microbial communities from MTU Mesocosm Facility, Houghton, MI, USA - PEATcosm2014_Bin02_30_metaG | ecosystem: Environmental > Terrestrial > Soil > Wetlands > Peat | place...
AAATCGTCGGCGCCATGGGAGGGCGCGGTGTGCACGGCTCCGGTACCTTGATCCATGGTGACGTAGTCGGCGAGGACTCCGAGAATGTCACGCTGGAGGAAGGGATGGGCGAAGATGGCGCGCTCCAGTTGGGAGCCGGGAAAGCTGGCGATGACATCGTCGCCGAGCGAAGCCGGGGCACCGGCATGAACACGGCTTTTGAGCCCGCACTTGAGGATGGTGGTTGCGGCAAGCTCTTCGGCCAGGATGTAGACGCCGTCCTGGCAGGCAAGCGCAACGTAGGTGGCGCGGGGATGGAAGGCGACGGCCATGGAGGCAGGCAGGGTCCAGGGTGTGGTGGTCCAGATGATGGTGCTGACCCTGCCATCGTAGGCGGCAAGCTCGGGCTCGATTGCCCCTGGGTCGCTCTTGAGGACGTACTTTACATAAACGCTGGGGCTGGTGTGGTTGGCGTACTCGACCTCGGCCTCAGCCAGCGCGGTGCGGTCGTGGATGCACCAGTAAACGGGCTTGAGTCCCTTGTAAACGAGACCCTTCTCGAAGAAGGCGTAGAAATTCTCGATGACCTTGGCTTCGTAACCCTTGGTCATGGTGGAGTAGGGATTGGCGAAGTCGCCGAAGACGCCAATGCGCTGGAACTGATCGCTCTGAATCTTTAGATACTTTTCGGCGTACTTGCGGCAGGCGTTGCGGACCGCGAGCGGGTCCATTTCAAGCTTCTTGCGGCCCAGCGCCTCATCGACTTTGATTTCGATGGGCAGGCCGTGACAATCCCAGCCGGGAACGTAGGGCGAGTCGAAGCCGGCCATGGTGCGCGACTTGACGATGAAGTCCTTGAGGCACTTGTTGAGGGCGTGGCCGAGATGGAGGGCGCCGTTGGCGTAAGGCGGTCCGTCATGCAAGACGTAGGAGGGCGCGCCCGCGCGCGATTTCCTGACCATCTCGTAGATGCCAATATTCCGCCAGTGTTCGAGCATTTTGGGCTCGTTCTGGGGCAGGTTCGCCTTCATGGGAAAATCGGTTGTGGGCAGATTGACGGTTGCCTTGAGGTCCACTCGGGTCTATGTCTCCGATCGATAAACCAGCAGCGGGTTGATGCACACCCGCGAAGTTCTGGAAATTCTTATTATAAGCCGAGAGACGCAGAGGGACAGAGACAGGTGGAAGGGAAGCGTGGTGGGGGCAGGATGCGGATTGCCCGTGATACAGGAGCAATCCGGCACTTGAGATCTCCATCGCCCGGTCGCGTCTGACTATTAACTGAGTCGATTCCCACCGCAGCGAGAGGAACAAGCTCCTCTTAGACGGCCATTAGACTCGGAATTATGAGGAAGTCTTTAGTCTTTGTTCTCTTTGTTTTGTTTGCTTGCGGCGGTCTAAGCGCGCAGCCCAATACTTGGCAACCATCGCCGGGACATACGCAGATACCGATATGGCCGGGGGCAGTCCCTGATTCGCAGCCTGTCGCGGGGCCGGAGGTCGCGGAGACGTTTGAGAAGTTGGGAAAGGACTTGCTTGTTGCCGGGATGCCGGTGGTTGGTGTGAGCAACGTGACGCGGCCTACGATGACGGTCTATTCGCCAAAGGGAAAGAATTCGGGCGTTGCGGTCGTCGTTTTCCCGGGCGGAGGCTATCAGGTTCTGGCCATCGATCTTGAAGGCACGGAGATCTGCGACTGGCTCGTGTCCAAGGGGATTACGTGTGTGCTGCTGAAATACCGCGTGACTGACGTGGGGCTTTACCCGAAATCTGGGCCGTATCCAGAATCACCGATGGCGTTGCAAGATGCGCAGAGGACGGTTGGGCTGGTACGCTTTCACGCCTTGGAGTGGCACATCGATCCGCACAAGATTGGAGTGCTCGGGTTCTCGGCGGGTGGGCATCTAGTGGCAGCAATGAGCACGCATTTTCAGCAGCGTTTCTATCCGGCCGTAGATGAGGCCGACAAAGAAAGCTGCCGCCCGGATTTCGCAGTGGCACTTTATCCCGGACATCTGTCGATTGCTGCGGCGGAATGGGATGCTAAACAAGGCACGAAGAAGTTTTCGGTTCCTCATCCGGCAGCTACTGATAAAGAATTTGGGCTGAATCCAGAAATTCCTGTCACCCGCCAGACGCCGCCTACGTTCCTGCTGCAGGCAGAAGATGACCATGTGGATAACGTAGACGACTCGCTGGCGTACTACATTGCGTTGAAGAAGGCCGGGGTTCCCGTAGAGATGCATTTGTACGCCCAAGGTGGACATGCGTTTGGGCTAAGGCGCTCGAAATTTCCAATAACGGGATGGCCCCAGTTGGTGGAAGTGTGGCTTGGCACGACTGGAATGATTGCGGAGTAATCGTTCTGGGGTGGCGTACGACAAGGCGGCCCAGACCATGGTCACGAGCATTGAGCCCGTCAACTCGAGAAGTTCGATCAACAGCTCGGCTATGTTCTGCGCACATCTCCAGAGTGATTGTTGGTGACGACCAAACGCCCAAATGTTCAGAAACTAGATTGCTCCCGGGTTGTCGGCTGTTCGGAAGCTGGCCCGCCGCCGCAGAAAGCTATGGAGCGGGGTGGGCAGGACGCCGACCGTGCGCGGCGGCGCGCTCAGTGGAAGACGAGGGCCCGTGCCGGAAAATCTGGTGGTTTTTCTTGGGGCGGATGTACCGGCGGGGCGATCGCGTGATATGAAGTAAGCAGATGCATGGCGACCCAGGGCGGAAATGGAAGCGGGCGGCAAGCACGGTACGGGAATGAGCAAAGAAACGGCCAATTGCGCGGTTTGCGGGCAGAGTCTCGGCGAGGACGGCCGCTGCCGGCGATGCGATGGCAACAGCCATGTCTGGACGATTCAGGATTGGCGGCCGCTGCTGACGCTTGGGCTGGTGATCGTGCTCGGCTTCTCGTTTACGCGGCTGGTGGTGAACGGCTTCGACGCCAAAAGGAAGGTACTGGCCGGCCAGTACTACGGCGCGGGGCTGGGAGCGATGACGGCCGGGCATCCTGCCGAAGCGGTGGACGACTTTGAAACCGCGCTGCTGTATTCCCGCGACAACTTCCAATACCGGCTGAAACTGACGGACGCGCTGCTGGCCTCGGGTGCGACCGGCGAGGCTCTGTCGCAACTGCACGCCTTCCGGGAACAGCGGCCGGCAGATGCGCAGGTGAACCTGAAGCTGGCTCGCCTGGAGGCGCAGCGCCAGCACGTGGACGAGGCCTTGCACTACTACCAGAATGCGACGGAAGGAGTGTGGCCGGAAGGCAGCGATCCGGTTGCGCAACGGATCGGCGTGCGCCTGGAAGAAGCGGAATACCTGGTGAGGCTGGGCCGGCAGGAACAGGCGGAGGAGCGGTTGATGGCGCTGGCAGCGGCGCTTCCGGCTTCGTCTCCAGAACAGGGAAGACTGGGGGATCTCTTTCTGCGCAATGGAGATCCGGGCCGGGCATTGAGCGCCTACCAGGCGGAGCTGAAGCTGGAGCGGGACTCCGATGCCGCGATTCTGGGCGCGGCCCAGGCGAGCTTTGCCGCGGGCAGCTATGCGACGGCGCGGCGCTACCTGGTCGAGTTGCGGACGGAGACACCGGAATCGCACGCGCTGTTGGAGCAGATTGAACGCATGGAGGCACTGGACCCATTTGCGCGCAGCGCGACGGGAACGGTGCGAACGGAGCGGACAATGGCGGCATTCCGCATCGCCGTGGACCGGCTGGCCGGTTGTGGAGTTCCATTTGCCCAGGCTTTGAGCCGCGGAGAGAAGATTGTGAGTGCCGCCGGCCCGGCACAGTGGAGCGAATTTGCGAAGTGGGCGGAGCAGCTTTCGCCCATGATGAGCGAGCGCAGATTGCGCGGCCGGGACGACGTGATCGAAAGCACCATGCGATTTGTGTTCCAGGCGGAGATGGCGGCTCAAAAAGATTGCGGAAAACCGGCGCTGAACGATGAGGCATTACTGTTGCTGGCTCGCGAACGCCTGGGAGCGAATTGATGACGCCGCGCATTGGCCAGAGCCGCGAGCGATTGGCGCAGTTGATGTCTACGCCGGTGCGGCGCAAGTACTTTGAAACCCTGCTCCGGATGCTGGGGCCGTCAGGACTGGTCTCGATCCGCGAAGAGCAATTCTTCCTGGTTCTGGCAATCGCCATCGGCATTCTGGCCGGCTTCTGCGTGGTGCTTTTCCGGATTGCCATCGCCGAGGCCAGACTGTGGCTGCTGGGTAGTTCGATGCATCCCAGCGCACCCCGGGTGGTGCTGGTTCCGGCCGCGATGGGGCTGGTGATTGCGGTGCTGGCGGTACGATTTTTCCCGCGGGTCCGGGGCAGCGGTGTGAACCAGACCAAGGGCGCACTGTACATCTACGACGGCTATATTTCGGCTGAGACCGTGGTGGGAAAGTTTGTTTTGAGCGCGCTGGCCATTGGCAGTGGACAGTCGCTGGGGCCCGAAGACCCGGCTCTGCAGATTGGCGCTGGGGTGGCCTCGGCGCTGGGACGATGGCTGAAGCTCTCCAAGGAACGGCTGCGGCTGGTAACCCCGGTGGGCGCGGCGGCGGGACTGGCAGCGGCCTTCAACGCCCCCATCACGGCGGTGCTGTTTGTGACCGAGGAGGTGATTGGGCGCTGGAGCGCGGGAATTTTGGGCGCGGTGGTGCTGTCAGCCATCTCCAGCGTGGTGGTGGAACGCTGGTTTATGGGCGATGAACCGCTGTTCCGGGTGCCGCTTTACCACCTGGATCACGCCGGGGAACTGGTGGCCTACGCGGTGCTGGGCGTGGTGGGCGGAGTGGCGTCGCTGGTGTTCGTGAAGGTGATCAAACATCTGCGGCCGAGGCTGCGGAGTTTGCCGCAATGGTCGCAATACGTGCAGCCCGGCGTGGCGGGATTGCTGATTGGAATCATCGCGATCTGGTATCCGCAGGTGATGGGAGCCGGGTACGAGTGGATGGACCTGGCGATGCACAATCGCTTTCCGTGGGAGCTGCTGGGCATAATTGCGGGACTGAAACTGGTCTCCACCGCCTTGAGCTTTGCCACGGGTACGCCGGGTGGTCTGTTTGCCCCAGTGGTGTTTATGGGAGCCATGCTGGGCGCCGCAGTGGCCATGGCGGAACAGATGTTATTTCCGGCGTTTGCGGTGCCGGTGGGCGCCTACGCCCTGGTTGGCATGGGCGCGCTGTTTGCCGGAGTTCTGCGCGCCCCGATGACCTCGGTTTTCATGATTTTGGAGGTGAGCGGCAATTACTCGATTATTTTGCCGGTGATCCTCTGCAATACGATCTCCTACGTGATCTCACGGGGCTTCCAGCCGGTGCCGCTGTTTGACCTGCTCTCGCGCCAGGACGGGCTCGACCTGCCATCGCTGGAGGAAGAGCGCGGGCAGACCGCACTGCTGGTGGAAGACGCGATGCATCCCAGCAAGGTGCGTGCACTGCGCGGCGATGAGACGATCCGGTCGGCGCGCGAGGTTGTGGCGGGTGGCGGGGAGGAAGCTTTTCTGGTGTCGCTCGGGGAAGGGCGCTGGAGCGTGCTGGGCCGCGAGGCGCTTGCAGACCCTGCGACCGACGACGGGTTGGCGGTTCGAGTTCTGGTGCGGGCGCGAGTTCCCCGGCTCTACCAGGACCAGTCGCTGGAAGTGGCGCTGCGCTTCATCAAGGACCGGCCGATGCTGCCGGTGGTACACCGCGACAACCTGGATCTGCTGATGGGCGTGGTTAGCGTTGAGGATATCCTTGGCGCCTACCGCCGAGCGGGGCTGCCCGAACCGGAAACGACGGAGTCATCTTAGAACACTCGGAGCCCGACGGGCCGAGCCGCGTCCAGGGCGTTCGGCTGGCTGAGGCGAGCGATTGTGTGGTGGCAGGCCGAAAGTCGAGACCATGGCGATGGCGAAGCCAGGGGCCGGAAGGAGAGCCGTTTGGTGCCAAACTCTGCGCAACAGTTGCAAGCGATTTATTTAGATGGGTTTGAAGTACAAACCTTCGAGCGTTTCCCGAATATTTTAGGACTAACGAAAGGCAACTGCATCGCCTTGGTGAATCCAACGCCCGACGGGCTGAGGCTGATCGGCCAGCCCGGCTGGCGCATGGGCGAATTACAGGGTGTGCTGGTGGTGCGGGCCGGCAAAAGAGTCTTCCAAGCCAAAACCGATCTGGTTGAGGCTACGCCAGACCGTCTGGCCGAGCTGGAGGAGTTCCGCCGAAAGCTGGAGGAACTTTTGCAGGCGCGGGCCTGACGGCGGGCCGGTGGACTACACGGGCAGCGATTCGTTGCTGCCGTAGAGCACGACACGCGGCTGAAACAGAGTGGCGGCAATCCGTTGCACGACGGCGATGAGCAAGTACTGATTGGCGAAAACCTTGACGAGGGGAGCGTCGGAAAATTCCGGAAGATTGACGGACCGGCCATTGCGAATGGCGGCGACAGCCTCGGCCGTTGCCGTGACCGAAGGGAAGCGGGTGAGAATCTGACGGGGATGAAGGTAGGGAGAAACTGGCTGGGCAGGTGTGGTGGAGTGGTTGGGAGCGGTTATTGATTTATCAGAATACACATTATCGGACATTGCAACAGGCGACGAGTCGATGGCGGCAGATGGTTGCCGAGCGTAGCTTCCGTGGTAAGTCTCCAGGTTTTCAAGGGTTACGGCCTGCGAGAGGTCGAATTCCCCGGCCAGGGTGCGGCGTAACTGGGCGAGATGGGCTCCGCAACCGAGAGCCTGTCCGAGATCGTGGGCGAGTGAGCGGATATAGGTGCCAGCGGAAACCTCGGCCAGAAAGCGCGCCCGGTTTGCGCAGACGCTTTTTATTTCAAAGCGATGGACTGTGACTTCCACTGGCGGCAGGTCCACAACTTTATCTTTGCGGGCGAGTTTGTAGGCGGCGACGCCGTGAATTTTCTTGGCTGAGAAGGCTGGCGGCACCTGCAGGATTCGTCCGGTGAACGCGGGCAGCAGTCGCTGAATCTGCTCCAGCGTGGGTTGTTGGCTGGAGACCGGCCCAACGGCTTCTCCATCGGCATCGTAAGTGTCAGTTGAAAATCCGAAATGTATTTCTCCTTCATAGACTTTCGTGGAATTGTTAAAGAATTTGGCGAGCCGTGTGAAGCGCCCGAGCACGAGTGGGAGAACGCCGGTCGCCATGGGGTCCAAGGTTCCCAGGTGGCCTACGCTGCGCTCGCCGGTAATCTTGCGGACGCGATTGACGACATCGTGGGAGGTGAAAGCCGGGGGCTTGTCGAGAACGAGAATTGCGTTGATCATTCGTCTCTATGGTCAGGCAAAGCGGGCAGTTGGTCAACCGGGGCCGTCGATAGCCGGAATAAGCCGATGGTGAAATGCCGTATGATGTGAGTTCCGGGCACACTGGCAACCGAGACTGGCACGGCAGACGAATCATGATTCCCCTGAAGGACGATATTCCGCGGCTGTCCACGCCTCTGGTGAATTCTTTCCTGATTTTGTCGAATGTACTTGTGTTCCTGTTCCAGAATTCGCTGGATCGTGCCTCGCAGAATGATTTCATTCATACATTTGGCCTGGTACCGGCACGACTCGGGGCGATTCTGCCGGGCGCGGTAGTGCATGCTCATGCACATGCCCATGGACATGTGCTTTCTCCGGCGTTTGTGCTGCTGCCGATTCTGACCAGCATGTTCATGCACGCTGGTTGGTTGCACCTGATCTTTAATATGTGGTTTTTGTGGATCTTCGGGAGAAACATTGAAGATTCACTGGGACATTTTCCGTACCTTCTTTTTTACCTGATCTGCGGGGTTGTGGCCGCCCTGGCGCAGATCACGTCAGATTGGAATTCGCTGATTCCTACGGTGGGCGCCAGCGGCGCCATTGCGGGAGTGATGGGCGGATATTTTGTTTTGTCTCCGCGGGCGCGAGTGCTGATGCTGGTGCCATTTTTTTTCATCTTCTTTCTGTGGCTGCCAGCGTGGGCGGTTCTGGGCTACTGGTTTGTGCTGCAATTCCTGAGCGGAGTGGGGACAGCACTGGTGGCCCCGGACAAAAGCGCCGGTGGGGTCGCATTCTGGGCCCATGTGGGCGGCTTTGTGGCGGGAGTTTTACTGGTGCGGCTCTTCCCTTTGAGGACTAGGCGCTATCTGTATGGCAACTAAAGAGTTCCGGCGGATGGGGTGATCACGAGCTCGTCCACGCTGGCGTTTGGCGGCAGGGCGATGGCGTTGGCTACGGCCTGGGCAACGGTCTCGGGAGACATCATGCGGCGGCGTGGCGCCGCGGGCCAGAATTGCTGCCAGATGGCGGTGTCGGTGGCTCCGGGGAGAAGCGCGACGACACGGATGCCACGGGGCCGAAGCTCCTCGCGCAGGGTTTCCGTGAAGGCGGCGAGGCCGCGCTTGGAGCTGTTGTAGGCGGCCATTCCTGGGAACGCGGTGCGGGCGGCGACGCTGAGATTGTTGACGATCACACTTCCCTTCCCAAGATATGGGAGCAGGGATTGGGTGACCAGGAAGGTGCCGTCGAGGTTAGTGCCAATGACCTCGCGCCAGGTGGCGAAGTCGAGCGTGGCGATGGGTTCGTTGGGTCCGGCGATGCCGGCATTGTTGATGAGCACGTCGAGGCGGCGGCGCTGGCGGACGAGGGCGGCGAGTTGGGCGACGGATTCGGGGTCGCGAACGTCACAGACGATGGCGGTGGAGTTGGGCAGGCGCGCGGCGAGACGGGAGAGCGGGCGCTGGCCGCGGGCGGTGAGGATGAGATGGTAGCCGCGCTCGGCGAGCGCCGAGGCTATGGCGAGACCGAGGCCGCGAGAGGCTCCGGTGACGAGGGCGAGCTTGGGACGCGAGGACATGGGAAAAGAGTAGCAGAAGAGGGCGGCTCGGCGAGCGGGTGGGGGCGATGGCGTGATGCAAGGCCCTAGGGCGTTTATCGGTACTGACTGCAAGGTGTGAGCGAGACGAAGAAAACGGTACCGAAAAGTCGGCCAGTGTCCGGAATCCTGCTGGTTGCGGCGGGCGAGGATTCCCGGCGCGACCGGCGTTTTTCAGCACCTAATCGAGTCTGTCGTCGTAATCACATCGAATCCTTCATTAGCGAACGGCGTTGACCAGTTCCCAGATTCGCACGAGATGATGATCATCGTGCTCGGCGGCAAAATGCAGATGGTCCACAAGCCGCATCGGAGTCTGCAAACGTGGGTGTGAAATCGCCCTTGTCAGCAGCGATGAGTCCATCTCGATCACGCGCTTCAGCAGGATCTCCCTTGCAGTGCGGAACTCACTCAGAATCAGTGCCAGTGGGCGCGCATTATGATTTGCGGTGTTGGTTTTCTGATTGCTCAAATCTGCCGCAGTGAGTTTGTCGCTGGCCGCTATGTAATCGGCCACTCGCGCCAGCCACAGCGGCTCGATGTCCAATAGGTGACCTGCGTGTTCCTGCGCCGACCAACTTCCTCCGGCCCTAGCGATCAAGAGTGCGTGAGGACGGCCACCAAGCACCTCTTCAAGCCTGGCAGGCGTGCCGCGTAGCCGCGCACACAGATTCGGAAGCAGTTCCACCGGGAATGAGAACTCAAACTTACGTTCAAACCAGAGCGGCACCTGACTCATGGACTCCTCCGATCACCCTGGAGATTCTACATATACATCCTCGGTATCAGACGATGCCAGCCGATTAGTAATCGCAAGTCGGCTTCTATCCGGCAATCCCACAATCGCCAAAAGAGGGCGGTTGTGGGCCACCTGTTCGGCACCTGCACGAGGCGATGGGGGCTAGAAGCCGTTGGCGGGTTTCTGACGGATCAGGGAAAGGAACTCGTTGCGGCTGGCCTGCTCTCTGAAGACGCCGAGCATGGCGGAGGTGATGGCGGCCGAATGCTGTTTTTCGACGCCGCGCATCATCATGCAGAGGTGGCGCGCCTCGATGACAACGGCGACTCCCTGAGGCTGGATGATCTCCTGGATGGCTTCGGCTATTTCGGTGGTGAGGCGCTCCTGCACCTGCAGGCGGCGGGCGAAGACCTCGACCAGGCGCGGCAGTTTGCTGAGTCCGATGACCTTGCCGTTGGGGATGTAGGCGATGTGCACCTTGCCGAAGAACGGGAGCATGTGGTGCTCGCACATGCTGAACATCTCAATGTCTTTGACGATCACCATCTCATCGTAGTCGACCGTGAACATGGCGCCGTTGAGGACGTCGGCAGGCCGCTGGGCATAGCCGTGGGTTAGGAACTCCAGGGATTTGACGACGCGTTGCGGGGTTTGCAGCAGGCCTTCGCGAGAAGGGTTCTCGCCCAGGCGGGAAATCATTTCGTGGATAAGGTCTTCAAAGCTGGCGTGATGCAGGGCGGCGGATTCCTTCTGTAGTGGCTGAGTCATTGGTTTGCCGATGGCAACTGCTTTCATGATCTCTCTATTCCGGGCTCATCGTGGCGGCGGATGAGCGCCTGCGTATTCGAAGGAGTTGTTGGCGGTCTCTTCGATGCGGATACTTTCAAGATGAGCGGGCAGGTCAACCTGACTCAGTATCTGCTGCACACGGATGGCAAGATTTTCCGTGGTTGGAATGATTGTGACAAAATCTTGAAGCTGGTTCAAATTTTGATGATCGAAGCGATCGAGGATTTCGCGTGCGACGGCCGCGTCCAGCGCGCCGAGATCGCACACCATGCCCGTTGCCGGCGCAATGGGGCCGCTGACAGTGACCTCAAGAAAATAGTTATGGCCATGTCCGTGGGGATTGTCGCACTTACCGTAAGTTTCACGATTCGCGGCCTCACCGAGGGCGGGATTGTGCAGACGGTGGGAGGCGGCGAACAGATAGCGGCGGGTAAGATATACCTTCATCGCTACTCTCCGTAATAGTCCACAAAAAGATCGGGCTGCTCGTAGAGGCGGACGCGATGCAGCTTGGCGGGATGAAGGTGCGACTGAAGGCGTTCCCAGATGGCCACGGCGATGTTTTCGGTGGTGGGAATCCGGAAGGCGAACTCGGGGACTTCCTTGTTGAGATGGCGATGGTCGAAGTCGTCCAGCACCTCGCGGCTGAGAATGTCCTTGAGCTGCTTGAGGTCGATGACGAATCCGGTGACGGCATCGACTTCACCGGCCACGGTGACTTCCAAGGTGTAGTTGTGGCCATGGCCGTTGAGATTGGAGCACTTGCCGAAGACGCGCTGATTCTCCTGGGGAGACCAGTCCGGGTTGTGGTAGTAGTGCGCGGCGGAAAACTCGACCTTGCGGGTGAGATAGATCATTGCAGAGGCTCCCGTGCGATGAGGAAGGGATATGAATTTAAGGCTACTCTCCATTGGATGCGGCGGAGCGGATTCGGGCTCCGCCAGTGTGGTATTCGCGTCCTCGCCAGATCACGATTCCCTCTTCGTAAGCCTTGGCCGACTGGCGCAGGAGGGCGGCAAAAGACCGCAACCCCAGCACAGACAGCAAAGTGGGAACGAATCCAAAGCCGGCGCGGGCGACACGGACATAGAAACCAGCGAAACCGATAAGGGTAAAAAACCAGAATAAAGAGATCATCACCGGCCAGAACCAGTCGCCCGGAACTGCAGCGTGGGTAAAGTAATAGAGCGTCCACGACGGGGCAATGACCAGCGAGAGCAGCAAACGGCGAAACTCCTGCGAGCGCTTCCTGGCGAGCTCACGAGCATTGGGAAACAGCAGTGCGAGGGTCCTGGTGCAGCTGTGGCTAAGATCGTCCTCCGTGCAGTACATGCGGGACCGCACCAGGCCGCGTCCGAAGCGAAATCGAATGGTGCGTCCTTGCTGCTTGTAGAGGCGGGCCAGGGCCATGTCTGCCAGCAACTCGGAGGCGACCGGGCGAAAACCGCCGATCTGGCGGTGGGCGGCGGCACGAACCAGGAGATACTGGCCGCTGGCAGCGGCGTCTGGCATGGCGGCATCGCTTACCCGGCGCGGGCTGTACCGCATGGCCAGTTCGCCGAAGATGAGGGGCATGAGCAACTGCTGACGGAAGCCGGTGAGAAGCTGTTCCGGCGCATAGGAGAGCAGGTCGGCGTGGTGCTGCTCGGCCTCGGCCACGGCCGCGGCGAGCGAGCCTTCGAGATGTTCGGTGTGAGCATCGGTAAACAGCAACCATTGTCCGCGAGCGGCGGTTTCCCCGGCGACCAGGGCGTTGGTCTCGCCGGTCCATCCGGCGGGCAAAGGCTCGGGCGCGTCGATGACTTGAACATCCAGGAGGGATTGGTTGAGGCCGATAAACGGGCACTGGCGGACGCGGGTGAAGCTTTCAGCGATGGTGCGGGTGCGGTCGGTGGAGGCGTCGTTGACGATGAGAATCTCAAAGCTGACGCCCTTCTGCACGACCAGAGAACGCAGGCAGAGTTCGAGGCTGGCCTCTTCATTGCGGGCCGGAATGATGATGGAGACTTGAGGGACGGAAATGGGAATCGCCGAGTCCATAATAAGTTGCTTCCGGTTTATTATAAGGGACGTGAACTCCCGCAAACGAATTGCGACCTTTCTGATGGTGGCGGCGCTGATGCTTGCGCTGGGCTCGTGCCGCAACTCGGAGCCGGCAAAGATTGGCACGACGGCTCCGGATTTTACGGTGAGCGACGGCCAGAAAACAGTGCAACTGAGCCAGTTGAGAGGCAAGCCGGTGCTGCTGAACTTCTGGGCGACGTGGTGCCCGCCATGCGTGCAGGAGGTGCCGTCTCTGGTGGCATTGCAGCAGCAGATGGGCGGCAAAGTGGTGGTGCTGGCGGTGAGCATGGATGTGGACGAGGAAGCCTACAAGACTTTCACGGCGAAGCGGATGCCCGGGGTGCTGACGGCGCGCGATCCGGATCAGAAGTCGAGCAAACTGTACGGAACATTTGCCTATCCGGAAAGCTTCCTGATCGACAAGGACGGCAGGATTCAGCGGAAGTTCATCGGGCCGGTGGAGTGGACCTCGCCGGAGATGATGGAATACTTCGGGAAGCTGTAAGGGGGATTGGGGTGAGCGAGGCGCGGAGACGATCCGAGCCTTTTTGTTTGGGTGGAGATCGCGCGAGGTTCACATTCGGCATGGGTGGGCGGACGCGGGGCCACGGCGGCAAAGTGTTTTCTCTTGACATCCCCTTTTATAGAACCCGCCCGCCGAGGATGCGCCAAGCGCACAACTCCCACTCAACGAAAAACGCGTTGAGTGCGCCACCTGCGGTTGCTAATTCTTGACATAGTTCAGGATAGTTCCGGTAGCGAACTAAAAGCCCCTGAGTTGGAACAGCGCCAACTCAGGGGCACCCGGCCCGCACGGCTTCAAGGTTGTTGCACTAATGATTTGTATAGATTCGGTTCTTTTTGAATCATGATGGGTTCCCCCGCTTGAACTGCGATGGTCGCTGGTGTGGTGGCGATGTGACTTCCGTCCGCTTCGATATTTGCCCAGAACTCGACCAGCGCCGCTTCGACTTTTGGAAGGGGCACGGTATAGACGCCCCCCTCGGATGGAAGCGATTCCCAGGTGGGAGTTCCCTGGAAAGTTCCGTCTCGCGTACCGTCGAACGTTTGACCGCCAAGCGTCAGTCCGGTAGTGGATTTGTAAGAGGGAGCGGTGAGGCGGGTAATGATCGCATTTCCATATCCGGACAACGAGACGGCCACGTTGCCGGATGCTTTCGGGTCCTTGTTGAGGAGCACGAGGCGTATCGTCCCGCCGGAATCGATGGTTGCCCAAGCCTTGATGTGGTCGTTTGTGGTTGTTAACGCGATGGGTAGCAACTCCGCGTTGTTTTGCACGGCTCGCACAAACATCAGCATTCCGTAGTACAGGGGGTTGATGTGACCAACGTTATAGGTGCGCATGCCCCCGTCGTCGTCGGTGTGGGTGAAATCGAATGCCGAGTACCAATGAGTAAGGGCGTTGTTGGGAGTGAAGAAGTTGACGCCGGAGACACCGGCCTGGGCATAGGCGAACGAGATATCCATGGCCCAGAGCGCCGAACTGAAGCTATTGCTCACCCCGTCCTGACCTCCGTGGTTGATGGAGTTCAGCTCCCCGATTCGAAGAGGAAGCGCTACCTCCTGCGCGGTTGGCACATAAGCGCGAACGTCTGTACCGCTGCACCCTTCGCCTCCGGGACCGCTCATCGGTTGCTTGTCGCCACAGACTGCACGCGGCGACAGAAGATAATCTGGGTGTTCGGTGCCCGTGCCCGAATAGTGATGGATGATGACCATGGAGAGCGTGGACTTTTCGCTGGTGATGAAACTATCGAGTTCGTCCATGAATGCACTCTCTCTCGCGCCTGAGGAAAAGACGGGAGCGGCGAGTTTGACTTCTTCAAGAGTCCCGATGGTCTGGGCAAGACTGTTGTACTCCGTGACGTAGTCGCTGTAATTCCAGACCGTTGGCCTGGAATGACCCGGCCACAGGTCGGGCTCGTTTCCGGCCTCGATGCCCTTTAGAGCGTCCCCTGGAAGGTACTTAACCAGGGCAGCGGCCTCCTGGGGCGCGATGGAGGGATTCGTGTCGAAGTCCTTGAAGTCGACGCCCACGAAGAATTGCACCCCGAAGTGCCGATGGAGCTGGTAGAGCGGGGCAAGGGATTCACCGCTGTAGCGGTTGTCTGAGTTGTTCGAATCCGAGAGCATACGGATCAACATGGGTTCGTTCTGGTACATGACAAGATTGCGGATGAGCTGCTCATAGATGGGGTTCATGTTGGACGGGGATTTTCCCACGACATCGTGGGTCTCCGAGAGGTCCTGGGCGAAGCTCATGAAGTTTGGTGAGATTGGCTGAGTTGTCGCCCAGGGGTTGATCTGGACGGTGGCGATTGTGGGTGAACCGCCCGTGGCGGAAGCTGGTCGAAGTTGACTCCAGGCGGATTGGCACTCTGAGAGGCCGCCAAGAAACAGGCCGGCAAGAAGAAGCCGGAGAGCGACTCGAACCATGCACCGCTGAGACAACGGTGGGTTTTTCAACACTGAGCCTCCTTTTAGTTCTGAATCGCATGAATTCTACCCCTGATCGCTGGGATTGCAATACCCAACTCCCTTCTCCGCTTGAAAAGCTGAGTAATTCCAGGGGCCTCCATGAGTGGGGATCGAACTACGCGGGAACCTCATGCCATTCTTGCGTGGAAATGGAGCGTGGCATTCCGGGGAATCTTAGATCCACTGCTATTGCACGAACTGAAAGCCCTAGAGTTGGAAATGCGCCAACTCTGGGCCACCTATCGCGCGAACTGAAAACCCCAGAGTTGGAAATGCGCCAACTCTGGGCCACCTGTCCCCGAGTTGCTACAGCCTGGCGTTGCGGAGGCGGAGGGCGTTGGTGATGACGGAGACGGAACTGAGGCTCATGGCGGCGGCGGCGAAGACCGGGTGGAGGGTCCATCCGGTGAAAGGATAGAGGACACCGGCGGCGAGCGGGACGCCGAGAGCGTTATAGAGGAAGGCAAAGAAAAGATTCTGGCGGATGTTGCGCATGGTGGCCCGGCTGAGCCGGCGGGCGCGCAGGATGCCGTGCAGATCTCCGCCGAGCAGGGTGACGCCGGAGCTTAGCATGGCAATGTCGGTTCCGGTGCTCATGGCAATGCCCACGTTGGCTTGGGCCAGGGCGGGCGCGTCGTTGACGCCATCTCCGGCCATGGCGACGATTCTTCCCTGCTTCTGCAGGCGCGCGATGACTTCGGCTTTGCGCTCGGGGAGGACGCCGGCTTCGAAGTCGGAGATGCCCAGCTTGCGGGCGATGGCCGCGGCCGTGGTGCGGCTGTCTCCGGTGAGCATGATGACCAGAAGTCCCCGATGGATGAGCTCCCGGATGGCGGCGGCGCTGGAGGGCTTGACCGGGTCGGTTACGCCGAAAAGTCCGGCGAGTGCGCCGTCGGCGGCGATATAGAGGACAGTCTGAGCATCGCCGCGCATGGCTTCGGCGCGGCTGGAAGCCTCGGCTGGGATGGCGACCCCGAGCTCCTGCATGAGGGCGGCGTTGCCCACGGCAATGGCTCGGGCATCGACCTGGCCGAGGACGCCGCGCCCGGGACGGTACTGGAAACGCTGGGCGGAATGAGGCTGGAGCTGCGAGGCCTGGGCGGCTTGCACGATGGCCGCGCCCAGGGGATGCTCGCTTAGACCCTCGAGACTGGCGGCCCAGGTCACGAGATCCTCTTCACTATGCGGGCCGAGCGCGGCGACGGACTCGAGGGTAGGACGGCCTTCGGTGAGGGTTCCGGTCTTGTCGATGACGACGGTGTCCACGCGCTCCATTGCTTCCAGGGCTTCGGCGTTCCGGATGAGGATGCCAGCGCGAGCGCCGCGTCCGATACCTACCATGATGGCCATGGGCGTGGCCAGTCCGAGGGCGCAGGGGCAGGCGATGATGAGCACGGCGACGGCATTGACGAGCGCATGCGGCAGTGCGGGCGCAGAGCCGAAAATGAGCCAGGCGATGAAAGTGAGAAGCGCCGCACCACAGACGGCGGGAACAAAGACGGCGGAAACCTTGTCAGCAAGATGCTGGATGGGAGCGCGGCTGCGCTGCGCCGCCCCGACCAGGCGAACGATCTGCGCCAGCACGGTCTCACTGCCGACGCGTTCGGCGCGCATCAGGATGGCGCCGTTGCCGTTGACGCTGGCGCCGATGACACGGTCGCCGGGATGCTTTGCGACGGGGACGGATTCGCCGGTAATCAGAGACTCATCGACCACCGTGCTGCCTTCGAGAACGAGGCCATCGACGGGAAGTTTTTCGCCGGGGCGGACGCGCAGCGACTGGCCGACGGTGACCTGATCGAGCGGGAGATCGCGCTCGCGGCCATTGGCTTCCACCAGGCGCGCCGTCTTGGGAGAAAGATCGAGCAGGGCGCGGATGGCACTGGAAGTCTGAGCCCGGGCGCGCAGTTCCATGATCTGACCGGCGAGGACGAGGATGACGATGAAGGCGGCGGACTCGAAGTAGACGGCAGGTTGGCCGTCGCTGCTGCGCAGGGAGACTGGAAAAAGCGCGGGCCAGAGGGTGGCGATGGCGCTATAGAAATAGCTGACGCCTACACCCATGCCGATCAGCGTGAACATGTTGGGGCTGCGGAGCCGGATGGACGCAAAGGCGCGCTGGAAAAACGGAGAACCGCCCCAGACGACAACCGGGGTGGCCAGCAGGAACTCGATCCAGGCAACGGTGTTGAGGTCGAACGCGAACTCGGAAGAGGTGGCCACGGGTAATAACATTTGCACCATGGCAAGCAATAGCAGGGGCACGCCAAAAACAAGGCTCACCCAGAGCCTTCGGGTCATGTAGAGCAGTTCGGGATTTGGCGCGGCGGCGGAAACGGTGCGCGGCTCCAACTCCATGCCACATTTTGGGCAAGTGCCGGGATGCCGTCCGGAAACCTCCGGATGCATGGGACAAACGTATTCAGCCGGCGCCGGCGCAGGCGGAGTCTCAGGCTCCAGCGCCATGCCACAGGAAGGACAGGCGGCGGGCTTTGGGGAACGGACCTGGGGGCACATGGGGCAGATGTACGTAGTGCTGGGCGGCGCGGCTGGCGGCGGCGCCACGGCTGCCACAGGTTTGGCCGGAGCGATGCCGCCGAGCATTACGAGAGACGTGGGAGCGGACACGACGGCGGCTGGCTTGGCGGTTGGCGACAGATACTTCTCAGGCTCGGAACGGAAACGTTCGTTGCACTTGGGATTGCAGAAAAAATACTCGATGCCCTTGTATTGATAAGAGCCGCCGCGGGCGGCGCTGGGATCGACGGTCATACCACAGACGGGGTCGGTTGCTTTGGTTTCCGGCAAGGATGACTTCCCTTTCAGCACGGGCAAGAATCCGGCATTGAATAAGAACGTGATGGGTACAGGTGACTGATATAGTAAACGAGCGCGCCGAATGCAGTTGCGCGGCGGCGAGCATGGCAGAGGACTCCGATGACAAGCGTTGAGATCAGCTACAGCTATGGGATGTCGCCGGATGAGGCAGTGATGCGGGGCATCGACAATATTCGCGAAGTTTACGGCATCCGGCGGCTGAAGTTCAACGAACAGTTGCGCCGCGTGGCCGTGGAATACGACGCAACGCGGCTGGATGCGGCGGCCGTGGCAAGCCTGCTGCGCCGCTCCGGATTGGACGTGAAGTAAAGCTCCGCGGCGTGGGGCAAGGCGGCCAAGCGACAAGCCGTGTGCGTGGCGCTCCGTTTGGCCGGGTGCGGCCCCCTGGGTTGCAGAGCAGGTGCCAAAGCCGCCGAACCCGCCTCCACCTCCACCGTGTGGCCCCCTGGGTTGCAGAGCAGGTAAAGGTTTGTGCTATATTGAGTTTGGTCGTTGGCCACAACGGCAGGACAAGTGGAAGCGCAACGCTTCGCTATGCGCCCTTAGCTCAGCTGGATAGAGCGTCTGACTACGAATCAGAAGGCCGGGAGTTCGAATCTCTCAGGGCGCACCATCACTTCCCTTCTCTTTTTCTGGATTCATCAAATGGAATCAATGAATTACATGTGATAGACGCCATGTATTCATGGCGGGCAATTTTCATGCCACATCTCCAAACTATGGAAAAGTTCACATAAAGTAGCACCGAGCGGCATGTGATTACAGGAGAAACTGACAGCGAAGTGTCGGTTTCCATGAATAGCAGAAAACCCCGCTTGATCGCAGGGCTCCACCGAACTAGACGATGCCCTTATCCTTCCATATCTTGACGACGCTGGCGGCGATCCGCTGATCCCATGCGTTGCCTTCCTCCAGCATGAGATATTCCAGTGCCTGCGTTGCTTCTTTGCCCGGGAGGGCTCTCGTACCGCGGCAGCCGGGAGCGTAGAACACGCATCCGCTAGAAGCGCGTTGTTGTAGTGACGGCCAGCAGGTCACGATGGGTGGGCCGCTCCCAAATTACTGGTTTGTCGGCCGTCTTGGGTGTAGAAAGATGGCAGGTTCCAGAATGTTGCTTGAGGATCGACCGGGAGGGCGTGTGCTTGGACGTGCGAATCGTCAGCAGCAAGCGGCGCAGACTGAGAGATCCCCCGGTTCGCCCGCAGGCGGAGCTGCCCAATATGCTATCCAGTTGGCGGTAACGTGTGGACTTTATTTTGTTGCCGGGATGGCTGGACTGGCGGTCCCTTTTACGACCAGCAACGTCTCTCCGATCTGGCCTGCTTCGGGCGTCGCATTGGCATCTCTTCTGCTCTTCGGATGGCGATGTTGGCCAGCGATCGCCGCTGCGGCTTTCCTGGTCAACTATCTTTCGCCGCTCCCCGCCCTGGCGGCTCTGGGGTTGTCGGCGGGGAACACGGCCGCATCCCTGACAGGATACTTCCTGCTTTGCCGCATCCCGGGATTTGGGTCCTCCCTGTCCCGCCTGAGGGACATGCTGGGGGTCATCGTCTTCGCCGCGATCGTGAGTTCCACGATCAGTGCTTCCTTCGGGTACGCCGTGTTTGGCGCGTTAGGCGTCCGGCCGTGGGGATCACTGGGAGCGAGTTGGTTGATGTATTACCTGGGGGATGCGATGGGCATTCTTCTGACCGCTCCTCTGCTGCTGTCGATAAGGAACTTTGGGCTCAGACACTCGCCGCGGCGGATGGTAGAGCTGGCAGGCCTGCTGTTCCTGCTGGCCGCGACCTGCGTCTTCCTCTTCGATGAGCGCCTTCGGTTTGTGTCTACGAACCCGGTGCTAACGCTGGTAGTGTTTCCATTTGTGTTGTGGGCTGCAATTCGATTTGGCATTGCTGGAACAGCCCTGGCCAATTGTGTAATCGCAGCTTTGGCCGTTGTCGAAACCGCCCACGGCTTCGGTCCATTCTCAAAAGGTTTGCCATTCACTAATGCTCTTCTCTTGCAACTCTTTATTGCCGCCGTGGCAATTTCGGGACTGCTGCTAGCGGCGGTCATTGCGGAGCAGCGCGACACAGAGACAGCGCGAATACAAGTGGTTCGCGAGAAGGCTGCACGGGAAGCGACGCTGGAGAGTGAGAAGAGGTATCGCCTGATAGTAGAACTCGCCAGCGAGGGAATCTGGACGCTCGACGCAGAGTATCAGACAACCTTGGTGAACCTTCCGTTTGCGCGAATGCTCGGATACGAACCGGAAGCAATGTTGGGGAAGTCCCCAGAAGCACTCTGCCTAGACACGCTGCCTCGCCTCGATCGGCCATTCTACATGGAGGAGTTCCGTTTCCGCCGGAAGGACGGCGGCGTGTTGTGGGCGGATCTGTCGGCGACGAAGATTTCCGATGAGCAGGCGGGCACCCATGGAATTCTGGTAATGGTCACCGACCTTAACGAGCGTAAGCGAGCGGAAGAGCAGATACGCGAAAGTAGCACAGCGCTGCAGAACTCGCGAGCCAACATCTCCGCTCTGTTCGAAAGCGTTACGGATCTTATCTGGTCGATAGACAGGAAGGGATGCCTGCTTACCTTCAACACCGCTTTCGCAAACCACTTCCGCAGGAACTACGGCACGGAGGCCCGCCTCGGCGTTGCCTTCGAGGATTTACTTTCCGCAGAGCGCGCAGCAATCTGGCCATTCCTCTTCGAGCGCGCGATCACCTACGGGCCGTTCCTCGAGGAATACGTCGGATTCAACGGGATGATCTCCGAGTTGGCTCTCCACCCCATCCTGCGCGACGGTGAGGTGGTGGGTGTATCGGTGTTCAGTAAAGATATTACTGAACGCAAACTGGCGGAAGAGGAAATACGCAAGAGCAGGATGGAGTTGCAGGAGGTGCTGGACAACTCTCCGGCTCTGATCTACATGAAGGACCCGGGTGGACGGTACGTCTTTGTCAACCGTAGCTGGACTGAGCTATTCCACACCACCAGCGGCAGTGCCCAGGGCAAGACTGATTTTGAACTTTTTCCCGAAGAATCGGCACGCCAGTTCATTGCCAACGACGAGAGGGTAATGCAGAGTGTGGGGGCGCTTGAGTTTGAAGAAGAGTCGATGCTGGAAGATGGAGTGCATTCCTACCAGAGTATTAAGGTTGCGCTCAGGGACAGCGATGGACGGGCGTACGCCCTCTGCGGGATCTCCACGGATATTTCCGGGCGCAAGCGCGCAGAAGAAGCTCTGGGGCAGACGAACCGGGCTTTGAGGCTGTTGTCACAGTGCAACTCGGCAGTGGTTCATGCCACAGAGGAGCAGGCGCTCCTGGACGAAGTATGCCGCCTCGCCGTTGATCCCGCAGGATACCTTTCTGCCTGGGTGGGATACGCCGACAACGACGAAGCCCGAACTGTACGCCCGGCCGCGGTGGCTGGAAGCACGACGGACTTTCTGTCAGAGACTCATGTGAGCTGGGCGGACGATGAATACGGCCGGGGGAGCGTCGGTCCTGCGATCCGGTTGGGAAGGCCCGTGGTGGTAAACCGGATTCAAGACCACGAGACATTTGCGGCGTGGCACTCATGGATGATTCCACGGCACATCGAATCCGCCCTGGCGGTGCCTCTGCGCAACGGAGAGGCGGTTTTGGGAGTTTTCGTGATCTATGCGAAGGAGCCCGACGCGTTCGACTCGTCCGAAGTGGAATTAATCGCTGAGCTCGGGGAGAACCTCGCGCATGGCATCGCCGCACTGCGAGCGCGGAAGGGACTTGCCGAGGCCATGGCCGCGCTGGAGCGCTCGCGATTGGAACTCGAAGAGCGAGTGCGGGAACGAACGGCCGAGTTAGTGGAAGCAAAGGATGCCGCGGAATCCGCGGACCGCCTCAAATCAGCGTTTCTGGCGACGATGTCACACGAGTTGCGCACTCCGCTCAATTCCATCATCGGGTTTACAGGCATTGTCTTACAGGGCATGGCCGGCCCACTGAATCCCGAACAGACCAAACAGCTGGGAATCGTAAAGACCAGTGCGCGGCATTTGCTGGATCTGATTAATGACGTCCTCGACATTTCCAAGATTGAGGCAGGCCAATTGGAGATACAATGCGGGGACTTCTCGCTGCCGCAAGCGATCGAGAAAGCGTTGACGGCCATCTCATCTCTGGCTGACAAGAAAGGAATTGTGCTTCACAGCGAGATTGCTCCGGAAGTGGACAAGGTCTTCAGCGACCAGCGGCGTACCGAGCAAATTCTGCTCAACCTCATTGGCAATGCCGTGAAGTTTACAGACGCCGGAAGCGTGACCGTTCGCTGCTGGCGAGACGGCCGATGGCTGGTGACTGCCGTTGCCGATACCGGCATCGGCATTGCCCCCGAAGACCTGGTGAGTATCTTCGAGCCGTTTCGCCAAGCTGACACAGGCCTGGCGCGCAAGCGGGAAGGGACTGGATTGGGCCTCTCTATCTGCAAGCGGCTTGTGGACCACTTGGGAGGAAGCATCGCAGTGGAGAGCGCACCCGGAAAAGGCAGCACGTTCACCGTCAAACTACCGTTGGAATGGAACAAAAACCGTGCATAAGAAAGTTCTGGTCATTGAAGATAACGAACAGAATCTCTACCTGGTTCGCTTTCTGTTAGAGAACCGCGGCTTCACTGTTTACGAGGCCCGCGACGGCAGGCAAGGAATCGCTCTGGCCAGTGATCTGCGCCCGGACCTGATCCTGCTTGATATTCAGCTTCCGATGCTTGACGGATATGCAGTCGCCGAGGAGTTGCGCAAAGATCCGGCACTGAAGGAAATTCCTATCATTGCGGTAACGTCTTATGCCATGGTAGGAGACCGCGAGAGAGTTTTGGCCGCGGGCGCGAGCGGATATATCGAAAAGCCAATTGATCCCGGCACCTTTGTCGACCAGATTTGCGAGTTTCTTCCAGACTAGAACCGGCAGCTAGCCACTGGATGGAGAGGAGCACAATGGAACGGGTCTTGATCGTCGATGATAACAATGACAATTTGTACTATCTGCAAGCGTTGCTGGGTGCCAGTGGTTACACGGTGGAGACAGCTAAGAATGGTGCCGAGGCACTCGACCTGGCACTTGCCGCTCCTCCTGACCTGGTGATTTCTGACATCTTGATGCCCGTTATGGACGGGTTTACGTTATGCAAGCGCTGGCGCTCTCAAACACAATTATCTGCAATCCCCTTCGTGTTTTATACCGCGACCTATACAGATCCCAAAGACCGGGAGCTGGGCCTGAGCATCGGCGCCGATGAATTTCACACGAAGCCACTCGAACCCGAAGCGCTGCTGACAGTTGTGCGCCGCTTGTTGTTGCAAAAGAAGGCCGGCACACTTCCGGATCGCAGCTCCACTGCAAGCAGTGGCGACGTCTTTCTGCGCGAGTATAACGCGTCGTTGATTCGAAAATTGGAAGACAAGCTTGTGCAACTTGAGACCGCGAATCAGCAGCTCGCTGACACGAAGGAGTTCCTGCAGGCAGTGCTGGACAATAGCCCCTTGCCGATGATTGCCATGGATCAAAATGGCAGGGTCACTCTTTCGAACCAAGCGTTTTGCGCGATTTTTGGCTATTCAGAAACAGAGATCGCCGGCAAGAGCTGTCCGGAGACCATTACCCCTCCCGCTTTTGAAGACGAATGCTCGTTTCTGTTGAGGCAGTTATCCAGCGAAAACAAGAGCCCCTATAGTACCCAGCGCCGACGCAAGGACGGCACCCTGCTTGATACGGAGATATTCCTGTGCCCATTCGGGGTACGTGGCGCGTTTTGGGGAACGCTGGCAATCTATCGGGATGTCACACAGCAGAAAAAGCTGGAGGAACAACTCCGCCAAGCTCAGAAGTTGGAGGCCATAGGGCAGCTTGCTGCGGGCGTGGCGCACGACTTTAACAATCTGTTGGCGATCATCGTTGGCTACAGCGAACTAATCCGGGAAGGTGTGGAGCCGCAAGATCGGCTTTTCCGGCATGCCGAGCAGATTCGCCAGGCATGCTCACGGGCAGCGAGTTTGACCGGGCAGTTGCTTGCCTTCGGCCGTCGCCAGATTCTGCTTCCGACCGTTATGAACCTGAAAGTCTTCCTGGAGGAAATGACGAAGACTCTCCGCCGGTTGATTAGGGAAGACATTGAACTGGTGGTCAATGTTGAAAAGGAAAACTGCGAGATTCTCGGAGACCGAGTTCAGATCGAGCAGGTAGTGCTTAACTTGGCCACCAACGCTTGCCATGCGATGCCGAGTGGTGGACGGCTTACGCTTGACCTGTCGCACGTGAAATTGGACGATGATCAGGCCCGCAAACATGGCTCGCTACGGCCGATCGAGTACGTCAAGCTGACCGTCACCGATACAGGAGTGGGCATGGACGAAGCAACGATGACACGGATTTTCGAGCCCTTCTTCACCACCAAGCCTGTCGGAGAAGGTACGGGTCTCGGTTTGGCCAGTGTTCACGGGATAGTGGAGCAGAGTGGGGGGGCAATCCTCGTCTCCAGCCAACCCGGAGCAGGAACGTCGTTTGAGATATACCTCCCTCGAGTCCATGCAGTTGCAGACAATTCGGCACAAACATCCGAACTCCGGCCGCTAAGCGGTTCTGAGGCGATCCTTGTCGCAGAGGATGACCAATCGTTGTGCGCCCTTCTCTGCGAGATGCTCGTCAACCTCGGGTACAGGGCATTGCCCACAGCTTCCTCCAACGATGCTCTCCGCATTCTACAAGACACCCGCGAACCGGTCGACTTGCTCATTACCGATTTGATCATGCCGCATATAAATGGATGCGAGTTGTCGGAATTGGCACGGTCCGCACGTCCGGAATTGCGCGTCTTGTATATTTCGGGCTACGGCACAGATCTGGTTCAAAAGAAGGGCGTCCCAGGGCACCACGGGGAGTTTTTACCGAAGCCCTTTTCGCGGATGCAGCTGGCTGCCGCGATTCGCAAGCTCTTAGATGCATAAGAAAGCGCATGGTGAGGGCCAGTTGCGGCGGCGTCACGGATGCTTCTTAGCCTGTCAGCTTGGTAATGGGCTCGTGGCGAAGAGCTCCGCGAGGTGGAGAATGCCGGACCGCCCCTAGTTGGAGACGGTCCGAAGAACAGCCATGCTGCGCTCATCGGTGGCGATGATGCGATAAAACTTTTTAAGCTCTGCGGCGCGGCTGGCAGGTACGCTCAGTTCCTTGATCTCGAAAGTGCGGGTGTAGTGAATCTGATTTCCACGTGCCTCGGATTTTGAATGGTAGCTGGCAAAACTGAAATCCACGTCCACGGGGGCTGGCAGGTCATCGACCACGTACCCGGGAGGGATGGTGATGTCGAAGGTGTCGGTATCGCGGGCAGGGCCGGGGAACTCGACAGGAAAGACACGGGGCTCTTTGGTCTCCAGAAGTGAAGTGCTCTTGGAGCCCAGCACGCGGGGTCGCACGGCCAGGAGATCGCCGACGTGCTTTACGTAATTCTCGGCGGTGAAAGAGTATCGATAGCCGAAGGGCTGATCATACTGCAGAGCGTTGACCACCTGGGCCTTGAGAATTTTGAATGTAGAAAGAGAGTTCGCCAGAACGGATTCGATCGGTTTGATTCTGTCATCGTTTTTGGTGGCCGAGCGAAGGCGGTAGCGCGACTCCGCCGCGCGGTCACCAACGCGGAGTTCTTCGACTTGTCCGTCCAAGGTGCCGGATGCGGTGAGGGTGAAGGTGGCAGTGAGCTGGACGGTGTTGCTCGAACTAAGCAATTGGGGCAGGACAACGATCTCTCCGCCCTCGGGGCCGACGAGCAAACCTGTGTTGTCCTGGAGGTAGCCACCGATCTCGCCGAATGGAATGATCTCGTTTGTAGGGTCGAAGAAAAGGATACGCCCGAAACGGATATGCTGTACGACTCCGGTGAGCGAAGGGCTTGAAACTCCCTGTGGCAGGCGGATGGCCAGGATGACGTGATTGAAACTGCTGGCGTGGGCCGGCATCTGCGGAGTGACCGAACCACGCTCGGAGTTGATGATCACGTAGTAGGACTCCACGCCGATTTCGTGCAGCATGGAAGACATGAGGGTTGCTTTGTCTTTGCAGTCGCCATAACGGTGGGTAAAGATATCTGAAGCGGGATGGGGCTGTAATCCTCCGATGCCGAGATTGATGGCGACGTAGCGGACCTCACGCTGGACGAAGGTCGCGATGGCCTTCATTTTATCCAGCGGTGCGGGAATGGAAGCCGTAAGTTCGGCGACCTTCTGCTTGATGGCGGGAGAGGCGTCACGACGTCCACTGGTGAGATTGAGATACCAGTCGCCCATCTCCTTCCAGTTGGAATACGAGCTAGTGGCATGACCGCCGGGAGGAATGAAGGAGACAATCATGTGGCCTGCGACGCCGGCGAAGGGTGGCATTTCATCCTCGGCGCGGACACCCTTGACGTCTTGCACGGTCCAGGTCTGCTCGAAGGGATTGGCCTGGACAGGCTTGAGCTCGGAATGGTTGATCCACGAAGCCTTGTACTGCCAGCCGGAAGGTAGTATGAAGGTATAGCGCCTTTCGCGGGCAGGACTTCCCTGCTCCACATACCATGAATCCTCGAGCACCAGAGGCTGCGTCTCCATTTCATACTCATAACCGATGATGTTGCCCGGTTCGGCGGCGGGAACTCTCATGGCTTTGTACCTCACGTCGCTGATCAATTCACTGCCATCAATTTTGGGCAGGGCGACCTCAACGGAATCCTTTTCCTTAACCTCGTAATCCTTTCCGGAGGCGGGGATGCACCATGCGTGGATACTGGTGATCTTGCCCTGTGCATTGAAAGAAAATCCGACTATGCCAGCATCGTCGAAGTGGCGCAGAATTTTGTATGCTTCGCGCACATGGATGGTGATTTTGTCAGCGGAGAAAACATTGACCGTTCTCTCCGAGTAGAGGACGGCCGTGTTGTCCTTTTCGTCGTGCGGCGGCAGCGGCGCGTTAACCAGGTTGTGCATCCAAGCGGGAGCTTCGTCGTGGGCGCGCGCCGATGGAACCAGCGCGAAGACGCAAACCAACAACGTCAGAAAACCTATTAACTTTTGCCGCTTAACGGGAAGCGGTTGCGGTGCCGGGCAGTAAGACAATCTGTTGCTCATCGCTTGTCCTTATCGATCGGTAGAAGCTCTGCAGCGCAGCATAGTATTTGGAGTCCAATAGAAGAATGTCTGTGCTGAACTTGCGCGAGATATGAAGGATTCCCTTGTTGTTTTCCACTCTTGTGGAGTAGGCAATGATCTTTGAATCCTGACTTTCGGCGGGCGGCAGGCTGGAGACGCGCCATCCCTCCGGAAGTTGAATGGAAATATCGTCAAGCTTGGTGCTGGGGTATCGGAAGTAGAGGGGATGTACGCGGTTTGCGTGATCAAAGACGCGCTTTTCCGGAGAGCTGAAGAGGCCGGTGGGGAACATTGCGCGACGGCCGGATGATTCCACCCATCCGGGGACTTTGAGGATAAATTCGGCGACCAGCGGAGCGGTAGGGGTGCGCCAATCCGGCTTGTTGACGAGTTCGACTTCAATTCCAGAGGGGACAAATTCACGAACCTCATCCTCCAGAAGCTTCTTGCGGGCGGTGTCATCGTCGTTGCGCCTTTCCACCCGCCGGCTGGAAGCCGCCAAACCCGTGTAGGTAATTGTGAGATTGCCTTCGAGCGAGCCGGTATCGGCAATGAGCTTCAGGTTCGCCTTGCGCACGATCTGCGAGACACCGCTATCGGGGAGTGGTGTCTGGATCCACTGCCCGCCATCCTTATCCAGGCGCAGGCCCTGCACCCCGGTCTCGAACCATGGCAACAGGCCATAAGGAATGAAAGCGGCTCCGGGATCGCAGTAATCATCTTTGTTCTTGAAGTGAATTAGGACGACATTGGCATCGAGCATTTTCTCGTCGTGAACGTTGGGATTGAAGAAGTAGTTGGAACGATCCGAGACCCATACGCCGTAGGCTTCCAACCCGGCGGCTCTGGCAAGGGCTAGATAGAGCCAGGTGAGCTGCACGCCGCCGCCATAGCCGCGATGCCATAAATCCTCAACGTTGTTAATCGGCTTTTCGTTGTCGCGCTTCTTCTCCTCTTCGGTCCTATACACCTCGTACGAAGTGTTGCGAAGTTGCTGCACGCGGGCATAAATCTTCTGGGCCTTTACTTCGGGAGAGTCGTCGGGAGAAACAATCTGGGAGACGGCTTGCACCATGCCTGACGCGTGCTTGCCTGCAAAGTTCTCAAGCTGGCTGTTACGGTCTTTGCCGACGCGCTTCCAAAACTTGACAGTGTCACTCTCCACCACCGGATCATTGGTGTAGGTGAAGACCACGCGCGCCTTGAGTTCGGTCGCAGGAGGCATGAAGTCTTCGGTCTCAAAGGCCGGCACGTTGCTGACTTCCATGCGAACGATATGATCGGGTCCTTCCTTGGGCCCCTCGGCAAGCCCAACCCAGTTCCAGAGTAACCGGAACTGGGGGTAGTAACTGGAATAGGGCTTGAGTGTGAACTTGGCGTGCTTGGTGAAGAGCTCATTGCTCACTTCCCATTGGGAGCCATATACGAAGCCGTCAGCGTAATCGATGGTGTAGAAGTACTCGATGATGCTGCCGGCCTGCACGTCAGTGAGGGTAAAGGTTTTGGCGAGATACCGGACGTCCTTGGCCTTGACGATCGTCTTCTCGAAGGCATTTCCGGTGAACTCGACGATTGTACCGTCGGGCCGAATGGTGCGCGCCCTGAGATGCGTGATTTGCTGATTTTCTTTGAAGAAAGGAATCTCGATGTCGGCGTACTTCCGCCCTTCTTCCTTCAGTATCTTGATGCGGAAATAGTTCTCCTCATGGGGAATGCGTCCGTCGTCACGGTCCACCTGGCGATAAAGGATGATGGCGAGGGCGCCAGGGGCTTGCAGCTCGTTGGTCAACTTCAGTTCGTCGGCCGCTACTGGCTGGAATCCGATAGCGCCGGCGGGCTGCGGAGAAAGCAGAAGCGTTAGCAGGATGATCGACACTGAGAATGCGAGGTATGTATGAAAACGAAGACGCGCCATAACGCAGCTCTCCTATAAAACTCACGACAAGCGAGATTCAATGTGGTGTAGGCGATAAGAGCAGACACCAACATCGTTGGCTGCACCGGTAGCGGGGGAGAAAATACCGGCGGAATTGAATTGAGAATCCTAAGTATCTTAACGAAAACAGAAGAATCCGCAAGGCAAAGTTGAATCAGATGAGCGGCGAGTGGAGATTGCTCGAAGAAAAGCGAGGTTATATTGGCGCTTGTAATTACAGTCATTCCGCGATCGTATAGGTGTGGAGGCGGCGGCCCCGGCGACGCTTAGTGTTCCAAAAACACATGGTTAGAGACGGGCGAAAGCGCTGTTTTCGATCCTTTGTCATCTGCAATTTAGCTACGGCTGACGTAGATCTTTTTGGAATGTAGGGTGAAAATAGCAGATCCGGCCAACTTACGGCAGCGACGAAACTTGAAAACCTCCACGAGGTAGGTTCGCCAACGTACCGAAAAGTTCTGCGGCGGCGCATTGTGACGAATGATATCGGAACACACTTCTCTGCATTAGTCCTCATGGCAACTCGAAGATGGGCGATATGCCTGCCGGATTCTTCACCGTCACCTTGGCTGGCAGTGAGTTGTAGTCCGATGCCGTGATCGCCGCCGAAATCTGCCACGGGCTCACGTAGGTCGTTGTTAAGCTCGCGCCATTCCACTCGACCGTCGAGCTCGTAGCAAAATCAGTGCCGGTTAAGGTCAACACGTGACTGCCGCTGCTGCCAGCTGCCACGGCGATCGAGCCGCCGGAGATCGCCGCCACTGGCGTCGCGCTCATCACTACAAATGGGAGCGCCGAAGACGTCCCTGGATTCGGCGCAGGATTCGCGACCGTCACCCGGTTTGTTGCCTCCTTGGCAATGTCCGCTGCGCTGATCGCCGCTGTCAACTCGGTGCTGCTGACGTAAGTGGTCTTCCGCAGCGCACCATTCCACAACACCATCGACCTGGCAGCGAAGTTCGCGCCATTCACCGTCAGCGTGAAACCCGCGCCACCGGCCGTCGCGCCACTGGAAGACAGCGAACCCAACAGCGGCCCCGAAATCGCATAGTAGGCGGTCGCCAACGGAGACTCCGAGCCAGCCGCCACCGCGATGGCTTCCAGAGTCTCACTCGAGCGGACCGTGATGGGCCCGCTGTATATGGTCGATGAGGTTGTCGGGGTTTGGTTGATGGCGTAGTAGATCGTTGCCCCGGCGGTCGCGTCCGTGATCGTCACGCTTTGTTCGGAATAATAGGTCCCCGCGGGAGGGTTAAACACCGGCAATGCCACGCCCGCGGCCAGCCCGACTGTGGCTGAGACGCTGGGGGCATAGCTGTTGCTCCCGGAATAGCTCGCCTCAACCAGGTGCGTGCCTGAACCCGCAGGCGAAATACCGCTCACCGTCGCTACGGAAGCCTGCTCGTCCGCCAGCAGCACGGTCAGAGTGCTGTTGCCGGAACCATTAGCGTTGCCAAAGTCAGCCACTGCCACGTCCACCTTGCCGTCGCCATTAAAGTCTCCCATCGTCAGCGCGTCAGGATTTGCGCCCGCTGCCGGGCTTGCCGAAACCGTAAACGTTCCGTTCCCGTTGCCCTGCAGGATTGTCACTGTGCTGGTGGAAAGGTTCGCCACGGCCAGATCGAGGATGCCGTTCCCGTTGAAGTCCCCTTCCACAATGTAGGCGGGACCGGAAAGCGTTGCCGGGCTGGTTGTCGTCGCCGTAAAGGTTCCGTTTCCTGTGCCCAGCAGAATCGTCAACGAGCTGTCGTCGTAGTTTGGCACGGCCAGGTCCGGGATGCCGTCGCCATTGAAGTCTCCGACCACAATGGCCGCCGGTCCCTTGCCTGTCGCCGGGCTCGCCGCCGCCTTGAATGTCCCATCCCCGTTGCCCAGCAAAATTGTCAATGAACTGTCGCCGGAGTTTGCCACAGCCAGGTCCGCCTTGCCATCTCGGTTGAAGTCTCCCACCGCAACGAAATAAGGCAAGCTTCCCGTTGCTGGGCTCACAGCGGTTGCCGTAAACGTTCCATCTCCCTTGCCCAGGAGGATCGTCAAGGTGTTGCTGTTATAGTTCGCCACGGCCAGGTCCGGAATGCCGTCACCGTTGAAGTCCCCTACTGCCACGCACTGAGGGTAAATGCCCGTTGCCGGGTTTGCCTTCTGTGTAAATGTTCCATCCCCATTCCCCAGCCAAATCGTTACTGAGCCGGGAGTGGGGCCGTTGCCGGTGTAGCCTTCGGTGGCTACCGCCAGGTCCGGAATGCCGTCGCTGTTGAAGTCTCCCACCGCAATGAAATTGGAAAGGTTGGGCTGATTCACCGAGATTGGCGCCGTCGTAAATGTTCCGTCCCCATTGCCCAGCAGGATCGTCACCTCTTCGGAGTTACCGTAGCCAATGGCAATGTCCGGAATGCCGTCAGCATTAAAATCCCCAGTCGCCATGGTGACGGGACTTCTGCCGGTTAGAGGGCTCTGGAAGTCCACCCAGGCCTTGCCTGACGCGCCCACCACCAGTGCCGCGGACCCTAGTAGCGCGTTGCCATCGCTCGTATCCAGGAATGACACTGTCCCGGTCGGCGCGGTTGCTCCTCCGGTGCCTGCCACGGTCGCGGTCAATGTGTAATCACCCACGCTGCCGCCCTGCACGAGTGCCGTTCCCGTCGGAAACTTTCTCACCGCGGTCACGGTCAGCGCCACCGCGCTGGAGGTGCTCGCCACGGTGCTGGTGGTACCCAGGAAAACCGCCTTATAGCTGTGGCTTCCAAGCCCCGGACGCAGCTTCAGCACCGCTGTCCCTGCGCTCGTCAATTGCTCCGTCCCTAGCAGATGGATGTCGGTGCAATGCGTCGCCTTGGCGTCGCAGAAGTTGACTTGCCCGGTCGTCACTACCGCGCCGTAGTTTCCCACGGTCGCAGTGAGCGTGACTTCGGTGCCCAGAACGACCGAGGTCACCAGGTTGCCACCCGCCGTTACCGCGAGCGTCGTACCAGTCGGCGGCGGCTCGCTGAAAAGCATGGCCGCAGCGGAGACGCTCGAACTGTAGTTGCTGTCTCCGGGATAACTTGCCTCAACCAGGTGCGGCCCAGCGCCCACCGGCGAAATCCCACTTGCCGTCGCGGTCGCCGTCTGGGTCAAGTTCGCCAGCAGAATCGCCACCGTGTTGATGCCAGTGGTGACCGCAAGGCCTGGAACGCCGTCCCGGTTGAACTCTCCTACCGCCACCGCATTAGGAGCGCCGCTAACCGCCGGGCTGGCTGCTGCCGTAAACGTTCCGTTTCCCTTGCCCAGCAGGATGGTCACCGATTCGCCGTAAACGCTCGGTATGGCCAGGTCCGGAATGCCGTCTCCGTTAAAGTCCCCCACTGCCACTCCCGAAGGACGGCTGCCGGTCGCCGGAGTGGACGCCACGGTGAACGTTCCCTGACCCGTTCCCAAGAGAATCGTCACCGTGTTGGAGTTCTGATTGACCACGGCAAGGTCCGCTTTCCCGTCGCCGTTGAAGTCCCCAACCGCCATGGAGTAAGGGTAGCTTCCTGTTGCCGGGCTTACCGCCGCCGCCCTAAAAGTTCCGTCGCCGTTGCCCAGCAGAATGGTCACCGTGTTGTCGTTGGAGTTCGCTACCGCCAAATCCGCCTTGCCGTCGCCGTTGAAGTCGCCTACGGCGATGGCGGAGGGGTAATGTCCTGTCGCCGGGCTGGCCGCTGCCGCCGTAAATGTACCGTCGCCCTTGCCCAACAGAATGGTCACCGAACCGATGGAGTTGCAAGTTGGGTCGCCGCCGCAGCCATTCGCCACCGCCAGATCCGGAATCCCGTCCCCGTTGAAGTCTCCCACCGCCAGGGAATAGGGGTAGCTGCCGACCGCCGGGCTGGCCGCTGCCGTAAACGTTCCGTTCCCGTTTCCCAGCAGAATTGTCACCGAGCCAATGTCGTCGGCGTTCACCACGGCCAGGTCCGGTATGCCGTCCCCATTGAAATCCGCGACGACCACCGCAAAGGGATCACTGCCTGTCTTCGGGGTTGCCACTTCCCTGAACGTTCCATCCCCGTTGCCCAGCAGGATGGTCACAATGCCGCCAAGCTCGTCCGCTGCGGCCAGGTCGGGAATGCCGTCTCCGTTGAAGTCTCCGACCGCGACGGCGACGGGGAAGTTGCCCCCCGCCGGGGACTGCGGGTTCAGCCAGCTCAGAGCCGATGTGCCATTGCCCAGGGTCGCCGTTCCCAGCACCGCGTTTTCATGGTTGCTGTCCAGGAACGACACCATTCCGGTCGGCCAGGACAGCCCGACTTCATAAACCGATCCATCCACCGTCGCCGTCAGCGTGTAATTGCCCGGCAGTCCCGTCTGCGTAATCGTCGTCGCGGTCGCATACTTGCCGGTCACGGTCAGCGCCAACGTGCTGGAGGAACTGGCCGCGTGGCTGGCAGTTTCCAGGAAGACTGCCTTGTAGCGGTGGCTTCCCATCTTCGGAACGAATTTCAGCACCGCCGTTCCCGCACTCGTCAACTGCTGGGTTCCCAGCAGATGGATGTCCGTGCAGTATTCCGCGCTGGCGTCGCAGAAGTTCGCCTGCCCGGTCGTCACTGCGGCGCCGCCACTCTGCACGGCCGCGGTCAGCGTTACCGCGCTTCCCGGTTGTACCGTCGTCACCGGGGCGCCCCCCGAAGTCAGCGTCAGGGTTGTGGTGGTTGCCGGCGGCGGCCCCATTAGCCCGATGGTGCCGGAGACGCTCGGTCTGTAGCTGTCGTCTCCGGGATAACTTGCCGCAACCTCGTGCAGACCAGGACCCACGGGCGAAACGTTGGCCGCCGTCGCGGCCGCCGTCTGCGGCTCGGTCAGCGATATGCTAACCGCATTGGCTCCGTAGTCCACCACGGCCAGATCCGAAACTCCGTACCCCTCAAAGTCTCCGGTTGCCAGAAAATAGGGCTCGGCTCCTGTCGCTGGACTGGCGCCGGCTACCGTAAAAGTTCCGTCCCCGTTGCCCAGCAAAATGATTACCGTGGTGTCTTCGCTGATCACCGCCAGGTCCAGGTGACCGTCCCCGTTAAAGTCGCCCACCGCCATGGCGCGTGGGCCGTTGATTGCCGCCGCAGTCACCTCCGTCTGAAAGGTTCCGTTTCCGTTTCCCAGCATGATCGTTACCGCGTTGCCGCCGCCCGCCGCCGCAGCCAAATCCACCTTCCCGTCGCCGTTGAAGTCTCCCACGACCACGCCCACTGGATAGGGGCCCGCCCACACTGCTTCCTGTTCGGTAAACGTTCCGTCGCCGATGCCCCGGAAAATTGTCACGGCACCGTCGCCAGGAACCGCGTAGTCAGGACTGGCCACAGCCAGGTCCGGAATGCCGTCGCCGTTGAAGTCTGCCACGGCTATGGAATCCGAATAGCCGTCTATCGCCGGGCTCGTGGCGGTCGCGGTAAAGCCCCCCTTCCCGTCGCCCAGCAGAATCGTCAAAGCGCCGGGGGTCGTGCAGTAGGCGCTTATGCTGCAAGCATCCACCACGGCCAGGTCCATATTGCCGTCGCCATTGAAGTCCCCTGCCACGATGGGACCCGGACTGCCCCCCGTCGCTGGGGTTGCCGCTGTGGCCGTAAACGTTCCGTCGCCGTTGCCCAGCAGAATCGTCACCGTGTTGTCGCAGTCGTTGGTCACGGCCAGGTCCGCATTGCCGTCCCCGTTAAAGTCACCTACGGCGATGCCTTCCGGACAGTTGCCGGTCTTTGGACTTGTCGCCGTGGCCGTGAAGGTTCCATCTCCCTTGCCCAGCAGAATTGTTACCGTGCCCCCCGAGTTGCAGTTTGGGTCAGAGCCGCAGACGTTCGTTATGGCCAGATCCGGGATGCCGTCGCCGTTGAAATCTCCCACTGCCACCGACTCGGGACGGTTGCCCACCGGCGCAGTCTGTGAGTTCACCCAGCTCAGTCCTGCTGTGACGGTACTCAGTGTTGCCGTTCCCAGCACCTGGTTGCCATTGCTCGTATCCAGGAATGCCACGCTTCCGCTCGGCGAACCACTCCTTGCCGTGCCTGCAAAACCCGCGACCGAAGCCGTTAGCCAGTAATTGCCTACGTTACCCCGCTCTGCGATCGTCGTCGCGGTGGCATACTTGCCGGTCACAGCAAGCGCCGACGCCGAGGAGGAACTGGCCGCGGCGCTGGTAGTGCCCAGAAACACTGCCTTGTAGCTGTGGCCTCCGATGCCCGGACGGAACTTCAGCACCGCCGTCCCCGCCTTTGTCAGCTGCGCCGTGCCCAGCAGTTTGATATCCGTGCAGTATGTCGCCGAGGCATCGCAGAAATTCACCGTGCCCAGCGTCACCGGCGTGCTGCCAGCGGTGACCTTTGCCATCAGCGTCACCACCGCACCTGATGCGACCGTGGTCACCGCGCTGCCCCGGCTCGTCACCGCCAGTGTCGTCGCAGTGCTGGCGGCGGCAACGGCGCGAGCACCGCCAGCGAATGCCAGAAGGTACAGCGCCAAGCCAGCCGTGAACCTGCCGCTCCTTACAGCCCCGCGCGCGAGACCAGCCAATGACAATAGGGATGGAAAACAGTGCGAAGTCCGAGACATATGCAACCTCCGGAGAGAGGCGAAGGAACGTCGGGCGCCGTAGACGCACTTAGACTGCAATGAACGGATGGAAATGCCGGTTCGAATGATACACCACATTTCCATACGCGCACGGTACCTGCGGATCTCGGAACCGGCAATTCCTCGACCGTGAAGCTCTAGCTGGGAGACTCAAAAAAGCTGAGTGGGAATATCCTCGATCCCGCTCGGCAGCACCAGTCGCCGCCAGAGCGCCAATGCCCGGCCAGGGTTATTGCAAGTTCTTTCAATATTGAAGCGGTGTTTTCTTGACGGTATGATGCGGGGCGCTGGACGAACGGTCCCGCATCTTCAATATATTGTGTGTCTATCGATCCGATCGAATCTCTCGACGGACGAGAGAATCGGTGCAAATGCCATTTCCGGAGGTAGGAAGAACGACGGAGACAAAGTTCGCCTCCTTCGTTCTGAAGCAGGAGAAGCCAGCGGTTTGAACCCGGAGCAATTTGGCATCCTTCCGCTGGTTGAGTATGGGAATTGCGAAACGGGTAGCAACTGTCCATTGGTTTCAAGAACGAAAGGGAAATTGTCGTTGAGTCGTGACTTACAGGGCCTCAGTTGTCGAACTTGAAAAGATGCCGCGCGGACAAACTCGGAATTGCCGTTGGCTCTCATCGGGTGACATGGATCCAAGCCAAACCAAGAGAGGAATTGTTGTTCACGAGGAGCGCGAGCCTCTAGGAAGGTATACATAATGAAGAACAAGTACATCATCGGCGTTGACGCCGGTACCATGGGCGCTCGTTCTGTTATCTTCGATATCCAAGGCAAGGAAATGGGCAGTGCCTACCATGAAACCCCAACCACTTATCCAAGACCGGGCTGGGTTGAGCAGAAAGCCGAAGACATCATCGAGCTGGCGTTCCAATCTACACGGGAAGCGATCAAGAAGAGCGGAATCGATCCCATAGACATTGCCGGAATCAGCTTCACCAACATGCGTTCCACGTTTGTGCCGGTTGATAAGGATGGCAAATTCCTTTCACACGTCTTTATGTGGCAGGATCTGCGGGGAACCGAGATGTTTCCCTGGATGCGCGAGAGACTAGCCGCCAATGGCATGACCGAGATGGATCTGTACAATCTCTCGGGCTTTCCGATTGGGCCCACCTGGCCGTCGAGCAAGGTGTACTGGTTCAAGAAGCATTATCCCGAACTCTACGATAAGACCTACAAGTTCATCATGCCGCAAGCCCTGCTATCCAAAGCCTATGGCGCCGACGACTATTGTGAAGATCTCGACGACGCAGGCTGGTGGCAGATTACCAACGCCGACACCTTCGAATACGATCCCAAGCTGGCGAAGATATTCGAAGTAGACATTGCGAAGTACCCGAAGAATTACCGGCCAGGGACACCCGTAGGCAAAGTGCCCGCTGACGTTGCCGCCAAGACCGGTCTGCCGGTTGGCACCCCGGTGGTTGTTGGCAGCGGCGACCAGCAATGCGGCGCGATCGGCCTGGGGAACGCCAAGGACGGAATGGCGTCGGTCTGCCTGGGAACGGCTGGATTGTGCATTGGCTGCTCTTCCAAGCCGATTCGCCATCCGGGAGGCACGATGTACGTGTTAGGTCATCCCGGGCCCGGTCACTGGCAGATGGAAGGTCAATCCAACGCGGCGGCGAGCAGCTTCCGCTGGCTCCGCAACACCCTGTGCCAGACGGAGATGGCGACGGCGGAGATGACTGGACTGGAAGTTTACGACCTGCTGACCCGCGAGGCCGCGCAGTCGCCTCCAGGAGCGCACGGAACGATCTATCTTCCCTTTTTGTCTGGGGCCAATAGTCCCTATTACGATCCCTTTGCCCGGGCTATCGTACTCGGCATGACCTTCGCTCACAAGAAGAGCGATATAGTCAGGGGCGCGATGGAAGGCATCTGCTATGAGATGAGAGACATGCTGGAATCTCTAGAGGAAGCTTCCTTCAAGCCGTTTGAGGTATACCGGATTACCGGAGGCGCGGCCCGCTCCTCGGTGTGGAACCAGATTCAGGCGGACGTCTACGGCAAGCCCGTGGAGACCGTGAAGTGCAACGAAGCTACGGCCCTGGGCGCTGCCATGCTGGGCGCGGTGGGCGTGGGTATCTACAAGGATATCTATGAAGCCATCGGCAACATGGTCCACCTGGATAACCGCTGGGAGCCTATCCCGAAGAACGTGGCTGTGTACAACGAATTGTTCAGCATTTACCGGAACACCTACAAGGCTCTGAAGGATAACGTCTTCCCGGCTATCTCCAAATTCCAAGGGGTGGTTGAAGGGGAAGGCGCGAAGCTAGAGGAAGCCGAACTCAAAAAGGCGGAGGAAGTGCTGGTCTGAGCTGTCCACGCCTTGGCGTAACGCCAGAAGTAAATTTGGGGCTGCTCCACGGAGCAGCCCCAAATTGTGATGCTTTTTATGTCTAGTGCCAGGTCCGGCATAGCGGCTGCAAGGCCTGGCAGGCTATGGGTTTGCCCGCCAGGCATCTTTACCATAGAGAGGAATCTGCTCCCTCCCGGAAGTGAAACACTAGGTCCTCAGGTCGAAGATACCGCTTTTAGTTTCCGAATAGACTCCCCAGAGTTTGAGCGCTACGCCGAGTTCCGGGTGCTCCTTGGCGGCATCGACCAGAGACTGGCCGGCCATCACGGCAGAGATCCCCTGGCGGAACGCGCGGGCTCCCGCAGCCGGTCCCATCGGGTGTCCATGAATGGCGCCGCCGGCCGCGATCATGATGTCTTTGCCGAACTTGCCAATGAGGTCCTCGATATGTCCCTGGGTAGTTCCTCCGCCGGGCATGGGGAAGATGGGGCTGATGCCCTGCAGGGGGCAGAGCATCTGGTAACCGGCAGTCACGAAGGTGTCCATCATCATGGGGAACTTGCCATAAGGACTGAGGCTGATGATCATGTCAAGACCTGCCAGGCGGGGCAGTTTGGCGCCGATCAGGGAGGCGCTCACGCCGGACCAGTCCGATTCATACATTGCGCCCGCAAAATCCGAGTGGCCAAGGATTGGCACATTGATGGTGGGATCCTCGGTGATCATCTGGGTGGTATCAAGTCCGCAGGTGCAATAGTTGAGCATCAGGCCGTTGGCGCCGGCTTCAAGGGCGCGATATGCGTTGTCACGCATCTTGTCTGCCCGGCCGGTGATGTTAAAGCAGTAGATCGTCTTCTCGCCCTTTTTGTCGTCGGCGCGTTTGATTGCTTCCATGACCGCCTTGACGCGGTCGACTAGACGGCAATGCGGGGGATCGGAAATTAATTCGTCGTCCTTGATAACGTCGACGCCGCCGATGGCGGCTTCATAGGCCAGTTTCGCGGTAGTCGCAGCATCGAGCCCCGTGCAGGGTTTGATCATGTTGTTGAGCAGGGGCCGGTCCTGCACTCCGAGCAGGTCGCGAATTCCCTGGACGCCGAACTTGGGCCCCGGGAACTGGGCGAGGAATGAGCTGGGAAATTCCAGATCGACCAGCTTGACCTTGCCGGAACTGGAAATGTTGCCAATGACGCTGCTCAACATCAGGGAGAACTGGGCCCCGAAATTTGCCCAGGGATAGGCGATCCGGGCAATAAACTGGCGTTCGGTGACACCCTCGGGAATGCCGATCTGATAGGCCGGCGTCTCGTAAACACCGACGACTCTTCCGATGCAAAGTTCCCGGACTTCGGGAGTCTCGCCGGGCACCTTCAGCCAGGTTCCGGTGGTCTGCTCGACCGCCAGAGCAGCGGCGAACTTCGGTAGGCTGGTGCCGGGTTTTACCGCACAATAGTACGTAGCGATGACAAATCTCTCTTTGTCAAGTTCCTCGGGAAATTGGATAATGATCGGATCAACAAACATTATGGATTCCTCCTGGCACCGGACCATGAGTCCGTGACCCAATGATCGTACAATCAGTAATATGCAGCTTCAATATTGAAAGAACTTGCAATAATGGGCGCCATGAATATTGTTGTTTTGCCCGCCGGTAGCGAGCTCGCCAGAAAGGCGCTGGAAAGCCGGTGGGCCGGCTGGAATTCGCGTCCACGGTGCGGGGAAAGTCGCGGATCGCAAAAGGGTTCGTCCTATAATCCGAGAGGTTGAAGTGGGCAAGACAACAGGAGCGGGACCGGCATGAAGAGCGAGGTTTATGCGCCCTCGGATTGGGTGGTGTGCAAAGCCGCCGAGCTTTTTTATGTGGCGGGGAAGTCGCATCGCCAGATTGCGGCCGAATTGCACGTATCCGAATCAACCGTTTCCCGGTTGTTCAAGCGGGCAAGGGATGAGCATATCGTCCAGTTCGTCATCCAGGAACCCTATTTGGGTTGTCTTACGCTGGGAACGACGCTGCAGAAAAAATACGGGTTAAGCGATGTGGTGGTGGTTCCCCAGCCTGAGGACGATGGCCACGGCAACCATGGAGAACTGGTGAAGCAGATGGTGGCCCGGGAGGGTTCCCGCTATTTGCAGCGGATTATCAAGCCGACCGACGTCCTGGGAATTGCCTGGGGCGGCACGATGTACTATTTGATCAACTATTTGAACCCCTGCCAGCGCAGCGCAAACATGTTTGTGACCCTGCACGGCAGCCTCTCGTGTTGCGACTATGAATTGGATGTGCGCAACCTGGTGCATCGTATGTCCATGGCGCTGGGCAGTTCCCATGCATCCATCCTGCCGGAAGGACTGCAGGAAAGCCGCGCCAAGGTTGCGGCCCTCAAAGTGGAAGAGAAAAAGACATTTTCGCTGTTTGAGCGGGTCACCATTTCGCTCAGCGGCATTGGTTCTTTTTATCCCGAAGCGACCTCTCCTTTGTCTCGCCTGCGCTACCTGAAGCCGGAGGAATTTGAACTGCTGCGCAAGCAGGGAGTGTATTGCGACTTGATGCTCAGGTTTCTGAATGAAAAGGGCGAAGAGTGCGATACCGAGATCAAACACCGGACGCTGGCGATTGATCTGGAAATGTACAAGCGGATTCCGTGCAAGATCATTGTCGTGTCGGGCTCCTACAAGGCCCACGCCTTGAAAGCCGCGCTGCAAGGTGGGATGTGCGACGTGTTGATCACGGACCATGAACTGGCGCGGGCGGTACTGGCCGTGGGACAGTGATTCCCTGCCGTGGCGGAATGGAATGGACTGCCGAGGGCGCGCCCGGCGCGCGTTCCAGAGTTCCCCAGGCCGGGAAACTCCCATGGAGTAGCGAGATGCGAGTCTTGATTGCGACTTCAAACCCGGGCAAGCTGCGCGATTTTGCCGGCGCCGCGGCAGCGTATGGCGTTACCGTGGAAGGCTTGACCGATATTGCGAATCTCCCCGAAGCCGTGGAGGACGGAACAAGCTTTGAGGAGAATGCGCGCAAAACGGCGGAGCACTACAGCCGCTTTGTTCCGGGAGAACTGGTGCTGGCGGATGATTCCGGCCTCTCGGTGGACGCGCTGGACGGGGCGCCAGACGTCTATTCCGCGCGGTATGCCGCCGCCGGCGATGGCGGAAACAGTAGCGATCTGGCGAACAACGCAAAGCTGCTGCGCGAGTTGGAGACGGTGTCCGAGGACCAGCGTACGGCGCGCTTTGTGTGCGTAATCTCGGCTGCACGCGATGGCGGCGAGGTGGCGCATTTCCGCGGCGAAGCCGAAGGGGTGATTCTGCGCGAAGGGCGCGGCGGCATGGGTTTCGGCTACGATCCGCTGTTCTGGTTTCCAGCGCTGGGCAGGAGCTTTGGCGAACTTAGCCTCGACGAGAAGGTCCGGGTAAGCCATCGCGGAGCGGCACTGCGCAGGTTTCTGGAGTGGGCGTCCCAGGCTGACGGGCCTCGCTAGCCGCCCGGGATCAAGGCGAGCGACAATGGGAATTCCGTGGCGGGGCGGAGCCAGCGCGGGCGACCTAGATGGCGCCGCGCTTTTCCTGTTCGAATTCGCGGGCAAACATTTTTTCCGCGTCGATAGTCAGGAATTTTCCCCGGCTGCGGGCTAGCACAGATCCTCTTGCATTGCGAATTTCAGCGCGGTTGTAAAGGGCGCGGCCGCGCGTTCTGCTGACCCGGCCTTCGACTACGAGCGGCTTTCCCAAGGGCACGGGACGGAGATATTCCACCTCCATGCGGCGAGTGAGAGCGACCTTGCTTTTCAACTTATTGGCCTTGCCCATCGCCTCATCCAGAACGGTGGCGATGATGCCTCCGTGAGCATAGCCGGGCGGCCCGACAAAGCTGGCGCCGAGTTCAAATTCGCAGGTGTAGCTGTTGCCGCCGGGGCTGAGCGCAAACCGGAGTTGCAACCCCTGGGAATTGGCCGGGCCGCAGCCAAAGCAGAGATCGCCCGGCCAAAAAGCCGAGGGTACATCGTGATCATGGTCGAGCTTGGGGGTCATGACTGGCGGCTCCGCGGAACCCTGTGGGATGACTGGTTCGATTCACCTTGGAACGGTTTCGATTCAGTGGACACAGATCGAACTGTAAATGCTTTCGCAAGCAAAATTAATTTCAGTGCCGGAGGATTTTCCCGCATCTTAGGACGGAGAGGATGGCCATGCTTTCCCGCTTCTCCAACAGGACTGCTCCCGGCAGCGGCAACCGCGGTCCTTTTCCTCCCAAGACATTCGGCGGCGGCGGAGACCCTGGACGCGGCGATGGCGATGGTGTGCACGGCTTCCGGGAGCAGTTGAAGCGCTACCGGTTGGGCTTGTTGTTTACGGTCGCCTCCATCGTGATGCTGTTTATCTCTTTTACCACTTTGTTTGTGGCGCGGCGGGGCGCGGGCAAGTTCGATCCGCTGACCGGCAGCTTCCAGAGCGACTGGGTTCCGGTGACTCTGCCAATGAAAATTCTGCTAATCAACAGCGCGGTGTTGCTGCTGAGCAGCCTGTTCATTGAGACCGCAAAGCGGGCCGCGCGGCTGGACTCCATCCTGATTCCGATGAGCTATATTCCGGGGGTACGCCCGATTCGCCAGAGTTCGCCGGTTTGGGTCTGGGCGACGACCGTGGCCGGGTTTGGATTTCTCTACGGGCAGTGCCTGGCATGGCAACGGGTCCGTCTGGGCGGCGGATTATTGAACAGCGGCCCGGCGGGCACGTTCTTTATATTGCTCACGGGAATCCATGCCGTACATCTGGCGGCAGGACTGGCGGTGCTGCTCTACGCATGCCTTGCGCGCGGGCCAAGACACTCGCTGGAGCGGCGTTGCATCATCCTCGACGTGACCGCCTTGTACTGGCACTTCATCGCCGTGATGTGGGTGTACGTGCTGCTGGTATTGAAGCTGATGGACTGAGCGATCCAGCGGGAGTTGGCCGGGCTGGGGCGGGCGAATTATAATAGAGAGATTCGGTAGTCATCCGATTGCGGCTGTAGGGTGCGGCGCCGCGAATGGGTTGGCTGGCCGCTCTCATTATGGCCAAGGAAGCAATCGTCGTCCGCGGGGCGCGCGTTCATAACCTGAAAAACATCGACTTCGAAATTCCACACAATTGTCTGACGGTGGTGACAGGCGTGTCTGGAAGCGGAAAGTCTTCGCTGGCCTTTGACACGGTGTACGCCGAGGGTCAGCGGCGCTACGTTGAATCGCTCTCGGCCTATGCGCGGCAATTTCTGGAGCGCATTGAAAAACCGGATGTGGACCTGATCGACGGCATTGCCCCGGCGGTCGCCATCCGGCAGAAGAACCAGACGCGCAATCCGCGCTCCACCGTGGCTACCGCTACCGAGATCTACGATTACCTGCGCCTGCTCTATGCCCGCATCGGCAAGACGTATTGCCCGGAATGCGGCGGGCAGGTGAAGAACGACACCGTGGACGAGGTTGCCGAGCGCATTCTGGGGCTGGGCGACGGCACCAGGGTGCAAGCATTTTTTCCGTTGCTGCACGTGGAGCCCGTGGCTCCGATGGCGGAAAAGAAGCCCGCCGCACGCAGGAAAAAACAGGCCGAAGCCGATCCGGACGCGCCACTGCGGGAACGGCTCTTCGAGTTGCGCAAGCGCGGCTTCAACCGCTTGTTCCAGGATGGCAATCTGTTCGAGTTCTCGACTCCTGAGTCCCTGCTGCAAATCGATTTCAGCAAGCCCGTGTTCCTTCTGCTGGACCGCATCATGGTGGAGACAGAATCGCGCTCGCGCATTGTGGATGCGATTGAGAGCGGCTACCGCGAGGCGGGCGAGGTAGTGTTTGAAACCTCGCCGCGCGAGGGCGAACCGCTGCGCCTGCGGTTTTCCCAGCGTTTCGAGTGCAAGCATTGCAATCTGAAATTCGAGCAGCCCGAACCAAGGTTGTTCTCCTTCAACAATCCGTATGGCGCCTGCCCGCGCTGCCAGGGATTTGGAAATACCATCGACTTCGATATGGATCTGGTGATTCCGGACCCGTCCAAGACGCTGGCCGAAGGCGCCGTGGAGCCTTGGACGAAGCCGAAGTACAAGCCGCTGGGCACGGAGATGCGGCGCGTGGCACGCCTGGCCGGAATCCCGCTGGACGTGCCGTGGGCGAACCTGAAGAAGGATCAGCAGAAGCTGATTCTTGAGGGTGACGGAAGTTGGTTTGGAGTACGCGGCTTTTTTGAACACCTGGAAAAAAAGAAGTACAAGCTGCATGTTCGAGTGTTTCTGAGCCGCTATCGCGGCTATTCGCTTTGCGGCGCCTGCGGCGGAGCCAGGTTGCGCCCGGAGGCGCGCCAGGTGAAAATTGCCGGCCTGGATATCTGCCGGCTGTCCTCGAAAACCGTGGAAGAAGCCGCGCGCTTCTTCCAGGAACTGGCGCTCACGGCGGAAGAGGCCGGTATCGCCAGCAAATTGCTGGAGGAGATTCGGGACCGCCTGCGCTTCCTGAACGAAGTAGGACTGGAGTACCTGACCCTGGACCGGCTGTCCTCGACGCTGAGCGGCGGCGAAGCGCAACGCATTCAACTGGCAACCTCGCTGGGTTCGCGGCTTGTCGGCACCTTGTACGTTCTCGACGAGCCTTCCATCGGGCTGCACAGCCGCGATACGACGCGGCTGATTCATATTCTCAAGAGCCTGCGCGATCTTGGGAACACGATCCTGGTGGTGGAGCACGATTCCGAAGTGATGGCCGCGGCGGACGAGATTCTGGACCTTGGGCCGGGCGCGGGCGAGCACGGCGGGAAACTGGTGGCGCACGGCAACTACGAGGAAATCCGCGCCAATCATCAATCCCTGACCGGGCGCTACCTGAGCGGAGATTTGCAGATCCAGGTTCCGCAGCAGCGGCGGACTCCGGGCAAGCAGATGCTGCGAGTGCGCAATGCCGGCGAACACAATCTGAAGAATCTGGACGTCACCATTCCACTTGGCATCCTGGTGGCCGTCACCGGGGTGTCCGGATCGGGCAAAAGCACGCTGGTGCACGACGTACTTTACCAGCGCTTGGCGGCCATCAAGCGCCAGACCACGGGCGTCCTGAGCGAAGCCAACCTGCGCGAGATCGAGGGTGAGCAGTGGCTCGACGAGGTGCAACTGGTGGACCAGTCTCCCATCGGGCGCACGCCACGCTCCAATCCGGTGACCTACATCAAGGCGTTCGATCCGATTCGCGAAGTCTTCGCTTCCCTTCCCGAGTCCAAGAAACATGGCTACACGGCGGGATATTTTTCCTTCAACATACCCGGCGGGCGCTGCGACACCTGCTCCGGCGACGGCACGGTGACCGTGGAAATGCAGTTTCTGGCCGATGTCGAGCTGATTTGCGAGGACTGCAAGGGAACCCGCTACAAGCCGGAGATTCTGGCCGTGCGCTACCACGGACGGAACATCCATGACGTTTTGAACATGACGGTGAAGGAAGCCCTGGCGTTCTTTGCCGGGGTACCGCGGCTGGTGGACAAGCTGAGAGTGCTGGAGGAAGTGGGCCTCGGATATCTGCGCCTCGGCCAGTCTGCCACGACCCTGAGCGGCGGCGAGGCGCAACGCATGAAACTGGCCGCGCACCTGCAACCGCAGGCTCGCGACAGCCTGCGCAAGAATCCCGACGGCACGACCGTCAAGCGCAAGTCGCAGATGCTTTACATTTTCGACGAGCCCACCACGGGCCTGCACTTTGATGACGTGAGCAAACTGCTGGCTGCCTTCAAGAGACTGATCGATGCGGGCGGCTCGATCGTGGTGATCGAGCACAATCTGGACGTGATCAAAGTAGCCGACTGGGTGATTGACCTTGGTCCCGAAGGCGGCGAGCGCGGCGGAGAGGTCGTGGCTACCGGCACGCCGGAGGAGATTGCGGCGAACCCGCGTTCCTATACCGGGCAATGGCTGCGCAAGGTTCTGCCGCTGGCTGAGGTGCTATCGTGACGCGGCCTGGAATGGCGCTGCGAGCGGGCGCGGCGGCCCTGCTGCTTACCTCCGTGCTCTGTGCGGAGAAGCCTTCCACCCACGGTGCAGCGGCGGATGAGCCACCTGCCGTGGTACGCGCGGAGAGCGCGATGGACCAGCAGCAGTGGAGCGAGGCGGAGACGATTCTGCGCAAGCTGGTCGCAGCCAATCCGAAGGACGCGCGGGCGTGGTTCGATCTGGGATACGTGATGCACGCCGAGAAGAACGATCCCGAGGCGATTCTGGCGTACCGGGGCGCGGTGGCGGCGGCGCCGGAAAGCTTTGAATGCAATCTGAATCTGGGCCTGATGCTGGCACACGAAAACAGTCCGCAGGCCTCGGTTTACCTGGAAACGGCGACCCGGTTGCAGCCGACTGGCGAGCATCCGCAGGAAGCGCTGGCGCGGGCATGGGCGGCGCTGGCCGAGGTCGAGGAAAGCGGCGACAGGAAGCGAGCGCTGGATTCTTGGCAGCATGCGGTCTCGCTGGCGGCCGGAGATGCGCGGCTCCGCCTGGGGTACGGCGAGGCGCTGGAAAAATCGGGAGACCTGGCGGGAGCAGAGCGGGAGTTTCGCAAGGCGAGCGATCTTAAGCCGGAGTCGGCCGACGCGCAGGTGGCGCTGGCCAACCTCTTTCTGCGCTCCAAGCGCCTGCTGGAGGCCGAGGAAATCTTGCGCCGGCTGGTGCTGGCGGCGCCGCAGGATGAGGTCGCACATCTGCAACTTGGGCGGGTGTTGAGCGCGGAGGAAAAGAACGCCGAGGCCACCTCGGAGTTGCAAAAGGCACTGGCCTTGCGGGCTGACGATTGGGATGCGTTGCGCGAACTTGCCTTTGCCCAGGAACGCGGCAAGCAATGGTTGGCCGCGGAAAGCAGTTACCGCAAACTATTGACGCAATTCCCCAACGACGCGGAACTGCACAACGGCCTCGCGTCCGTGCTGCTGCCGCAGTTCAAATATGCGGAAGCGCAAAGCGAATTCATCACCTGCGTGCGCCTTGGCCCGGAGCGGGGTGAGGCCTACGGACAACTGGCGCTGGCGGCTTCAGGCAACAAGGACTACGAATTTGCGATCAAAGCGTTGGACGCTCGCGCCAAGCTACTGCCGGAAATTCCGGGCACTTACTTTCTGCGCGCGACCTGCTACGATCACCTGCGCCAGTTTGGGGAAGCGGTGAAGAACTACAAAGCATTTCTGGCGCTGTCCAACGGTCAGTTTCCCAACGACGAATGGAAGGCGCGACACCGCTTGATGGCGATTGAGCCGGAGGCCACGGGGAAAAGATGAGAGCGCTGCACGCTTGCCGGAGGGTGTTGCTGCTGGCCGCTTTCTGCGCGGCTTGCTGGGTGAGTTCCTGCGTGGGGCAGGATGGCTCTGCCGCGGAACTGCAACACCGGGCCGATGCGGCCAGCGGCCGCGAGTGCGCCCGCCTGAGCATGGTTGCAGCGCGGCAGGCACTGGAGGATGCGGACCGGTTTTTCGGCAGCGGCGAGGTGAAGGCGGCGCACCAGGCGATTGACGTTTCGGCGCACTACGCCCGGCGTTCGGTGGATTGCTCCTTAAAGGCGCGCAAGGGCGAGAAGGCCACGGAGATCGAACTTCGCAAGCTCATCCGGAGGATGAACGACATCAGCCAGACTCTTGATTCCGTGGATCGGCCACACCTGTCGCAGGCGCTGGCGGAGTTGGAGACTGAGCGGCAAAGACTGCTGCAAGCGCTGTTCGGCGTTGCCGCCGGTGGCCCGCCGGAGAAGAAGCCGTGAGGATTTTCGCCGCACTGCTGGTTGCCGGCCTCTGCGTTTTTGCGCAGGCACAGGCGCACCGTGACCCGCTGACCGCCCGCGAAGTGGATCAAATGCGGGAGAACGCGCAGGATCCGGCAAAGCGCATCGACCTTCTTCTCGGCTTTGCCCGCGAGCGCGTGCTGGCGATCGACGGCTTGCGCGGCAAGCCAAAGCCAAGCCCCGCCGATGCCGGCAAGATCGCCGACCTGCTCAGCGACCTGGCGGCCCTGATTGACGAGCTGGACGACAACCTGGAAATGTACAACGGACATAGCGAGGATCTGCGCCACCCGTTGCGCCACGTGCTGCAAGCCGAAGCCGAATTCCAGCAGAAGTTGCGGGCGCTCAGCGACCATGCCGATCCGCTCGAGAAACCCCGCTTTGCGGAGGCTCTGGAAGACGTTTCCGATGCCCTGCAAGACAGCATGGAAGGCGCGCGCGCCATGCTTACCGGCCAGCTTGAGAAAAAGGGCCAGGAGAAGAACAAGCAGAAATCGGCTCGTCCGGAAACGCCGCAAACACCCGGCGCGCAGGCACCCGAGGCCCAACGCTAGAGGCCGCGCGGCAATGCCACTGGCACCCGGCGCAGCGCAACACACGGGGCCGGGGTTCTGATAATCTGAACTCACCTTGAAGGATTCGTTGCTGCCATTGCTGCATGAAATCTATCGTGAACTCCGGCCGCGGGCGCCGATTCCGGAGTTCGACTTGCAGTTCTATCCGTTTGCCAATATCAACAACACCATTCGCTTGACCCAGGGACGCATGAAGCTGCGCCTTTCCGACCTGCTGGAAGGCGCACCCGAGCCGGTATTGAAGGCCATCGTCCACATTCTGCTGGCCAAGATTTACCGCAAGCCTATCGACGCCGGACACGCCTGGCGGTATCGCCGGTACGTTGCCTCCCGCGACATGATGGAAAAGGCGCAGCAGTTGCGGCAGATACGCGGACGCAAACGCCTGCAATCGGCCAAAGGAAGCTATTACGATCTCGACGAGCTGTTCGATACGCTGAATGCGCGTTTTTTCCACGGACTGCTGGGCCGGCCGCGGATGAGTTGGAGCGGGGAGAGCGCGCGCCGTTCGCTGGGCCATTACGATCCCGCGCACAACGCCATCATCATCAGCAAGGTGTTTGACCAGGTACAGGTGCCGCGGGTGGCCGTGGAGTATATCGTGTATCACGAAATGCTTCACCTGAAGCACCCGGTGAAGATGCACGGCAGCCGCCGCTCGGTGCATGGCAGGGAGTTCCACGAAGATGAAAAAGCCTTCCCTCAACTGGAACAGGCGAGGCTGTTTCTGAAAACCCTGTAAACACAGCCGCGTCCGCTAGGTGCGGTAGCGGCCCGGATCGTCCTCGCCCGGCCCCTCCAGCCAGCGCCGCAGATCCTCTCCGGTAATGCGCCCGGCGGCGCCGGTTGCGATGCGCGAACTCTTGAGCACTTCCTCGTTCACGAAGATGGGGCAGTCGGTGCGCATGGCCAGGGCTATGGCATCAGACGGGCGCGAATCGATGACGAGGGGTTCGCCATTGCGGGTGGCCCAGATAGCGGCGAAAAACGTGTCATTGCGCAACTCGGTGACCACAACGCGCTCGACCGTGGCTCCCAGCCCGACGATGGCATTCTTCAGCAGGTCGTGGGTCATGGGGCGCGGCGGCGAAACCTTTTCAATTTCCAGCGCGATGGCGTTGGCTTCGAAGACTCCCACCCAGATTGGCAGCACCGAATCGTTTTCGACTTCCTTGAGAACGATGATCGGCATGTTGGTGGTTGGGTCCAGCATCAGTCCACTGATTCGCATTTCGACTTCCACGCAATCCTCCCTGGTACGGCCGTCAGATGGCAATCGAGGACGCCTCGGCATCCCGCGCTACGGAGGCCGCCGCCAGTTCTCCCACCAGGCTGTTGGGAAGCGCGCGCAGGACCAGAACCTGGGCGTAGCTGGCAACGGCCGGCATGGCGATGCCCTCGGGAACCGTGAAATTCAGCGTCTTGTTCTGTGAGGTGCGGCCGGTGACCTGGGCACGCGCCGGTTGATAACCTTCCACCATCACTTCCAGCACCTGTCCCAGGTGGCGCGCATAACTGGCGCGCTGAATCTCGCGCTGGCGCTCATTCAGAATCGCCAGGCGCGCGATCTTCTCCTCCTCGGTGATCGCATTCTCCATGGCGATGGCCGGGGTATTGGGACGCGGTGAATACTTGAAGCTGAACACCCCGTCAAACTGGACTTCCTCCAGAAGCGTCATCGTCTGCTCGAATTCCGCATCGGATTCGCCTGGAAAGCCGACGATGATGTCGGTGGTCAAGGAGATCGATTTCGTTCTGGCGGCGCGGATCCAGGCTACGCGCTCCAGGTATTGCTCGCGAGTGTACTCGCGCGCCATGGCCGCCAGGACGCGCGACGATCCGCTCTGGACCGGAAGATGGACGTGGTCGCAAAGGGTGGGCACGGAGTCAATCGCCGCGACGATGTCGCGGGTGAAATGGCGCGGATGCGAGGTGGTAAAACGGACCCGGCGAATGCCCGGCACCTGGCCAACTTCGGCGAGCAACTCGGCGAAGCTACAGCGGCCCAGCGGGTCGCGATAGGAATTCACATTCTGGCCGAGCAACTGAATCTCGGTCAGTCCACTATCGACAATGCGGCGCGCTTCTTCCAGCACGGATTCCGAGGTGCGGCTGCGCTCGCGTCCGCGGGTGTAGGGCACCACGCAATAGGCGCAGAACTTGTCACAGCCTTCGATGATGGTGATGTATCCGCGATGGGGATTGCTGCGCGCGGTGAACTCGGTCTCGAAGGTTTCCTCCGTGTTGCGGTCGTCCAACCCGGTGGCGCGCTCGCCGCGGCCGATCTGCAGCAGCATTTGCGGCAGGTTGCGATAACTGGACGAACCGGCGACGAGCGAGACGTGAGGGGCGCGCTCGAAGATGCGCAGGCCCTCCTGCTGCGCGACGCAGCCAATGACGGCGAACTTCTTTCCCAGCTTCTCCAGGCGCTTGAACTCCGCCAGGCGGTGGAACACCTTCTGCTCGGCCTTATCGCGAATCGAGCAGGTGTTGTAAAAAATAAGGTCGGCATCCTCCACGGACTGCACCTGGCGATAGCCCTGTGAGACCAGCGATCCGGCCACCTTCTCCGAGTCGTGGAAGTTCATCTGGCATCCGAAGGTTTCGATGAAGAATGTTTTCTGCTGCTCGGAACTCACTACACCAATCCTTGCTGGTCTGCCACGGCAAACCCGCGCGAGCCCACCGCGCCGGACAAACTCCGGCGCCGCGGTGAGTGGCCATCGACTCCCGCGCCCGCTCTTGCGGTCATTATCGCAGATTTCCGGGGCGTGGCAGAGCGGAAGCAAGGCTGTGGCCGGGAATAGCGCCTTACGCCGGAAATGCGCATCTGCCGCAGATCGCCAAGGTTGACGAAATTTCTTCAAGCACTTATGATCAAACCGTCGCAATCAGCAATAATATAGCTAGCGTCATAGCTAGCGGCGCGTCATGTTGCCCCTTCGTTCAACGGTAGGACACCTGCCTCTGGAGCAGGGTATCGGGGTTCGAATCCCTGAGGGGCAGCCAAAAAGAACAAAACAAAGACCTTGCCAATAATCTAGCTTTCCTTCTCTCCTAAATTGATATGCTGCTTAGGAGATTCGATGGAACCTCAATTTGAACAATTCCTGAAGGAACGGAAGTACCTCAAGAACGTTTCCGCCCGCACAATCCAATGGTACACAGAGTCTTTTAAGTGGTTTTCTAACCCTGCCCCATCACAAGCTGATCTGACCGCCGTGGTCATCCGAATGCGTGAAGCCGGGCTTTGCCCTAGCTCCTGCAATAATCGCATCCGGGCTATCAACGCATACTTGAAATGGTCGCAATCCGCGCTCAAAGTTGCCAAACTCAAAGAGCCCGTCAAGGTGCTTCCAATCTTCTCCCAAGATGACATCCTCAAGTTTGCAAAGTGGAAGCCTACGGGGTATTGGCACACTCGCCTCCAGGTGCTCATCCTGCTACTTGCCGATACGGGCACCCGGCTTGATGAGGCCCTCTGCCTCAAATGGACCGATGTAGACTTCGATAACCTTCTAATCACAGTGACGGGCAAGGGCGATAAGCAGCGCATGATTCCCTTCTCTTTCGAACTCCGAAAGCGTCTATTCAAATTCCAGCACGCGCATCAGCTTGTCTTTGCCACTAGCGACGGCGGCAAGCTACACGGCTGCAACGTCTGGAGAGATGTACACGCCCTATGTGGCGAGCTAGGCATCCGTACCCCGGAAAGGCTTATTCACGCCCTACGCCATTCCTTTGCAACTCACTTTATCCGGCAAGGCGGAAATGTGCTCTTGCTCCAAAAGAGTTTGGGCCACACTACCGTTACCATGAGTCAGCGCTACTGCCACCTAAACACGGCGGACCTCCAAGCCATACACCAGCGCGTGAGCTTGCTTTCAAAATAACCGGGTGCGTTTTCTGTAACAAGACACACTTCCTGCATTGGTATGTTCTATACTGCCGCCATGCAGAAAACGATGGAAGCTGTAACCGTCACGACTAATGATGATTCAGTCATCATTGAACAGGACAGCGGGCCGGAAGACTGTCAGAGCATAACTTTGAGTCCCGATCAAATTCCGCTTCTCATTGAGTGGCTTGAAGAGGCCCGAAAATCCTTCACGCCGTCCTAAGCGTTGTGCAGCTTGCGCGAAAGCGGGGCATTCTGGATAAGAAAAATCTGGGATGCCCACGCTACAGACTCAGCTATTAAGCAATTCGTCTAGTGTCTCTTCTTTGCTTTCGCCGGGAGTGGCTACCGCCGTCCGCAATCCGAGCATACTTAGGACCTTGATATAGTCCCTTCGGAGGGCGTCCAGGCGCTTGCTAGCAGGATGGGCGGCTAGCCCAGACTTGGTTTCTATGTACGCGCCGTCACGCTTGACAGCGGCCCAAGCGTCCGCAATGTCCGCCGCGATAGTTGAGGCTAGAGACAACGGCGTCCGGTGTGCGGGCGTAACCTGGATGTGAGCGGCGGACAATTCCCCTACCAGACGGTCCCACTCAGCCCCGGCCCGCTCCGACAAATTGCCCGGTTTCTTAGGTTGACCCGGCGCTAAGTTCTTATCTTTTTTTACAGTTCTTGGCATTGTCATTCTCCCGGATTGACTAGCGCGTCCCATACAACGGGGAAGCTCTCACGCTTGTAGCGATTGAAAATCGTGCGGCGGAATCTCTTAATCCACTTGGTTTCACAGGCTCGGGACAAGACATCCGCGTCAACATACGCGGGCGCGGAGATTGTCTGAAGGACAACCAAGACAGGCCGCGCTTCCAGAGTCCGCACCCAAGCCGCCGTGCAGTGCGTTCCCCGGCAGTGTTGCGCGTACCTCTCGGGCAAGTTCTGTGTGCGCCCTACGTACCGCACAACTCCCGTTTTAGGCTCTGCTAACGCATAGATTACAAAGGTTTTCAAGGTGCAAAACTCCGTTAAAACCTATGAAAATCCACATAAAAGCTATGGAAAATCATAAATTCGGATTTATTTTTGTTTGTGTGTAAAAAACATCGGCGGAGGGCTATTTAGGGACACTGTTCAAGATTTGACCCCGCCCTACCTTATTGATTACAAAGGACTTAGATGTACTACCCAAAGGACCACCTACGCTTGACTCTAAGTGCCTCTTTCTCTGCCCATGCACAGACTGTCCATGAATGACCGTCGCTTGGATTGCCGACGCTCTTCCGTCTTTTACCCGCCAAAACACATCCCCATCAACACACACACTCCCTGAGGGTGTGCGGTGAGGGGTGATGGGTGAATGTGTGATGACCGTTATGACCGTCTCTGTCTCTATCTCTTCTATGAGAGATTAGTAGACAGTCACTCACGTACCCGGTGTTTGAGCACCCAATCTTTGCTGCGCTTGATGCCCGCCTTACCAAGGATGCGAGCTAACTCTCTAGCTGAAACGTCCCGGTGCTGATCCATGATCCGGTATGCTCGGGATTGCTGTCCGTCCGCATCCGCCGCCGCGCCCCGTTGACGCACATAATCAGGGTCAAAGTACACCCATCGCCGACGTTCTACCCACGAGCGCTTTCTATAAATGCCGTAGTGGGCCATTACCTCCAATAGCTGAGTCGTGGACAGATTGACGTTTGCCATGATGATCCAGGCCAAACCGGGGCGTCCTTTGAATTCGCGTGCGTCAAAGTTCACGCGGTACTTAATTTTCTTGCCGGTTGTCGGGCCTTCAATCTCCAGGTACTCAATCATTCCGGCAACTCCCGCTGAGCAAAGATGCGATAGAGCGCGGGCGGCTCATGGTAAATCTGCCGAATGTTCCAGCCGTCCGCGTTTAGCTCTTTGAGTGTCCTATCTAATGCCGCGCCTTCGCATGGAACGGCACAAACTTCAATCCGCCGGGGCGCGGTCTTTCGTCCTTTGTAAACGGCCATAGCTCGTACTTCTCCTCTACCATTAGCGCTTTTGGCGGTAAGACATTGAGGGCAAACAGCCTCTACGAAAAATCAATAAGTTAGCGATTCATCTTTCTGACAGCGCTCTCAAAGTGCTTTTGCAGTACGTCCGTGTGCTTGTTAAGTGCCGCTCGCATTCCGTCACCGTCGATAGTTTGTATGTGGTAAGTGGGCCGCACATGGACCGTGTAGTGATCTCCGCCCGAGTTACCGGAATCCGCCCGGCTTAGGTTCTCCGTGAGTGTCTTGGGAAGGACCGCTTCGCCCGGCGTCAACATTGCGGGCACAACGTCACCATTACCTATGCCGGGGACAATACCGCCCTTTTCAAAGGCCATGACGGCGGCAAAAGCCGCCGCCGCCTCTATCCCGCCAAGTATGGGATTACCGGCCTTCTCAAAGGCATCCGCCGCCGCCGTTCTTGCGTCCCCAAACCGCTTTCTGCCTTGGATCGTTTCCATTTGCATCAGGTTCGTGAGGGCCGTTTGCAGCATTGTGCCTGCCATCTGCTCAAACGCTTGCCCCAGGTTCTTGCCCTGCGTAATGCTTCGCGCCGCTGTGCTGGCAATCTCTTGCCCTATACGGTTGTAAGCATCGGTGACAACGGATAGTTGCTTCGCGGTAGCGGTCTGCTGAATCTGCGTTAGTTCGTTTTCATGCTGCCGGGTTAGTTCTTTTTCCTTGTCCTGAATTGCCTTTAGCTTGTTCTCGTAGTCTTTGCCATGCTTATCCAGCGCCGCGATTTCTTGGGCGTATGCGGCCAATTTGGCTTGATACTCTTCCCTTGAAATTTTCAACTCTTCCGCAAGTATCTGAGCCGCCGTCATTTTGTGAAGGCTTACGCGGAACTGCAATTGTTGCTTCTCCGCCGCTATCTCTAGCTCACCCATCTTGAGGGTAAATTCTGCTTGCTCTTTCCCCGCCTCCGCTGTTAGCTTGTTCTGCTCTTCCGTCATCTCTCGGGCCGTCTCTACCCGAGAGGTCAACAAGCCGCGATAGAAGCCCGTTTCCTGCAAGCCGTAGCGCTCTTCATTCTGGATAGCCGCGTCAATGGCCGCAAGCCGTCCGGCAGAGCCCTTATCCGTAGCCTCTATCTTTTCCCGCTCGCTTTGCTGTAGCTTTTCGAGTGCAGAGCGGTAGTTAGCTTCCCGGAGCCGCTCTTCTTCTTCAAGCCCGCGCTTCTCGGCGTCCGCTTGTTCCCTCCATTGCTTATCCTGATCGGCGTCTAGTTTGTTCTGTGTTCCCTGCTTTGCATTTCCGTCTTGTTTTTTCCTGAGTTCTACCATTTGCTGATATGAGGTTACTTGCGAGCGGAGCACCCCGACTAATGCCTCTTGAGCCTGGACGGCCCTTTCGTCCCATTGCGCCCCCGCCCTTTTCAGTTCAGCGCGGGCATGTTCAAACTTCATAGCCTCTTCGGGCATTGTGCCGCCGCTACCCTCTATTTTGTCCCCGGAGGACTTGATTAGCTTTTGGAGCCGGAGGACCTCTTCCTCCCTTTTTACCTTTTCGTTCAAGAGGTCATTGGCCTCTTTTTCTTTATTCTGAGAGAGAAGCGAATCATATTGAGCTTTGAATTGCTCTAGCGAGTTCTTAGCGCCCGCCGCGCCTGATTCCCACAGACGCCAGCCAGTTTTAATCAGGGCAAAAGTCCGGTCTGCTCCCGCCGCCACCTCATCAAATGAACGCACCAACTCTTTGAGGCTCTGATGGTCGATCAATTGAAGCTGTTTGTTGAGCGCCGCGAGATGGTTTCCGTTTAGCTCATCCGTGCGGATACCGGCCTCAAGTAATTTGTCATTCCAAGCGTTAAAGACGTTGCTAACCGTGGTTCCAAAGGCGACTTGCGATTCTGTTAGCTTTTCCCCTTCCTCTTTGAGTTTGGAGAAATGCTGTAACAAAAGGGTAGCGCCCACAGCGATAGCCAAGAACGGGAAGGCCGCTTCCATTGCCGCGCCAATAGGTCCTAGACTCGCTATAAAGCTGGTAAGCGCCCGTGGAAGATGGACGCCGAACTCTTCGCCTAAGAGCATGACGCTGTGACGGGCTTCCATCATGGAGTAGCTTGTCTCAGCGCCCATTGAACGGGCACCCTCTTTGATGTCCGTAAAGCTACCACGCGCCGCCCTAGCCGCGTCCGCCATGCCCGTTTGAAACACGGCGGTCTTAGTCTGTAGATCGACGCTAAAGTACCCAAACTGGTTGAGCCACGTTGGTTCCCCTTTCTACATCTTTAGATTTTGTGCTTCGTTTTATCGCTTGTGAATGTCTGTCCTACGATTGGCGGCGTGATTGACCACATGCGGATTCTCGGACCGCCATCCGTTTTCAATTGGCGTGCCGTCAGCCCATTGCAGACGCCGCGCATAATTCTTAGGCCGCCTGTCTGGGACAGGCTCAATGCGAGTGCCAAAAATCGAATCCGCTTTGGACTGCCTAAATTCGGCACGCCCGTTAAACTCGGGATGCAGAACGGTGATTGCCCGTGCGTAGAACGGGACGGCGTGGTCATTCATCAGGAACGTTTCACACGGCCCTATCTGCATTTCAAGTTTCCATCTCGCATATTCCCACAGGCTGTGGTACGAGAATGCCTTGAAGCCGTGGTCAATCCGTAGCCGAATCTCTTGCACAAGGAAGTCCAAGACCTCCGGGTGCGCTCTATGAAATTTGCAGAAAGCTAGCAACTCAGGGTGTTTCCGGGAGCGTGCTGCTAGCTCGTCAATTGCGTCCATAGTGGTTTCTCCAAAGAGCAAAAAATTAGGGCCGCCGCCTGAGTCTCCCTGGCTCAAAACAGCGGCCCTATTCAGCGTTTTCTCCAGGCGGCACACTGTCAGCACGCCGCTGGCAACTCCCGCACATGGTTTTGAACCTTGGCGCGGCCATGTGCGGGACCCGGCTAGCTCGGGGATGGGATGCTCCGCGCCAAATTCGGTTAGCTAGCTGCTACGTTGTACTGCTGAATTGCTTCTGAACGGCGCACACGGCCATCCGTGCGGCGGTAAGCAAGCAACACGATTTGTCCTTGCTGTGCTAGAGGCTGGTCAAGGACCTTGACATTGATACCCGAGCCGCCACGGTCGCCAATGACGTAACCCTGCTTGAAGTCCCCGAAGAGAACCGGAGCCGCGCCGCGTGCAGCAACGGGCATACTGGATGAGTACTCGACGGGGTAGCCGTGGAGAAAGTCCTGTTTACCCACGCGGGTAAAGACCGGCTCAAACAAATTGGCCTGGACTTGCGCCTTACGGATGATGATTGAAGTAGTCCGAGCCATCAACCAACTTGCGTTAGGGTGATAGACGGCATTAAGCATTCCCGTGAGGTCCAAGGTTCCTGAGATGGAAACCAAGTTACCTGCCGTGTCCGGCTCCTCAGTGACGCCCGCGCCCACGTTGCCAATGAGGCCCTGAGGCTGCCCCGTGCCGGTGCCGGTGACATACAAGCCCTCTTCACGTAACTGCGTGGCAAGCAGCATGTCAGTAACGGCAAACTGCTGGAAAGCCGGAACGTCCTGTGCTAGCTCCCATGAAATAGTTTGCTGAATTCCGTTCATAAATGCGGACAGAGTGAACTGTCCGATGGTCGGATCGGATTCAACAAAAGCCGCGTTTTCAGCCTTGCTGTTAGCCGTTCCAAAACTGCCCTTCTGCGGGACTTTCAAATCCATTACAGTCGGGACAACATTAGCCAAACGGCGCACAGCCATTTCAGACGGTGCCAAGGGGACAATCTGGTCATCAACCATGATGGGCACGGTATAGCCGCCCGCACCATTCGCGCCCTCATAAAGCGCGGCTCCCATGTTCTTGCCCGCGCTCGCGATATATGCGTAAAAATCATTCGCATAATCTTGTGTGAAGTGGACGGGCTGGGGTTTAGAGAAGCCGCGTACGCCACCTTCGCCCGCTCTCGCCCCTTCAGAGATTAAAAGACCGCCGCTGAAACGAGCCACGGATGCCAAGGAGTTATTTTTTTCAATCGCTGCAATCTTCGGATTGAGCGCGTTAACGGCGGCTTGGCAGGTTTCGAGGTCTAGGTTTTCATCTGCGGTAAAATCCCGGCCTGCAACTTCAGCAGCCTTGAGGATGTTGTCAGCCTTAGCTAGTGCGTGCTGTCTTTGCTTCTTAAGTTCAAAAAGGTTTGCCACTTTGAAATCTCCATTTTGAGTTCCGCACGCCGCCGCGCTGGAGCCCATCAAGGCGCAACGGCATTTGCGGTTTGCTGCGTTTCGCGTCTACCGTTCCCGGATTGAGGCAGCTAACGCGAAGGACCCGGCCCTTTTTAACCAGGCAGCACTTTAAACTTGTTAAAAAGTGGGCGCGGATGACCGCCAAGGCATCGCACCCACCACGCCGGAATCAATGGCTCTGAATCACTGATTCCGACCTCGGGAAAAATCTAAGAATCTGTGCTGTGCCCTTTGCTGTGCGCCTCTGGGCGCGGCGTGGACGCTTCTCAGCAAAGAATCGGGGAGTCATAACAAAAGTATTTCCCCGAACTTCAACCGGCGTCTCAGGACGCCCTAGCCCGTCATATTTGCAGTAGCTCATAGCTTTTGTCTCCCCGTTCCTTGCGGTATGCGATTCGTAATTGCTCTTCGAGTACGTGATTCTTTGTATGAGGACGCGACTTTAGCCGCCGAAACATTGCCTTCACTTGCCGCTATGTGTGCCATCTTGAGCAAGAACTGCACGTCAAGGTCATCCCATCTGCCGGATGAGAAACGGGAGGCAATCTCTTTCAATAGGTCATCCATTGCTAGTTCTCCCGTGTGTCTGGCAGCCGATAGAGCCGCTCCAGGAATTTGACTTCATCCCCTTTAGGCTGCAATTTCTCCGCTACTTGCTGAGCAAAGTCCACAGCCGCAGCCACTATGGTTTGCACAGCGCCCGGACGCTCCGCACATTTGGCGTGACACTGACCGTTTATGACAGCTAGGACACCGGCGTATTCGTAGCCACGGTCTAGCGCGTCTTTTGTAGTGGCGTCATCCAGCGGACCATCTAGCCAGAAGAGGCGGAAGTCTTCGCCTTTGCCCATCACAGCGGCGGCGAGTTCACTCTCAAAAACCGTCTGTTCGTGTGCATCCACTTGCGGTCCTCCACCGGAGCATGTCCGATGCGAGAACCTTACCAAGCGTGCCAAGTGTTTGTCAAGCGTTATTTTTGGATTATTCTACGGGGAAGGGCCAGTTCATGTCCGTTGCAATTTGCAGGAATTTATCTGCAACGGTGTATGTGCTCCGCCGCTTTCCGGCGTTGCGAAGATTTTCGAAGCTGAAAATAGATCGGGCCGGGATATTGAGCGTTGCCGCCTGTTTCGAGATACCGCTTAAGATTCCGGCGAGGGCTTGATTGCCAGACACCTTCAGCGCCTTTCTCAATTCTTCATCTGTTACGTGGTGATGCGTAACAAGCAGCGATAGAGCGGCGTGTTGCGGGGCACCAAGGCGCTCTATGAAGCTGATAAACACTTCAGGCGTCCAGAGCGTCTCCGCTTGTTCTGCTATGAAGTCTCTTAACTGTCCCATCGGACCCCCAAACCCGGACAAAACACGCGATGTTGCCCGGCCCCGTGCGGATTCCTCATCCTGTTTCTTGAGAAGTGCCCGCGTTTGTGCAGCCTCTTCAGGCGTATCGGCTGTGAATAGCACTCCGCCGTGTTTGAATTTAATGGCCATTTCACGTAGGAGGATATGCCAAGCGTCCAAGTGTTGTCAAGCGTTTGTTTAGAGGTGCCCATGAAGGACGCTCTGGCCGAAAACGGGCAAAACCTTGAGTTCTCTTGACCTGGAGGACGAAACGGCGGGACTCTACTATCCGCATGAAATACAGCTACTAGATAAACCGGCTTACACCGTGGCCGAAGTCTCAGCCCTTACCGGGTTTTCAGAGCGGACGGTCATAAGAATGTTTGAGCAGGAAAAGGGCGTTCTTATTGTGGAGCGCCCCGAGTCCCTGCACAAGCGCCGTTACCGCTCGATCAGGATTCCGCACGCGGTTTATGAGCGCGTAGTTAGGAGAATTTCAGTATGAAGACAGAGAAGCGTTCCAAGCTGATTAACGTTCGCATGACGCCCGGCGAACTCGCAGCCATCAAGGACGCGGCGGCGCAACGTTGGCCTGGGCTAGATAGTTTGATGTCGCTGTCTAACACCGTGCGATGCATGGCCCTAATCGCAGCCATTCCTAAACAAAAGGGCTAACAAAGCAAAGTACCCGCGCCGCGTCCGCAATCCCTCATGGCACCCCGCCTGTGCAATACAAAATGGACTTCTAAAACGGCTCAATTAACGGGATAAGCCCGTGCAGGTTATCAACTTAGCTTGACATATTCATAATCTGCCTTTATATTTCCACACGAGAGACGGGCAAGTTAAGTTATTGAAAACAAGTGACCGCCCAACGCTTGCTCAATTGGTGCCTCTGGAGCAGGGTATCGGGGTTCGAATCCCTGAGGGGCAGCCAGATTTTTGCCCTGCCGAAATCTTCGCGGGCTTCCCTTCCACACAAGACATTTTGAGATAACGCCGACGGTGATTCCCGGGCGACGGTGCTGACGCGGATCGCGCGGGTTGGTTTTTTGGGCACAAGAAAACGGCCCGCCGGGTGAAAGCTCTGGCTGGCCGTTTCGGCATCCCGGGAGATCTACGCGCCGATGTTGAGGGCGCGCTTGAAGGAGCCGCGCTCGTTCTTGATCTTCTCCTGCAGGAGGGTGATGGCGTAGATGAGCTGCTCGGGGCGGGGCGGGCATCCGGGGACGTAGACATCGACGGGAATCCACTGGTTGACGCCCTGGACGATGGCGTAATTGTTGAAGACTCCGCCGGAGGTGGCGCAGGCGCCCATGGAGATGACCCACTTGGGTTCGGGCATCTGCAGGTAGAGCTGGCGGATCACCGGGGCCATCTTTTGCGAGACTCGGCCGGCGATGATCATGAGATCGGACTGGCGCGGCGAGGGACGAAAGACCTCGGCGCCGAAGCGGGCAATGTCGAAGCGGGACGCGCCCATGGCCATCATTTCGATGGCGCAACAGGCAAGGCCGAACGTCATGGGCCAGATGGAATTCTTGCGAACCCAGTTTACGGCCGAGTCGAGGGTTGTAAGCAGCAGGCCTTCCTGCTCATGGCTGCCGCCATAGGTGACCTGCGCGATGCGGGCGGGACTCTGCGGATCGCCCGCCAGAGCCTGAAATCGTTCGCTCCCACTGACTTCCTTTTCCATCTTCCCCACCTCCGACGATTGTAACCCGGCGCGGGCGGGGATTCCACTGCGGAAGTGATGACAACGAACAGCACTGGCTAGGAGGCCCGGCTCCTGCTACCTTTAGGATATGCACAGCCCTGGCGTTTGCGGAGTAATCCTGGCAGCCGGCTCCGATGCGGGAGCTGGAGATGCGCGGTTGAAGACGAAAGCGGAAGGCATCAGCGAGCTGATCGGCGCACTGAATACCGATACGGAGATGGTGCTGGTGGCCGTGGGAGCAGGCGCCGACGCGCTGGCCCCGGTCATCTGGGCGAAGGCTGCGTATATGGTCCAACTCCCGGAAAACGCCAGTGATGCGGATGCGCTGCGGGCAATGCTGCAGGAAGTTTTGAATCGCGGCCGCGACGCGGCCCTGGTGACCTCGCTGGATAGCTACGGGCTGACGGCGGAGACGATACACCGGATGGTGGCGGTCTACTGCGCGGCGGGCGACGAGACCTGGGCGGTGGTTCCGGAAACGGAAATGCGGCAGGGGCATCCCGTGCTGATGGGACGCAGGATGATTGAGTTGTTTCTGCGCGGGCAGAAATGGAGTGCGGCGGATGAGATTCTGGCTGCCAACCTGGAGCATGTGCGCTCGGTGAAGGCCATCGATCCGCTGACTGCCTCGACGAGCTCGGTCCCGGCATGGAAAGCGCCCTGGGATTAGCCCGGTACGACGGTACAAAATTTATTTCCAACCTATATCGAGAAACGGGAGCAATTATTTTGAGCCAAACCTCTGGCAGTCTCAGTGCGGTCCAGTTTGTTCAACAGGTTCTTGCGGCGCGTCCGGCGATTGCGGTGTTTGATTGCGACGGCACGCTTTGGTCGGGCGATGCGGGCGCGGACTTTTTCTACTGGCAGCTTGACCAGGGATACGTTGCGCCTGAAATTCTTCCGACCGTCAGGCACCGTTACAACGAATACCTGGCAGGGCGGGTGGATGAGCTGACGATCTGCGGGGAGACGATCCAGATTAACAAGGGAGTGGAGCAGGAACGGCTGCGCCAGGTGGCGCGCGAGTTTTTCGGCCGGGTTGTGGCGCCCCGGATTTTTCCGGCCATGCTGGAACTGACGCGGCAACTGCATGGGCAAGGCTGCGAACTCTGGGCGGTCTCCAGCACCAACAACTGGATTGTTGAGGCGGGCGCGGCGGTATTTGGGATTCCCGCCGAGCGGGTGCTGGCAGCTACCCTGGCGGTGGAAGATGGCCTGGTGACGGACCGGCTGCTGCGGGTGCCCACCGACGCACTGAAGCAGACAGCAATTGAAGAAGTGATTGCGCGTCCGGTGGACGCCGTGTTTGGCAACTCGATGCACGATTTTGCGATGCTGGAAAAGGCCCGGAGCGCCTATGCGGTCAACCCGAACCCGGACCTGGCCGCCAAGGCCGAGACCCTGGGATGGACGGTGTTCTGGCCGGAAGTTGGGTGAGAGATTGGCTGCGGCGAGCGGGCTGAAACAGGTGGTGGCAGCGGTGATCGCCGGCGCCGGCCGCGTCCTCATCTGCCAGCGCCGGGAGACGCAGGCGTTTGCCTTGCAGTGGGAGTTTCCGGGAGGCAAGGTGGAGACCGGCGAAGAGCTGGACGCCGCGCTGCGGCGCGAGCTGCGTGAGGAATTGGGGATCGGCGCAGTGGTGGAGCAGGAAATTGCCACTGTGAGGCATGAGTACGCCGAGGGATTGGCGGTCGAGGTCCACTTTTTCCTGGTGCGGGAGTTTAGCGGGAAGATCGAGAACAGGATCTTTCGCGAGGTGCGCTGGGAAGAGCGCGAGAAACTGGATGCGGAGAGCTTTCTGGAGGCCGACCGGGGAGTGGTGCGGAAGATCAAGAGTGGGGAGCTGGGGTGAGGCTTGAATGAGAAGCCTCCCACACCGCGCCGGATGTTTTCGCTGACCGGGAATCCGCCACTCGGCTCGGGATGATTGATTCGACGAGCTGCTGCAAGATCAAGGCCAACTACACAAGCAAAGACAAGGTCAACTACACAATCAAAGACAAGGTCAACTTGCCCACATCTGCAAACCGCGGCAGATATGGGGCACCAGTGCCCGCACCCTCGTGTTTGTTGATGGATGAGAGTTAGCTGGCGTTGCTACCGAACAGCATCATGACGGTCAGGACGATCATGATGATGGTGGTGAGCCACGCGACGATGTTGAAGAATCGCGAGTTGGTGTGGCGGCCCATGAGTTCGCGCTTGTTGATGAGCAGCAGCATGGCGATCAGCACAAAGGGCAGCACCGCGCCGTTGACCACCTGCGAGAGGATGGTGATCTTGACCAGGGGCAGGTTGGGCCAGAGGATCACACCGGCTCCGGCGACGATGAGACCGGTGTAGAGCCAGTAGAAAAAGGGCGCTTCGCTGAACTTCTTGTCGAGTCCGGACTCCAGGCCGAGTCCCTCGCAGACGGCATAGGCGGTGGAGATGGGAAGGATGGATGCGGCAAAAAGCGATGCGTTGAAAAGTCCGACGGAGAACAGGATGTAGGCGAACTTGCCGGCAAGGGGACGGAGAGATTGTGCGGCTTCGGCGCCGTCCTTGAGGTCGTGGTGTCCGGCAACGAAGAGCGTGGCGGCGCAGGCGACAACGATGAACCAGGCGACTACGTCAGTGAAAATGCAGCCGACAATGACATCCAGACGCGAAGCTCCGTATTGCTTTTCGGTAATTCCCTTCTCCACCACGGAGGACTGGAGGTAGAACTGCATCCAGGGAGCGATGGTGGTGCCGATGACTCCGATGACCATGTAAATGTAGCTGGAGCTGCGGAAAAGGCGCAGGTCGGGCGGCACCAGGGTGGCCATGCCGGCGGCTTTCCAGTCAGGATGAGCCAGAATTCCAGCCACGATGTAGGCGAGATAAATACACGAGGCGACCAGGAAAACCTTCTCGACCGACTTGTAGCTGCCTTTGACGACCATGATCCAGACCAGGGCGGCGCAGAAAGGCACGCTTGCCCAGATGGGGATTCCAAACAGCGCGAGGCTGCCTGCGATGCCGGCAAATTCGGCGACGACATTGCCGAAGTTGGTGATGACGAGGCCAGCCATGAGGAGAAACGTGATGCGGAAGCCAAACTCCTCGCGGATGAGATCGCTGAGACCCTTGCCGGTGACGGCTCCCATGCGGGCAGTCATCTCCTGGACAACGATCAGGGCCAGGGTCATGGGAATCATGACCCAGAGCAACCCGTAGCCGAACTGCGCACCTGCCTGGGAGTACGTCCAGATGCCGCCAGCGTCGTTATCGACATTGGCGGTGATGAATCCCGGGCCAACCACGGCCAGGAACATCACGAGACGTACTTTCCACAGCTTCATTTTCGTCATTCAGCGCGCCCGGTTTGGATAGAGAATTACATCGGAAATTTCAGCATAAATTGCATGGCGGGGAAGCTCAAGGCGAGGCAGTTAAAATGTTGAAAAATTTGCGAAAAGTCCGGTTAAAGCTCGGAGCGCAGCATGGAGATTACGTCGTCGGCCGTGATGACGCCGGTGAGCACGCCGGCTTCATCCACGACCGGCAGGGTGAGCAGGTTGTATTTGTCGAAGATTTCGGCAACCTCGCGTTCGTCGGCTTCGGGCGAGCAGGAGATCAGGGGTTCGGCGGCCAGCTCTGACAGAAGTGTGTCCGAGTGGGAGACGATGAGTTTGGCGAGAGGCACGGCGCCGAGAAGTTTCTCATCCTCGCCGATGAGGAAGATGGTGCTCAGGCTTTCCAGGCCACCATCGAAGTTTTTCAGCATCTCCACCGCATCATGCACGCGCGCCGTGGGAGCCAGCGCCATGTAATCGGTGGTCATGCGGCCGGCGGCGGTGTCCTCCTCGAATTCGAGAAGCTCTTCCACATCCTGGCGCTCCTCGGGCTCCATCTCCTGGAGGATGGCGTCGGAGCGTTCGTCGGTGAGGTCGGCGAGAAGATCGGCGGCGGCGTCGGGATTCATCTCCTCGATGATGTCGGCGGCGCGTTCGGACTCCATGGCGTTGAGGATGGAAACCTGGAGCTTGGGCTCGATCTCTTCCAGAGCGTGCGCGGCGACGTCCTCATCGAGGGTCTGGAAGACGGCGTCGCGATCGGCGGGCGAGAGCTCTTCGATGATATCGGCGATGTCGGCGGGATGGAGGCGGGCGACCCGTTCCGAGGAAATTTTGAGGCGGACGCGGCGGGCCGGATCGGTTTCGATCAGGTTGACGAACTCCCAGGGAATGTTGCGGGCGGGAATGCGCTCCAGCCAGTTGGAGAGCGCGTGGCGCGGCACCATGCCCTTGAGCAGACGGCGAACGGCGCCGCGGGCACCGGCATCGACAAATGCGATGCGAAGCTGCAGACCGAGTGGAGAGTCGGCGGTCTCGCGGTTGAGCGCCAACTCAATGTCATTGACGCGAACGACCTTGCGGCCGTGCACGTCGATGATCTGCTGGTCGAGCAGATCGCGCTCGAGCAGCAACATACCTTCGCCGCTGGAATATTTGGGAAGATCGGAGATGCGGGCGGCGGTGTGCACGCCACCGTTGACGGTGCGCAGAAGATTGGCGCCGACGATGCGGTCTCCCTGCGAGGTACGCACAATGAGGGCGGCAATGTTAACGGGATCATCCTGCGGCAGGAGCGCCACTTCGCGCACCCGTCCCACCCTCCCGGACTCGGAGTCATATACGGGCAGGCCCAACAGATCCGACAGTGCGATCGCTCCCATCGCCCCAGCATAAACCGGGAAACCGATTGGAACAAACGAAAGCGGCATTAAATAATTCAGGCTACAATCCTTGCCATATGGCACGCACATCGCAGGACCTACGCACCCTGGCCGGTCAACTGCTCACCTTTGGCTTTGACGGAACCAGTCTTTCCAGCAGCCTCGAGGGGACGCTCAAGACACTGAAGCCGGGCGGAGTCATCCTGTTTGCCCGAAATATCGAGTCGCCGCAACAGACTCACGCCCTGCTTAAGGCCGTACAAAAGAAAGTTGAGATTCCGTTGTTCCGCTGCGTGGATATGGAAGGGGGCGCAGTGGACCGGCTGAAGAACGTCATCGGTCCGGCGCCAAGCGTCGAACAAGTGGCGCAGGCGGAGCACCGCGCCTATTGCCGCGAACATGGAAGGTTGATCGGCAATGAGGTGCGGGCGCTTGGCTTTAACGTGGATTTTGCTCCCGTACTGGATCTGCGCTTCAACGCTTCGCTGGGCGTAATGGGTTCGCGCACGGTGTCCAAGGACGCCAAGACGACGGCGGCCTATGCGAGGGGGTTTCTGCGTGGGCTGAAAGAGGCCGGCGTTGCCGGGTGCGGCAAGCACTTTCCGGGACTGGGCGAGGCGAAAGTGGATTCGCACGAGGCTCTGCCCGTGGTGCGCAAGAGCTGGAAGGCGCTTTGGAACGAAGACCTGCTTCCCTACCGCCTGCTGGCCAGGCAGTTGCCATTCGTGATGGTGGCGCATTGCTCGTTCCCGGAGGTGACCGGCGACGTGCTGCCGGCCTCGATCTCAAGAAAATGGATTGGCGAGGTCCTGCGGAAGAAGATTGGGTACGGCGGGCTGGTGGTATCCGACGACCTGGAGATGGGCGGAGTGCTGAAGGTGGCCGGCATCGAAGAGGCCGCCGTGGAAACCGTGCAGGCGGGCTCGGATATGTACCTGGTGTGCCACAGCGCGGAGTTGGTGCATCGCGCCTATGAGGCGATTCTGAAGGAGGCGGAACGGAGCCGGCGTTTCCGGCTGAAGGTGGAGACCGCGGCGCTGAGGATTCTGAAAGCGAAGCAGCACTGGCCGGCGCTGACGAAGAGGATGGCCGCGGCGCCGGGCGAGGCGACGGTGAACCGGCTGCGGGAACAACTATGGGAGTTCAGCGAAGAGGTTCGCCTGACGGCGAATGCGCTGGCGGCAACGGCGCCAGGATAGGAAGAAACTTCGGTAATCGCCGAATCGATTGCGCTCAGGCTATGGCTGCGGTACGATTCCGCATTCTTGCCTACAGGAAGGAATCCGCATGAAGCGCTGGTTGGCTGTAATTCTTTGCCTGGCTTGCTTGCCCGTTGCCGCCGCGTTTGCCCAGCAGCCCGGCGATCCGGCTACGAAGGAAGACGTTCAAAAACTGTTCGACATCCAGAATTCGCGGAAGCTGTTCGATTCGATCATGACCGCGATGAAGCAGCAGATACCGGTGATGACCAAGTCCGCGATGAGCAAGCAGTTGTCCAATGCGACGGCGGAACAGACCGCGCAGCTCAACGCATTTATGGATGACTCGGTGGAGAAGATGTTTCAAAATATGCCCTTCGACGAACTGATGGCGGCGGCGATGCCGGCCTATCAGCATCACTTTACGCACGGGGAGATGCAGGAGTTGATTCAGTTCTATTCCTCGCCGCTGGGCAAGAAGCTGCTCGCGGAAATGCCGGCCATTATGACGGAGTACATGCAGGCGGCAACGCCGGTCATCCAGCGATGGATGAAGTCCCAGATGGCGGACTTGCAGGTGAGCGCCGAGAGGTACGCCAAGACGCTGAAATACGCCAAGAATCAGAACCAGGAGAAGACGCCCGCCAACCCGCTGCCGCAGACGCCGCAATCGATTCCTGCGTCCCTCGCCGAGCCCCTCAACTAGGCTGAGGCACAAAAATCGGGCGGCCTTGGAAGACCGCCCGGTCAGGTAGTGGTGCAGTTCAGAAAACTTATGGCAGAAGCATCTTGAGCGAGGCGGCCGAGCCCCCGGCTTTCTGGAACTCGGAGAGATCAACGGTGACGGGCTCAATGCCTTCCTTGCGTAGAAGCTGCTCCAGCCGCGGGCCCAGCCGGGGAGCGATGTAGGCACCGTTGACCGCGACGCCATTGCAGACGAATTGCAACGCCTCTTCGCGGGTGACCTCAAAGGTATGAGCCCAGAGGCGGATGCGTGCCAGCGTCTCCGGCGCAAAGGCGCCGGGATAGAGGAGCAACGATTCCGGCGTGATGGGAGCTAGACAGAGATCGAGGTGATAGAAGTAGGGATCGACCAGTTCCAGCTTGCGCACCTCGAAGCCCATCGACTCCATGAGAGTGGCGAACTGGTCTACGGCGCCCAGGGTGGAGCGGTGGCCGAATCCGGCCCAGACCGATTCCCAGTCGGGATTCCATAGCAGGTCGCCGGCGCCTTCGAGAAACTCTTCCCCTTCGAGCCCAAGGTCCACGATCCGGTAGGCCTGCTGGGCGTACCAGCGGGAAAAGAACTCGACTTCATCGCGGCGGCTGCGATGCAGCATGCGCGACGGAATGGCGAAGGAACGATCCTCGCGATCGATTCCGACGAAAGCCTGGTCGGCGGTGAAGCACATTTCCTCCAAGCCGGGCTGGGGATCAAGAGCAAATACCTGTAGACCCACGCGCTGGAAGGCGGCGCGAAGCTGTTCCCACTGGGCGAGGGCGAGGGCGGGATTGATACCGGGATGGTGGCACGAAAAGGGATTCCTGGCTTCAGCAATTGAGAAATACTCAGGTTTTGACATGAGCACATGGTTGAGCTGACGGGTCAGGGTTTCGCCCCGGAATACCTGCCGGATTTGCTTCGAGCCCGTCCCTGGCGTATCCAAGAATGCTCCCACGGCCCGCTGCCGAGACAAGGCAAACGGCCCCCCACACGTGGGCCAGACAGACATGACCCAATGAGCCGCAATCGTACCTTTGGTGGGGTCCATGGTGCGGTGAGCACTATCACAGGGTGACGTGTGCTTCACCTTTCTTTACATTCGAGGACTCTGGGTGCAACGCGCAGGATGAACGAGGGCAGTGACGCTTCCGGGCAGGCTGAAGTCGGCACAGACTGACATAGTCTGACGAGGGTCAGGCGCGCGGGCCAGCTCCGGGCCGGTTGCCTGGAGGCACAGCGCCATCAATGGGAAGCTCGATGATGATCTCAAGGCCGTGGGGCAGGAGATTGCGGGCGCGTACCGAACCATTGTGAAACTTGACGGCTCCGCTGACGATGGAAAGTCCAAGGCCGCTGCCCCCGGTAGCGGCGCCGCGCGCATCGTCAACGCGATAGAAGGGGTTGAAAAGCTTGGGCAGAGCCGCCTCGGGCACCCCAGGGCCATCGTCGCGCACGGCGATCTTCGCCAGCCCGTCCGCGATGGCCACGTCGAGTCCGACGCGGCCATCCACGCCGGAATAAAAGATGGCATTGCGCAGCACATTCTCGAAGGCGCTGCGCAACATATTTTCCTCGCCGGTCATGGTGATCTCCGGCCAGGTGTTGTCATAGACGACCTCCACGCTGGACTGGCTGGCTTCAAAACGGGCGTCCTCGACGGCTTCTCCGATGACCTGGTTGAGCGAGAGCGGCGCAGAAGCCGACTTGAGCTGCCCGCTCTCCAGGCGGGACACGGTCAGAATCTGCTCGATGATGCCATTCAGGCGAAGCAGTTCTAAATCGATGCGGTCCAGCAGTTCGTTGCGCTCAGGCTCGGGCGCGGTGGAGGCCAGCGAAAGGGCGACGCGAATGCGCGAGATGGGGGAGCGAAGATCGTGCGAGGCTCCCATCAACATGCGTTTGTTGCTTTCGACCAGGTCGTGAATCTCGTCTGCCATGGTGTCAAAGTCCGTTACCAGGTCGGCGATTTCGTCGCGGCGGGTGCTGCCGGAGAGACCGGCGCGCGCCTCCAGGTCACCGCGCGCGATGGCATGGGCAGCATCGCGCAGGCGGAGAATGGGGCGGGTGAGGTACTGCGCGAGCACGGCACACAGCAGCGAGGTCAACAGAGAGCTGAACAGAATCGCCGCCAGCACACTTGCGGGCAAGGATTGATAAAGCGGCGGAACAAAAAACTCACCGGCAAAGATCAAGACGTTACCGGTGGGGCCGGCAAGCCTTTCGACAATGATCGTGCCATCGTGGGCGCGTGCGATGCCAGCGTTCCGGAAGGCGCGCTGAACCGCCTCGCGCGCATCGGGAGGCAAAGGGAGACCGCTGAGCTCGTTCATACTGGCGTCGAACAGCCAGTAGGCCGAGCGCTTGTCGAGAGCGATGTCATGGAGAAGTTCGCGCAGCCCGTCCTGGCCGCGGGTGGAGTAGCGCCAGGTGGCATAGCGGGCGAGCACGGGCATGGCGCGGCGTTCTGGTTGAACCCACCAGGGACGGTCGGGAGCAAAGCTGGAGTGAACCCGATAGGCGAGTAACAGCATGATGACGGTCTGCAAAATAAAGAAAGGCAGGAAAATCTTCCAGAACAGGCGGCTCCTCACGGCGCCACCTTGACCGCCACGGCGTAGAAGTATCCGATGCCGCGCACGGGACGAATCCGCTCCTCGCCATTGGGGACGCAGCCAAGCTTTTTGCGGAGGCGGCTGACGTGGACATCCACGCTGCGATCGAAGGCGCTGAGCGGGCGGCCGAGCGCGGCCTGGGCCAGTTCCTCGCGGGTTACGACCATGCCGACACGGCGCAGGAGAATCTCGAGCATGTTGAACTCCGCGCCGGTCAACTCGACCGGAATGCCGTTGCAATGGGCGGTGCGGGAAAATAGGGCGAGGGAGATATCGCCCACGGTCAGGGATTCGTCGGCGGCAGCCTCACCATGGCTGCCGAGCGAGCGGCGCAACACGGCCCGGATGCGGGCGACAAGTTCGCGGGGATCGAAAGGCTTGGGGACATAGTCGTCGGCGCCGATTTCGAGGCCGAGGATTCGGTCCACCGATTCGCCACGGGCAGTAAGCAGGATCACGGGAACGCGGGATTGGGCACGCAAGGACTTAAGCAGCTCGAACCCGGAGCCGCCAGGGAGCATGACATCGAGGATGACGACGTCGTAGTCGCCGCTGAGGGCGGCGTCGAGGCCGGAACGATGATCGAAGACGGCGGCAACCTGGAAGCCCTCGTTGAGTAGAAAGCGCTGCAAAAGGGAGACCAGTTCCTGGTCGTCGTCCACGATGAGTACATGGCTCATGGCATCCATTCTGCGTGACAGACGGGGCAGCGGCTGTGAAGAACTGTTACGAGTTGGTCTGGAATCGTTCACAAAAGTTTACGTTCCTTCACCGAGTCTTTACTCCCACATTGGACCGGGGGAGTTCATGCTAATAAAGAAGAAAAAGTGCGACACTGACCGAGGCTATCTTTTCGCACGAATCAGCACGGAGGCACGATGAGGTTTCGCACCACCCTAATCCTTTTGATTTTATCGCTTTTGAGCATGGCCGCCTGTAACAAGTCCAATGCGGGTGGCCCCCAAGGGGGTGCGGGCGGTAATGCGGCGGGCGCGCCGGTACCGGTGAGCGTTGCGCCCGTGGTGCGCCAGGATTTTCAGATCATTCTGACCGGACTGGGAACGGTGCAGGCCTACAACACGGTAACCCTGAAGACGCGCGTCGACGGGGAGATCATGGCCGTGTACTTCCGCGAAGGCCAGGACGTGCGCAAGAACCAGTTGCTGGCGCTGATCGACCCGCGCCCCTACGAAGTTGCGCTGGAGACGGCGAAGGCCAACCTGGCGCGCGACCAGGCGCAGTTGAATACGGCGAAGGCCAACCTGGCGCGATCCAAGGCGCTGCTGGCCGATGGCGTGGTCGCACAGCAGGATTACGATACGCAGGAGGCATCGGCAGGCCAGTTTGCCGGCACGGTGCTGGCGGACCAGGCAGCGATCAACAGCGCCAAGCTGAACCTGGTGTACACGCGCATTACCACTCCCATCGACGGCCGCATCGGATTGCGCCTGATCGACCCGGGGAACATTGTGCACGCCACCGACACCACCGGAATGCTGGTGGTCACGCAGATGCGGCCGATTGCAGTAGTCTTCACCTTGCCGGAAGACCAACTGCCCGAGGTGCTGGCCGAGAGCCGTAAGGGCACGCTCAAGGTACAGGCCTACAGCCGCGACGACCAGACCGTGCTGGCCACCGGCAAACTGGAAACGGTGGACAACCAGATCGACGTGACTACGGGCACGGCGAAGTTGAAGGCCGTGTTCGATAACGCGGATGGAGCGCTGTGGCCGAACCAGTTTGTCAACATCCACATGCAACTCTCGACGACCAGGAATGCGCTGGTGGTTCCCATGGCGGCGATCCAGCGCGGGCCGGATGGAAACCTGGCCTACGTGGTGGGACAGGACAGGAAGATTTCGATCCAGCCGGTGGTCATTGCGCTGACGCAGGGTAACAGCGCATTGATTTCCAGCGGGCTGCAGGATGGAGACCAGGTGGTAACCGAGGGGCAGGACAAACTGCAGGCGGGAAGCCTGGTGACGACAAAGGCTCCGCGTCTGGCCCAGGGCGGTGTTCCGGCCAACGCAGCGGCCGCAGCAAAAGAAACGGGTACGAACCCGGCCGGGGCTGACGCTCCGGCAGCCAAGCGCACAGCAGACAAGGTTGGAGGCAAACCATGACGTTGTCGCGGCCGTTCATTTTACGGCCGATTGCCACCTCCCTCTTGATGGTTGGCCTGCTCCTGGTGGGCATGGTGGCCTACGAGCAGTTGCCCATTTCGGCGCTGCCGCAGGTGGATTATCCGACGATTCAGATTGCCACGTTCTATCCCGGAGCGAGCCCGGACGTGGTTGGCTCCAGCATTACTTCGCCGCTGGAGCGGCAGTTTGGACAGCTTCCAGGGTTGAGCCAGATGACCTCGAGCAGCACCTTTGGCAGCTCGATCATCACCCTGCAGTTCAACCTGGACGAGAGCATCGACGTGGCGGAGCAGGAGGTGCAGGCCGCGATCAACGCGGCTGGAACCTATCTTCCGGTTGATCTGCCCAATCCTCCGATCTACAACAAGGTGAATCCGGCAGACCCGCCGATCCTGACCCTGGCGCTGAGTTCGGACAGCCTGCCTCTGTCGAAGGTTCAGGACCTGGCCGATACTTCATTCGCGCAGAAGATTGCGCAGCTCCCGGGAGTGGGACTGGTATCACTGAGCGGCGGACAGAAGCCGGCGGTGCGAATCCAGGCAAACCCTACCGCTCTGGCGTCCTATGGCATCAGCCTGGAACAGTTGCGCACCTCGATTGGGGCAATCAACACGGACCTTGCCAAGGGGCAACTGGACGGTGTGCGGCAGACGTACACGATTAACTCGAACGACCAGCTTTTTTCGGCGGAACAGTACCGCAATGAGGTGATCGCCTACAAGAACGGCGCTCCGGTCCGGCTCGCCGATGTGGCCACCAGCGTAGACGGCGTGGAAAACACCGGCCAAGCGGCGTGGATGAACCGGACACCGGCAGTGGTCATGAACATCCAGCGGCAGCCGGGCGCGAACACGATCAAGGTCGTCGACAGCATCAAGGCATTGCTGCCGCGGCTGCAGGCGGCGCTGCCAGCCTCGGTGAAGGTGAGGGTGCTGACCGACAGGACGGTGACGATCCGGGCTTCGGTGCATGACGTGCAGTTCTCGATGATGCTGACCATTGCCCTGGTAGTGATGGTGATTTTCCTGTTCCTGCGCACCGTGGAGGCCACAATCATTCCCAGCATTGCGGTGCCGCTCTCCATCCTGGGAACCTTCGGGGTGATGTATCTGCTGGGGTATTCGCTGGACAATCTGTCCCTGATGGCGCTGACGATCTCGACCGGCTTTGTGGTGGACGATGCCATCGTGATGATCGAGAACATCGACCGCTACATTGAGCAGGGATTGCCTCCGCTGGAGGCAGCGCTGCGCGGCGCGGGACAGATTGGTTTTACCATTCTGTCGCTGACGGTTTCGCTGATCGCGGTGCTCATCCCGCTTTTGTTCATGGGCGACATCGTGGGACGGTTGTTCCGGGAATTTGCGGTGACATTAAGCGTGGCTATCCTGATGTCTGCGTTTATTTCGCTGACCCTGACGCCGATGATGTGCTCGCGCCTGCTGAAGCAGAAAAAGAGCGACACCCACGGACGCGTTTACCAGTGGACGGAAGACGCGTTCAATAAGACGATTGCGTTCTATGGGCGTACCCTGCGCTGGGTTCTGCGGCACCAGACGGCGACCCTGGTGGTGACCGTGGCGACCCTGGCGCTGACCTTCGTGCTGGCCTACACGGTGCCCAAGGGATTTTTTCCGGTGCAGGACACGGGCGTGATCCTGGGCATCTCCGAGGCGGCGCAATCGGTATCGTTCGAGGCAATGTCTGGATTGCAGCAGCAACTGGCGAAGAACATTCTGCAGGACCCGGACGTGGAGAGTTTGTCGTCTTTCATCGGCATCGATGGAACGAATTCGACGGCGAACTCGGGGCGCATCCAGATCAACCTGAAGCCGCGCGAGCAGCGCAAGGCGAGCGCGCCGGAGATCATGGCACGACTGCAGAAGAGCCTGGCCTCGGTATCCGGCATTACCCTGTACCTGCAGCCGGTGCAGGACTTGACGGTGGAAGACCGGGTGAGCCGGACGCAGTACCAGTACACCCTGGAGTCGGCCGACGCGCATGAACTGGCGCGCTGGACCGACAACCTGGTGGCCAAGTTGAAAACCGTTCCGGCGATCCGCGACATTGCCACCGACCAGATGAATGCCGGGCTAGCCGCGCAACTGGTGGTGGACCGCGATTCGGCTTCGCGGCTGGGCGTGGACATGGCGTCCATCGATAACACTTTGTACGACGCTTTTGGACAGCGCCAGGTTTCGACGATCTTCACCCAGTTGAACCAGTATCACGTGGTACTGGAGGTCGACCCGAAGTTCCGCGACGATCCCGACGCATTGAAGCAGATCTACGTTGCGTCCGCCACCGGGCAGATGGTCCCGCTGGGAGCGTTTTCACACTTTGAAACCGTGCCGGCATCGCTGGCGTTGAACCACCAGGGACAGTTTCCCGCCGTGACGCTTTCCTTCAACGTGGCCAACGGAGTCTCGTTGGGACAGGCGGTGAAGGATCTGGACCAGGCCCAGTCCGAGATTGGCATGCCGGTCGGCGTGCACGGAAGTTTCCAGGGAACGGCGAAGGCATTCCAGGGATCGCTGGCCAATGAGGGCTGGCTGATCCTGGCCGCCATCGTCACGGTGTATATCGTGCTCGGGGTGCTGTATGAAAGCTACATCCATCCGGTTACGATTCTGTCGACGCTACCTTCGGCGGGCGTGGGCGCGATCATCGCGCTCTACCTGCTGCACATGGATCTGAGCGTAATCAGCCTGATTGGCATCATCTTGCTGATTGGCATTGTAAAAAAGAACGCGATCATGATGATCGACTTTGCGCTGGAGGCCGAGCGCAACGAGGGCAAGTCGCCCTACGATTCGATCTACGAGGCGTGCCTGCTGCGCTTCCGCCCGATCATGATGACCACGATGGCGGCGTTGTTCGGCGCGGTTCCGCTGGCCTTCGGCACCGGTACGGGTTCGGAGTTGCGGCGTCCGCTGGGCGTCACCATCATTGGCGGATTGCTGTTCAGCCAGATTCTCACGCTGTACACCACGCCGGTTGTGTACCTCTGGTTTGAACGGTTGCAAGCGGCAGTGAACCGGCTGCGCGGCGATTCCAGGGAGCCGGGTGCGACCACGGCGCTGCCGGTTGCGGAGAGCCAGGGATGAGCAACATCAGCAAACCGTTCATCGCGCGGCCGATTGCGACCACGCTGCTGACGATCGCGCTGCTGCTGGCCGGCGGACTGGCCTACTTTCAGCTTCCCGTGTCTTCCCTGCCCCAGGTGGATTTTCCGGTGATTTCGATCGGCGCTTCGCTGCCGGGCGCGAGTCCGGAGACGATGGCCTCGTCGGTGGCAACTCCGCTGGAGCGGCAGTTTGGCCGCATCGCGGGCGTGAACCAGATGACCTCGACGAGCCAGCAAGGCTCAACCGGCATCACCCTGCAATTTGACCTGGACCGCAACATCGATGCGGCGGCGCGCGACGTGCAGGCGGCGATCAATGCCGCCAAGGGACAACTCCCGTCCAACCTGCCAAGCAATCCGACATACCGCAAGGTGAATCCGGCCGAAGCGCCGATTCTGATCCTGGCATTGCAGTCGGATGCGCTGACGCTGGACCGGCTGTATGACGTTTGCGACTCCATTCTGTCGCAAAAACTGGCCCAGGTGGAGGGTGTGGGGCAGGTGTTCGTAGGAGGCGCCTCGCCGCCCGCCGTGCGCATTGAAGCAAACCCGATGCTGATGAACAACCTCGGGGTTGGCATGGACCAGATTGTGACCATGATCGGCAACCAGAATGCGAACCGGCCCAAGGGCGCAATCTCCGACGCGCAACACAACTGGACGATCACGGCCAACGATCAGATGTCCAAGGCAGCACAGTACCGGCCGGTCATCGTGGCCTACCAGAACGGGGCCCCGGTGCGGCTGGAGGATGTGGCCGACGTGCAGGATTCGGTGCAGGACACGCACAATGCCGGCAACCTGAACGGCAAGCCGGCCGTGGTGATGATCATCTTCCGGCAGCCTGGGGCCAACATCATCGCCACCGTGGACCGGGTGGTGGCGATGATGCCGCTGCTGCAGGCCGCCATTCCGGCCTCGGCGCGGCTGCGCATCATGCTGGACCGCACCACTACGATCCGTGCATCCGTGAAAGATGTGGAACACACCCTGATGATTTCCGTGGCGCTGGTGGTGATGGTCGTGTTTCTGTTTCTGCGCAACCTGCGCGCCACGTTTATTCCCAGCGTGGTGGTTCCGCTGTCGATTGTGGGAACGTTTGGGGTGATGTACCTGTGCCACTACTCGCTGGATAATTTGAGCCTGATGGCGTTGACGATTTCGACCGGTTTCGTGGTGGACGATGCCATCGTGGTCATTGAAAACATCATGCGTCACGTGGAAGCCGGCATGACTCCGATGCAGGCGACGCTGCAGGGAGCAAGCGAAATCGGATTCACGGTTATGACCATCAGCTTTTCGCTGATCGCCGTATTCATTCCGATTCTGTTGATGGGCGGAATTGTGGGACGGCTTTTCCATGAATTCGCGGTCACGCTTTCGGCGGCGATCCTGGTGTCGCTGGTGGTCTCCCTGACGACCACTCCCATGCTCTGCGCCCGCATGCTGCACAGCGAAAAGGAGGAGAAGCACGGACGGCTCTTCCAGTGGAGCGAGCGGATGTTCCGGGGACTGAACCACGGCTACGGGCGCTCGCTGCACTTTGTTCTGCAACACCGGCGGATCACGCTGGCGACGCTGATGGTCACGATCGCACTCAACGTGTACCTGTTCATCATCGTGCCGAAGGGATTCTTCCCGCAGCAGGATACGGGGCGCATCGGCGGAGGCCTGGTGGCGCAGCAGGATATTTCCTTCAACGCGCTGCACGACAAGATGGACGATTATGTGCGCATCATCCGCAATGACCCGGCGCTTGAAAACATCATAAGCTTTGCCGGCAGTTCGACCACGGCCAACAACGCGGGACGCATGTTCATGACCCTGAAGCCGCTGGACAAGCGCAATGTGAGCAGTGACGGAATGATCGCGCGGCTGCGTCCCAAGCTGGCGCAGGTTCCGGGAGCATCGCTGTTTCTGCAGTCTTCACAGGAGCTGCAGATTGGTGGGCGCATGTCCAACGCACAGTACCAGTACACGCTGCAAAGCGACAACCTTGCGCTGCTGAACGACTGGGCGCCACGGCTACTGGCCAGGATGCAGACCTTGCCGCAGTTGAAGGAGGTCAACAGCGATCAGCAGGTCCACGGGTTGCAGATGGATGTGACGGTGGATCGCGACGCGGCGGCGCGGCTGGGCGTGAACTCGGAAATGGTGGACAACGCGCTGTATTCGGCCTTCGGACAGTCGCTGATTTCGATCATCTACCGGCCGTTGAACCAGTATCGCGTGGTGCTGGAAATGGACCCGCGGCTGAACCATTCGCCGGACGTGCTGAACACGGTGCGGGTAAAATCGCGCAGCGGAGCGACGGTGCCACTGGCGGCGTTCGCCAAGTTCGGTCCCTCGAGCACGCCGCTCAGCGTGAACCACCAGGGATTGTTCCCGGCGATTACCGCGTCGTTCAACCTGGCGCAGGGAATTTCACTGGGCGAAGCGACACGCATCATCGAGCAGGCGCAACGCGACATTGGCATGCCTTCGGTGATCCATGGCAGCTTCCAGGGCACGGCGGCGGCCTTTCAGGACTCGCTCAAGAATGAGCCTTGGTTGATCCTGGCGGCGCTGCTGTCGGTCTACCTGGTCCTGGGAATTCTGTATGAGAGCCTGATCCATCCCCTGACCATCATTTCGACGCTACCCTCGGCAGGCGTGGGCGCAATGCTGGCGCTGATGCTGTTCCACACGGACTTGAGCGTGATCGCCATTATCGGCGTGATCCTGCTCATCGGCATCGTAAAAAAGAACGCGATCATGATGATCGACTTTGCCCTGGACCAGGAACGCAATCATGGCAAGAGCAGCGAAGAAGCCATCTTCCAGGCGTGCATCCTGCGCTTTCGTCCCATCATGATGACCACCATGTCCGCGATGCTGGGCGCGGTGCCGCTGGCGCTGGGTACCGGAACCGGGTCCGAGTTGCGCCGGCCGCTGGGCATTGCCATTGTAGGCGGATTGATGTTCAGCCAGATGCTGACTTTGTACACGACGCCGGTGGTCTACCTCTACCTGGACAAACTGCAACTGTGGCTGCAACGGGACAAGCGGGCCGCCCGGCTGAGTGGCGACGCGCTGGCCTCCCCAGGCATGTAGGCGGCCATCCCCACATTCGCCAAAAGATGGCGGATGTGGGCCACCGGCGGCGCCGCGTCAGAAGGAAAACAGCGCCTGAAAATCGACCCGGCGATTGGCCGACCCGGAGGAGAATGGTCCGCCGGCCAGGCTGTTCGTCTTGCCGAACGCAGTGGACGATAGGTTGCCGATCGGTAGGCCCGGATTCCAGGTGTTGAACAAGTTGCGCGCCATGACCGTGAGCGTCAGGTTGTAGCGGCGCGTGGTGTTGGATGGACCAAAGACTCCACCCATGCCGCGCGGGCCGCCAAAACCGCCTCCCGGAGGGCCGCCGTGACCACCACCACCTCCAGCACCTCCGCCTCCGCCACCCGGACCTCGATCCGGCGTTGCAGCGGGTTTCTTTGTATCCGCACCGAAGCCGAAGGTTTTGGAGAGACGGAGATTGACGGTCACGTTGGCCGAACCCTTGCCGTAATTGACGGGAATGATCCGCTCGCCCGCCGACGGGTTGAGGTCAAAGGTGCCGTATGCAGTATGGACGGGGTTGATGGTGCCCGGGGTGGCAAAGGCGGGGCGGTCGTTGTAGAAGGAGTCGCCGTTGTTATCCTGCCCGGTGGTGATGTTGAAGGGCAAGCCGGAGTTGGCGATCACAAAGGGACTGATGCGGATATTATGGGCCAGCGACGCGGTTCCGCTGAGGAAGAGGCGGTTCCGAATGTCGAACGGCGCACGACCGTAATCCTGGGTCAAGTCGTAGGAATTCGACGGGTTGCTGGAAGGACCACCGGTGTCGCTGTTGGCCCAACCGAGTGCGTAGAAGCCCATCAGCGAGAACCTTTGCGAAACCCTCAGTTGCACGTTGGTGATCAACTGGTTCTGCTTGAAGATGGCTTCCGAGTTGTACTGGTAGATGTTGTCATCCCCATACTGGGCGAGCGGACGCGAGCCGTCAGCCCTGGGGGCGTTGGCGTTCTCCAGGATAAGTTGATGGAGGCCGCGCGAGTTCAGGTAGGTAAAGGAAACGGTGCCCACCGAGCCTAATTGCCGCTCCAGGCTGGCGGCGGCCTGCATGGTGTAGGGGGCGCGCAGATTGGGATTGACCTGGTAAATGGTAGCGGAGCCGCCTGAGTATTTGCAGTCACTCTGCACCGTGATGGACGGCGGTGGGAATGTCCCTGGGATGCATTGAATCGGATTGGTAGCGGTTGCGCGGTAGATGGTTTGGGTCTCATCGACGCCGTTCAGGTGCTCGGTTTGCAACACCAGGTCTTCGCTGAAGCGGTCGTAAAAGATGCCATAGCCCAGGCGCAGCACGGTCTTGGGAGCACTCTTGGTGCTGCCCAGTCCCCAGGAGAGACCGAGGCGCGGAGCAAAATCCGCCTTGTCACGGATGTTGCTCTGGGATTCAAAGCGCAACCCGTAGCTGAAGGTGAGGTTGGGACGCAGTTTCCAATCGTCCTCGGCGTAGAGTCCCACATCGGCAAAGGGGAGCGACACATGCGCGTTCTGCACGCTGACCAGGGAGATTTGTGACGCTGTGCCGCTGCTGTAGGTCTGAAGCGGGGTAACCGCCGGGGTGTCGCCAACCGCCGGGCTGCCACTGAATGTAATGGTGCCGTTTGCATTGGTGTAGGAAATGCTATTGTCCTGCGATACGCGCAGGCGTCCGCCGAACTTTACAAAGTGTTTGCCGGCCGACCACGAGGTATAGTTCTGCAACTCGTAGCGGTTGATGGTATCCGTGCTCTGGCCGACCGTGCTGCCGCCGCCGCTGAATTCGCCCAACACACTGAGCGCGGCGCCGGGCTGATTGGCGCCAAGGGAAGTCTCGTCATGAATGAACTGGAAGCGCGTCTCATTGACCATGCGGGAGCTTAGAACCTGGGTATCGCTGATCTGCAAGGTGTGCTGAGTTTCGTTCGAGGTGTAGCCCTGCGACTCCAGAACCAGTCCACCGTTGAGCCCCTGGTTCTGCTGGTCATTCACTAGCAACTGGTAGCGCGCGGTCAGAGTGTTGCTGGGCGTAAGCTGCCAATCCAGACGCGGGCTGATGTTGGTGCGATTGGCCGGGGTGAGCACGGCCGCGGTGAACGGCGTTGGGTTTCCATCGGGATCGAGCACGGTGGCGTTGATGGCTGCAATCTGCTGGATTTTGCGAAGCTCGGCATTGAAGAAGACCGAGAGGTTCCGGGTGAGCGCACCGCTGACATTGCCACTGTAGAGTTCGGTGTGATAAGGCGGGACGCTGCTTAGCACGTAAGGGTTGCGGGAGTTGAAGACGGAGTTGTTCTCATTGAACATTGCCTGTCCGTGCCACTTGTCCGAGCCCGGCTTGGTGAAGACCTCGACACGGCCAAAGCCGGGACGGTCATACTCGGCGGAAAACGGGTTCTGGTTGATGCGTACCTCGCGGATGGCGGATTTTGGTGGCAGGGTTCCGTTGGAGAAGCCGTCGATGTAGATCTGGCCGCCGTTGGGGCCGACCGAAGGTCCGGCGAGAGCCAGCAGATCCTGCTCCAATTCGTCCGGATCGTCGGAGAGTGCTTCGAGATCTTCGCCTTTTAGAATTGTCGCGCTGGCGTTGTTTTCCGGGTTGACATCGACGGACAGGTTCTCACTCTGGACGTTGACCTGCTCCTGCTTGACCGCGATGCCGAACCCAATATCCAACTGCTGCGTCTGTCCGCTGAGGATGATGACGTTGGGCATGTGGTAAGGGGTGAAGCCGCCGGCGGTTGCGTCGACGGTGACAGTTCCCGTCGGCAGGCCATGCACGGCATAGTTGCCGAGCTTGTCGCTGACGGTATTCTGCACCTGGCCCTCGGAGGTGGTTACGGCAACGGCAGCGCCGACCACGACGGCACCCGAAGGATCCGTCACCTGGCCGCGCAGGGAGCCTGACGTCTTGGGCGTTTGCGCCCACAGCGAGCTCGCCAGCATGGCCAGCCCCAGAACCAGGACTTGAAAGCGCCAGTAAGTACTCAACTTCATCGACTGCTGCAAACCCAACATGCACCGTCCTCTGGATTTCTGTTTACTGCTGATCGCCGCCAGGAGCGCTGGCGAGCGACCACGGGGTCAAGAATGATTCCGTGCCCGCGCCGGCTGGAGAGGCGGTAAGAATCGGCTCGACGCCTCCGAGCAGGGTGATGGCAACCGGCGGCTGGAGGGGCGAACCCTCGGTGCTGACGATCATGACGGCTTCGCCTTTCTGCATATCGGCGAGCGTGATGGCGGGCAGACGAGCCAGCATCTGGTTCAGGTCCCCGCCGTGCTGGTGTCCGGCATCTGCCGCTGCCCCTTGCAATGCAGTGGCGGCGGGAACGGTCGCGCCCTTCAGACGCAGCGCCAGTCCCTGGGCCAGTTGCAGGGGAAGTTTCTTCATTTGCGAGTCTGCGGTGATCCGGACGGTCACAGGCTTCCTGGACGCGAGATCCCCAACCGTCAGCGTACCTTGCCCGGCGTCGATTGCGGTGACCAGCCCCGCAATGTTGCGAAAGGTTCCGGCCACAATCTCTTCCGCGACGAGTTGGGAGCCATCCTCGTTCTTGTTGCCCTTGGCGCGGAGTTGATCGCCGGGGTGAATGTCGTCGAGTTTGGCGGCGCTTGCATACTCCCATTTGACCGACTCGGGAGCGTAACGCTTGAAGGTGGTTTTTGGAGTTGTGCTGACGACCACGGACCTGCTGCCGGCGGCGCTGCCGACGGTCAGCGCAATGGTGCCGGCCTGGGAATCCACTTGTTTGACCAGGCCGCCGACGCTGCGGCGCTGCCAATCGAGCAGTTCCTGCTGCTGTTTCTGTGCGATGTCCTGTTGCTTCATTACGATCACGGCAGTGGCGTCGAGCGAGACGCCGTCGGCGTCGGTTTTACCGCGCACAAGGACGCGGTCTCCCACCTGCAGATCGGCGAATTGCATCTGGGATGCACCTTTTAAATCGGTCTGGCCGGGAGCCAGGCGATAGACACGCGCCCCAGCTTGCACCTTCACCGCGAGAGTGGTGCCCTGATCGGTTGCCAGTGTGAAACCTGAGCCGGCGATATTCCGGATGGCGCCAAGCTGCTTCACCGCAACCGCAGTGGCCGCGGTTTCCGGTGCGATAGCCTGGGCGGCGAGCGGAACCGAAGCGATCGCCAGCAACAGCGCCAGGACGAACCTCTGGAAAACGTTGTTGTTCATGCGCGATCATCTCCAAGGGGCTTGGTGGAACTCTAATCACGTGGTTAATTATTTGTATCCCACTGCACGGCCGGAAAATGTTGAGTTTTGTTTCTTTGCGTAAAGTTTTGTCCGGCACAAACACAATCGGGAAGCGGTGCGCCGCAGGAGCCAGACGCGCGGCGATGGCATACTCATCCTATCCGACTGTGACTTGCCTGGGACAGTCGAACCAACCCGGCGTCCCACCGAGCCGGCATCAGGTCTTGGTCCGCGGCAGAAGCGCGGGTGGGCTCGCGGATTCCCTGGGCACACCGGTTGCAGGCAGGGCAATGCAGGCTACTGCTGCGGGAGTGGTGCAGTTTCGCCCGGATCGGCCATCTCCCCTGTTTTCGTTTATGCCTCCTATCAAAACTTTCAATGCCTTGAATTTTGTTTTGAATTGTCCATACCGCCATCTACCGTTACCCTATAGTTGATTCGATTTCAAGCCGCGCTACTCCGTTTCGATGAGATTCAAGCCGAACGCACCACGCAACAATTTGACGCTTCCCCACGACAAACTTAAGGAGAATGAACGATGCCCAAGAGCGTAAACGATGTAATAAAGCTGGCCAAAGACCGAGGAGTAAAGATCGTAGATCTGAGATTTATCGATCTGCCCGGTGTCTGGCAGCATTTCTCGATCCCGGTCGGTGACCTGGATGAAAGCCTGTTCAACGAAGGCATTGGGTTCGATGGCTCGAGCATCCGCGGGTTCCAGCAGATCAACGAAAGCGACATGCTGCTCTTCCCTGACCCGGAAACGGCACAACTGGACCCCATTCTGGAAGTTCCCACGCTCAGCCTTATCTGCGACGTGAAGGATCCGATCACTGGGAAACCGTACAGCCGCGACCCACGCTACATCGTGCAGAAGGCGGAAGCGTACCTGAAGTCCACCGGCATCGCGGAGACCAGCTACTGGGGACCGGAACTGGAGTTTTACATCTTTGATGACGTGCGCTACGACCAGACGGCTTACACCGGCTTCTATCGCATCGACTCGAATGAGGGCGTATGGAACACGGGCCGGGATGAAAAACCCAACCTCGGCTACAAACTCCGGCACAAAGAAGGCTACTTCCCCGTACCGCCAGCCGATCAGTTCCAGGACCTCCGCTCTGAAATCATTCTGAAGATGATGGAAGTCGGCATCCCCGTGGAAGTACACCATCACGAAGTAGGAACCGCCGGCCAGGCCGAGATCGACATGCGGTTCTCGCCCCTGAAGAAAATGGCGGATAACGTGATGTATTACAAATACATCGTGCGTAACGTTTCGAAGCAGCACGGCAAGGTGGCGACGTTCATGCCCAAGCCGCTGTTCGGCGATAACGGTTCCGGCATGCACGTGCACCAGAGCCTGTGGTCAGGCGACACCAACCTCTTCTATGACGCGAAAGGGTACAGCCTGCTGAGCCAGACGGCCCTGTGGTACATTGGCGGCCTGCTGAAGCATGCCCCGGCGCTGCTTGCGCTGTGCGCTCCCACGACTAACTCTTATCGCCGCCTCGTGCCGGGATATGAAGCGCCGGTAAACCTGGCGTATTCAGCGCGGAATCGTTCGGCGGCCGTACGCATCCCGGTGTACTCGAAGAGTGCCAAGGGCAAGCGTCTCGAATTCCGCTGCCCGGACCCGACGGCGAATCCGTACCTTTGTTTCTCCGCCCTGCTTATGGCCGGCCTGGATGGAGTTATGAACAAGATCGATCCGGGCGAACCGCTCGAGAAGGATCTGTACGAGTTGGAACCAGCGGAAGCCGCGAAGATCAAGAGCACGCCGGGCTCGCTTGGCGAGGTCCTGGACGCTCTGGAGCAGGATCACGACTTCCTGCTCAAAGGCGATGTGTTCACCGAGGATCTGATCTCGACGTGGATTACGTATAAGCGGGAAAAAGAACTGGCACCGGTCAACCTGCGTCCCGTGCCGTACGAGTTCTACCTGTACTTCGACCTATAGAACGCGGGAGACGGCAGGTTTGGGCACGCCTTCTTTTTCCCATGTCTGCCGGGAATCCAGGGCGAAGGTCTCCGGAGCCCAGTTCCGTCACGCGGTTTACAACCAGTACCTCTGGAACGAGTTCTAAACTTTGGTCGCAGAGTAAGAAAGACCCCGGCGCAATGCCGGGGTCTTTTGTTTGCGCCTGCTGGTTGCAGGCATAGCGCGCCGCCAGCTCTGGCTCCGAACATCATGTTCACTCAGGTCATGGCGAGGCCTTGTCAGCCTCGCGCAGGTCCGGCGGGAGGGTTTTCGGGAGGCAGGACAATACCCTCGCTGGAGCCGGCAACCTGCTGCCCGGCGGGCGGTGCTGCCCGTTGAGCAGCCGCGCGGTAGGCGTAGAGGACGGCGAGCAGCGGTGGGGCGAGCAGAACTCCCCAGAACGGAAGTAGAATGCCCAACAGAATCGGGACAAGCAACGATGCCCACATGGGGACGCGGTTCTGGCGGTGCATCAGGTAGGGCTGGAGCAGGAGTCCGTCGAACATGGCAATTGCCGCATAGGCGGCCAGAAAGTAGAGCCAGCGCTGGACTGGCGCGCCGCTGACCAGCATCGCCATGGCTGGACCGGCCAGGGCGAGGAGCGGACCAAAGTGCGGAATGAATTGCAAGGTTCCGGCCAGCAGCGCCCAGAACGGAGCCCAGGGCACCTTGAGCCAAAAAAGCGCAACCAGCCACAATCCGCTGACCAAAAGCGAGTCATAACACTGTGCGATGAACCACCGCCGCAGTGCTACTAAAGTAAGGTTTGCATGGTACTGAAACCGCATATTCCTTCACTCAATGTTCGTCCATCCAATGCTACACTGTCTTTAATCCTGCGGATTCGCGAGGGTACGATGAAGATTGGCGTCATTATATTTCCCGGTAGCAACTGTGACCACGATGCCTACTGGGCGTTCAAGGAAGTTTGCGAGCAACCTGCGACGCTGCTCTGGCATGACTCGCACGACCTGGAGAACTCCGACCTCATCATTGTGCCTGGCGGCTTTGCCTACGGCGATTACCTGCGCACCGGGGCGATTGCGCGCTTTTCCCCCATCATGCAGTCGGTGAAGCGCTTTGCCGATTCAGGCGGGCTGGTTCTTGGCATTTGCAACGGCTTCCAGATTCTCTGCGAGGCGAAGCTGCTGCCCGGCGTTCTACTGCGCAACAAGAGCCTGAAATACATCTGCAAGCCGGTTCACGTGCGGGTGGAAAGCACCGCAAATCCGTTTACCCAGGGCTTGACGCCGGGCGAAGTACTCGAGATTCCGATTGGCCACGGCGAAGGCAATTACTACTGCGATGAGCCCACCCTCGAGCAACTGCACCGGCAGGAGCAGGTGGTCTTCCGCTACGCAACCGCGGAGGGGAAAATCACCGCGGCGGCCAATCCGAACGGTTCCCTGGAAAACATTGCCGGCATCTGCAGCGAAGGCCACAACGTGCTGGGAATGATGCCGCATCCGGAGCGCGCCAGCGAGGACGTGCTCGGCATGAAGGATGGCCTCAAGTTGATGCGTTCACTGCTGGGAAGCGCCCCGTTGCCGCAGTAATCCCATGAATCCACGAAGTCCACAATCCGTGAACAGCCCAGGGTTGATTGCCGAGTCAGAGCTCCACCGGCGCGACGCGGAGTTGCTCCACATCCTCGACAACTGGTTAGAGCGGGCCAACGAGCGCGGCGGCGAACACATTGTCTGCCGTCCCGGCTGCGCCCAGTGTTGTATCGGAGTCTTCCCCATCGATCGTCTGGACGCTCTGCGTCTGCAGCACGGACTCAACCAACTGGCGGATCGTGACCCGGAACGGGCGCAGCGGGTATTGCAGCGCGCAGCGGAGTCCCTGGAGCGCACGGTGGATTACTTCCCCGGTGACGTGGAAACCGGAATCCTGGATGAATCGCTTGAAGCCGAAGAAATTTTCGAGGAGTTCGCGAATGACGAACCCTGCCCTGCCCTGGATCCGGCGACGATGACCTGCGATTTATACGCGCATCGCCCCATGACCTGCCGCGTCTTTGGGCCTCCAGTGCGAACCGAGGGCGGGCTGGGAGTCTGCGAGCTGTGCTTCACCAAGGCAAGCGCGCAAGAGATCGCCGCAGCAGAGGTGCCGGTGGACGGGGATGAGTTGGAAGCGGCGCTGAATCGGGAGTCGGAGCGGGCCAACGGAGGCGGCCAGACGATCGTTGCCTTTGCCCTGCTCGGCGCATAGGCGCCCGCAGTCCTGGCCCACCCGTCACAAATCCAAGCAAACCAATCCATCCGGCCGGCTCAGCAGCCCACGGGCGGGGCGGTTTGCCGGCCTGGGTTTTCCCGGCTCCCAACCTCTCTACTTCACCACGCTGGTTCTCCGCGAGCGCTCGATCTCTTCGGCAAGCTCTTCGCGAGCGCTTGTCAATTGCTTGCGCTTCTCCTCGATATCGCCCGAAATGCGCTTGATTTCCTCGTTCTGCTGAGCCCGGTTGGGATCGCCATAGATGGAATTGTGATTCAAGGTGCTTACTTGCGACTCCATATCCCTGAGTTCGTTCTCCAGTAGCTGAACCCGCTGGCCCAGTTCATTGAGGCGGCGCTGCTCGGTGGCCGCCATGGCGCGATCCGTTTGGTTCGGTGCGGCCGTGTTCGAAGATTGCGTCCCGGATGGCGGCTTCGCCGGCAAGGTTGCCGGACCCTGATCGGAGGCCGAAGTCAAGTCGGCGTTGGTGTAGACATGGGTGGCCTTGGGGCCAGTGGTATCCGCCCGCTGCTGCCGCGCCACGTCTCCGAGCGACTGCGCCAACAGCGAACCGGTGCAGAGCAGGACCACCGCGCCTAGAAGCCATCTCATGGCTATTCTCCTGAAGATTAGGGAATTCTACCGCAGCAGGATACCGGGCGCAGGAATTTTCTTGCGCATCATTACCTTGGATTGGAAACAAAGCATAGCCGGGGGCGTTCATTCGCCATGCGGTAAGCCTCCTCGAGTCGGGCAAACCAGACGCTTTCCGTCGCGCCGGGGCTGGTTGACCTTCATCCCTAGGAGGGTACCGTCAGTGGCGGAAATTTAACGGAGGAGTTACAAAATATTATCAAAAGCTCTTGACGCTACTCCGCCAAATGAGTACCTTAGCCGTCATGTGTTTGAGGCAGCCGTGTGGACTGCGATATCTATCAGCGTTTTGCTGAACCAATGAACCGGATTTGATTTGCAGGGAGCGAGCGGATTCGCGTTTGCTCCTCAGTGTGAGTTTTGCTGTGTCCAGGCAGCTTTTTCCGTAGTGTCCGGGTTAATCCCAGCACCGCCCCGGATCGGCTTATCTTCGATCTTGCTTCTGTTTAGACCCGGGTTGCTTACACGCAGCCCTTAGCCAAGTAATAAGAGGAGCTTTATGAACATGCATGAGTGTTTGTCTGTTCGCGTCGCCGCTACGAACCGGAGCCTTCACAAGGGAGTGTCGCATACGTTCAAAGCGTCCGCCCTTGCCGCGTTCCTCCTGTTTGCGTTCAGCTTCGCACTTGCCCAGGATGCGGTCTACAATCACGAACCGGACCAGTTGACGCCGGATACGACGGCGCCCATCAAGAGGCCACTCGTCATGCGGGGAACGGTGGTTATCCCCACGTCCAGCCAGGTGAAGATCGCCGACCTTGGCAAGCGCGCCCACACCAATGTGCGCTATATCCAGCCAGTGTTCTCCTCACCGGATGAAGCGCCGCCATACACCGGCTATGGCTACGAGACGCCGGCCTCGCTTGCCTGCATCTATGGGACTGTAACGGCGGTCACAGGGTGCAATCCGAATACCGTGACAAATACTCCAAGTGGCGGCAGCCAGGCGATTGCCATCGTCGATGCCTATGACGATCCGGATGCAGCTTCCGACCTGGCCTACTTCTCGGCGCAATTTGGTCTCCCATTCAGTCCGGAAAAGTTCGAGGTGGTTTGGCAGGGCGGGGTACAACCACTGCAGGACTATACGGGAGGCTGGGAGATTGAAGAATCGCTCGACGTCCAGTACGCCCACGCCATGGCTCCCAATGCCATGCTTTACCTTGTGGAGGCTCAATCAAACTCCGATTCGGATCTTTTCGCGTCGGTCCAGATAGCTACCTACCTGGTTCAGTGCGGAAAGGTTACCGCATGCCCGGCGTCCACCACCACCCATCCCTGGACGAAGGGCGAAGTCTCGATGAGCTGGGGCGAGTCGGAGTTTTCCGGCGAAACCACTTGGGACTCCTACATGGCCCAGACCGGCGTAGTCTTTTTCGCCTCCGCCGGGGATTCGCCGGGCACCATTTACCCGTGCGTTTCGCCGAACGTTGTCTGCGCCGGTGGCACCAGCACGTCACGTAGCTTGACCACCGGTAATTTGCTCAAGGAAATTAGCTGGTCGGATGCAGGCGGCGGCATCAGCGAATACGAAGCCATTCCGAGCTATCAGTCGGCCGTCGCCGCGGTGAAGGCCATTGTTGGAACCAAGCGCGGCGCGCCCGATCTCTCGTCCGACGCCAACCCCAACACGGGTGTCTGGGTCTACGATAGCTTCCCGCAGTACGGTGAATTCTACCCCAGCAACTGGTGGATTGTTGGCGGGACTAGCGTTTCCAGTCCGACCCTTGCCGGCATTGTCAACAATGCAGGCAGCTTCAATGCCAGCAGCAACGCTGAACTCACCGAAATCTACAAGAATCTGGGTGTAGCAGCCGACTTCAACGACATCACTTACGGTGCCTGCAACTACTATATGAGTTCGTACGCCGTCACCGGATACGATCTTTGCACCGGCGTCGGCAGCCCCAAGGGGAAGGTTGGCAAATAGCTTTCTACCTTGCAATCGCATGGCCCCGGCCCCGCGGCTCATCTCGAGTTGCGGGGCCGGAACCTTTGGCAGCCAAGCATGCGGTGGTTACTTCCGGAAGGCTTCCTTGTTCACGACGTAGGGCATATTGGCAAAGTCGCTGCCCTCCAGCATTTCGATCATTCCCTGCACACAGCGGCCCGCCATACCTATGTCTGGATCGGGCGAGAGGCGGGTTGCCACTCCGCCGCTGGCAAAGTGATGGAAAAGCCGGCAACGATCCTCGATCGCCGGATCGCGCAAAGGCGAGCCTGCCGGCAGGGGCTCGCGCTCAAAGACGTCAAGAGCCGCGCCTGCAATCCAGCCCTCGCGCAGAGCCTTCGCCAGGGCATGCTCGTCCACGACAGGACCGCGCGAGGTGTTCACCAGGTAGGCGCTCTTCTTCATCCAATGCAAGGCCTGTTCGTTGATGAGGTGCCAGGTCGGCCTCTCCGATTGGCCTTCAAGCAGCAGCGGCACGTGCAGGCTGACGTAGTCGGCTTCACGCAGACACTCGTCGAACTCTGCGTAGCGGATCCAGTTTCTGCGGCGCCCAATGCCGAGCTCGTGTTTCAGCTCCATCACCTTCTGCATGGAAGCGGCAAACTTCTCGTTGCGATACTCGGCGTCATAGCAGAGTACGTTCATCTCAAGGCCGGAGCACTTGGCGATCAGCGCCTGGCCGATGCGTCCGGTGCCGATGACGGCAATGGTCTTGCCTGTAACTTCGTCACCAAGAAAGGGAAGGTACGGATGCCAGGAGCCCCAGCGGTTCTCACGCACCAGGCGCTCGCTGGACCACAATTTGCGGGAAAGATCCATCAGGATTGCGAAGGCAAATTCCGCCGTGGCGTCGGTAAGCACATCGGCGGTGTTGGTGAAGGGAACCCGGTAACGGTTGGCGTCGGCGCGGTTAATGTTGTCAAAACCAACTGCAAACTGGGCCACGCCCCGGAGGGTTCCCTTGCCTGCTTCGAAGACTTCGGCGTCGATCCGGTCGCGTATTGTCGTGATCAGGCCGTCGATGCCGGAGCGAACCTTATCCAGCAGCAACTCACGCGGGGGCGCATCGTGACCGGGAAACACCTCCACGTCATAACCGCGGCTGCGCAGCAGCTCGATCGCGGGACCGATGGAGCAGGTTGCAAACACACGAGGCTTTTGCTCTTCCATGGCGTTCTGTCCTCGCCGTTCCAGATCCATGCGGGCAGCGAGCGTCGCGCCGCACACCTCGAAACGGGCCGATCCATGCCTGCTGCGCTACAGGTTCCTCGCCAGGCTCTTGGCGGCTTTTTCCTCGACGTTCTTCTCGACCCAGGCTTCAATGCGGTCAAGCGCGATGCGGATATTGTCGAGTGAATTCGCGATCGAAAAACGCAGGTAGCCCTCGCCGTAGGAGCCAAATGCGGTGCCGGATAGCGCGGCGACGCCAGCTTCTTCCAGCAGCGCATCAGCCAGCGGCTTGGACTTCCATCCCGTGCCGGCGATGCTGGGGAACATGTAAAACGCTCCCTTGGGCAAGCGGCAGTGGAAGCCACGGATGCGGTTGATGCGCCCCGCAAAATAGTCGCGGCGTTTCTTGAATTCGTCATTCATGACCGCCACCGACGCCTGCGGTCCGCAGATGGCTTCAATCCCCGCCTTCTGGGTGAAGCTGGCGGTGCAGGAATTCGAATTGGTCACCAGGCGCGCGATCTGTTGCGCCAGGTCCGTGCGCATCACGCCGTAACCCATGCGCCATCCGGTCATGGCGTAGGTCTTGCTGAAGCCATCCAGCAGGATAACCTGGTCGCGCAGATGGTCATAGCTGAACAACGAATGATGATCGCCGTCAAAAATGAGGTGGGAATAAATTTCATCGCTCAGCACCATGACGCCGGTTTCCGCCACGATGGCCGCGACCTCCTCGACATCCTGGAGGGTCATCACGCCGCCGGTGGGGTTCTGCGGCGAGTTAAGAATGATGAGCTTGGTGCGAGGCGTGATGAGGCTCTTCAGTTCCCTGGTATCCAGGCGGAAGTCCATCTCCTCGCGGAGCTGAATCGGAACCGCGGTGGCGCCGACAAACTGAATCATCGACTCGTAAATGGGAAAGCCTGGATTCGGGTAGATAACCTCGTCGCCTTGCTCGACCAGCGCCAGCATGGTGAAAAAGATGATTGGCTTGCCACCGGGTACCACGACCACCTCGTCGGCAGAGACCTTGGTATGGCGGGTCGCGCCGACCTCGTCGGCAATGGCCTTGCGCAGTTCCGGCAGTCCCGCGCTTGGTCCGTAGTGAGTGAACCCTTGGTGCAGCGCGTCCACGGCGGCATCCACGATGTGGGCAGGCGTGTCGAAATCAGGCTCACCGATCTCAAGGTGCACGATGTTTTGCCCCTTTGCTTCCAGGGCGCGCGCCTTTGCCAGCACCTCGAACGCAGTCTCCGTGCCCAGGCGTGACATGCGCTGGGCCAAACGCAATTCAGTATGCATTGCTTTGCTCATAGGAAGCTCCAATGCGGCAGATCCGGGGTTCGACCATTTTGGCCGGGCGGGCGTTGCCCCATCCAGCCAAACCGCCTATTGTATCCCCCTCCAGGACAGCGCACCACCCTGCCAAAAGAAAAAGCCTGCCGCGAAGGCAGGCCGTACCGCAATAGGAAAACCGGCCTATCCGTGAATCTCACTCTCTTCGCCGGTCTCGCTGCGAATCACCTTGGCAACGCGATAGGGCTGGCCGGAGTGAGGTTCGTGGAAGTGGCGCACCTGCAACTCGCCCAGCAGTCCGAGTGCCAGCATCTGCACACCGGAAACGATCATGACCGCGCCGAAGACAAGCAGCGGGCCGTGAGCGTCCATCACATTGACGTGGCGGACCACTTTCTCAAATACCATCCACAGGGCCACCAGCGACCCGATGCCGATGCCGCTCATGCCGATGCCGCCGAAGAAATGCAGTGGGCGCATCATGTACTTGAGCAGGAAGCGAATGGTGATCAAATCAAAAAAGACGCGAATGGTACGCGAAATTCCGTAGTGGGAGGCACCGCCCGGGCGCTCGATGTTGGCAATGGGCACCTCGCAAATCTTGGCGCCATACCAGGAAGCCAGGGCCGGGATAAAGCGGTGTAAGCCCTCGCCGTAGAGCGGAATATCTTCGATCAGTTCGCGCGTATACGCCTTGTAGGTGGTGCCGAAATCGTGCAGATCCACACCGCTCAACTTGGACATCGCCCAGTTGGCGCAGCGCGAAGGAATGCGGCGCAACCAGAGGTTGTCAACGCGCTTTTCGCGCCATCCGCTGACGATGTCGTATCCCTCGTTGAGCTTGGCCACGAACTTCGGAATCTCCGCCGGATCGTGCTGCAGATCGCCGTCCATGGCGATGATGAACTCGCCCTGGGCATGATCGAAGCCAGCCGCGAGAGCCGACGTCTGCCCGAAATTGCGGCGCAACTTGATGACAACCACGCGACTATCGACGGCCGCAATCTGGCTGAGCAAAGTGAAAGTGGAGTCGCGCGAACCATCGTCAACGAAGACCAGCTCAAAGGTGTCGCCAACCTGCTCCATCACCGCTTTCAGGCGGTCGTAGAGTTCGGTAACACTCTCCTGCTCGTTGTGAAAAGGAACGACGATTGAATACTTAGGCACATCCCTAGTATACCCTGATTGCACAGGAATCCGCAGCGGGCAACCGATTCACCATAGCCGGTATCCTCGCCGGCATCGCCGCAGAACACGCCTGCTGCACACGGTGAATGGGGAATGCCAGTGGCAATCCGGCGGAGTGTGGCTCCCTGCGGCAATCCGGCGCTACGCACGCCTCCGGTTCTTCGTACCTTCGCAGCGAATGGTTACGAGCCTGCCTTGGCGCCCGGTGAAGCCTGCCGGCGAAACAGCGGAGCACCCCATGTTCCGATCGCCAACAAAGCCCCAAACAGCACGACGGCATCAATGCTCTCCCGCCCTTGCCGGGACCAGTAGGCGGCTGCGTCCAGGTTCAACCAGAGTGCAAATTCGTCCAGGGTCAGGGCTGCGCCAATGCCGTAACTCAGGGCCACAAACCGGCTCAGGAGAACTGCCAGTGCGCTGGCGCCGATGTCGGCTTCCGTCAGCTCCACATAGCCGTTGATGAGCAGGAGAAAGATGCCCCAGACCAGGTGGTGAATATGGCGGCCACCCATCTCTACGTAGCCGAATGGCCCAACGTGATGCGTGATGGAGGCGACCAGCAGGCGCACCGCCAGAAAGGTGACAAAGAAACTGACCGACGCAAGGAACAGCCGCCGGTGAGGCCGGTCGGGAATCTGCTGATGGATCAGCAGGCCAAGTTTGGTCAAGTGCAGTAGCAAAAGTGCCACAGCAGTTAGTACGCTGACGAAAATTAACAGAATCCAAGAACCGGCGATGTGCATAGGCTAAGTATGATCCATCCAGCTTGGGGATGGGTGCAGTGGCGGCAGGAGGCGCACAAACCGGATGCGCCTTGGCTCGCCTCCCGGGTATTGCAGTCTATCCACGGGGAACGGCGCCCGGGGCGGAGGCCCGGGAACCTTGGACGGTCATATTTCTTCCTTGCGGAGAAGCTGATATGCTTTTTGCATGGCAGCCGCAGGCAGGAGCAGACGCAGCAAGGTAGTTGGATGCCGCACAGATTCGGGCCAGAGCCGATGCAGATGCCCGATTCTCCACCATAAAACCTAAAGGGCGGTAGTGGAAGGGCCGTTCCATGGCCAGAGCCTCCGGGGTTGGCTCGTGCTCCGGTAGACAGCTAGAACTCGGACAACTGCGCAGCGTGCACGGCGTCATCCACGGGGCGCTGCAGAGGAACCTGAAGATACTGAATCGCCATGAGCCGCTCGATGCAGAAAGACGCGAACCGAGCGCGTGAAGCATGTTCACCGAGGGAGAGAAATGATTGATATTCATTGCCACCTTCTGCCCTGCGTCGACGATGGCGCAAAGTCATGGGAGGTCACACTTGAGATGTGCCGCCTGGCAGAAGAGGATGGCGTGACGCACATTGTCGCGACTCCGCATGCGAATTACGAATACCGTTATGACCGCGCTGCTCACCTGGAACGGATCGAGGAACTCCGCTCCCGCGTTCCGGGGATGAGCTTTTCGCTGGGATGTGACTTTCACCTCTCCTACGAAAACATTGCGGACGCGATGAAGCATCCGGAACGATATGCGATCGGAGACACCCGCTACCTCCTGGTGGAACTGTCCGAATTCAGCGTGTTCGACATTCCTAAAACGCTCTTTCAGTTGCAGACCACCGGCCTGGTAGCGATTCTTACCCATCCGGAGCGCAATCCGGTCATTTTGAAGAATCCCAAACTGCTGCATCAAATCGTCGACGTGGGTTGCCTGATTCAGATCACGGCAAACTCGCTCACTGGTTTTTGGGGAAAATCGTCGCAAAAAATGTGCGAGGGGCTGCTCAAGAAAGATCTGGTTCACTTCATCGCGAGTGATGCTCACGGCGTGAGGAGCCGAAATCCGCGTCTTTCGCTGGCGCGCGATGCAGCGGCCAAGATTATTGGCCCGGTGGCTGCCGACAGACTGGTCACCGATAATCCCGGAGCCGTGGTTACGAATCAGGTAACCGAACTGATCACAATGCAATGAACGGACCGGCAGCTTGCAGCGAAGTTTTGATGTTGCCCGCGGATTCTTGTTCGAACGGGATTCCGCCGGGCTAGAATTGAGTCGCGCGCCTGTAGCTCAACTGGATAGAGCACGAGTCTTCGGAACTCGCGGTTGCAGGTTCAACTCCTGCCAGGCGCACCACGCCAGCCACCCCGGAAGAACGGCCTCCGGCGATTCGAAATACGGCAGACCAATGCAAAGCGTCGCGTCCCCCAAGACGCCGCCACGAAAAAAGAGGCCGTAATAAGCCTGAAGAAAACAGCCTCCATCGTAAAAACTTTCTATGGGTCCCATAACGCTTTCTTTTATCCCGAGCGCGGATGAGGATGCGGCTGGCGTTCGACCGGCCCAGCGGAAGTTCCGAATCGGATCGTAACTGCTTTTCTTTTCAACGAAAGCGCTCCCACCGGACGCGGCGATGCATAAAAATACATCGCTTTGCATACTGTGCCTGCCCTCCGGCCAGCACTCGTAGAGCCTTCTGTTATCGCAGCGATAAATAAAAGGAATTGGCTTCGCGAAAGAAGTACCGCTACTCTCGGCAACAATAATCAGCTAAGTGTTTTGATCACCAAGGATTCTTGCTGAGCGGAACTGACTTCAAAAGGAGAAGCTAAATGCGCATGACTCGCCTCTTTAGAATGGCGCTGGGACTGGTACTCCTGGCAATCACATTGCCTGCTGGACTTGCAGCTCAAACCTCGAGTGCCGATACGGATAAGAAGATTGCTGATCTTGAGAAGCAGCTTGAGGATGTTCGCGCGGAGTTGGATGCACTGAAACCCAAGCCCGTAGCAGCGGCTCCCGCGGCAGCGGCGGTAGCCACTCCGGAAGCAGCGCCGGGGCCGCTGGCCGGAATCGAAAGCGTTCTCGGTGGCGTGAACCTGACCGGGCTGGTTGATGTCTATTACGGATACAACGCCAACCATCCAGCGGCGGGTACCTACACGGAACCCTTCACCAATCGCGTTGACCGTTTCGGGCTAAACCTGTTCGAGTTGCAGTTGGACAAGCCTGTCGATAAGTCCACCGCGCTCGGCTTCCGCTTGGCATTGGGTTTCGGCGACACCATGAATGCGACCAACGGCGCCAGCAATACTGCGGGCGACGGTACCAACTCTTCGACCCAGTATCTCAAAGAGGGCTATCTTTCCTACTTCGCTCCCGTTGGCAAGGGTCTGCAGCTTGATTTTGGCAAGTTTGTCACTCCGGCCGGCGCCGAGGTTATTGAGACCAACCAAAACTGGAACTACACCCGGGGTCTGCTGTTCTACTACGCAATCCCTTACTACCACTTTGGAGCCCGCGCCAAGTACACCTTCAACGACAAATGGTCGATCACGGGGATTGCGGTTAACGGCTGGAACAACGTTGTCGCCAGCAACTCCGGAAAGACAGGCGGCTTTAGCCTTGCCTGGAATGCGACCAAGAAGGTTACCCTTACCGAAACCTATCTGGTCGGTCCCCGGGATCTCGCCGGGATCGGGGATAACGGTTCGTGGAACAATCTGTCGGATACCGTACTGGCCTACAATCCCACTACAAAGCTGTCTCTGCAGGCGATATTGGACTACGACCATCAAGGCATCGACAGTCAGTTGGCGGCCGCGCTCGGCACCGCTAAGACAGGCACGGATTACACCGGCGCCGGCGCCTACATAAGATACGCCTTCAATCCAAAGGTGGCCGTGGCAGCACGCTACGAATATATGAATGATCACGACGGCCTGGCCTTCTTTGCCGGTGGCGCCCCCACCCCTAGACTTCACAACCACCCGCAGGAGTTCACCGCGACCCTCGAACGCAAGTTCGCCGGCCATCTGACCTCCAGGCTTGAATACCGCCATGACGAATCGAATCAGAACATCTTTGAGAGCGGCGGCGGAAAAGGAAGTCCCTCGTTCGTAAGCAGCCAGGACACGGTCGATGCCGGCTTGGTATTTGTGATCGAACCAGGAAAGTAAGACCGGAGCGGGCGGCGAGTTCTGAGCCGTTTCTCCAAAATCCCATACGGTCTCGCACCGGCTGGAACCATTGCCAGCCGGTGCGGGACCGCAGATGCCAACCCCTAGCAGACGACGTACGACGAGGAGATTCGCATGGCCGAGGAAACGACTTCCGGAACCGTTCAAATGCAGAAAACTCTGGGCCTGACCGGGCTTACGATGAATGCCATGGCGCTCATCGCTCCCGGTGCATTTCTGTGGCTCACCTTCTATATCCAGGCGACGACCGGCGCCACGGGGCCTGCCATGTGGGCGGGGATTGTCCTTGCCCTGTTGCTCTGCCTGGCGACCGCAGTCTGTTATGCGGAGATGGCAAAGCTTTACCCCGGCACGGGAAGCTCGTACTACTTCGCCGAGCAATCCTTTCTGAATCACGATAAGGTCTGGCGCTTTGCCCGCTTGTCAAAGTTCATCGTGGGCTGGGGTTCGCATCTTTACTACTGGATCTACCCAGGCGTGATGGTAGGCGTCATGGGAATCCTTTGCGGATACCTGGTGGGGACGATCTGGCCAAACTTCATGAGCGCCTCCAATCCCGGACCGGCATTCATGGCAGCAGTCGCGGTGGTGTTCGCTTTCGCCATCGCCTACATCGGCTATCGCGGCGTGACCGGCTCAACCGCGGTGAACATCGGGATCAACGTCATCCAGATCTCGGCGCTGATTGTGTTCGCAGTGTTGGCTCTCGGCTATCGCGCCAACCATCCCGCGGGCAGTCAGGGATTCCAGTTCGACTCCACCTCCGGCGCCTCCTATAACTACGAGTTTGCGACCACCAAGACGACGGCCGCCGGGGTCGAAACCGAAAACATTGTCCGCGATGCCAATCAGGTTCCGCAGCCGAAGCTGGACGCGGCAGGCAAGCCGGTTCCCTACCTCGTCAGCTATCCGGCGACCGACGCACAGGGCAATTTCCTCACCCATGACAAGGCCCGCTCGGTCATCAGTCCGCATAAGTTCAGCTGGATGTTCCTGCAGGCCACGGTTGCAATTCTGATCCTGGTAGGATTTGAGTCCGTGACCGCGATGGGCGGAGAAGCCAAGAATGCAAAGCGCGACATACCGATTGCGGTGATTGTTTCATTGCTGGTACAGGGCCTGTTCTGCTATCTCTTTGAATATTTTGCGGCCAACTACTTTCTCAACAGCGGGTACACGATGCAGAGCGCATCAGGATCGGCGGCTCCAATCGGCGACATGATGATCATCGTTGGCGACTCGCTGTTTGGCGTAGGGCGCGGACGCATCTTCATGCTGGTGGAAGCCTCGACCGTATTCCTGGCCCTGGTTGGAACCACGCTCTCCTGCATGAACACCGGCGCGCGGGTCACCTACGCGATGGGTAAGGATCGTGAAGTTCCAGAGCACTTTGGTCTCCTGCATGGCGACAACCTGACTCCTCATCGCGCCATCTGGACGCTGGCTGCAATCTCGGCCGTAATCGGCGTCATTGCCGTGATCATGCCGTTCGGGAATGCGGGCGCTCCCGCCGACTCGGTGATCCAGGCCCTGCCGCACGGATTCTGGTCGAGCTTTGGCTACACCACTCATGACAAGATGGCGGCGATGCCGAACTCTCTGCTGACGGTCACGCTGGCTTCGAACTTCGGGACGTTTCTGTTGTATGCGCTGAGCTGCATCATCTGCATGGTGGCTTACCATAAGCACCCGAAGTTCAGCGTCCTGCGGCACTTCCTGATTCCGACGTTTGGGTTAGTGGCCAACCTTGCCTGCATGCTGACTTATCTGGTGGGTCCGTTCCTTGGCATTGGCACCAAGGCGGAACCGCTGCTGGCGCTGGGCATCGCGCTGGTCTGGGCCGTCTACGGCGGGATATACTTTGTCACAACCTCGCGCAGCACCGGGAGGTCCACTCTGGTCGGCAGCCGCGCATGAAGCGAGCCGGGCGCGAAATTGTAAACCAGATGCAGACGGGCTCACTGCCCGTCTGTATCCATTCCCGGAGGCGGCACTGTGAGGAGTGATCGCGGAACCAATGCGTTCGAAAGTACCCAGGAGCTGGGATCAAGATCGGCCATGCTAGACATTGAGTTTGCCGAAATAACCGACTGCGGTCCCGTCCGTGGGCACAACGAAGATTTCGTTGGCCACTCGCTACCTTCAAATCCGGAACAAATCCGCAATCGCGGATGGATCTTTACCTTGGCCGACGGCGTCGGCGGTCAGGACCGCGGCGAGGTTGCCTCGCAATTGACGGTGGAAACCGTGCTCGACGAGTGCACCAAGGCGCCTCCGGGAGAAAACTCCGCGGCCCTGCTGGGGCGGGCGATTCAAACCGCGAACACCCGCGTCTACGAGGCAGGTCATGGGACCATTGCCACCACCCTGGTCGCCTGTGCGTTGCGCTATGATCGGGCAACAATCGCCCATGTGGGCGATTCGCGCTGCTACCTGATCCGGCACGGACGGCCCCACTTGCTGACCCGCGATCACACCGTAAGCAACGATCAGGTTCGCCTCGGTCTGTTCTCTGAACAGGAGGCCCGGAGGGCCATCACCCGGAATATCCTGAGCCGCTCGATCGGCATCAATCTTTTTGTGGCGGCTGAGGTTACTGAGCACAGCGTCCGGGCGGGAGACCTGTTGCTGCTCTGCTCCGATGGGCTGCACGGAGCGGTTCCGGACGAGAAGATCGGACGCATTGCAACCTCGGGCGCGAGCCTGAAGGATCGGGCGCAGCAACTGATCACGATTGCCAACGAGAGCGATGGTGGAGATAATGTGAGCGTCCAACTCATCCGGGTGAAGGAAGTCGAGGCCGTGGGAATGTATCGTGGACGACCCTACCGGTTGCACTGAAGAACTGCTGTGCAAATTTTTCGGATGCAAAGTTTCTCCCTATGATATCTGTCCACGCTGGCGAAAAACTCGACCATTTTCAGATCGAACGGCTGGTTGCCCGGAGCGGCATGGCCTCCATCTTCGAGGCCAGGGACCTGCGCACGGGCCAGACCGTTGCCATTAAGATTCCGCACCCGGAAATGGAGAGCGATCCGATCTTCTTTGAGCGCTTCCAGCGTGAGGAGGAGATCGGCAAGAAGCTCGATCACCCCGGCGTGATGAAGGTGATCGCCAACGAGGGCCGCCATGATCCCTATATCGTGATGGAATGGGTACCGGGACGGCTGCTTCGCCAGATCCTCGCTGAACACCGCAAGATGCCAGTGGATCGTGCGATCAGGATCGTGGTGCAGATCTGCAAGGCGCTCGACCATATTCACAGCCATGGCGTGATTCATCGCGACCTGAAGCCGGAAAACATCATGGTCGATGAGAATGACAACATCAAGATCATCGATTTTGGTATCTCCGCCAACAGCGGTGCCCGGCGCATCACGTTCGCAAAATTGACCGATACCATGGGGACTCCGGACTACATTTCGCCGGAGCAGGTGAAGGGCGGCCGGGGTGACGCGCGCAGCGACGTTTACGCCGTGGGCGTGATGCTGTATGAGATGTTGACGGGCTCGGTTCCCTTCACCGGCTCCAACGCCTTCGTCATCATGAACGACCGCCTGCTTAACGATCCGGTGCCGCCACGCGAGTTGAACCCGGAGCTGTCGCCGCAACTGCAGGAGGTTTTGTATCGCGCCCTGGAGCGCAATCCGCACAACCGTTACGGCAGCGCGCGAGACTTTGCCCATGACCTGGAACACCTGGACCAGGTGGGCGTGGAGGACCGGCCCGAGCTGACCAACTGGAAGAAGCGGCGCTCCCCGTGGGCGCGCCGGATCCTGATGTACGTCGCCCTGGCGCTGGTGCCCGTGATCATCTTTGGCCTGCTGTTCTACGTTGCGCGGCACGCGTGAGCCTGGCTGGCTGCCGCCACGGCGACGGGTTCGGTTTAGGATTCCGCCGCTTCGGCGAGTGCCGTGCACGAGCGCGCTGCGTTGACTGAAGATGCGTTGACTAAAATTTTATACGGGGAAATCTTCATGAAAATTGCCGGGATACTTCTGCTGTTTGCGGGATTTTTGATTGTGCTGAGCGCATTCGTGGTACTGCCCACAAACGCTCCCCGCGGTGCGTTCGTGCTGGCTGGGATGGCGGTTCAGATTCTCGGCCTGGTGCTCACCTTCCGTTCCCATCTCACCCCGGACGAGGCACACTGATGCAGATACAGCCACCAGCACTGAGCGAGGCGGGAACGGCCCTCTGCATGGTTTGCGTGTTTTTGGTGCCGCTGGCCGGAGCGGGTCTAGCGCTGGTCAATTCAGGATTCGGGCGCGGACGCAGCGCCGCCCACTCCATGCTGAGCGCGATGTGCGTTTTTGCAGTGGCGGCGCTTGTATATTTATTCATCGGCTTCGGCTTCCAGGGGTTCGCCGCCGGACCCGCGCGCCTGCTGGGTTTTCGCGGACTGCAATGGAACCTGCTGGGAGCTAGCCGATTGATGATGCGCGGCGTGGTTTTCAACGGCTCAACCCTGTCGCTGGTGGCCTGCCTGCAAATATTCAGCGTCGGCATTGCGGCCATGATTCCTCTCGGCGCCGGTTCCGACCGCTGGCGCCTGGGAGCCAGTTGCGCATCGACGGCTCTGCTGGCCGGTATTACCTACCCGATCTTTGCCCACTGGGTGTGGGGCGGAGGCTGGCTGGCGCAATTGGGCAGATTGGCAGGATGCGGTAACGGCGCCATCGACGCCGGCGGCGCGGGCGTAATCCAGGCAGTCGGAGGATTGACGGCGCTGTCCATCACCTGGATTCTGGGACCGCGCCATGGCAAGTACGAAGCGAGCGGAATGGCAATCCCCGGACACAACATGGTCTTTGTTTTATTTGGCTGCATGCTGACCCTTACCGGGTGGCTCGGACTGGATACGGCCGGCGCCATGCTGTTTGCCGGAGCGGGCGTCCAGAGCATCGCGCTGATTGCGGTAAACAATGTCGTGGCGTCCAGCGTCGCCCTGTTGACGGCCTTGCTTGTGACCGGAATCCGCTTCGGCAAGCCGGACGCCTCCATCAGTGCCAACGGATTTGTCATTGGCCTGGTTTCCATTTCCGGAGCCTGCTCGCTGGTCTCACCGGCGGCGGCGGCCGCCATCGGACTGCTGGCCGGGGTTCTGGTGCCATTTTCGGTGGAATGGCTGGACCGGTGCGGATTCGATGATCCCAGCGGCGCCATCTCGGTCCACGGGGTAGGTGGCTTGTGGGGCGTGATCGCCACCGGGGTGTTCGTGCGGACCAGTCCAGGACAATGGCTGGCGCAGTTGGCAATGGTCTCCGCGCTGCTAGGCTTTGTTCTGCCGCTGACCTACGGTTTGAATCTCCTCCTGCACCGCATCTATCCGCAGCGCGTCCACAAGGATGGCGAGCGGCAGGGACTGGATATGTGCGAACTGGGCGCGGGCGCCTATCCGGAACTCACACCGGTCACGAAGGACTACCTCTACCGGTAGAGTCCGGCAGGGCCGGGCTGAACGAACACAGAAAAGGGCGCCCGTGTGGCGCCCTCTCGTTTCCGGATACTTTCCTTGCTAGTTGGAGGTTGCAGCCAACCGTGCCTGGTTGTGCTCGGCGATGGTCTTGCGCGCGTTGTCGGCCAGGTCCTTGGCCTTGGGCATCAGTTCCAGTGCTTTGAGCACGTTGGGATCGGCCTCGGCCTGCACCCGCATTCCCTCCTGCTGCCCGAACGCACCCACAAAGAGCTCGCTCTTGATGCTGGCGCGGACCCAGTCATTGTTTTCCAGCAAGTCCTTTTCGGTGTAGGGAATTTTGCCATCAGCCAGGAAATTGCGGAACTCCTGCAAGACGCCGTCATCCACCTGGAAATTCTTCTCGATCTTGTGGCTGATCGAATAATGTTTGGCAAAGTTGAAAAAGGCGTACTTGCGCAGCAAATCTTCCTGGAGCTTGTTGGCCTTGACCGGCGGAATCTTGACGTCTGGGGTGATTCCTCCACCGCCGTACACGGTGCGTCCGCTGTCCGTAAGCTTCACTTCGCGGTTGGCGTCATCCTGCTTCACGCCATTGATGGAGTTATCGTCCGCATTGCGGTTGTAGTAGTAGTCGTAGAGCGAAACCCCGCTATAGTCGCGCTGAATCAGCCGCCCGCTGGGAGTGTAGTACTTGGCGGTGGTCAATGCCAGGCCGGTGTTTTCGCTCAGGCGATAGACGGTCTGCACCAGTCCTTTGCCGAAGGTCGTCTCTCCCGCGATCAGGCCGCGATCATGATCCTGAATTGCGCCGGAGACAATCTCGGCCGCCGAGGCCGTGCCGTGATTCACCAGCACAACAATCGGGTAGTCCCGGGTGCTGCCGTGGGCCGCGCGATAAACCTTCTCGGGTGAATTGCGGCCATGATGGCTGACGATGACCTGTCCTTTCTTGAGGAACTTGTCGGCCACGCCCACGCCTTCGCTCAACAGGCCTCCGGGATTGTTGCGCAAGTCCAGGATCAGACCCTTGAGTTCGCCCATCTCATCCAGCGCCGAGGCTGTCTCGGCCTCGGTGGTTTCCTGGAAGCCGCTGATGTGCAGATAACCAATGCCGGGACGGATCAGGAAGTGCAGGTCCACCGAGTAGCGCGGAATTTCATCGCGCACCACGGAAAACTCCAACGGCTTGTCGCTGCCCTCACGCAGAATGGCGATGCGCACGGTGGTGCCCTTGGGCCCCTTGAGCAGATCGGCCACGTCGCTGGTCGTCATGTTGTCGGTAGGCTTGCCGTCAATGGCCACAATGATATCGCCGGGGCGGATCCCGGCGCGGTAGGCAGGCGCGCCGGCGAAAGGCGCAATGACAATGACCTTATTGTTGCGCGGCCCAACCTGCATGCCTACGCCGTAATAACGGCCGCGCTGCTCTTCCTGCAGAGCCGAGTACTGCTTGGGGTCGAAGAAGTTCGAGTGCGGATCCAGCACCCGCAGCATGCCAGGAATGGCACCGTCATAGATAGCCTTGTCGGCGTCCAGTTTTTCCGCATAGTTCTGTTCAATGACGCTGTAAACCTGGGCGAAGTTGTGCACGGAATCGCGCATCTCATCGTCGCTGCCAGCAGGCACCGCCCCGGTCCGTCCGAAGACGACGCCGAGGAAACCGCAAGTCAGAATCACGAGAAAAACCAAAACCAGTGAACGACGGGAACGTCCGGCCATGAATACTTCCTTCTTTTGCCTGCGCTTGAGCGCTGCACGGATGTGAGCTGCGCTTGGAGACGGGGCAGGCATATCCCCCGATTTGGCAAGAGTATAGCAGTTTCGCGCGAAATCGGTTAGCGCCGCGAAGATGCTGGCTTCGGAATTCGGCAGCTCCGGCCGTTCTTCTTGTAATGGCACACGGAAGCGCCGGCGGCAGGATATTTTTCCCCGTCCGGGACCGGCCGCCTTCTTACCGGCGGAAGGAATTGCCGTGTATGATTGCATTATATGGGGATTGAGATGATTTTCATCTTCTTGCTGGCCTTGATCCTATTTGGCCCCAAGAAGTTACCCGAGATAGCACGAGAGGTCGGCAAGTTCGTCGCCGAGTTCAAACGCGCATCGAATGATTTCAAGTACCAGTTGCAGTCTGAGATTGAAAAGGCGGGAACCGACAGCACTCCCGCGGGAGAGCCGGCAGCGCAGCAGACCACCTCGTTCACCCAAACCCTGCTGCCTCCGTCGGTGAAGTCGGCGATTTCCGAAATTGACAACGCCCACGAGCGCCTGATGAAGACGGCCCGATTGGCATTTGACGCCCAGAACTTCACCCTGCGCCCGCCCGAGGCGCCGGTGGTTGCCGCGACCGAAACCGAAGATTCCGCGGCAATTGCAGCGGATACGGGCGCGCCCGCCGCACCGGCCACGGCGATTTCCGCAGCCCATGAATCATCTCCGGTTGAAGCCGCGACCGCTCCACCCACGTCTGAATTGGCGCCGGCCCCGGGCAACTCTGCCCCGCAGGGCAGCTAACTGGCGATCCCACAAAGGTTCTGATGGCAGACACAGCTACCTCTACCGGCGGTTTGAAAGACAGATCGGAACTGTCGTCCATGGGTTTCATCGAGCACCTCGAGGAACTCCGCAAACGCATTATCCGCAGCATGGCGTTCATCGTCGGAGGATTCGGTGTCTGCTGGATTTGGCATGAGAGGATTTTCGGCTGGATCCAGAAGCCCATTGTTCAGGTTCTCAGCAGCCACAAGCTGAGCACCCAGCTTGTCTACACCAACCCGATCGATCCCTTCAACATGTACCTGAAGATCAGCCTGATCGCCGGGATCTTCGTAGCGTCGCCGTTTGTGCTCTACCAGGTGTGGGGCTTTATCGCTCCCGGCCTCTACAAGTCGGAACGCAGGTACGTGGGGCCGTTCATGATCAGCACCGTGGGGCTGTTTGTGGCCGGTGGTTTTTTCGCCTATAAAGTTGTGTATCCGCAGGCATTGACCTTCCTGGTGGAATTCAGCCGCCAGTTCACGCCGATGATCACGATCAACGAGTACATCGAGCTGTTCATGACGATTGTGCTCGGACTTGGCGCGGTCTTTGAGATGCCCATCCTGGTGTTTTTTCTGGCCCTGTTCGGTCTGATCAGCCCAGGCTGGATGTGGCGTAATTTCCGCTACTCGATTCTGGGAATTTTCGTGATCGCGGCCATCATCACACCCACGCCCGACATCATGAACATGTGCATTTTCGCCGCGCCCATGATCGTTCTTTACCTGCTCAGCATCGGCATCGCCTACCTGGTGCATCCCAAGCAGCGCAAGAAGCGGGAGTTGAACCGGCAATGAGGAACGGGTATCGAACCTTGCTCCAATCCGGACCAATGAGCCGCTCCGGCCGGGTCATTCTTGCCCTGCTGTTGGCTGCCTCGGCATTGCTGGCCGGAAGTTGCCGTGAATCCACCACCGGCGTTGGCAGCGCAGCCGCTCAGTCCCAGCTGGCAGCGCGGCCGGAGATGCACGCCGAGGATTTCGATCCCAAGCCGGAGACGCCGGCGGCCTTTAAGATCAGCGGGCAGAAAGCGTACCAGAATCTGAAGGACTTCGTTGAACTGGGACCGCGTTTCCTGGGTAGCAGCGGACACAGGAAGGCCGAAGAATTCATCCTGGGGCATTTGGACGGGGCGCACATCGAGCAGGACAGGTTCAACGCGCAGACCACGGCCGGGGCGTTTCCCATGAACAATATCATTGCAAAGTTCCCGGGACGCAAGGACGGGATCATTGTCATCGCCGGCCATTACGATACGAACTATCCGCTCCGGAACACAACCTTTGTGGGCGCCAATGACGGCGGCTCCAATGTGGGGTTGATGCTGGAAATCGCCAGCCAACTCCGCGTTCATCCGCCGGAGGGCTACAGCATCTGGCTGCTGTTTACCGACGGCGAGGAAGCCACCGTGGAGTGGACGGACGAGGACAGTGTATATGGCAGCAAGCAACTGGCGAAGCAGTGGTCCGGGGATGGCACAGCCTCCAGGATCAAGGCTTTCCTGCTCCTCGACATGATCGGCGACAAGGACCTGGACATGGACTTCGATACGAATTCCACGCCCTGGCTGCGGGATGTCGTCTACCGCGCGGCGCAGCGGATTGGGCAGGCGTCACATTTTTCCGCGCGCAGCAACGCGATTCAGGACGATCATCTTCCCTTCCGCGCGGTGGGAATTCCGGTGGACGACCTCATCGATCTGAACTATGGCTTTGACAACCTTTATCATCACACCACCCAGGACACGCCCGACAAGTGCAGCGCCGCCAGCCTGCAGGTGGTCGGCGACATCGTGATGGAAACGATTCGCGCCCTGAACACGCGCTAGGTTTCGTCGCGCCCATCCCCGGCAGTGCCGTTCCACCTTCCCTGTTTGCGCCCGATGCCTGGCCCCGCAAACCGTATGTTAGGCTTAAGAGTTCCTTCGGATTGGCAGCACCCGAAGGCAGACAATGCTTTACCATGCAGACTCCTACCAACCTGACGTTCTGGATCCTGTTCCTTGCTTTCGTGATCCTCATGCTGATCCTGGATCTCGGAGTATTCAACCGCAAGGCACGTACGGTGAGCCTGGGCGAGGCACTGGGCTGGGGCGCGCTCTGGGTTGGTCTGGCCGCCGGATTTGCGGTCTTGCTGTACTTCCACGGGCACCGCATGACGGGTGATCCGGCGAGCGCGAATCGTCAGCTCTCGCTCGAGTTCATTACCGCCTACCTGGTGGAAGAGGCATTGAGCGTGGATAACCTGTTCGTCTTCCTGCTCATCTTCCGCTATTTCAAGGTTCCATCCGAATTGCAGCGCAAGGTACTGTTCTGGGGCATCCTCGGCGCCATCCTGATGCGCGCCATCTTCATCGCCACGGGAGTTACCCTGCTGAACCGCTTCCACTGGGTGACGTATCTATTTGGAGCCTTCCTGATCTATGCCGGCTTCAAGCTGCTTTTCCAGGATAAGGACGCCAGGAATCCAGCCGACAGCTTCATGACGCGTTTTGCGCAGCGCCATCTGAACCTGACCAACGATTTTGCCGGCGGGGCCTTCAGCATCCGCCGCGATGGCGTGCGTTACTTTACCAGGCTGGCCCTGGTGCTGCTCGTGGTCGAAAGCACTGACCTGATCTTTGCCGTCGATTCGATCCCCGCCGTGCTGGCGGTCACGCGCCAGCCCTACATCGTATTCACCTCGAATGTTTTCGCCATCCTCGGCCTGCGCGCCTTGTACTTTGCTCTTGCCGGCCTCATGGATCTCTTTCATCTCCTCCATTATGGGTTGGCGACCGTTCTCATGTTCATTGGCGTAAGAATGCTTGGAGCAAATTACTTCGAGGTTCCCATCGTGTACGCTCTCGGCCTGATTGTTGCCGCGCTGGCTGGCTCGGTCCTGCTGAGCCTGCTTGTGCCCCCGGCAGAACATGTGCGAACCGCCGACTGAGCCCGCCGGCCGGGCTCGGCCGAATCCTCGGGCGCGACCGCAGCGTCTATACTATAGACGTGAATCCAATGCCAATAAGAAAGATTGCAGAAGCCGATTTTCCGACCCGCTGGGGGCATTTTCGAATACTCGGCTTTGAAGGCTATATCGCCGGAACTCCCGCGGCCGGATCTCCCGACAACATGGATCGCCGCAGGGAAGAGGCCATCGCGCTGGTCATGGGAGACATCCATTCCGAGGCGCCGCTGGTGCGCATCCACTCCCAGTGCCTCACTGGAGACGTGTTCCATTCCATGCGCTGCGACTGCCGTCAACAACTGGAACTGGCGCTGACCATGATCAGCGAACTCGGCAAGGGCATACTCATCTATGAAGACCAGGAAGGACGCGGCATTGGCCTGATGGCGAAATTGCAGGCCTATGAGTTGCAGGATCAGGGACTGGATACGGTGGAAGCCAACCTGAAGCTGGGCTATGAAGCCGATTGCCGCAGCTATCTTCTGCCCGTGGAAATTCTGAAGGCGTTGGGCGTGCGCCGGTTGCGGTTGCTGTCCAACAATCCGGAAAAGGTGGAAGCCGTGCAGGCGGCGGGAATCGAAGTGGTGGAGCGTGTTCCAGCCGACGTGGAGGCCTACGACAGTAACGCCAGGTACCTCCGCACCAAACGCGAAAAGATGGGACACCTGTTCATCCCGTTTCAGTAGCCGGGCGCTCAGGTTTTTCCTGGTCCGTGCGCCTCACTGGCGCAGGAGCTTTTTCATCTCATCGCCTCGCTTCACCGGCAGGTTCGCGGTTGCATACTCCATCAGCGCCCGATACACGGGAGACTCCGGCGAGCCGGCCATGGCCTCCAGGTGCGCCTGGACCGTGCCCACATCGCCGCGAGCCAGGGGGCCACTGAAAGACCTTCCGGCTCCCTGGCGCAGAACATTGCGCACCGTGCGCAGCACAATCGGTTCCATGATGCGGCGCACATCCCTGGCCCTGATTCCGGAGCGCAGGCCAACCCGTTCGGCGGCTTCAAGCTCGGTCGCCAGCATGGGTGAGAGCATGGCTCCGAATGCGTGATACAGCACCTTGCTGGCGGGCTTGATGGTAAAGCTCCTGGCGCCCAGCGCGCTCGCCATCCGGCGCGCCGCCCGAATCGCCATGGGACTTCCCTCCAGGGCAAACCATGCATCCTTCAAATCTGGCGGCTCGCCATCCACAAAGGTCATCATCGGATGCGCGCTTCCGGTGTGCACGCCGCGGCCAGACAGTGCCGCCAGCGCCTGGCTGCTCAGCACGCCGCTGGGATGCAATATGACTGGTGGCAGTTGGTCCCGCTGGGCCAGGATCTGCGCCACATCTTCCACCGCTCGGTCGGGCACGGCCAGCCACAACACGCCACAGGTAAGTTTGGCATTCCGCAGCGTGGCGGCGGCGGCGCCAACCTCTTGCGCCAGTGCGCTGGCCTTGCGCTGAGAGCGGGCGGATGGGCGCGCAATGATCTCAGAGATGAGGAAGCCTTGTCCGCGGAGCAATTTCGCGAGACCGCTGGCGAGCGCTCCGGCGCCGGCAAAGGAGATGGTTTTCGTTTGATTCACGACAGCAGGTTAGCACGACAGGCTCCTGATTTGTGTATAGTGTCGGCATGGCGAACGTAAGCAATAAAACCTCTCGCAAGAAACCCGTGAAAACATCCATAACGAAAAAGAACCATGCGTCGGCGGCCCGCAAGCAGGCCACGGTGCAGATACTTTCCACCAAGCTGGCTTATGCGGCGCCGCTGTTTCAGGTGACCAGCGATGAAGTGGTCGAACCCTCCGGCGCAAGAGTCCGGCGCGATATCGTCCGCCACTCCGGCTCGGTGGTGATCCTGGCCCTCGATGAACGCACGGCGGAGCCTGCCGTTCTGCTCATCCGGCAATTCCGTTATGCCGCAAACCAGGATTTGTGGGAACTGCCCGCGGGACGCATCGACGAGGGAGAAGATGCATTGACGGCGGCCAAGCGCGAGCTCCTAGAGGAGACCGGTTACTCCGCGTCGGAATGGAAACGAGCACTGTATTACTACCCAAGTCCCGGCTTTCTAAGTGAGACCATGTCCATCTTCGCGGCCCGCGACTTGCGCAAGGGCAAGGCGTGCCCGGAAGAAGACGAGTTCATCACCCCCAGAATGCTTCCGCTGAGTAAGGCCGTCCGATGGGTGATGAGCGGAAAAATAGAAGACGGGAAGGCCATCGCGGGGATTTTGTGGGCGGCTCAGAAATTTCACATCTCAGGCAATGGTGAAGTTAGCAAGCGAAAGTAACTGGCGCTCACGGTATCCGGCAAGACCCGCTGGAACCCTCGTAAAACCGGGCCTTCCAGCTATGCACCATATTGACAGCTCCGAGGAACTGGCAGACAATCGTCGCAATCAGGTCAACAACAGGGTTGACCAACGCGGTTCAGCAGGGCAAGAACGAAATCTGAACTTCGCAAGGTTGGCGCCGTTTGAGGCCGTCGGCAAGGTTGCCGATAGCAAGATGCTCGGAGGTAAGGTAAGTGTCTAGTCTCAAGGGAACCGTCAAATGGTTCAACAATGCAAAAGGATTCGGATTCATCGGGCGCGAGGATGGCCCCGATGTCTTCGTGCACTACAGTGCGATCAGCAGTGAAGGCTATAAGAGTCTTCAGGAAGGCGACCAGGTAGAGTTCGAAATCGTCGAGGGGCAAAAGGGACCTCAGGCCGGCAATGTGATGAAGGTGTCCTGACGGTGTGAGCCGATATCGCGGGCCCGGCGGTGGAGAGTTGGGCTCCTGTCTTTCCTGAAGTGGGGTGCAAGTCAAAACCTGTGCTGGATTGCCCGGGAGAGCAGTTCAGAATCGCGCCTGCGCGCTTTCATCATGCTTGAAGGAGCGCTACCGGGAAACCTTGGGAAAGCCCTGCGACCGAGCCGACGGTGAGGCGGACAACCAGCGCCTGGAACCTATGGCCGGAATAAGCGCATCAATCCCTGCGGCGGCAGGTCCGGAACGAGGAACTGATGCGCCTCTCCAGAGGCTCTGGAGACGGCCTCTGCCGTGAGATACCCCGCTCGCACCGCTCCCTCCATTGTGGAAGGCCAGCCCGTCGCCGTCCAGTCGCCACTCAGAAACAGCGGCGGCCACGGACTGGCTGGCGGTAAACGGAACCGGTCGCTGAGGGGCGCGGGAGCAAAGGTTGCGTGTACTTCCTTGATCACCGTCGCCTTTAGCAGCCGGGCCTGGCCCGCGCCGGGGAAGAATTCCTTTAGCTCTTTGAGTGCAAGCTCAATGATTTCCGCGCGTCCCATCTCCAGCAGGCTTTTCGACGAGCTGACGACCAGTTCCAGGTAGCTGCCCGAAGCCGTGGCGCTCCCCGCCGCCGGGCGCGCCAGGATCTTCGACTTCTGAAACATCCATTGGATGTTCCGGTCCAGCAGCGCGGCGTGTTCCAGTTCCGTAATCTCGCGATCAAGCCAGAGGTGAATTCCAGTGATCGGCACTGTCCGCAGATGCCCCACCTTTTCCTCAAGCTCCCGGCTGGCTGGGGATACAGGCAGGAGACGTCCGAGAAGATGAAAAGGAATCGCGCTGATGGCGTAGTCAAAGGTGAAGTCGCGGCCATTCGAGCGCAGCACGGCCGCCGGGCCGTCAAAGGAGACAGTCTCGACTCCACTGCGCAGCAGCACTTCGCCGCCGCGGGCGCGAATGTAGTCGGCGGCCACTCCGTAGAGTTCGGAGAGCGGCACCGTGGGCACACCCATCCTGCCAGCCTCGGCAGACTTCAGGAAGGCATCGCGGAACACCATCGCGGCGTACTTTACCGAACACTTGTCCAGGTCTTCGTTCAGGCTGCTGATCAGCACCGGGGCCCAGAACCGGTCAATTGCTGCCTGCGTCTGGCACTTGCGGCGCAGCCAGGAGAGAAAGTCCTCGCTACTGTCCTGGGGAATTCCGGCGAGCAATCCCAGCAAGGCGCGCATGATCGCAAGCTTGTCGCCCATCGAGAGCAACTTGTAGCGCAGAAACGAGATCGCGGTGTGGAAGGGAGCAGGCAGCCAGGATGCTTCGATGAAGCTGGAACGGCCGCCCGGCTCGATGAATGTAATGCGCTTGTACCAGCGCAATTTGTCCTCGACGCCGAGACGGTGGTAAAAATCGCGCAGGTTGGTGCAGCAACCCAGCATGATGTGCTGGCAGTTATCCACAACCTCACCTGTACCGGAGTGCTCATAGGAAGAAGCGCGGCCACCGAGGAATGCCCTGCGCTCGAACAGCGTAACCTTGTAGCCGGCATCGGCCAGGGCGCAGGCCGCCGCGAGCCCGGCGAGTCCGCCACCGACAATCCCTACGCTGGGGCGCTTTGTATCCGCTCCGCGCTGCGCCGGCGGGCTGCTCACAGGAGTCTCTTCCAGAATCCTCTGGCCAGAATCTTGAGCTTCTCGCCCGAGGAGAGGCGCACGCGCTCCGTGTACACGTCGAACTGCCGCAGTTCGATGCGGTCGAGGATGCCGCGATAGATCTCCACCATTGCCCACAGAGCAGGCTGGCTGACCTCGTCAACGAGGGGAAGCAGACGCTCGGCGGACCCATAGAACTCGCGCGCGCGGGCCGCCTCAAACGCCAGCAGCGGGCGCAGTTTCTCCAGCGGCGCGCCGCGGCCAAGCTCTTCGGCAGTCACGCCGAACTGCTCCAGATCCTGCTGCGGAAGATAGATGCGAGCCATGCCTGCATCTTCTTTCACATCGCGCAGAATGTTGGTGAGCTGGAATGCAATGCCAAGCTGTTCGGCATACTTCTCGGCGATGGGATCGCGATAGCCGAAGATGCGGATGCAGACCAGGCCCACCACCGAAGCAACGTGGTAGCAATAGTTGTACAGCTCATCGAAGCTGCGGTAAACCACCAGGGGGCCGTCGTCCTGTACGCTTCCTTCGCGCACGTCCATGCCGGTTCCTTCGACCAGTTGATCCAGCAGTTCCATGGGAATTTCATAACGCTGCTGCGAATCCCGCAGGGCAAGAAAGACCGGGTCGTCAGTGCTGCCGCTCTCGATCGAGCGATGATAGGATCCGAGGAACTCGGCAAGCTTGCGGCGGCGCTCGCTGGCCGCCATGCCCGGATCATCGCTCAGGTCGTCGGCGTGGCGCATGAACGCGTACACGGCGCTCAGCGCATTGCGCCTTCGAGCCGGCAATAACATAAAGCCGTAATAGAAATTCTTTGCCGATGATCGCGCGATGTGGCGGCATACGCTGTAGGCGGTGTTCATCCGCAGCGCGGCATGTTGCAGGGTCGTGCTCATTTCGCACCACCCAGGGCAGCGCGGCCGGCCACGGCGCGCAACGCCAGCCCAGCCTTCTGGAACCTGCTCAGACTGGGGCGTCGCGCCAGCACGTTGTACCCCTGTTTTTCAATCGTCTGAAGAATCGCCAGACCTCCCCGGCTGAACAGTTCCAGGTCCAGGGCCAGGGAGCGGTTTACCATCTTCACCAGTGGCAGTCCCAGCTCAAACCACTGGCGAGCCCGCTCCACCTCAAAGCGCATCAATTCACCAAACTGGCGGTTAAAGCTGCCTTCGGCAATCTGGGCTTCGCCCACCCCGAAGCGGCGAAGGTCTTCCAGCGGCAGGTAGATCCGTCCCTTTTTCAAATCCACCGCCACGTCCTGCCAGAAGTTCGCCAGTTGCAGCGCGGTGCAGGTATAGTCGGAAAGCTGTTGGCGCGCTGCGTCCGTGTATTGGCAGACATAGAGCACCAGGTGGCCCACAGGATTCGCGGAATTCCTGCAGTAGCCCAGCAGGTCCTGGAAGGTTTCGTAGCGCCCAACCACCTGGTCCTGCCGGAATGCCGTGAGCAGATCGCTGAATTCATGCCGGGGAATCGCGCAAGCCTGGATGGTTTCCGCCAGCGCGACGAAGACCGGATGGCGCACCGCGCCGGCGCCGCCTGTCAGCGCGTCGTAGGTGGCGTCCAGTTCCTGCTCCCAGCGGTCCAGCAAAGCCAGCGAAACCCGCGCGTCCCCAACCTCATCGCCCAGGTCGTCGGAGATGCGGCAATAGGCGTAGACATTAAAAAAATGCTGATGCAGATGCCGGGGCAGAAACCAGGTCGCGACCGAGAAGTTTTCGTAATGCGAGGTTGCCAGCCGCTTGCAGTAAGCGCGCGCCTCGGCAAGCGAGGGCGCCACGGCGGGGATGGCGTACTCCGGAGGCAAACTGGCCCAGCCACGAGCCAGCAGATCCTCACTGCCGCTGGAGTCTTGACCCGTACCGGGAGCGCCGGCGGGGTCCGAACGGGTGCTGGGCACAAATAAAGTCAATCGTCTTCCTTTATCAGTGTCCGGGAATGATAGCAGTCTTGATCTCGCCGCCGCGCGTCAGCATATCCCGCAACACGGTTTGCAGCTTGGAGAGCGGCGCTTCCCCGGTGATGTAGTCGGCGCCTTTGATCTTGCGTTCGACGATCAGCGCAAAAGCCCGGCGCACCGTGTCTGGAGTGTGGTGGAAGGTGGCTTTCACCGTGATCTCCGAGTAATGCAGACGTTCGGTGTTCAACTGCACCCGCGTTCCCTTGGCGCATCCGCCGAACAGATTCACCGTGCCACCCTTGCGCACCATGTCGATCGCCCACTCCCAGGCTTCGGGACGGCCTACGGCCTCAATGACGACATCCGAGCCGCGGCGTTCCGGCGTCAGATCACGCACGGTCTCAATCGGGTTGGCGACCTTGGGAAACTGCACGACCTTGCTGGCGCCCGCATGTTTCGCCGCGAGCACCTGCCGGTCGTGCTTCACCACGGCAATCACGTCGCAGCCCATGATGTGGGCCACCTGCATGAACATCAACCCGATGGGACCGGCTCCGATCACGGTCACGGTTTCACCGATCTCCACCCCGGTTTCGTGCAGGCCGCGCAAGACGCAAGCCAGGGGTTCGGTGAGGGCGGCGGTTTCAATGCTGATATCTTTGGGTACCACCAGCATGTTGTTTTCAACAATGCGCCGCGGGATACGGATGAACTCCGCATATGCGCCGTTGTTGAATAGAAGGTCTTCGCAGAGATTCTCCTGGTGCTTCTTGCAATAGAAACATTGGCCACAGGGAGCCGAGTTGAGCGCGACCACGCGCTGGCCAACCTTGAAGTTCTTGACTCCCGGACCTGTTTCCTCGATCACTCCGGCGAATTCATGGCCGAACAGCGCCGGGGGAACGATCATCTTGGCATGGTACCCACGGCGATACACCTTCAGATCGGTGCCGCAGGTCAGGGCAGCTTGAACCCGAATGAGTACTTCGCCCTTCTCCAGTTCCGGAATCGGTACCCGTTCGATCTTGACGTCCTCTTTGCCATAAAGGACCGCTGCCGTCATTTGTCCGTTCACTCTGCTATCCTTCCCAGACGCTGCCAGGCTGAATCGCGATTTTCATCGTGTCCGGCTGCGGATGTGCAGCTAATTTCAAAGCTTCAAGTGACTGGGCCAGCGGGAACCGGTGACTGAAAAGTCCCGCCAGATCCATTGCACCGCTGAAGACAAACTCAGCCACTTCTTCATTCAGTTCCACGGATGCGCTGTAGGAACCCAGCAATGTTTTCTCATCGACACAGACTGAGGCGGGGTCGATGCGAACCTCACCGCGAACCGTCTGCGCAAACAAAAGAATCCGCCCGCCGAACCGCGCCGCATCGATGGCAGTCCCGATCAATGAGCTGCCTCCGACCGCAAGAATCACCGCGTCCGCGCCACGGCCCCCGGTCTTTTCGCGGATTGCCTGCACCACATCCCGCTGGGACGCGTCTACCGACTCTGTCAACCCGTAGTGCTGCCCAATTGTAAGCCGCTGCGGGAACAAATCGGAAGTAATTACGTTTGCTCCCGCGCGTTGGGCCAGCACACCCAGCATCAACCCGATCGGTCCCTGCCCAATCACCAGGATGGTTTCGCCCTTCTGCACGGCAAGCGTCTGGATTCCCTTCGATACGGTATTGACCGGTTCGATGTAGGAGGCTTGCTCAAAGCTCACCGCATCCGGGATCGCGATCACTCCCCGGTCGACAATCCAATCCATCACCCGGATGTATTCGGCAAAGCCGCCGCCGGACGGCTCGCCAAAGCCCGCCGTGGTGCCCACGCGCTTGTACACCGGGCATTGCGAAAACACCTTGCGCTCGCAGTAATAGCAGTGGCCGCAGGGAATATGATGGAAAACCATGACGCGGTCGCCTTCCGCGAATTTGCGGACACCCGCCCCACAGGCCACCACCACGCCAGACATCTCATGCCCAAAAACACGCGGTGCCGAATGAGATCCGGTCGAAATCTTTTTGAGATCCGTGCCGCAAATTCCGCAAGTATGAATACGTACCAGGAGTTCGCCCGCGCCGATTCCGGGCACAGGAACCGTCTCCAGTCGCATGTCATTCTGTCCGTGATAGATAACGGCCAGCATCCGGTCGGGGATCGATGCCAGTGCCAGAGCTAAGGGCCGAGGATCGGGAATCACTGCCATTGCTTTCCACAACTCTCTTTCTTCAAACCTGTGAGGCGGCAGACGCATGCCGAGCCGCAAAGACCGGCCAGTCGCGCATGCAGTCGCCAGCCGCATACTGCAAAGCCGTGGCCGCCAGTTTGCTGTTTCGACGCAAGGCCGCAACCGCCGGCCACAAGCTGGGCCGCAAGGCAATGAACGCCATGAAGCGCCCAGTCTCGAAGCCCCCTGGCTGGACGAAGCTGGAAAGAAAACCGAGATCCTCTCCTGCACCGTCTGAAATCACCTTGATCGCCGCAAACTCTGTGCCGCTCCCAGCGGCGGCAGCGGCAACCCCGGCTGCCTCCATATCAACGGCCCAGGCGCCAAACTGTGCCGCCGCCTGCTGCTTCAGCGCCTTCCCTGCCACTCGATCCAGGGTCACCAACTGCCCCTGCCCAAACGCACAGTGGAACGTCCTGCCGGTGGCAGCCTCCACCAGGCTTTCGGGAACCAGCACCGCGCCGGGGCATAGATCCGGCCTGCACGAACCGGCAAATCCTATCGAAATTAACACCCTCGGCGCAAACTTCTCAATCAGTAGTTTCGCCGCCGCGCACGCCCGTTCCGCCCCGGTACCGGCCGCGATCAGCGCAGCCTGCTGACTGCAATAGATTGGCCAGGATGCATCCGCGCTCTGCGCCTTCGTCCGGCTCCAGTCCCGCACCAGGCCGGAAACTTCCCGCTCCAGCGCCGCCACAAATCCGAACTCCATCCGAGGGGCGCTCATGCGCTTGGACACACCGCTTCGTAGGCTGACGCGTAACCATGGGCGACAAACCAGGCGGCGGCCCGCGCAAGCGCCTCGCGCACTTCGCCGTGCTTGTATCCCAGCTCGCGCTCGGCCTTGGTGGAGTCCACCCACATGAATTTTTTACCCATGCGAACTTCTTCCATTGTCGCTCTTGGCTCGCGATTCCTCAAGTATCCGTTGAAGGTTTGATCGAAGGCCGCAAAGGCCAAAGCCACCGAGTGCGGCACCTTCATCGTGGGCGACGGCAACCCGGTCAGGTCCCCCAATATGTCGAGAATCTGTTTCAGGGTGAGGTTTTCTCCGCCCAGGATGTAACGTTCGCCGCGGCGTCCCCGCTCGAAGGCCAGCAGATGTCCGCGAGCTACATCTCGAACATCGACCAGGTTCATCCCGGTTTCCATGTAGGCGGGAAAGTTGCCGCGCAGAAAATCCAGCACGATGCGCCCGGTCGGCGTGGGCTTGATGTCCTGCTCTCCGATCGGAGTGCTGGGATTGACAATCACGACCTCCGCGCCTTTCGCGGCAAACTCCACGGCTTTTCGCTCGGCAAGGTATTTGGAGCGTTTGTAGTGGCCAATCATATCGGCCTCATGGACGGGAGTATCCTCGTTCACGGAGCGGCGGTCGTAGCCAAATCCGAGCGTGGCCACCGAGGAGCAGTAGACGGTGCGGCGCACGCCGGCTGCCTGTGCCGCCTCGAGCACGGCGGCGGTGCCGTCCACATTCGTGGCATACATCGGCCGCGGGTCGCGAATCCAGAGGCGGTAGTCCGCGGCCAGATGGAAAACGGCTTCGCAGCCCTGCATCCCCTTGCGCAGCGAATCCGGATCGGTCAGCTCGCCCACGACCAGGTCCGCGCGCAATCCGGCAAGGTTATCGCGGCGGCTGCCGGCTCGTACCAACAGGCGGAGGTCGGCACCCTGCTCTGCCAGCAGGCGCGCCACGTGACTGCCCACAAATCCCGTTGCTCCGGTTACAAAAACCTTCACCCTCGATCTCCTCAAAACATAAACGCAGCCCTTCCAGGCTGCGCTCAAGTGCCGTGCCGCACTCGTCGCCTCCCGCGCTAGGCTCCCTGGGCAGGACAGCGAGAGTACTTTGCCAGCGCCATCAGCGGGAAATACCACGGATAGGAGTGGTACTTCAGATAGAAGACGCGGGGGAATCCAGTGCCGGTGTAAGGCACCTCGCTCCAGCCGCCGTCGGCCTGCTGGTGGTCGAGCAGAAAAGCGATGCCGCGCGCCAGCGAATCCGAGCGGAAGTCGCCGCCAGCCATCAAGCCAAGCACCGCCCAGGCTGTCTGCGAACTGGTGCTGGGACCCACACCCTTCTGGTTCACGTCGTCGTAGGAGCCGATAGTTTCGCCCCAGCCGCCGTCGGGATTCTGCATCATGCGCAGCCATTCGGTTGCCTGCTGAACCATCGCCTCGTGATTATCAAAGCCGATGGCTTCCAGTCCGCGCAACACGCACATGGTGCCGTAGATGTAGTTGACGCCCCAGCGCCCGAACCAGGAACCATCCGGCTCCTGCTCCCTGCGGATAAACTCAATGGCGCGCTCCACCGCCTTGTCCTTCAGCGTAAAGCCGTGCGCCGCCAGGCACTCCAGCACCCGGCCGGTAATATCCACCGTGGCCGGATCGAGCATGGCGTTGTGATCGGCGAAGGGAACGTATTGGAAAACCATGCGGTTATTGTCTTTATCGAATGACGCCCAGCCGCCATTCTTGCACTGCATGGCCAGCACCCAGTCAATGCCGCGTTGCACCGATTCGGCCTGGAAGCGCGCATCCTTGGTTTCAATGTGGTTCAGAGCAAGCAGCACCTGCGCGGTGTCGTCCACGTCCGGATAGAACTCATTGTTGTATTCGAAGTACCAGCCGCCGGGCTCCGCGTTGGGAACCTTGACGGACCAGTCGCCCTTGCGGCGGTTCTGCTTCTTGAGCATCCATTCGGCGGCCTTCACCATGCGCGGGTCCTCGGCATCGACGCCGCTCTCGCCCAGGGCAAACAGGGCGTAGGCGGTGTCCCATACCGGCGACATGCAGGGCTGCATGCGGAACGTGTCGCCTTCCTCGATGCCCAGCTTTTCAAACTCATCGAGGGCGCGAATCACTTGCGGATCGTCGAGCGAGTAGCCGAGACAACGCATGGCGATAATCGAATTCAGAATCGAGGGATAGATCGCCCCCAGCCCGTCGCTCAATTCCAAGCGCTCCAGCATCCACTTCTCAGCCGCTTTCAGCGCAATCGAGCGCAGCGGACGCACGTGCACGCGCTCGAAAGCGTGGCAGAGAATGTCAAGCACGAGGAAGAAATTCCGCCAGCCGATCCGTTTCTTTTCCCATTTCAGCCGCAGCGAACTGAGCTGCCGTCCGGCTGGAAAAAGTTCATCGATGTTCCACTCCTCGGGAATTTTCTTGAACGGTTTCTTGGCGTAGCAGATGGAAAGCGGAATCAGGATTGCCCGCGACCAGGAGGAGATCTCGTAGATGTTGAACCAGAACCAGTTGGGAAACAGCACAATCTCCGGCGGAATCGCCGGAACCGCCTCGTAATCAAATTGTCCCAGGGCGCAGAGATAGATCTTGCTGAAGGTGTTGCAGGCGGGCACGCCGCCCATGGCAAGAATGCGCTCGCGGGCGCGCGCCATGCGCTCCTCACCGGGCAGATAGCCGCAAATCTTCAGTGCAAAGTACGCCTTCACGCTAGCCGTTACATTCGAGGGTCCACCCTGGTAGATTGGCCAGCCGCCGTCCTGGTTCTGGTGGCGCAGAATTTCGTCCGCGCACTGCTGGAAGCGGTGCTCGTCGCGCGTTCCGAGAACGGTGTGCAGAAAAATGTAATCGGATTCCAGGGTGGTGTCGGCCTCCAGTTCGCCGCACCACCAGCTATCTTCGTTCTGCCTGGCGAACAGAAACCTCTGCGCCGCCAGGATCGAAGTCCGCAGCCGCGCGCCCAGGCCTGAAATTTTTCCGAAGCGAATCGCGGTCGATCGCGTTGAACCTGCTTCCATGGATTCCTACTCCACCCTTGGTACTTCCGGAGCGGCCCCGATTGCGGCTACGATCTCCGGTGGCAGTCCGAAACGCACATGCTCCGGCATCACTTCCACTTCCTGCACATTGGAGAAACCCTTTTTCCCAAGGAAGGTAATCACCTCCTGCACCAGGATTTCCGGTGCGGAAGCTCCTGCCGTAAGAGCCAGGGTCTTGACGCCGTCCAACCATTTCTCGTCGATGTCCCGGCAGGTGTCAATTAGAAACGCGTGAGTGCCCAGATTTCCAGCAACTTCGACCAGCCGGTTCGAGTTGGAGCTGTTCGGCGAACCCACCACAAGAACAAGGTCGGCCTGCTCGGCGACGTTTTTCACCGCGACCTGGCGGTTCTCCGTGGCATAACAAATGTCTTGCGCATGCGGGCCGCGGATATGGGGAAACCTGGCCTTGAGCGCCTCGATAATGTCGGTAGCTTCGTCCAGAGAAAGCGTAGTTTGTGTCAGATACGCGACCCGGTTCGGGTCCGGCACCACGATGGACGCCACTTGTTCCGCGTTGCTGACCACCTGGGTCACCGCGGGAGCTTCGCCCAGGGTGCCAACGATCTCATCGTGATTCAAGTGCCCGATCAGGATCAGCGAGTAGCCGTCCTTGGCAAAACGGATGGCTTCCACATGCACCTTCGTAACCAGCGGGCAAGTCGCGTCAATCACGCGCAACATCCTGAGCTTGGAAGCCTCCCGCACCGACGGCGCTACGCCATGAGCGCTATAGATCACACGCTCGCCGTTGGGCACTTCCTCCACGTCATCCACAAAGATGGCGCCTTTGCCCTTCAGGTCCTCGACCACATATTTGTTATGCACAATCTCTTTGCGGACGTAGATCGGCGGGCCAAAGGTTTCCAGGGCGATGCGCACAATATCAATGGCGCGAACCACGCCCGCGCAGAATCCACGAGGCTTCAAAAGGAGAAGAGTTTTGGCTTCAGTCGTATTTGTCATCCAGTTGTTTTCCGATGCGCAGCGCAGGGCTCCGTGTGCTCTACGCGCCACAGGTTACTCCTCAGTCTATGACGTCGCGTAGTTCCCCAACCACCATAACCCGTAGAAGTGCGGCCAGCGGCATCGGACAGCCCAAAAGCATGGGCGAATAGCACCCAGGCCGGGCGTGCCGGTTTCCGCTCCTGATCTGTTGCAATTCTAGCAGGCGAGACGCCTCGAAGATAGCTGCCGGTAATCTTTCGGTAACCGGAATCAACCTCTCAGGCGTTGCTGCGGAGCAGTTGCTCGGCGTTCTGCAGACTCGCCTCGGTGACCTTGGCTCCGCTCAGCATCCGGGCGATCTCACCGCGCCGCTCCTCGGGAGTCAGGGCCCGGACCGTCGTCTTCGTGCGCCCCAGGTTCTCGCGCTTTTCGATCAGGAAATGGCGGTCGGCAAAGGATGCAATCTGCGGCAGGTGGGTGATGCAGAGGACCTGCTTGGTCCTGGAGAGAGCCTTCAGCTTCTTGCCCACCGCGTCGGCGGCGCGGCCGCCGATTCCAGCATCGATTTCGTCGAATACCAGGGACCGTTGCGCGTCTGAACCTTTACTGCGCAGGCGTCCGGCCTCAACGCTGGCCTTCAGCGCCAGCATCACCCGTGAGAGCTCGCCGCCCGAGGCGATGTGTTCGATCGGCCCCATCGGTTCACCAGGATTGGTGGAGACCAGGTAGGCGACATGGTCAAAGCCCGAGGCTCTCCAGTTTGACTCCTCGTCCGAGCCCGAAACCTCGATCTTGAACTTCGCCTTCATCGCCAGGTCGTTAATTTCGCTCTCAACCGTTTTCTCAAGTTTTCGCGCCATCTCATAGCGGCGCTTGCTCAAAGCGCGAGCCTCATCCAGGTATTTCGCAGCCGCGGCGGCAAGCTCCTTGCGCAGCCCGGCCAGCAATTCGTCCTTATTCTCGATGTCGCTGAGTTTGCCGGCGACCTCCTGTTGATAGGCCAGCACGTCAGCCAAGGTCTTGCCGTACTTGCGGCGCAGTTTATCCAGCACGGCCAGGCGGTCTTCCACCTCCGCCAGGCGCTCGGGTGAGGCATCCATGCCATCGGCAAAGTCTCGCAGGGTTGTGGCCACGTCCTCCACTGTAATCCGGGCGCTCTCCAACTGGCTGAGAGCTTCTTTGAACGACTCATCGAAGCGTGACAGCTCTTCCAGGTGCTTGGCCGCCGCCCGCAGGCGCGCCGTGGCCGACTCCTCCACCTCGTACAGCACGTCGAAAGCACCGATGGCCGCGCCATACACACGCTCGGAGTTTGCCAGGACCCGCTTCTCGGATTCGAGTTTGTGGTCCTCTTCAGCCGCCGGATTGGCCTCCTGAATTTCCTTGAGCTGGAATCTCCAGAGATCGACAAGCCGGAGCTTCTCCTGCTCATCCTTTTCCAACTCCGCAATCCGCTGCGCGACCTCTTTCCAGGCGGCGTAAGCCTGGGCAACATCGCCCAGATTTGCGCCCGCGGCAGCATCCAGCAGCGCCAGACGCTCCGGAGGATCAAACATCAGGATGGCTTGATTCTGGGCGTGGACAATGGCAAGGCGCGGTGCCAGCGCCTTGAGCACGGCCACGGTTGCCGGCTGGTTATTGATGAAAACACGGCTCTTGCCATTCAACGCGATGTCGCGGCGCAGGATGATTTCGGTTCCTGCGGCGTCGATCCCATTTTCTTCCAGTACCTGGGCGATGGCGGGATCGTCACTCTCATATACGGCGGCAACCGTAGCCTTTTCCGCGCCGTGGCGCACCACGTCGCTGTAGGCCTTTTCGCCCAGCAACAGCGCCAGGGCGTCGATGAGGATGGATTTGCCCGCGCCGGTCTCCCCGGTCAGCAGGTTCAGTCCAGATCCAAACTCAACCACCACATTGTCGATGACGGCGTAGTTTTCAACGCGCAATTCCCTGAGCACTTGGCACCCGTTCGCTTGGAGTTTTCCCGGCGAGCATACCACGGCAGGGCGGCCCGGCTTCACCATAAAGTGAAGCCCGCCGCCCATAGCGGCCATCCGGCGCTTCCAAACCGGCGATGCCAGGCTTATTGCAGAACAGCCGTGCCGGTGCCCGTCATACTGTTCTTGCTGAGTGTTGGCTGGCCAATCATCACAACTTCCTGCCCAGCAAGGTGAAGCGGAACGAGAAGCCTGACTTCGAGGCCCGTAACTTCCTTGCTGCCAAGATCCACGTTCATGGTCATGGTGCCGAGTCCGTTGGATTGAATGGCATAGGTTCCGGTAAATGTACCCGAACCGCCATTGTTCTTTCCCGCGGCACTGGAGTAAAGCAAAATCCAGGTGCAGTTGGGTGACTGGCCATTGGACAGGTACGAACCGTTGGCGCAAGCGTTGCCCACTTGTGGATTGCTGCCGTTCACTACCAGCACAGGTGATTTATCCACGTTGGCCTTGGCCGCCTGATAGGTGTGGGTCACCCCGTTGACCTCCCAGTCAACCTCGTCGCCGACAGCATAGTTGGTGCCGCTGCTCCATGTAGTTCCCGCGGGAACCTTGTATGGGCAGACCGGCGCAGCCGTGTAGTTTCCACCGCACTCATAGCTGCTTGGGTCAGCCACATACGTAAGCGTTCCGCTGGTAATCTTTCCTGTCCCGTCGGCGATGAACGATCCGGTGATTACGTCCTGCCCAACCTCAGGGCCGTTACAGCCATAGCCATAGGGCATTTGAGAGATGTTGCGGCAGAAGCCAACCTCCAGATTGCTCTGGTTTACCAGCACCCAGTACAAATCCACGCTGGAGATGGCAAAGGTGTAGGTGCCCTTGAGGGCGGCATTGTATGGGGATGTGATGGCGTCAGGAGTTTGGGCCACAGACAGGGCGCCGAGGGACAACGTCAAAAATGCGATGAGAGCTGCAAATCTTATCTTCAACTGGAATCTCCTTATTGCGATTCTTCCGAGAGATCAATCCGCCGAAATTGTATCAACCCTGCGATGATCCGCAAGGGTAAAGCGGCTTCGAGAGCCGAACTGCCGGGTGATTTCGGACCATTCCGGATCGATGCCATCCCAGCACCGCATGGCCCTCGAATTGTGCCCGCAATCTATTCGGTCGTGTTCTGATTTGCTCATATGGTGCGGTTCTCAGCGAAGCGTTCCCACAAAGGGCCACCAAGCTGACTATAATGAACTCATGTTGTCTCACTGACCCGGAGTCTCCCGTGGCCGTGCAGCAACTTCAGCGCTTGCGTCAATGAGAAAAGGATGCCGATTACAACCCTGTTAGCTTTCGCACTTGGCGGTGAGGTATTGGAAATGGTTTCCAATACCGGCATGGTTGCCAAGCTCGTGCTCGTGATTCTGCTTGCCTTCAGTCTTCTTTCCTGGGCGATCATTTTCGCCAAGTACAACCTTTTCCGCCGCGCGGAGGTACAGAGCGGACGCTTCGTGCGGGTATTCCGCCGGGCCGCCCGTATGCAGGAAATCACCGCCGTGTCCGAGCAGTTCAAGCCTTCGCCCCTGGTGGCCGTCTTTGATGGCGCCGTGGAAGAGTTGAAGCGCTGCGGCGCCAATCCCCGTACGCTTTCCGTGCAGCGTGCCACCCAGATTGCCTCTTCCGAGGAGTTGACCCGCCTGGAGAGCCGCCTCACCTGGTTGGCCACCACCGGCTCCATTGCTCCCTTCATCGGCTTGTTCGGCACCGTCTGGGGCATCATTGACGCCTTCCACGGACTCGGCAATGCCGGCTCCGCCACATTGCGCGCGGTTGCACCCGGTATTTCCGAGGCGCTGATTACCACCGCCGCCGGGCTGTTTGCCGCCGTGCCGGCCGTGATCGCCTACAACTATTTTCTACAGCAGATTCGTGAATTTGCCGCACGCATGGACGACTTCAGCCTCGAGTTGCTCAACATCATTGACCGCAACGGCGACGCACGATAGGAGACCGTGGTGGCGTTTACAAATAACAAGGGACGCACCCAATCCTCGCTCTCGGAGATCAACGTCACTCCGTTTGTCGATGTCGTCCTGGTGCTGCTGGTGATGTTCATGGTGACTGCTCCCATCCTTCAATCCGGCATCGAGGTCGAAGTTCCCAAGACCAAGACGGTCAAGGAGATCACCGAGGAGCGGCTGGTCATCACCATTGACAAGGATCAGCGCGTTTTTCTCGGCAACGATCCCATCAACATCAACGAAATTGCCGACCGCCTGCATGAAAAGATTCGCGACCCGCAAGGCCAGAGCATCTTCATCCGCTCCGATGAAAACGTGCCTTTTGGCACCTTCGCTACCGTGATGGATGCGGTGAAGCAGACGGGGATCACCAATGTGAGCATTGTTACGCAACCCCTGAATACCAAGACCAATGCCGCTGAACGCTGACATCTACGGTTACAAGGAAGCGGTTGCGCCGTCGCTGGCGGTCTCGGCCACCATGCACGCCGCGCTGCTGGCCTGCCTGGTCTTTCTTCCGGCGGTGCTTTCGCGCAGCGGAGAAGACTGGGGTAGCAACGGCAATGGCGGAGCCTCCGGAGAGGCGATCAGCGCTCACCTGGTGGGTGGAATTCCCTTGCCTCCCCATGCCCACGCCAAGCCGGAAAACGTGCTGGCGAATGAAAGCAAGGGGCTGTCGCAATCGATTCCGGCGCCAGCCGCAAAAGAAGACGAGCATGCCATCGCCATTCCCGACAGGCAGAGCAAGGTGAAGGCCGCCAGGGAAAAAGCCGCGGTTGCCAATCAGGACCGGGATATTGCCCGGCGCAAGCCCACCGTGGCTACGCCAAGCCGCGAGCAGCCGCGCGAGATGGCCAAGGTGGATAACACCGTTCCATTCGGCGCCGGCGGTCCCGTCGCCGGCCCCTACACCACCTTCCAGAACGGCAATACGGCAGGCGGGTTGAAGTTCGGAGAAGGCGGCACGGGCAGCTTTGGCAGCCGCTTTGGATGGTACACCGACGTCGTCGCCCGCAAGGTTCACCAGGCGTGGGAAGCCGAAGTGAATCCGAGCGTAAGTTCAGCCAAGCGAGTTTACATATTATTTGACATTTCACGCAGCGGAACGCCATCCAATGTTCGCATCGAGCAGTCGTCCGGAGTACCGTCACTGGACCTGTCAGCGGTTCGCGCTCTGCAGCGCATCGACACCTTCGGCCCGCTGCCGCAAGGATATAACGGAAGCTATGTTTCGGTGGAATTCTGGTTTGATTACCGGCGCTAAGCAAGGCGCCACCAAACGTTGTTAGAAATCGGTTGGGAGAAATCGGAATGAAGCGATTCGCAGTCCAATTGGCCGTTTTGTTCACGCTTGTGCTACCCGCTCTCTCGCAGGACTGGATTCGCACGGGCACCGGAGTCGGTGGTGAAAAGATTCGTATCGCGGTGCCGGACTTCAAGCTCAGCAGCGCCGACCCGCAGTCCGCGCCGCTCGCGAAAACCTTCAATGCGGTGCTTTTTAACGATCTCTCCCAGGCCGGCATCTTTGACATGGTTTCCAGGAGCTTCTATCCGCTGGGCGAGATCGGCGCTCCGGCCGACGCCCATCTCGACGTCTGGGCTGCGCCTCCGCCCAATGCCGCAATGTTGGCGTTCGGCAGCCTGGGCGTCAGCGCCGGTTCGCTGCAGGTGCAGGGCTGGCTGTTCGACGTCAAGAATGTACAGAATCCGCAGGTGCTGGCCAAGCAGTATCGCGAGAGCGCGACCGACGCCAATGCCCGCATTATCGCGCATCGTTTTGCCGACGAAATCATCTTTCGATTAGGCGGCGGGATCACAGGAATCGCCGAGACCAAGCTCTATTTCGTCAGCAGCCGTACCGGGCACAAGGAAATTTGGGCAATGGATTACGACGGCGCAGCGCAACACGCGGTCACCAGCCTGGGCTCCATCGCGCTGTCGCCGCGCATCTCGCCCGATAATTCCCGCATCGCTTTTACCTCGTTCTTCAAGGGCGGACCCAGCGTCGCCATGTGGTCGCTGGAGCTGGGACGGCTGGTCAAGTTCCCGGTTTTCGGCGGAACTACCATCTCCCCTGCCTGGAGTTCGGACGGCGCCCGCATCGCTTTCTCCTCTTCGCGCACCGGAGACCCGGAGATCTATGTTTGCGACCAGAATGGAAACAACCTCAAACGTCTGACGGCAACCCACGGACCTGACGTCTCGCCGGTCTGGAATCCCAAGACCAACGCCCAGATCGCCTGGGTCAGTGGACGAACCGGACTGCCGCAGATCTATACCATGGACGCCGATGGCAGCAACCTGCAGCGGCTCACCGATCAGGGCTATGCAGTGTCGCCATCCTGGTCTCCAAACGGGCAGTTCCTCGCCTTCGCCTGGGTTCGCCATTACGGCCCCGGAGCGCCCGGAGCCTCTGACATTTACATCATGGACGTGGCCAGCCGGCAGTGGGTGCAACTCACTCACGACGGTGGACGCAACGATTTTCCATCCTGGTCGCCGGATGGCCGCCACCTTGTCTATCAGTCCACCCGCAGCGGCAGTGAACAGATTTGGTCCATGCTGGCCGACGGCAGCCAACAGACCCAGTTAACTTTCGGCGGCTCCAATTCGCAGCCCAATTGGAGCTGGAAGTAACAGGCAGTACAGATTTTTTCACAAGCAGCGGTCGAGTTTTGGAGATTTAACCCATTTAACCGGTCCGGCGAGTTTTCCGCGCCAGGCAAATGCGAGCTGTCTCGCTCTGGAGGATGAATTGAATCACAAAAAGATGAAGTGGACTCTTTTGATGCTGGCCGTGGCGGCGATCCTCGTCGTGGGCGGCTGCGCCAAGAAACAGGTACCGCCGGCCCCGCCCGCCGCGCCGCCCCCGCCGCAACCCAAGGCAACCCTTAGCGTCAGCCCTGACAGCGTTCAGCGCGGTAGTTCGGCAGTCCTGACCTGGTCCACGCAGGATGCAGCCACCGTTAGCATCGACGCCATCGGAAGCGTGCAGTCAAGCGGATCGCAGGCGGTTTCGCCGAATGCTTCCACCACCTACCACCTCACCGCGCAAGGCCCCGGCGGCACCGCCGAAGCAACCGCCCGCCTGACCGTTGTTGAGCCACCTCCGCCGCCGCCGTCCCCGGTTCCCGAAGCGAGCGAAGCGGAGCTGTTCGCGCAGAACGTGAAGGACATTTACTTCGACTACGATCGCTTCGACCTGCGCCCGGACGATCAGGCCGTGATCAATGCCGATGCGGCATTCCTCAAGGCCCATGCCTCGATTCGTTTCACCATCGAGGGACACTGCGACGAACGCGGCTCCACTGACTACAACCTCGCGCTCGGCGACAATCGCGCCAACGCAGCTCGCTCTGCCTTGGTTGCGGCCGGCGTGGCCGCCGACCAGATCAAGGTGATCAGTTACGGCAAGGAGAAGCCGTTCTGCACCGAGAGCAACGAGTCCTGCTGGCAGGAGAACCGCCGCGATCACTTCGTTTACGGCCACAACTAAGCCTCCCGTCTGCTTCCAGGCCAGCGGGGCGTCTTCCCGGATGCCCCGCTGGCACGGATTCACTGTTGTGGAATTTGCCGGGTTCGAAGACTTTATAAGTCGGCTGTATTAGAATCGATTTCGCCTGGTTGTTACTCCCTCCTGACCATTGCGAACGGAGTCCGGCGCCAGGGCGCCCGGAGAAAAAGATGATCCTGAGAAAAATAACCGCTCTGGCCTTCCTGGCCATGATGGTAGCAGTGCCCGCAACTCCAGCGTTTGCGGTCTCCAAGGAAATGATTCAGCTCCAGACCCAGGTGCAGGATCTATCCGACCGCATCGCTCGCATGCAACAGTCTTTCGATGAGCGCATGGGCGTCATGCGCAGTCTGGTGGAGCAGAGTACCGACAACGTGAACAAGCTCTCGCAGTCGTTCCAGGCCATGCAGAAGAGCCTGCAGCAGCAGAGCTCCGACTCCCAGGCCAAGATGGACCAGGTCTCGGGCCAGATCCAGACGCTGAACGATTCCATAGACGAACTCAAGTCACGCCTGGCCAAGACCAGCAAACAGCTCGAGGACATCCAGACTCAACAGCAGAACCTGACTCAGCCTCCGGCCGCCGGACCAACCGCGGCGCCCGGTGGCGCAGCCCTGCAGGCGCCGCCAGCCGATGTCCTCTACAACAACGCGCTGCGCGACTACAATGCCGCCCGCTATGACTTGGCGCTCTCGCAGTTTCAGGATTACCTGAAGTACTACCCCACCACGGATTTGGCGGGCAACGCCCAGTTTTACATTGCCGACGTGGAATACCGTTCCGGAAATTTTGCCGCCGCCGTCACCGACTACGACAAGGTGATCGAGCAGTTTCCCGGCGGCAACAAGGCTGCGGCCGCCCAACTCAAGAAGGGCTACTCGCTGCTGGAACTCGGGCGCAAGGACGCGGGCGTCCGCGAATTGACTGCTCTCATCCAGCGTTATCCCCACGCCATCGAAGCGACCCAGGCGCGCGAACGCCTGAAGAAACTGGGCGCGCTCAAATCGCGCCCAGCGTCGGCGCACACCGCGCAATAACGCTCCCGCCCATCCTGTCAGCAGGAGCTGCGCGCGGCGCGGTCAGCCTTTTACAGCTCGGTTACCGGCAGCAGCAAGGGTATCCGTTGCCTGCTTCCGTTACAGCAGCCGAATAATCTCCGGGCACAGCGTGCCATCCACGATCTCAATCTTGCCCACCGTCACCGGCAACGAGAAACGGCGCGGGCCCGCACTGCCGGGATTGAAATAAAGCACGCTGTCCAGCCAGCCAATCGCCGGCTGGTGCGAGTGTCCAAAGATCACCGCGGCCAATCCCGCCACTTCCGGCTTCAACTTCAGATCGGCGACCCGGTGCAGAAGGTAGAAAGTTTTTCCGGCGCACTCTGCGATCTCCACGGTGCGCAACTGCCTGGCCCACGCCTCCACGTCCACGTTGCCGCGCACGGCCACCACTGGAGCAATGCGCTGCAAATCGCGCAGCACCTCCGGAGACCCCAGGTCTCCCGCGTGCAGAATCAGTTCGCTGCCGCGCAGCGCTTCTCTGGCTTCGCTTCGAAGCACTCCATGCGTATCGCTAATCACGCCAATGGTCATGCGCGCATTTTACCGGATGGAGAAATCCACCGCCGGTGTGTGCAAGAGTGAACATGGCTCCGGCGGCCGTGAGTTTTTTTCTGACCGTGAAGCAGCCGGCACGATGCGTTCCCATCGATGACGCGACAAGAACGACAAATGGTTGCGCCAAGGGCAGCCGGCCGAACAACCATGAACCGATAGGATAATCGTTTTCGCAGCGAAGTTGACTGCTTTGGCAATCGTTGCGAAGGGTTGCAAAGGATTGGCATGGTAATAAACTTCAGAGCGCAAACCATTACCTAAAGAGTACATCGTTGCGGATTCATGACACTTGCATTGGCTGCCATGGCCTCGGCCGCCGCATCCGTCCCATCGACGGTTGCCCCGCGCCCGTAATGGCGGCGTCCAAAATCCGCGTCGCCAGTGCCGGTTAGAACGAGTAGCGCAGAGAGAACTGCTGTAGCCGTGGCCTTGTAAGCGTCGCTCCATACACTCCAAACTCGCCGCTGCTGGTCATGTTCTGCAGGGACGTAAGCGGATTCACGTCAAAGCGCACCGAATTCGTAACGTTGAAAACTTCCCAGGCAAACCTGAGCCCGCTGCGCTCGCTGATTTTCCAGCTCTTTGCCAGGCTGGCATCGATGCCAAAGTAGCCATCGCCACGGAAGTTGTTGCGCTCGCCTGCTTCGCCTGGATAAGGATTGCGCATGTTGCCAAGGGCGGTTGCCGAATTGGCGAAGGCCTGGACGCAACTGCTATTCGGGTTGTCGGGACAAGGCTCGATGTGGGTGTGGGTCCGAATGGGTCCGGTCGCGATCATGCTGCTCTTTTCATCCCAATTGGTTCCCCATCCGGCTCCGCTGATCACGCTGAACGGCAGCCCGCTGGTCCAGCGCGCCACTCCCGAGATCTGCCAGTTTCCGATGACGCGATCCATCTCCGTGCTGGAGCCGCCCAGCAGCGATTTTCCCCTGCCCACGGGCAACTCCCAGACCCAGCTTCCGGTGACCAGGTGGCGCACGTCGAAGTCCGATACGGCGTAGTTCAAGCGCGGCTTCCAGGCGTTGAGGATGGCTCCGAAGCTGCTGCCCGCAGTGGTTCCCGTGCTGGAAGAAAACATGGTGCGCTCGGCGTCTGAGCCCATGTCGAGCGACTTGGAAAACGTGTAGCTGAGTTCCATCTGAACCCCGCGGCTCATCTTGTGCTGGAGCGTAACCTGGGCCGCGTTGTAGTTGCTGGCGCCAATCGAAGACCACGCATACATGCTGGCGTACTGGCGCGGCCAGAAGCGATTGGTGTGATCGCACGGGGAAGGCGGCGTGCAGAACACATCCAAAACGTCCAGCATGTAGAGCGACCCGGTTTCGTTTCCCGGCAGCCAGATGTTGTAGATATTCTGGGTCGCGCTCTGCCCGCCGACGGCTGCGTCAGGAAACATGTGTTCAAAGTATGGAATGGGAGCAACGTTCACCGCCCCGGCGTACTTCTGCTTGGAAAGCTGGGTGGCCGCCGCGAAATAATCCGAGCCGGATTTCGAATCCACCAGGTCCAGCGGCTGCGCCAGGTCAATCTGCTGCAACTGGTGGCGTCCGAAGCGGCCGATGTATGCGACCTCGACGACAAACTGGCTGGGCAGTTCGCGTTGCAGCGAAAGATTGACCACGTGCGAGTACGGCGTCTTCATGTGGTCGTCGAGACCGTGGGTAATTTCAAAGCCCGTCCACAACGGGTTGTTCGGCGCCAGCGCCGGGTAGGTGATGGTGGGCGAAGGCACCCCGGTGATATCCGGCAGATCGTGGATGCCGGTAAAGCGCGGCGAGTTGTCGGGCGTCAGCACGTTGGTTGGATTGGTGATGCTTTGGCTCAGTCCAAACGAACCGTACTGGTCAAAGAGGTTTACGATTCCCTCGCCATAGTGGTCGTAGTAGATGCCGTAACCGGCGCGGATCGCGCTCTTTTCCGCTCCGCCAAAAAACTTGCGCCAGAAGCCGCTCTCCGCCGAGGGTGAGAAGGCGACGGCGATTCGCGGCGCGACATTTCCCCACTGCATCGGCCAGTACGACTTCAGTCCCCGCGCCTGGCCCGACGGGGCGAAGTAAAGATCGGGCTGCACGCTATTGCCCAGCGCCGCCTGTTGGGCGCGGGTCTTGAACCACTGGTCGATATCGACGGTGGGCTGCACCTGCTGCCCGTGCATCTCATAGGGCGTCTGCAACAGCGTGTGGCGCAGGCCAAAGGTCAGTGTCAACCTGGGGCGCACGCGCCAGGAATCCTGCAGGTAATATTCAAACTCGTTGCTCTTGAACTCGCGGTCGAGCATGGCGCCAGTGGGCAGCAAGTTTGCTCCCGCGCCATTGCCGGTAACCTGATAATTGGCCTGGGTGGTCACCAGGTCCAGCAGTCCCGCCAGGTTTCCCATGGCGAAGTTGTACGAGCTCGCGAAGCTGGGGCTGACCGCTGGGAAGCCGAAGGCCGCCGGATCCAGACTTTGCCCGGTGCCCGCGATGCCGGCATCGGCCAGGGCATAGGAATTGGTGTAGCCGTAGTCATAGGACAGGGCGTCAGAGCGGCGGTGATTATAGATGAGCCGGTAATTGGCGCCGAACTGAATCGTATGCGACTTATGTATCCACGTTACATCGTCGGTAAAATTGTGCACCGGAACGTCGATCAGCGTTGTCCTGGTCTCGGCATAGAGTGGACTGATGTTGTAGAAGTTTGCGTACTGACCCTGGCCAATGCCGCGGCTGGCGGTTCCCTGCCGGGTGAATCCGTAATGCAGATTGTTGACGAGATTGGAAGATACGTTCCAGGTATCTCCCACGACAAATCCCTTGCTGTTGTCCCAGTTGGTAAAGCTGGCGGGCTGGCCGGGAAACTCCGGTACCCCGGACTGCTTGTCATTCTGCAAATTGCCCCGGACGAAGAGCCAATTGCGGCGCGTGACGATGTAGTCGAAGCGTGCAATGTAGGTGTTCAACGACGCCGGATTGGGCGCCGGCCAGGTGTAGGATGCCGTGTTCAGGCTGTCGCCGGCGGCATAGCCGTTGGGCATTGGATACTGGTTCAGCACGGCGAGCACGTTGGGATCGACGCCCGGCCCCCACGGACAGGTGCCGTTGCCCGAACAGAGCTTGTCCATCGAGGCAATCTGAGCGGGACTGAGAGTGGTGGTTCCAGTCCCACCGTTGGTGGCGCTGGGATACTGAATGTTCCCGGCACGCATGGAAGCGGTGGGAACCGTCATGGTCTCCTGCTGATCTTCCGCCGTCCGCTGGCCTTCGTAATTCATGAAGAAGAAGATTTTGTCTTTTTTGAGCGGCGCGCCCAGCGAGGCTCCGAAAGTGTTGCGGATCAGCTTGCCCGGCACATTCGGCAGTCCCTCGGACAACTGCGCCTGCTTGTTGAACCAGTCATTGGCCTCGCCGAGCGAGTTGCGGTTGTACTCGTAGAGACCTCCGTGGAACTGGTTGCTTCCGCTCTTGGTGACCAGGCTGACCTGGGCTCCGGACGAGCGCCCGGTATCGGCTCCAAAGCCAACCGTGGTGACGCGGAACTCCTGCACCGAGTCCAGGGTGGAGCGGAGCACGCCGGTGAAGGCATAGCCGTTCACCTGGTCATTGTTGTCCACACCGTCCAGAGTGATGTTTCCCTGGTCAGAGCGGCCACCGCCAGAGGCGCCGCTGCGGCTGTCGTGAGTCTGATCGATTCCCGAACCCAGGTACACTACGCCGGGCTGCAGACTGAGGAGTTCAGGAACATTGCGGCCCTCCATGGGAAGAGCCTGGATGGTCCGGTTGTTGACCGCATCCCCCATGCTGGCGTCCACCAGGTTCAAGGTCTGGGCTTGGGCGCTGACCTCGACCACGGTGTCCACGCTCTGCACGCTGAGAGCAAAATTGACGGTTGCGGGCTGATTCACCAGCAGTTCGGCACGCTTCAACTCGCGGGCGAATCCTTTTCCTCCGGCTGCAATTGTGTAATCGCCCGCGGGAATTTGCTGGAACTGATATTCGCCCTGGGAGTTGGTGAGGCGCGAGTTCGCAAAACCCGTCTGCTTGTTCTGCAATTCCACCTGGGCTCCCGCCACCGGGACGCCAGTTGGATCGGTGACGCTTCCCCGCAGCGAGGAGACGGAATTCTGGCCGCACAAGATGGCGGCGGAAAAGAACAGCCAGAGGATTACGGCCAACTGTCCCTGTTTGTACATTGCGCAAGGCGCTTCGCGCCCCAGCCAGATCGTGGCGGCCCTAATCATGGTCCCAGTTGTGCCCGCTTCGCGGATGCCGGGAATAGTATCTGTATTCGCGGCAGCGCAGCAGTTCGTCCTTTCGCCACAATCTTTCACGATATTCTTGCGGCTCATTTTTCCGGCGCTGGCCGGTGGCTTCGTCGTTCGTCAAGTCCGCGTCCGGGGGCGCAGTCGGCAAACCGTCGCCGGCGGCCCCCAGCGAGGCTTCGTTGGCGAGATAGCGTTCGAGGCTGGGACGCGCCACGCAGAAGGCGCGCTCCAGCAGATCGGCGCGCAATAATTCCTTTACCGGCCCCGCCATGGCCGGGGCTTGAGGAGTCAGCAGAATTGCCGAAGAACAATGCTCGCGGACCAACGCGAGATCGTGCATGGCGGCCACAATCGTTATGCCCCGCTGCACCAGTTTCCGCAGCAAACCCATCAGTTCGATCTGGCGTCCCAAGTCCAGGTGCTGGGTCGGCTCATCCAGCAACATGAGCCGGGCCTGCTGCGCCAGTCCAATGGCGATTTTCACCCGCTGCCGTTCGCCTCCGGAGAGCTCCGAGAAAACGCGCCGGCGCATTCCCAGGAGGTCCACAGCATCCATCGCGGTTTCCACCGCCTCAATATCGTTTTTCGTAAGCCGCCCGAAAAAACCGAGATGCGGAACCCGGCCCTGGGCTACGATCTCCTCGACGCGAAAGGCGAAGGGAACCTCCAGGTACTGCGGAACCAGCGCCACGGCGCAGGAGAGCTGACGCCGGCTCCAGCGCTCGAGCTCCTGTCCCCGCACCAGGACCTCACCCGAGGATGGGCACAGCAGCCCGGCTGCCAGGCGCAGCAGGGTGGTCTTGCCGACCCCGTTCGGACCCACCAGGGCAACGGTTTCGCCGTGCTCAACCGAGATACAAAGATTGTCGAAAATAGGTCGCGCTCCGTGGGCGAAAGCGACGTTGCGAAATTCCAAAATTGCCGACATTAGAGGGAAGAACTCCTTTGCCTGTGGTTCAGGAGATATAAAAACGCGGGACCGCCAAGAAATGCCGTCAGCAGGCCCACGGGAATTTCAGAGGGTGCAAATGCCGTGCGGGCAATGGTGTCCGCAAGAATAAGAAAGACAGCGCCGCTCAAGGCCGCCGAGGGAAGAAGACGAAAATGATCGGGCCCGAATATCAGGCGCAGAAAATGCGGCACCAGCAATCCGACAAAGCCAATCAGACCGCCCAGGGAAACCGCCAGCCCGGTGAGGATCGAGCCGGTGACAATCACTATCACCTGCAAGCGCTCCACCCGCACCCCGAGTTGCGCGGCGTACTCCTCGGACAAGGCGAGCGTGTTCAGCTTCCGGGCCAACGGCATGGCAAACAGGAGGGCGGCAACTTCGACGATTGCCACAAAGGCAAGCTGCGGCCATGAGGGCACGGTGACTTCTCCGTGCAACCAGGCCGTCAGGATGCGCATGCCCGGATTGGTTTCCTCCTGCCGCAGCGCCAGTGCCGCGGTGGCCGCGTTCAACATGGTGCCGATTGCAAATCCGGCCAGCAGCATGTTTTCCATGGCAAAGTTTCCGCTCGATTTTGCCAGACTCCAGACGATGGCCATCGCCAGCAGCGAACCTCCAAAGGCAAGCACCTCAATGGCCCCGAACCCGGCAAACGTCAGCGACGGAACAAGAAACACGGCAATGGCCCCGCCAAGGGCCGCGCCGCCCGAGGCGCCGAGAACGAACGGGTCAGCCAGAGGGTTGCGGAACAGGCCTTGGAAAAGCACTCCGGTTGCAGACAGTCCCGCGCCCACCAGTCCGGCGGCAAGCACCCGCGGCAGCCGCAGAGTGTACAGGATGACGCCTGCATCTCCGGCAGCGGATGGGTGCAACAGGGCGCGCAGCACTTCGCCAAAGGACAGCCTCACCGCACCCATTCCGGCCGAGACAATGATCACCACCAGCAGGAGCATTGCCGGAATCGCAAGGGTCGAAAACGCCTTCGGGCGCGCTCGTGTTGTTATTGCAGTTTCCAGCTTTCGCCTCCAAATCTGAATTCCATTCCGGAGCGGATGGTGAAGGGCAACGCCGGATATCCAAAGGCTTCGTAGTAGCGCTGGTTGAGCAGGTTGCCCATGGACGCAAAGGCGCTCACCCGCTTGTTGATCCGGAAGCTGCCGTACAAATCCAGTTTCTGATAGGACGGGTCGAGGTTGCGATTGGGAAGCAGCAATGTATTGCCGTAGTTCTGGTCGAAGAGGAAGGTGCTGTCATCGCGCCGTGAAACCATGGTTCCGGTCAAGCGCAGCGAGTAGCGGGAGGCATTCCAATCCACCGAAAAATAGCCGGTGTTGGGAGCGACGCGGAACGGGCGCGCTCCATTCAACGGCGAAAAAGCACCGATTGGAACGGTGGGAAACAACGGATTGAAGGCCGCGTTGGCAAGCATCCCAGAGTACGAGTGCTGCACCACGGCGTTCGTGTAGGTCCAGCCGCTACGCACGGCGAGATTGCGCGTGATGTGATATTCAGCTTCCAACTCGCTGCCTTGCGCGCTAAACGACAGAGTGTTCAAGGCAGCACCGGACAGGTAGGCGCCGCTTTCATTCTCCAGGGCGGTGATCACCGCCTGCGGTATCCCGAACTCCAACAGCCCCTGGAACGGGACGAATTCCGCCTGATCGCCAAATTCGTTGTGGAAGTAAGTGAGCGATACGCGGGCCCTGCCGTGCATCAGGGTCTGCTGGAGGCCGCCGTCGTAGGTGCGGGAAAGCTCTGCGCGGAAGGGATGAATTCCATTGCTCGCGATCAATTGCTGACCGCCGGGCACGCCCTGCAACAGATAGTAGAGCGAATTCAACTGGTAATAAATGCTGGGCTCCTTGATGCCCTTGCCGAAGTTGAATACCAGCCGCGTTCCGCTGAAAATGCCGTGCTCGTGAGGTTTGGCAAGATAGTAGGCCAGCGAGGCGCGCGGGGTGGCCGCGAAACCAAAGACGGAGTTGTTCTCCAATCCGCTTCCCGCCGTGTAGTAGAGCCGGTTCCAGAAGCCGCCGTTCAACTGCATCATGTAGCTGTAATTGCCGCGCGAGGTTGGCGAGATCGAATTGCCATAGGTGGTAAATCCACCCTCGGCCTCGTAGCGGAAGCCAAACAGAGCGGACAGCATGCTGTTGAAGCGGTAATCCGACTGCGCATAGATGGAGTCGCGATTGCTGAGGACGGTGGTCTCATAGGCGCCGGGGCCGTACTGCAGGATTCCCTGCCCGGTCACCTGGTATCCGTTCGCGCCTCGAATGGTCATGACCTTTCCGAGATAGACCTGATAGCCATCGTCACAGGCAGGGTCACCCGGGTCGTAGCAGATTCCGGTGGGTCCAAAGTTGGTGTACTGGGAGCGAAGGCGGAGGCCGGCGTAACGCACCAGGTTGTGCCAGCGCTCACTGGCGCGATTTTCCAGGGTTACGCCAAACGAGGTCTCCTCCGCGCGGCTGACGCCGTCATCCGGGATGCCGTACAGATCAAGGGCGCTGGCCGCGTTGAACGCGGAGACCGCGCGCCGCGCCGTGGCGCGCAGCTCCGTGCCGGGAAGGATGATCCATCCCAGGTTGGCAAGAGCACTGCCGTTGTGGAACTCGCTGTTCGGCGTACTGTTCTGGGTGTCAAAGCGGGAGACATCGGTAAAGTAATCGAAGCGATTCCAGGCGCCTCCCAGGTTGCTGTCCTGGCGCATGGTGCCATAGCTGCCACCATCGGCTGCATAGCTCAGCTCAGGCAGCGGAGTGACTCCGCGCCGGGTGGTGAGATTGATGACCCCGGCAAGCGCGTCGGAGCCGTAGAGCGCGCTGTTGGGTCCGCGGAACAGTTCCATTTTTTCAAAACCCGAAGCGCTTAGGTTCGAAAAATCCAGGGTGCCTCCAATGTCGTTTACCGGAACGCCATCAATCAACACTTTGGTTGAGTCCGACGTGCCCCCACGAAGATAGAGCGAGGATTGCCCGCCAATCTGGCCTGCGTTGGAGATCTGCCCGCCGGGCTGAAGGCGAATCTCCTCTTCGACGGCGCGCCGGGTGGCGAGGTTTTCCTCATCGACCACGCTGATGGAAGCTCCGGTCTGCACCTCCGGAGTTGGAACACCGGTGGCCGAGACCACAATCTCCTGCGCCACCAGCGATGGGGAAAGCGTGAGATTGATTTCCGCCGAATACGTTCCGCCGGCAAATTTCTGGTCACTCACCGCGGGCTGGAACGAGGCAGCCCCGGCGCGAATGCGGAAGCGGCCTCCATTGGTGACCGCGAACGAATAGCGCCCGCCGGCATCCGTGGTTGTGCTCTGCGCAACCTTGTCGCCGTCGATGTCCAGCAGTTCGACCTTGGCGTTTTGAATCACCGCTCCGAGTGAGTCTGTAATGGTTCCGCTTACCGTTGTTGTCTTGGCTGCAAGCATCTGCGCCGATAAAGCAAATATGAGTAAAAGCAGTGCGACTCGGACAAAAGACCTCATAACAGACTCCCTCAAGTGTTACAGTGCGCCCCGGCCGCCCTAGCAGCGCAGGCAAGTACAGCCTCAGCGAAGTGCCGCCGCATGTAATTGACGTGCAAAATCTTCCAATGCGTCGAAGGCAACTGGGCTGGGGTATTGCAGGCGGTCATCGATGCGGATCACGCGTCCCATCCGTACCGCCTCCAGCGCTTTCCATCCCGGGTGCTCGCGCATCTGGTTCAACCCGAATGGCGAATCTTTCAGAAGCAAGATAAAATCCGGTTTTCTCGGAATGATCGCTTCGATATTTACGTTGATCCATTCCTGCGCCAGATCTTCGGTCACCGAGCGCGCGCCGGCGGCGGTGAGCAACTCGGTGATAAACGCCCGATGCCCGGCGGTAATACAGGGGTCAATCGAGAGCGCAAAAAAAACCGATGGCCGGGCTCCGGCCGGTACTTGAGCCCGCACCCGGCGCTCGCGGCTTCGCAGTTGGGCGACCAGCGCGATGGCTTCCGCCTCGCGTCCAACCGCCTTGCCGATGTTTGCAATCGAGTTGTAGAGTCCCTCCAGGCCAGTGGCGTTTACCAGGAAGACCGGAATCCCCATACGCTCGATTCCGTGGATGGTTTCCGCTTCATTCAGCGGCGCAATTCCGATCACGATGTCCGGATGCAGGACTGCGATTCGCTCCAGCGATGGACGCAGAATGTCCCCGATGCTCGGCTTCTGCCGCGCTTGCGGCGGGTAGAGCGTGTAGTCGGTGATGCCGACAACATCGGCTCCAGCGCCGAGGGCAAAGACCGTGTCGGTTACGCTCGGGGAAAGGCAGACAATACGGTGGATCTTGTCGGGCAGCGCCACCTTGCGCCCCGTTTCATCGAACACAACGCGCAACGCCGTAGCCTGCAGGGACAGCAGCAGCACAAGGAGAGCGCAGGCGGCCGCGCCACGCATCGTGCGATGACGCCGCTCCGGTTGCTGGCGCTGGGGCGTCATAGGCTGCTCACCGTCCGGTCCTTCACGGTCAGTGGGTATCCGGCAACCAGCAACAGGACACGGTCAGCCACGGCTGCCACCTGCCGATTCACTCCGCCCAGAAGGTCCCGGTAAAGGCGGCCGGCTTCGTTGTCAGGCACAAGGCCGCTGCCAACCTCGTTGGAAACCAGGACCACCGATGACTTGACTTGGCGCAATGCTTCGCAGAGGCAGGCGGCGCGGGCAAAAATACGCTCGCTACTCGAGTCCTCGGCAGCCATCAGGTTCGAGGTCCAAAGAGTCAGGCAGTCGACGAGGAGGATGTCGTACTTGCCGCTGCACTCAAGAATTGCATCCTCGAGCGCGAGCGGAGTTTCCAGGGTCGTCCAGTTGGCGGGACGCTCCTCGCGGTGGCGGGCGATGCGCTGCTCCATCTCCGCGTCCAGCGCCTCCGCCGTGGCGATAAATGCGACGCGCTCCCTGCCCATGGCCAGGTTCTGGGCATAATGGCTCTTGCCGCTCCGCGCCCCACCCAGAACAAGGGTCACACACTTGTTGGAATTTTCTTGCATACCTCATCCAGACGCTCATGGGCGCCAGGCGGGATGTCTGTAAGGCAGCTTCCTATTTCGACCCAGAACGAGTCATTTCAGGACGCACGCCGGCTCTCCCATCGAAGCCAAACTTGCCGTAGATCAGCGTCTGGTCAGGTCTCCTGACTTGCACGTCTTGGGTTTCGAACCGCCTTCCCAGTGATGACAACCCCAGTGGCTAAGAAGTTCGAACCTCGGCGCTTACAGTTGCGGGACAGTGGCGGATTCTCACCGCCTTCCCTTGGCCAGACATGAAAATGTATATCTTCCCTGTTAAATCAAGTCAATCAAAAACATTGTTGTTCAACGATCTCATTTGCACATGATGCAAAACCGCTCAGACTGTCGCACACCATCGCCCATCACGACGCTGAACTTCAATGCACGAGGCGAAGTCACAGGAGAGAACACTCAGTTCGCTCCCCGGTAAATCCAAAACATCGAGCAGAAAAGTTCGGATGACGCCACCATGGGTCACGACCGCCGCACAGCCACCCGGAATCCGCGCGGCCACCTGGGCAAGCACTCCCTGCACCCGCTTGCGGAAGCCGCCAAACTCCTCGCCGCCGGGTGCGGGAAGCCACGGATACTCCGCCATCCAGCGCGCGGCATAGGCGGCATCTCTTGCGTCTACCTCGTCCCAGGTGAGGCCTTCCCACTCGCCAAAGCGCATTTCACGCAGCCCCGGTAAAAGCTCGATCTCCAGCCCTGATGTTGCAGCAAGGAAGGCCGCTGTCTCGCGGGCGCGCAGCAGGTCGCTGCTGAAGATGTGAGTCAAGCGGCGCGGCCCGAGTTCTTCCGCCAGCTTCGCACTCTGCCGCCGCCCCAGCTCGCTTAGCGGAGGGTCCAGCTGTCCGCAGAAGCGCCCTGCCATGCCGTTGTGAGCATGCCGCACCAGCAGGAGGGTGCAATTCGACTGTGCCATGGGCCCCGCCGGCATCGTTACATCCACACCGCACACAAATACACGGCGATCTCCGCCAGTTGGTTGGAGGCGCCGAAGCAATCTCCCGTGATGCCGCCGAGCTTGGCCCGATACCACAGACCGCTGGCGATGGTGACCGCGAGAACGGCAGCGACGGGAGCTAGCATCCGGGTCCTCAGACAGAGACCAACGATTGCCAGCGCCAGCGCCGAACCAATGGCCAGCGCACTGAGTGAAATCTTGTGAGCGAGCTTTTCGCCGAGACCATCCTTGCGCGCGGAAGGCAGGAAGTGGGCCAATGGCAGCGCCGTCCAGCGGCAGAGAACCTGCGCCGACAGCACATAGAACGCAAACCTGCCGGGCGCGATCGCCGACAGCAACGCCCAGCGGCAAAGCACCGAGAAGACAATTGCCAGAGTGCCAAAGCTGCCGATGCGGCTGTCGCGCATGATATCCAGAACCCGCTTGCGCTCGCCGCCCGCGCCCAGCCCATCCGCGGTATCGGCCAAACCGTCCTCGTGCATCCCCCCGGTGATGACCACGAAGGACACGAGGACCACGGCTGCGACCACGGTTGCCGGCAGATGGGCGCGCAGCAAGCGCTCGATGGCCACCGCCGGCAGCCCAACCAGTACGCCCACGATGGGGTAAAACTTGGCCGCGCCCATCACCATGTCCGGCTCAAACCGGTAGGCGGGCACCGGGAGCCGGGTGAGGAACTGGATCCCCGCAAGCAGCTCTCGCCATGGACGCACTACTGATCCGCCTTACTGATGCCCGCCGACTCGAAAGTTGCCATCTCGTTATAGATGCGCACCGAAGCTTCAATCACATGGAAAGCCAGGGCCGCACCACTTCCCTCGCCCAGGCGCATCTTTAGTTGCAACAGCGGCGACAGATTCATGCGATCCAGCAGAACGCGATGTCCGGGTTCCTCGGAGAGATGCCCGGCAAAGATTGCCGCGCGGGCATTGGGAGCCAGGGCGCAGGCAACGGCAGCGCCCGCCGTACAGATGAATCCGTCGATGACAACCGCAATGCGGCGCGCCGCCGCGCCCAGCACCATGCCTGCGATGGCGGCAATTTCAAGGCCGCCCACCCGGCGCAGCACTTCCAGCGCGTCGGGCACCACCGCGGGACGTTCCGGAAAATGCATGGCGAGCGCCTGATCGATCACCTGTGCCTTGCGCGCACAACGCTCGGCGTCCAGGCCAGTCCCTTGTCCGGTGAGTTGCGCCGCCGGCAAACCAGTCAGGGCCGCGGCAATGGCGCTGGCCGAGGTCGTGTTGCCAATTCCCATCTCGCCCAGGGCGACCAGCGTGCGGCCACGCTGCTTCGCTTGTTCGGCCGTCTCTATGCCCACCTTCAGCGCAGCCTGTAGTTCTTCCACCGTCATGGCTGCTTCCTTGGCGAAATTCCTTGTGCCGCGCCGGATTTTCCGTTTCACCAGGCCTTCGGCGTCTTGAAAATCAGCATCCACGCCCACATCCACGATGACAACGTCGCTGTGAGCCTGGCGCGCCAGAACATTGATGGCGGCTCCTCCGTTCAGAAAGTTGTAGACCATCTGCGGAGTGACGTCGCGCGGATACGCGCTGATGCCTTCGGCCGTGATGCCATGATCGGCCGCAAAGACATACACCGCTTTGCGGGAAATCACCGGCGTCTTCTCTTCCCGCCAGGCAACATACTGCGCGGCAACTTCCTCCAGTACGCCCAGACTGCCGATCGGCTTGGTCAGCGAGTCGATATGGCGCTTTGCCTGGGCATGGTATTCATCATTGCCGGCGCGAATGCCAAGAATTGTATTGCGAATCAGTTCATCCTGCATAAGACCGTGAGTGCCTTTCCAATCCGGAATTCTGTTTTGTCGAAGGGTTGTAACGGCAAGCGGTCCGGCGGACCAAGTGGGAACCAGCCCCTCGGCTTCCGAGTGTAACCAATAATCTCCGCTTTTTCATCCCGCGCGCCCCACCTCGCAGGGGACAAAACAGTGGCGGCGAGAGAGCGTAGCCCCGCCCGCGTCGTCCCATCCCCAGGCATTGATGGACCTCTGCGCCGCGTCAACCGAAGGGAAATGGAGAGACGATGTGAGCTTTGAACGCATTGTGCACGCTGCTTAGATCCAGCACAATTCTGCCTTCAACCTCTCCTTTGCGCAGGCGCGCGAAGACCGTGTTGATATCTTCCAGCTTCTCAACCGTTATCGTGGCCTTGACTCCACCCGTGCCGGCGAGGGCCAGCGCTTCCGCCAGATCCTTCCTGGTGCCCACCACGGAGCCGCGCACCGTGAGCGCGTTGATCACCGTGTCATAGACGTTGAGCTTTATGTTTCCGGGCAACAGTCCGATCAGGGTCATGGTGCCGCCCCGGCGCAGCATGGTGAGTCCCTGCTCGAATGCCTTGAGCGCAGCCGCCGTTACCAGCACCCCGTGGGCGCCGCCGATCTCTTTTTTGATGAACGCACCCGGATCGACTTTGCGGGCGTTGATCTTGAGCGAAGCGCCAAGTTGCGCGGCCAGCTCCAGTTTTTCATCGTCCACGTCGACGGCTGCAACGTGGAATCCCATTTGCTTGCCGTACTGCACTGCCAGGTGCCCGAGCCCGCCAATGCCGGAGATCACGACCCAGTTGCCAGGCTTGGCCTCGGTCATCTTGAGCCCTTTGTAGACCGTCACCCCGGCACACAACACCGGCGCAATCTCCGCCAGGTTGGAGCCCTCCGGAATGCGCGCGACAAAATCGGCATCTGCCACAACATATTCAGCAAAGGTGCCGTTCACCGAGTAACCGGTGCTCTGTTGCGATTCACATAGGGTCTCTCTCCCGGAAGTACAGTATTCGCAGACACCGCAGGCGCTATGCAACCAGGGAACTCCAACGCAATCGCCCACCTTCACGTGGCTCACACCCGGCCCCACTGCGGAAACATACCCGGCGCCTTCATGCCCGGGGATGAACGGCAGAATCGGCTTCACCGGCCAGTCCCCGTCGGCCGCATGCAGATCCGTGTGGCAAACTCCGGTGGCGTGGATCCTGACTTGCACCTCGCCTCTGCTTGGCTCTGGAATCGGAACTTCCTCGATCACCAAGGGCTTGCCGAATTCCTGTACGACTGCTGCTTTCATCGTTCTCTGCATAAAGCAACTCCTTGAGACATGGCCACGTGGACACCGCTTTCACGGGTCGCACGCGCCAGCTAATGCGCCTGGAGAAACGCCTGGTAAACTCCAATAAAGATCAGAAGCAATCCCGAAACCACGCCGGTGCTGCGGCCTGCCACACGTGAGCCAAAACGAATCCCCGCGCCCAGGCCGGCCCAAATGGTAAGGACGCTGAAAATACAAACCAGAAGCGTCACCTTCATCGGATCCAAGCCTGCGATGCCCGCGGCCACCCCGTTCACCACGTTGTTCAGCGAGAGGGCGACTCCCAGCAGCAACGCCTCCCGGCGATCGATGTGGCGGGAGAAGTCTTGATCAGCGCTGAATGGATTGTCCAGCAGGGTCAGCACCCGGCTCGCCAGGTTGGACTCCCGGGCGCACCCGTTTATCTCCACTCTCGCCACGGTCTCGCGCTGCGGAACCGCGTGGGACTCCTGAAACACAACCCACGTTCCCAACCCGATCAGCAGAGATCCTCCGGCAAGGCTGGCGACACGCGGCTCCAGAAAGCTTCCGATGGTATGGCCAGCCAGGATCGCAGCCAGGGTACCCGTGCCGGTAATCAGCGCAATGACCAGGTTGGAGGAAAATGGAACGCTGATTTTACGGATCCCATAGACGACACCCACTCCGACATTGTCGAGATTACTCGACAATGAAAGCAATAAGGCCGGCAACCAGTAGGATCGGTTCATTTCAATCAAGCCGCCAGAGAGTTCACCCTGTCGCTGGCCCCAGTAAAAACTTCAGATGCCGGCCATGATCCGCATTCGATCGGCTGCACGTGCTGCCATGAGGGAAAACAGGCCGACTGCCCGGACGAATTGCTTCAAGAAAACACCCTTTTCTTGTCGCGTACCGCCATTCGTCCGGAGCCGCAGTCGGCCTCTCTCGTGACTCCAAATGTAACCCCGTTAGATAATCCGGAACGAGTCGACCAGGGTGCAGCGGCGCTGTCTGGTGAAGCTGCGCGCCGAGGTCAATCCCTCGCCCGTGGGACCGGCAATGGTAAACGAAGTATGTCCCTCGCCACCCAGGCCGATGCCCGCATAGCAAGGCGCATTCTTCACAAAAATCGTGGTCTGGATGGCGCGGGCAAACTTCGTCATGTGCTCCACGTTGGTCGAGTGCATGATCGCGGTATGCCGGTTGCCGGCTTCGACCTTCACGGCAAATTCAACCGCCGCTTCAAAGTCCTTCACGCACACCAGCGGAAGCACCGGCATCATCTGCTCTTTCCAAACCAGCGGGTGATCCGGCTGTGCCCGGAAGAAGGCCAGCCTGCACTCGTCATTTACCTGGATACCGGCGTCGCGCAGAATGATCTGGACATCTTTCCCGATGTACGGAGCGTTGATATGGTCGTCCTTTACCACCAGCGCGGTAACCCGGTCCGCCTCTTCCGGAGTCAGCAGGTAGGCCTTGCCGGTTTCCTGCATGAACTTGATCAGCGTTTCGTAGACTTCCGCCACCACGATCGCTTCTTTCTCGCAGATGCAGAAGATGTTGTTGTTCACGCTGGCGCCATCCACGATGCATTGCGCGGCTTTGCGGATGTTGGCCGTCTCATCGACCAGCACCGGGGGATTTCCCGCGCCGGCGCCAATCGCCTTCTTGCCGGAGCTGAGCACTACCTTGACCACCGGCTTGCCACCGGTTGCCACCAGCATATTGACCTTGGGATGCTCGATCAGTTCCTTGGCGGTATCAAGCGTCGGCACCCGGACCAACCCGACCAGTCCCGGAGGTCCGCCAGCATCGACGATCGCCTTGTGCAGGACCAGAACCACCTCCGCGCTGGTCTGCTTCGCATTCGGATGCGGATTAAACACCACCGCATTTCCAGCCGCGATCATGCTGATGCTGTTGTTGATCAGCGTTCCGGTAGGATTTGTGATCGGGGTCAGCGCGCCAATCACGCCCACGGGGGCGTACTCCAACAAGGTCAGGCCGTTGTCTCCACTCAGAGCGAAAGGCTGAATGTCTTCCACTCCGGGAGTCTTGGTGGCGCAGAGAATGTTCTCGCGAATCTTGTCCTCGACTCGACCCAGCCTGGTTTCCGAGACCGCCAGCTTTGCCAGCCTTTCGTTTTGGGCGAGTATGGCAGTGCGGATGGACGCGATGATTTCCCGGCGCCGTTCCAGCGACATCTGGAGCAGTTTTTTCTGCGCCGCCACGGCCGCTTCCACGGCTTCGGCTACCGTGTTAAACAGACCATCTCCACCGTCGGCCTGTTCCTCGCACTTGCCGGACAGATCCTCCAGCACTTTTTTGACCAGGGTTGCAACCATATCTTCCTGACTACCCATCACCGTTCCTCCATTCCGCATCTCGGCAGCCTTGCCTGTGGCGAACACTGCGCGACGTAAATGATTTCGACCTTCCCCATGCCACTCAATCACTCGCAAATCAGAACTGGTTCACGACAACGCCAGGCACACCGCACCCACCAGGGTTGAAATCCTGCCGGGTGAAATCTCCGGACTTGCCTGCAATACCTTTGACAATTCGTCTGCCAGCCGCTCCAGGGCCAGTGCTGCAACGGTTACACCCGGAAGCAATTTTCTGAATGTCTCTGCCCAGCACTCCATGTCCCGCAGCAATTCCACGGCCGGCGTTGCGACCTTGACGTCTTCCTCCACGCTGCCGCCGCTGACGCCGATGGCTCCTGCCACTTCCCCATCCAGGCACAGAGGAAGCCCCCCGCCGAAGAGAACGATTCTCCCGTTGTGGGTACTCTCGATCCCATAGAGCGCCGCTCCGGGCTGAGCCAGGACTCCTACCTGCGCCGAGGTCATGCGCAGGATCGCCGCCGTGTACGCCTTGGAAACGGCAAGCTCGCTGCTCACCGGCAAGGTTCCATCCATGCGCGTAAACGCTTGCGCTCCGCCCTCGGAGTCAACCACCGCGACCGCCATGGGTATGCCAAGTTTCAATGCCTCGGCCACGGAGGCCGCGGCAAGCATCTCGGCCACTACCCGCGGAACATGTGCGTAACGTCCGCTCATTTTGAGCCATCCTTGACGACTTCAGAGGCTACGTTCTTTACTACCCAGATCACTTCCAGCGACCAGGCCAGCACAAACAGGAAATCTGAAAGACGGTTGAAATAGACGAGTAACTCGTCAAACTCTTTTACCTCGCGATTCAACATCACGATCAGGCGTTCGCCCCGTCTGCATACCGTGCGCGCCACATGAACCGCGGCGCTATCGCTGGACCTCCCCGGAACAATGAACCCATGCGGTAACCCGTAGGTAGCAACCAGTGCATCGATATGCTTTTCCAGCTTGGCCGCTTCGTCCAGGCCAACGCGGCGCGCCAGCCGGGAAAATGTTTCCGGATTGGAAGCCAGCTCGGCACAGGCCGCCGAGATATCCTGCTGGATCCCATACACGATCGCAGCCAGTTCTTTATCTTGCATTAGGGAACGAGCCATCCCGAGTTGCGCCTGGAATTCATCCAGCGTTCCATAGGTCTGCACTCGCAGGTCATCCTTGGAAACCTGCTCCCCGCTGAACAACCTCGTATTGCCGCTGTCACCTTTGCGCGTATATATGCTCATCGCCTTCGCCGTCTACCATCCATGAATCGTTGTGCTCACCCAGTGACTCGACTAATCTTCCACGTCCAGCTCGTCGATGATGCCGATGATGGTCGCGTCCACGGGGCTCGACTCGTTGTCCAAAGCCTTGCGCGCGCCACTGCCTTGCACGACGAGGACCAGTTCGCCAACCCCGGCGCCAACCGCATCGACCGCCACCAGGGATTCGCCTCGCGCCGTTTTCCCATCCGGAGCCAGGGGCTGCACGACCTGAATCTTGCTGCCCACCAGCCGCTCGTGCTTGCGGGTGGAAACAACCGTTCCGATCACCGTTCCTATAAACATCTCACCGTCCTCCTGCTCCGCTCTTGCTCAGCGCTCATCCCGCACAATGCTAACTCCATGTTGCTCAGCCAGGTCGCGCGCCAGCGGAGTGATCAGCGTCCTGGCGGAACACTGCAGAACGGCCCCCATGCGTTCCGCCTGCAACACGTCGCCAGACGTGATCAAAGCTGATTCGTGCCGCACCACCCCGTGCCCCGCCCCTGGACGCTCGGTGGCAACCTCAGCGACTTGCACTTCCTGTGCCTGTGCTCTGGGCAGAGCGACTGCCGCCACCGCGCCCAATTGGCTGACGTCCACCACCTTGCAGCCATAGCCTGCAATGACCTTCAGGCGCTCATCGACAACTTGCTTCAGTGCCGGGAACCCTTTGTCAAAGCCAAGTTCCGCGCGGCCCGGATTCGTCTCCACTCCATTGCTGGCTACGATTACCGGCTTCCCCGTGAACAGGCCATGCAGAATCAGGTTGCCGGTCTGGCTGTCGGCAATCAGCAGCGCGAGTTTGGAGAGCGTGTTCACGCTCATCATCGGCACCACCACCGCCCGCGCTTCCCGCAAGGCGCGAAGCCAGGTGAAAGCCGACAACTGGCTCCAATGCGGGAATCCCGCCAGTTGTTCCCGCAGCCATGGACCATAGAGATGTTCCGCCATCTCGGAGAAAACCAACTGCGGCTGAAAGCCTTCCACGATAAGTGCGCGCACCTGCTGGACTGCCTCTTTGATACCAACCGTCGCGCCCGTGAACACGACCATGACCGTTCCCCGGGAGCCGTCAGCTCCAAGTCCCGGCAACAACCGCCGTAACACCTCGGTGATAATCTTTTCGATCTGCTCGTCCGTCATTTCGTTCTCTGCCGCACTTTCACCTTGACACCGCCCTTTTCGCCGCCATCTGGTTCCACTGCTGCTTTACGGTTCCGCCTGGCGCAACTCAGCGCGATGCCCAGCGGAGTTACCAGCAGCGGATTGTCAGGACGGGCGACTTCAAGTCCCGTCTCCTCTTCCATCACCTGCACGATCCCTGGAAAACAACTTGTGCCTCCCACCAGGTACAGCGTCTCCACCCGGTGGCCTTTCAAGTGATGATTCACGATGCTGGCCATCTTCTGGAATACAGCCCGAACCACCGGGAAGATCTCGCGCTGCCGTGAAGCATCCGTCTTGATCCTCTCCGCCTCCTGCACCTCGACCTTGAAGTTGCCCGCAAGAACCAGATCCACGTGGGTTCCTCCGGTGGCCTCATCGGCCGTGTACACCACTTTGCCGTCGTGCAGGATCGAAATTCCTGTAGTTCCGCCTCCGATGTCCACCACCGCGCCCTCGCGGATGCCGAGCACCAGCGCCGCGGCGCTGGGTTCATCGATCAAGCCGGACACGTCTAAATCCGCCGCCTCCAGCACGTTCTTAAAAGCTCTGGCATTCGCGCCCACGGTTCCCGGAGGATAGGCAGCCTCGGCAACCTGGATGGCAAAGCCCGCGTTTCGAATCGCCGCCACCTGTTTTTGCAGGAAGCGGATCGCGCCCAGGTAATCCAGAACCAAGCCATCGCGGATACTGGAAAGGCTGCGGGTAATGGCTCCAGCCACCGGAACCCCTTCGCTGTCTACGACCGCCGTAACAATGTAGGCAGTTCCCAGGTCCACTCCCGCGTAGAACTCGCCTTCGTGTTTTCCGCCGCCATTGAGCTCCAGAGTCGCCGCAAACGTATTCAAGAGCTGATTGGCTGAAGGACTGATTTTCACTGCACTTTCTCCACTTCCTTTTACCTGTAAAAGAACGCTCTGCGTACAACGTTGGAAAACTCCTCCAGCGCGCGGCGTCCGGCATCGAACGTCGCGCCAGCGGCTACTTTTCCACGCCCATGACGTTTAGAATCGCCGTCTCAGCCGCCTTGGCCGCACGCTCGATATCGGACTCCTTGCCACCTAAATAAAGCCGTCCGACCGCTCCGAACAACCGGCAATCGACCAGCGTAATCTGGGCGTTCTTCTCGGCTTCATTGGCAGCCAGCGCAATGTAAGCGGCGGGCACCACTTCCATGATGTACATGTCCTGCCCGGCGATCAGCACCGAGGCCAAACGCGACACGTTGACCACCTGGGTGTGGTAATCGTTCACCTTGTGGATAATCGTCGAGCTAAGAATCTTGGGCTTGACTCTCTGTTCCAGTGTCGTATCCAGGGCCCGCAGAGCTGCTTCGCCCGCGTGCTTTACATCCGCCTGAGTCTTTGAATGGAACTCCAGAACGCCGAAACTGCGTTCGACTACCATCAGCCCGGGCTGTACGAACGCTGCCTTCAACGCCGCATCGGCCACCTGATTGATCGCGATCCCTGGTGCAATCTCGACAAAGGTGGCGGCCATGCCGACCACCGGTAGACAACCCCTCATGTTCGTCCCAAGGTAGGCGGTGAATTGAGGTTGAATACGATCCAAATAAACAAACGCGCGAAGTTCTGCCACGGCAACACTCCTTTGGAACTCAACTTCCTCGAACCCTTTAAAAGGCAAATCTTCGAAGAAGTTCGTTTATAAAACCGGTCCTCATGTACCAGGGCAATCCACTCCCCGGGGTAGAAACTCGTCTGTTAGTACCTCTTTTTTCCTTTACCCTTTTGAACCTTTTCTTTGCGCCGGTCCTTGGTTGCGCCGGCGCCTTTGGAGGGCGGTTCAGGAACCGGCCCCGGCGCGACGCTCTTCACTGGCTCAGCCGGCTTCTTCTTTTCGACTTCCGTTGCACTCCAACGCTTGGAAGCTTCTTCAGGCTCCGGCTTGGCCGCGGGAATCGTTGCCGCTTCCTCCACCGTTTCTTCAGCAACCGGTTTCTGCTCCTCCGGCTCTTCTACTGGCAGCTCTGTTACGACCGGCACCTCCGCCGCTGGCGCTTCTACTGGCAGCTCCTCCACGGCCGGTGCCTCTGCCGCTGGTGCTTCTACCGGCAGATCTTCCACGACCGGTGCCTCTGCCGCTGGCGCTTCTACCGGCAACTCTTCTACGACCGGTGCCTCTGCCGCTGGTGCTTCTACTGGCAACTCTTCCACGACCGGCGCCTCTGCCGCTGGTGCTTCCACCGGCAACTCTTCCACAACCGGTGCCTCTGCCGCTGGTGCTTCCTCGACGGCTTCTACCACTTGAACGGCTTCTGCCGGCAAACTTTCCTGAACCTCAGGTTCCACGTCTGCGGGTACATCAATGGGCTTGGCCTTACTCTCCAGCCGGGCCTTCCCACCTTCGGAAGTAATCCCAAGTTGCCGGTCCGGACGCGCAATCACGTGCACGGAAACCACTTTGCCGACTCGTTCGGCGGCGGCCGCAGCGGAACTGACAGCAGCGCGAACCGCCGCCACATCCCCTGTGAACTTCACCGTGACCAGGCCGCCGGTTCCGCGCGCATAGCCGATCATCTTGACGTTAGCCGCTTTGCAGCCGGCGTCCGCGGCTTCAACGGCCGCCACGTACCCTAAGGTTTCAACCAGTCCGAGGCTCGGTGCTTCCATGGGGCCTTCCTATTCTTTCGCCAGTAGTTCGAGAACCGTGCGAACAATCAGATCCAATGTTTGATTCGAATTCATCTCCGTGGCGGCCGCCGGGGGATCGATGGTTTCCTCCGCAGACAAATCTTCCAGAAAGATCAGTGGCTCTCCCTTGACGAGACGGGCGGCGTTCGCACCCAGAATCCGTAACCGCGTCTTGCTGGCATCCTGCATGGCCACCGTGAATAACGGACATTCACCGGCAAGGTCGCGATGATGCAGCACGATCTCGCCCTTGACTCCATCCAGCGCAATGCCAACGTTCAGCGCGGACATATGCGCGGCTTGCTTGGCTAGCACCACGGCCTCTCCGCTGGAAACGTTCTCGACCTCGACCGGAATCCCTTCCTCCTCCAACCCCCAAAGGATGGGCTGAAGTTCGCGCTCGCCCGCCTGGCAAGTGATGATTCTCACCGTCGGTCTTCTGTCTTCCGCAGTTAGAGAAAGTTCAGCCATCTTTACTAATCCTTGGACGCTTGCGCGTAAGCCAACACCAGCCCGGTAGCCACCGCGTTGCGCGGACCTTCGGTCCCGCGGATATTCGCCCTGCCGGTAACCACACCGTAGTCCTTCAATGCATCTGAGATCATGTTAGGAATCTCGAAATCCAATCCCGATCCGCCCACCAGCGCCACAAAGCTGATCAGGCGAATGTTGCCCGCCGGGGCCACCAGCTCCAGCGCGCGCAGGGCATTGGCGACAAACACCTTTTTCTTCGACTGGCGGCGCACTTCCACGATCTTTGACAACAGTTCCTTGGTATCCAGCGGGATTGGGCCGCTGTCTGCAAGCACCACCACGCGACCGAAAAGTCTAGGATCCAGCGGGCGATGATAGAACTGCACCGAGCCATCCTCATGCCTCATGTGAAACAGGCTCTCAACCTTCGCCAGCGGATACTTTTTGATGTTCTCCGCCAGTTCGAAATCCTCCAACCCAAGCTCGGTATTGATGAGCAAGGTCACCATGTCACCGGCGCCCGCCTGATGGGTGCTGCGGATCTCGCCGCTCGTGTTGATGACGCTGGCATCGGTCGAGCCGCCTCCAACGTCCACAATGGCCAGGGGAGCCTCGGTTCCAGGCGTGGTAAGAGCTCCGCGGATCGCCATCTCCGCCTCCACTCCACCCACAACGGCCGGAACTCCGATTTCTTCTTCGAGCTTCCGCGCCAGCCGTTGCATGGGAAGCTTCTGGGTATGCACCATGGCTGCCAGACCCACGGCATTTCCCAACGCATACTCGCCCGCAAGACTTCCCAGAATCTGTTGCGGTTTAAAGGTATCGACGGCCAATATGTCCTGCACCCGGATGGCGCCGACAGGTTGATCGGTCAGGTCCGCCATCACCTTGCGGACTTGCTCGAACATCCCTCCCACATTCGTTCCGGTCTCCGCCTGGACTTCTTCCAGCGGATAAACGTCGGCCACTTTCGCCATAATGGCTGCAGCGCCTTCGTCCACCGGAACTACCGCCTTCTGCTTGTGCCCAATCAGGATGATTTTTCCCGCCGGGATACGCCGTTCCTCGATATCCCCCTTGGGAGTTTTGATCACCACCGCACTGCGCGTTCCCATCAGTGCGCGCGCAATCGGAACCACTTTGCGCGTCTCGTCCGGGTCCAACTGAAACAGGGTGGCGATATCGAACGGATTGGAAAGCTTTTCGATGGTTCGTCCCGGCCGGGCTACTTCAATTGCAGCAGGCATCCCCACCGGTACCCTGTCGATGAATTTGACTTCATCGACAATGGGTATCGGATGGGGCAAGCGATTGTTGATGAGCACACCGTCATCTTTCTGCACGATGGCTCCGGTAATAGTGATTCCTCTGGACAGCGCCCGGTTCAGTGCCGCAGCCGCGCTTTCAAACTCTGTTGTCCCAGGAATAATGACAACCCACTCTGTATCATCCACCGCCACCGTCGCCAACTCAGCCAGACGGATCGTCTGGCCCAGCCCCAATCCCTGCCCGCCTGGAGTGGAGGGATTGTGGCCGATCATGGCCGATTCGGTGATGATGGTTTCCGTGATGGTCTCCATGGCTATATCGCCAATCACCGGTGTGGCTTCATTCAGCAGTATCACGCTCAGGTCCTTCCGCTTGATGTCAAGCGGTTTCAGTGCCTGGTCCAGGGCGTCGATGATTCCCATCGCGTTGCTGAGGGTCCCCTTGATACCAACGGTTCGCACCAGCGAACTGGATAGGAATCGGACCTGCCCCTTGCCGGAAAGTTGCCCGATGGCAACCTCCGTCGTGTTATTCCCAACGTCCACACCTGCAATATAAGTCATGCCCAGGCTACCCTTATTATTTCTTGATCCGTCCACGTTTTTCGTACACTGTCACCGCTTCACGAACGAAAGCCCCACAGATTTTGGCTTGGTACTTGGTCTCCAGTTCGTTGGCGATGTCCAGCAGTTCCTGTTTGGTCGACCGGTAAGGCCGCAAGGCATTGTAAATTTCCAGCACGCGTGCATCCGGAATCTTGGTCAATTCCGCGGCACGGCGCAGGTTACTCGCAATCTGAGGCCGACCGGCGCTGATGGCAATCTGCGCCTGATACTCCAAAGTATCAGGAGAGATCTTCATATCATCGAAAGTAAGCTTGCCTTCGGCGACCTTGTCCAAGGTCATCTCACTGAGTGAGACTCCGGTGGCGGATTTCACCAGTTCCGGCCGCTTGATGGCAAGTGGGTAATCCTTCTTCGCGTCCAGTTTCCCGGCGGTCGATGGATTCCCTGTGCTGGCGCTCTTCCCCGTTGGGTCATTGAGCGAGGCGAGAACACGTTTGACAGCTAACGCGATCTGTTCCGGAGAAATTTCGTTCCCCTGTTGAGCCATGAATTCATACCTCCTTGTTCCGCCTAGAGCTGCACGGATAATTCCGTGGTCGGAGCGCCGGGTTTCACATACTGAGTCTCTTTGTTATGAAGCAACGCGGCAAACCCCTGGTACCTGGGGCGTGCCATCGGATCGTTGCGTACCGGCACGGGGGAGGGATGTTCTCCCTTGGCGTACTTGGCCGCATTGCGTCCAATCGCGCGGAGGGCTTCCCGGTCAACCAGCGGGCACTGCGGGAAAAGCTCCAGGTTCTGGAGAATTTCCAAATCGCGCTGGTGAATCACGGCCGTTCCCCGGCAAAGGATTCCGATGCCGATACCCGAACCGCTCAGCAGGGCAGCATCATGGGCAATGGCGCCCACGTCCGCAGTCCGGTTGACCCGGACAAGGCGCGCCTTGAGTCCTTCTTCTTCGATTCCCGCAAACAATTCTTTCAGAACGTCATGATGCGGAATATCGATAATCGTTTTGGTCATGTTGGTGCCAAATGCCGGCGGCACGCCAATGACCACCTCATTTCGGTCGGTGCCGGTCTTGGCGGTACCGAGGTCTTTGAAGGAAAGGGGTGGAACCTGCACGTCCTGGCGGGCGGGAGCTGTTTCCTCCGTCGGCGACTGCTTCAGCACATCCAGGATGATTTGTCTTACCAATTCTTCTGTGATTTGCATTGATTCAAACCTCCCACCCTAGATGTCCTTGGGGTCGATTGCCTGCGGGATATTCTTCAACTTCTCCCAGCGCTCGCCTTCAAGTCGGTATCCGGTGCCTGGTCCTTCGTAGTCGTTCGCATTGTTAACGGCGCTGACCACTTCGAACTTGTCCGTGTAAGCGGCCGAAGTCTGGAGATAGTCGCCAGCGACTTTGCCGATCTGCATATGCAGGACGGCGTCGGCGATGTCCTTGAAGCCACGTTTTGCCAGGGCGCGTACAACGTCCAGGCCGGTGCTGCCGCGCTTCATGAACTCATCAATGGCGCGCAGATCCTCTGGAACGTTACGGGTGCCGATGTCCTGGGTGCCGTGGGCATAGGTCACCAGTTCCACTTCCTCGTCGGTGATCGGGGGAAGCCCGACCTCTTCGAAGACAGCTTGCAGTGCCCGTGCCGCCTTATTGCGGACGGCGATCACGCCTTCTTCCGTTACCGGAATCAAGCCGCCATCAACCTGGAAATCGCGCTGCAGAACTAGGTAGTCGTCGTAATCGTCTACGTCGTGAGTGGAACCGGCAAACATGTTGTCGTAGTTCGGTTCCGCCGCATATCCGGAGAAGATGTAGTCGGTGCCAGAGAAGAACAGCGGCAGCATACGCGCCGTGTTGCGTTCAATCGAGTGAGTGAACGTCTGGTCGCTGCCCGAGGCCACTTCCAGGTTCAACAAAGCGGCGGCAACATTTTCTGCCACAACCGTCTTGATGCCCGCCGGAACCGAACCCGGAACACCGATGCAACTGATGGAGCCGTTCTGGATTCCCTGAACTCCCGCGCCCCTGACGATCATGATGCAGCGGACTTCCAGGTACAGCATCGACTTGCCTTCCGCATAGCCCATCTGCACTTCAGAGCCGGTGCCGGAGGTCATGCGCATCTTGAGGCCGCGGGAAGCATATGCCGAAGCCAGGAAGGCCTTCGACCACGGAGTGTCGTCGCCGTCCACAAACACCTGCTCGGTTCCGTATACGGAAACCGTCTCGGCATAGTGCGTCAGGCCGCGCATTCCCATGCTCAGTTCCAGTGCTTCTTCCACCGCGCACTGGGCCAGAATCCCTGGGCGTCCGGTCTGTCCACCAACCAACAGAGCCAGGGCGTTCATCGGAGCATAGCGTCCAATACCGACCGTGGTTTCAATTTCCGCAAAGCCACGATAGGCAGCTTCGGCAGCGTCTGCCGCCAGCATCGGAGCCGAGTCCTTCAGGTTCGTTACGTGAGCCTGGTTCATCGGCGTCTTGCGGGCGCGCATCTTCTGCATCGTCATCATCAGTTCGACGACGTTCAACTCCTTGAGAATGGAGACAACTTTCGCCGGGGTCAAACCAACTGACAAGCGCACGATTTCCGCACGCGGAACATTGATGTCCACCAACATCTTTGCGAACTTCACGCAATCGATGGCCATCGCCTCTTCGGCTACCGTCTTGTCAATGCTGTGATCCGCGATGAAGTAATCGATCAGGTCGAAGTCATCGCGTTTCTTTCCATCCAGCTCAACCACGCAGCCGTTCTCGATCTTGATGCTGGGCTTTGGGTCATTGGGACTGTCCTGGGCAACCAATCCCACATCGAGCCATTCCTTAATGAAGCCGTCCTTATTTACTGGCCGGTCGGCAAGCACTAAGAAGCGTTTTTGTCTTTTAGCCATTGCAGACCTCCTTTAGATGTACGGTGTTCCCGCAGATTGCGGCTTTTCGCCCCATGCGCAAAGAAGCTTGTTGCCAACTTCACGGCCCGAGATAACGGCCTGCCGCACCGCACCGGAGTCGCCCGTAACCCAGATAAACACTTCGTTGCTGAAGCTGGTGTTCTTCTTTGGTGTTCCGAGACCCAGCACTTCGACATCGGCGGCTTTCACCGCAGTGTCGATCATCAACATGCCGACCACGGCCGGAGCGCCCAGGATCAGTCCGAACGCCTTGCCTTCGGGAACTCCGAATGCCTTGTTCAGGACCTTGCTGGCGCGCGCGCTGTACTGGTTTTCGGTGTAGCCCTGGCTGTTGCCATACACATCGCCGAAATACTTGTGTGTGGTCTGCAGGGTAACTTCCACCGCACGGCGGGCATCCGAGACATCCTCGGCGCCGAAGATGATCAAATTACCGTGACCAGCTCCGCCCTTGGTATCTCTCGGCATTTCGCACAGGATCAATTCGGTGTTGGTTGCCTTGATCGCTTCATCGGCTGCCATCAATTGCGGACCAGCTCCAGTACGGCCACCGATAACGCCGATCGAACGGAACTTCGGATCGAATCCGAACAGTGCATGAATGGCGGGATCCAGATTCGCAATCACAATGCCTTCAGTGTCGCCGTCAGCGACGCCGATGTATTCCGTGAGATGCGACAGGTCGCCGGCCGCGGTTTTAGCTTCTGGGGGCGCGCTTGGCGCACCCGCCCGCTTCATTACTTCCTGTAAAACTTTCTTGACCAGATCTTCTGATTCTGACATCGATCATTCCTCCACGTGATATCCGATTACGCGGGTAATCCGGAGCGGTTCGCTATACAACCTCAGGGGTGGCCGGCAAAATCTTTTCCACATCCGTGTGGGGCCGCGGAATCACGTGCACCGAAACCACTTCGCCAACCTTGGCGGCAGCGGCGGATCCAGCGTCGGTGGCGGCTTTCACCGCACCCACATCCCCGCGGACAAATACCGTGACCAGGCCGGCGCCAATCTTTACTTGCCCGACCAGAATCACATTTGCGGCCTTGACCATAGCATCGGCTGCTTCAATGCTCGCAACCAGGCCGCGCGTCTCGATTAACCCCAACGCCTCTTTCGCATCTTTCGCCATCTGACATTCTCCTTATTGATGGTGCGTTTACTTCCCAGAGCGAAGGCAAACGGCGATATCCCCCATCTGCCCTTTTCCTGAGGTTCAACTTACGTTTTGCCTCAGTCATCCGTGTGGTTATATGCATGCAGAGTTCCACAACGGATTGTCTTGGATAAGCGAGGCAATCGGTTCCATTTCTGATAGTTAGCTGATGACGATATTCGATGCTGTCAAGGGGACAGCGTGTCCATGTCGAAGGTTGGACAGAGGTTGACAGCGGGTTCGGTCAGCGCGCGAAGCAGGCAATGCGCTGACAGAAGCGCTTGCATGACGAAAATGCAAACGCATGTCCGGGGAGGCCGAACGATCAAATAGCGGTAGGAAAAATTGGCGAACGATCGGGTCAGTCCTGTTGACGGGGAATTCCCAGCCTTCTCATCCTGTAGAGAAGCGTGGTGCGAGGAATTCCCAAGCGTGAGGCTGCGCCTTCACTCCCGCCAAGAACCCAGCTGGTTTCTTGCAGGATTTGCCGAATGTGCTTGCGCTCAACGTCCAGCAGCGTCCCCTGCGGTTGCTTGTCGCGCCGCTCGGGTGTTGCCTGCTTCACGTGGCTCAGCTCCGTGAGAGGCGAGATGAGCGCGGTTCCCGGAGAAAGAATGACCGCTCTCTGGATGAGGTTCTGCAACTCACGGATGTTTCCCGGCCAGTGATATTCCATCAGCGCTTCCATCACGCTGGCGGGAATTTCTTCGATCCTTCGATTCATCTTCTGCGCATACTTCGTTACGAAATGCCGCACCAGCGCCGGCACGTCTTCCGGCCGTTCGCGCAGCGGCGGCAAACGAATGGGAAACACGTTGAGCCGGTAGAACAGATCCGGGCGGAACTGGTTTTCCAGCATCATGCTCTCCAGTGCCCGGTTCGTGGCTGACACCAGACGCACGTCGACCCGTATCGAGCGGGTGCTCCCCAGCCGTTCAAATTCCTGTTCCTGCAATACCCTGAGCAACTTGGGTTGCAGTTCGAGCGGAATGTCTCCTACCTCGTCCAGGAACAGGGTTCCGCCATTGGCGACCTCGAAGCGGCCGATTTTCCTTTCCGTCGCGCCGGTAAACGCGCCCTTCTCGTGTCCAAAAAGCTCGCTTTCCAGCAAGCCGGCAGGAATTGCCGCGCAACTCAGCTTGACGAACATGCGGTCGCGCCGGGGACTGCTATTGTGGATGGCGCGCGCAACGAGTTCCTTCCCAGTGCCAGTCTCTCCCCGAATCAGCACCGTCGAATCGGTCCTGGCGACGGTGGCAACGTGTTCCAGAACCTTCCTCATGGCCCGGCTGTTGCCGAGAATATGTTCAAAATGCTGATTCGCCTGAATTTCGCTCGCCAGGTAGAGGTTCTCTTCCGCAAGCCGCTCGCGCGATTGACGCAATTCCTGATATTGCAATGCGTTTTCCATGGCGATCGCCACTTGGCCGGCCACTTGCGTCAAGAACTCCAGATCCTGCTCGGAGAAAAACTCTGCCCGATGGTCGCTCATATGCAAGACAGCCATGGTGCGCCCGGCCGCGGTCACCGGAATAAAGCATCCCGACTGAAACCCCTCGCCCCGATTGATACTCCGCGCACATGCATTGAGGTCTTCGGGGGGACTTCCGTAGCGATACGGTTTGCCGGTGGTGAACGCAATTCCCGGACCCGAGCCTTCGACATCCAGCACCACCCCTTCGCGGAGAAACCCTCTGCTGCCTGGAAAATCAAGGCCACTGATTCTGAAACGCTTGGCATCGGCATCCGGCATTGACAGGCAGACCGCATCGCACTGCATCGCATTGCGGACGCTGGCGGGAATCAGATGGAAAAGCTCCGCAAGCTCGAGTTTCGATACCACTGCATTGTTGACGTCGAGCAGCAGTTGGAGCCGCTCCCCGCTCTCCCGCAGGGCAATCTCAGCTTGCTTGCGCTCGGCGATGTGCAGCGACTGCTGCAGATTCTGGTACGCTTTTTGCGAGAGCTCGTTGGCGAGCAGGAAGACCAGCTTGGCGATGTTTTCGAACTGTTCCGATGACATGACCGGAACTTCCTGCAATGCCTGGCGGAACTCCTCTTCGTCGGCGCCGATTTCCTGCGCGTAGCGGATCGTCCGCTCTTCGTCGTTGAGCTCGTTCTTGACCTGCCCGATCAGCCAGTTGCCGATGTGCTGGCCATTCACCGTAATGCTGGCGCCGGCGTCCCAAAGCCCGCCGCTCAGGCAAATCCGAATGGTTGGACCGTGGTCACTCTGCCTGCCAATGATGGAATCTGAGTAGAAGCAATTGATCAGGCCCTTTTCCGTATTGCGGATGACATCGATACATAAACGACAGAAATTGCCCGGTTTAGTGACCGGCGTTCCATCGGGGAGGGTGATGACCGAAGCTACCTTGGTGGCTTGTGCAAAGGTATCCTGAATTTTCTGCAGCTCTTCAACATCGAACAGGTCGGTTAGGGAGATGTTCGCCGTTTTCACCGGTCGGATCATCGAGAGCATGCTCAAATTCCCGCCCTCCTCCTGCGGAAGCGACTCGGCTTCCGCAACCTTCGCGCCTGCACCATACGATTTCTCTTGCGAATGACGCGTCATAACTTCACACAACTCCAATTCATTGTCAAGCCCTGTCTAAGGATTGACAGCAGTTCGATCATAACTCGCGGTCGTAAGCACGAACTTGCCTCAGTCCCTTTGGCTGGAAATCGCATGGCTGGAAGCTTGGAGCGGGAGACCGGGATCGAACCGGCGACATCCAGCTTGGGAAGCTGGCGTTCTACCGACGTCACTTTTACAACTTCCTTACGAAACCGCAACTTGCGATGTATCTGACTGATTATACGAATAGTTACTTGATTTGGCATAAGTGGCATGTGGGGCGCGTTAGGCATTCGTATACTTACGTAGCGCCATTTTATGGACAGTATGTACAGTAAGCGCTTTCCATTCAGAATGCATCCGCGACGGGTAGTGGGTCAGTTTCCGGATCGCCGTTCTTAAACCCGAATCGTCGGCTATCCTGCGCATTCACCTTCCCTCAGCCTAGCAGGTGCAAAGTTCCGGGGTTGCGGAAGCCAGCAAAGATGGTTTCTAGTTTGGATTGCCCAACTGCCTAGCCCCGGCCTCGGCAATGATTCGGTGAAAATCTGCGTGCAGTGCCGAGTCGCGCTACCCGTGGGCCAGCCCAGGCCAGCGCCCGTACACGTTGCCTCCGCGCACAGCGCCACCCCCTCACGAACGTAACGCTGGCGTGTGTCGGACGTCAAGCATTCTTTTCCCTGGAAATTCTAGTTGTCGCCTGTCAGGCGTGGCCGTGGTCGGTGCCCCGTTCGCGCGTGCGGTGCGGCCAAATTCGGTCATCGTAACCAGTATGGTCTCCTCGGCCAGCGCCCCCCCCCAGGTCCAGCCAGAAGGCGGCCAGCGAGCCGCTGAATTCATTCAGCAGGCTTGCCAGTTGTCTTTCACCAGCCCCTTCGTTTACACGGATGTGGGGCAGAAATACCGGCCCAATGCCGGGCAAGGCAACGAGCAGGAAGAGCGCTCCCGCTACTAACACAGAATTTAAGAGAAAATGGACGTAGTGAAAAAAGCTCTGATTACCGGTATCACCGGGCAGGATGGATCGTATCTTGCCGAATTGCTGCTCTCCAAGGGATACGAGGTTCATGGCATAAAACGCCGCAGTTCTCTTTTCAATACGGACAGGATCGACCGCCTCTATCAGGATCCGCACGAGCTGAACCGCCGCTTCTTTCTGCATTACGGCGACATGACAGATACCAGCAGCCTGGTTCGGGCCATTCAAAGCGTAAAGCCGGACGAACTCTATAACCTGGCGGCGCAGAGCCATGTCGCGGTTTCATTTGAAGAGCCGGAATACACGGCGGACACGGATGCCATAGGAACCCTACGAGCGCTGGAGGCAATTCGCATCCTGGGACTGGAGAAGACGACGCGCTTTTACCAGGCTTCGACCTCGGAACTTTTTGGCAAAGTGCAAGAGACTCCGCAATCGGAGACCACGCCGTTTTATCCCCGTTCACCTTATGCTGCGGCCAAGCTGTACGCTTACTGGATCACAGTAAACTATCGCGAAGCCTATGGGTTGTACGCCTGCAATGGCATTCTGTTCAACCACGAATCTCCAGTGCGCGGCGAAACCTTTGTGACGCGCAAGATCACGCGCGGATTGGCGCGCATCAAGACCGGTCTGCAGGAGTCGCTGTTCATGGGCAACCTTGATTCGTTGCGTGACTGGGGGCACGCACGCGATTACGCGGAGATGCAGTGGCTGATGTTGCAGCAGGAAAAGGCCGAAGACTTTGTGATCGCTACCGGCGAACAGCGAAGTGTCCGCGACTTCATCAACCTTACGGCCCAGAAGCTGGAGATCCAACTGACCTGGAAAGGCAAGGGTGTGGACGAGAAGGGATACGACGAACAGGGGCACTGCATCGTCGCCATCGATCCCCACTACTTCCGGCCCGTGGAGGTGGACACCTTGCTGGGAAACTCCGCCAAGGCAAGGGCCAAGCTGGGATGGAAACCGAAGACGAGCTTCGATCAACTTGTGACCGAAATGGTGAACTCCGACTACGAGATCGCCAAACGGGACGCCATGGTGAGCGCGAGCGGCTTCGAGATAAAGAACTACCATGAGTAACTGCATGCAGAAGGCGCTACGATCTTTGTGGCAGGACACTGCGGGCTGGCAGGCTCCGCCAGCCCGCGCAAGCTGAGCGCGCTGGGCTACGAAAATCCTACGCTGTGGACGCGGCAGGAGGTTGATCTGCGGCACGCGGCGGCAGGACTTTGCCAGCGCGGGGTCGTGGTAGGATGATTCATTCGTTTTTGCCTGGCATTGCAGAGTGCTGCTTCATGGTTTGCGCGGAGCTGCCAAGACGGTTGTGGTC
>Ga0181520_10000102_pt1 | contig 163656 bp, 131 predicted proteins | sample PEATcosm2014_Bin_29_FD_132451 | JGI IMG/M metagenome (GOLD analysis project Ga0181520, IMG submission 132451) | Peatland microbial communities from MTU Mesocosm Facility, Houghton, MI, USA - PEATcosm2014_Bin02_30_metaG | ecosystem: Environmental > Terrestrial > Soil > Wetlands > Peat | place...
CCGCAACTTGGATCATCTTCATTCCGCTTTGGCGACGGCCCTCACCACCTTCTCTGCTCAACACTGCCGCGGCTTCTTCCGTCATGCTCAATATGCGTCTATCTAAATAGTAAATGCTCTAATAGCCACTTGACATCGCTTGGTTCCTTGGCATTTTCTAAAACATGTGTCCGATGAACCTTGGATCCTGTTAAAATTTGGCGGCCTGTTTGCCACCGGAGCCGCAGATCGCGAGTCCATGATCCGCGATGCCATATGTCCGCCAATCTGAGAAAGCAGCAGCCGTCCGATCCCACCTAAAATGTGAAATCCAAGCGGAAAAAGCCGACGCCCTTTTCTCCCGGCAAACCCCGCCCGGCAACTCCCGAAGTCCAACGCCCGGACGAAGTTCCACCAGCACCGGCCCGGCGCTGGTGGTTCCGTCTCGTGGCTTTCGTCGGGCCGCTGCTGCTTCTGGGGCTGGTGGAGTTGGCACTTCGCCTTGCCGGATGCGGCTATCCGACGGCTTTTTTCCTCAACTCTCGACAAGCTGACCGCCTCATGCTCACCGACAATCCCAAGTTCGGCTGGCGTTTTTTCCCCCCGGAAGTCGCCCGCGCGTCTCAACCCTTGTTTTTGGCTGCGCAGAAGCCGCCCGGCACGGTCCGCATCTTCGTGTTCGGTGAATCGGCGGCCATGGGCGATCCCGAGCCGGCCTACGGCTTCGCCCGACAGCTCGGGCGAATTCTCCAGGCCCGCCATCCGGACCAGACCATTGAGATTGTCAACGCGGCGATGACCGCCATCAATTAGCACGTCATCCGGGAAATCGCGCGGGATTGCGGCCCGCGCGAGGGCGATTTTTGGCTGGTTTTTGCCGGCAACAATGAAGTCATCGGCCCCTATGGCGCTGGCACCGTGTTTGGCCGGCAGGCCTTGGGTCTCACAGCAATCAGGCTCAACCTTGCGCTCAAGTCCACACGCGTCGGGCAACTCCTCGCGCGGGTTGGCCGGAGATCGAACGGACCGGCAAACTGGGAAGGCATGGAGCTGTTTCTGGGCCAGCAGGTGCCTCACGAGGATCCGCGCCTGAAGACGGTCTATGCCAACTTCGCCGCGAATCTGGCCGGCATCGCCGATCTGGGTCGGCAGTCGGGCGCTGCCATCTTGTTCGCGACTGTTCCGGTCAACCTCCGGGATTCCCCGCCGTTTGCCTCACTCCATCGTCCGGGGCTGCGCCCCGAAGAATTAACCGAGTGGAAGCAAGACTTCGCCAACGGGACACAGGCGCAAGACGAGGGACGATTTGACGACGCGCTGTCTGACTACCGCAAGGCCGCCCAGATTGACGGTGAGTTTGCCCAACTGGTTTTTCAGCGCGCCAGTTGTGAACTGGAACTGAAGCAAACCGCGCCTGCGGAAACCGATTTCCGGCTCGCCCGCGACCTGGACACCCTCCGGTTCCGCACCGACTCCCGCCTCAATGAAATCATTCGCCAGACAGCCACGGCCAAGGGAGTTTGGTTGACCGACGCCGACCAGCAATTTGCCCGGCAACCGGAGGACATTCCCGGTGCGGACATCTTCTACGACCATGTTCACTTGAATTTCACCGGCAACTATCGCCTGGCCGTCCTGTTCGCGAATGAATTGGAGAAACACTGGCCCGGCGCTCAAGCCAACACTTCTCCGTGGCTGACCGAAGCCGAGGTCGCGCGCCGCCTCGCCTTCACAGATTTTGACCGGCACCGTGTTGACGCCGAAATGCGCGCCCGGTTGCAGCAGCCGCCGTTTAACGCACAGAGCAACTTTCGCGGGCGGGACGAGCATTGGCGTGAGACCATTGCCGTCTTGTCCGTTCCGCCCGCGAGTTGCAGTTCCAACTATCAAACCGCCGTCGCCCTGGCCCCCGAAGACTGGCTGCTGCACGTCAATTTCGCCCGGCTGCTCGAAGCTGCGGGCGATAACGCCCGCGCCGCCGCGCAATGGTTCGAGGTGTCCCGGCTTTTGCCGCATTCCCCGGAGTCATTTGCCAACCTCGGACGCCTCGCCCGCATCGCTGGAGACCCGGCGCGCGCTGAAGATTTTCTCAGAGAGGGATTGAGGCAAAAGCCGGATTCAGTTGAGACGCTCACCGAATTTGGCCTCTTGGAGGCCGGTCGTGGGGCCAACCAGGAGGCCCTGCGACAATTCCGGGCGGCGTTGCGTCTCCGGCCAGGTTTCAGCCCCGCCCGAGTGAACCTTGGCTTGCTCCTTGCCCGCGAGGGTGACGCCGCCGGTGCGGCCGCTCAATATCGCGAAGAGTTGCGATGGCATACCAACAACGTGGATGCCCGCATCAACCTGGCTAATCTGCTCAGCACCCAGGGTCAGACTGGCCAGGCCATGGCTCTGTATGCACAAGCAGTCAGACTCCAGCCGGAGAATCCCATTGCCCGCTATAATTTCGGCAGGCTCCTGACAGCCAACAACCGCCCCGCCGATGCGGTCACAAATTTCGCAGCCGCGCTCCAGCAACACCCCGATCTGGCTGAAATCCATTTCGAACTGGGAAACGCCCTCGCCCGCCTCGGACAAGACGCGGACGCCCTCGCCCAGTTCGCGGAAGCCGCGCGCCTCAAGCCGGATCTCGTGGATGCCCGTTTTAACTACGGCGTGGCGCTGGCCAGGAGCGGGCGTTACCCCGAAGCGGCTGCGGAGTTTCGTGAAACTCTCCGCTTGCGCCCGCAATATCCGCTCGCGCAACAAATGCTGGACGACGCCTCACGAGCGGCGCGCCCCGCCCGCCTGCCGCGCTGATGGGGCTGCCGCGCGGGTTTTGAAATTTGATTCGCCTGCCGCCGGGGATTTTTGCATATTGCGCGGGATGAAATCCATGACGGGCTACGGGCGCGGCGATTGCGCGCAGGACGGCTTCAAAATCACGGTCGAATTAAGCTCCGTGAACCGCAAGCAGGCCGAGGTGTCGGTCACGCTCCCGCGCGAACTGGAAATGCTCGAAGCGCAGGTGCGCGACGTCATTCACCGCCTCGTCGCGCGCGGCCGCGTGAACGCCCGCGTCTCGCTCCATGCCGCCGGGGGGAAACTTTCCGTGCGCAAGCACATCAACGCCGCGCTCGCCAAAGATTACGCCACCGAGTTCGCGCGGCTGGGCAAGCAGTTGAAAATTTCCGGCGAGGTGACGCTCGACCAGGTGCTGCGCTCGCCGGGCGTTTTCCAGACGGATGAGGAGCTGGCCGGCACGGAGGATTTGTGGCCGGCGGTGGAGCAGACATTGAACCGGGCGCTCGCCGCGCTGTTGAAGATGCGCGAGCGCGAGGGCGCGCATCTGGCGAACGATCTCGCGTCGCGCATCGGCATCATGCGCGCGGCTGTCGAGAAGGTTCGGAAACAGGCGCCCACGACGGCGGAGAATTACCGGCAGCAACTGCTCGAACGGATCAAGGCGGCGGGCCTCGAAAACATCGCGGCGGATGACGAGCGGCTGCTGAAAGAGGTCGTGCTGTTCGCCGACCGGTCGGACATCACGGAGGAGCTGACGCGGCTGCAAAGCCATTTCCAGCAGTTCGAGGACTGCCGGAAAGCGAAGGAGCCGGTCGGCCGCACGCTGGATTTTCTCGCGCAGGAAATGAACCGCGAAATCAACACCATCGGCTCGAAGGCGAATGACGCCGTCATCTCGCGCGAGGTCGTGACGCTCAAGGCGGAACTGGAAAAATTCCGCGAGCAGGCGCAAAACGTGGAATGAAAACTGGAAGCCAGGAGCCGAAGGCGGACAAGCAGCCCGCGCCGCTTTTGATTCTCATCTGCGCGCCGTCGGGCGGCGGCAAGACGACATTGTGCCACATGCTGCTGGAGGCGCAGCCGCACATGACGCGGGCCATCACCTGCACGACGCGCGATCCGCGCCCCGGGGAAAAGGACGGCGTGGATTATCATTTTTTCACGGCGGCGGAATTTTTGAAACGCCTGCAGGCGGGCAATTTCATCGAACATGCCACGGTTTATGGCAACAGCTACGGCATCTTGAAATCGGAGCTGCTCGGCAAGCTGCGCGAAGGCCGGGATGTTTTGCTGAACGTGGATGTGCAGGGCGCGGCGACGATCCGCGCGCAGGCGGAGACCGAGCCGGAACTGCGCCGCGCGCTGGTGACGATTTTTCTGACGCCGCCGTCGGTGGCGGTGCTGGAGCAGCGGTTGAAGAAGCGCGGTGCGGATGCCGAGGCCGTCATCCAAAAGCGGCTGGCCGTGGCGCGGCAGGAAATCGCGCAATGGAAAAATTTTGACTACCTGCTGGTCAGCGGCCGGAAGCAGGAAGATTTGCGGCGGACGCTGGCAATCATCGAATCGGAAAAGATGCGCTCGGCGCGGTCGGCCTCGCCGGAGATTTGAACTGCGGATTTCCGATTGCGGATTGCTGATTTAAGTTAAGATTGTGACATGAGCGTTCCAAAGAAAATTATTCTGGGCGTCACCGGCTCCATCGCCGCGCACAAGGCGGCGGATCTCGCGTCGTTGCTGACCAGGGCGAAGTGTGACGTGCGCGTGGTGATGACGGCCGACGCGCAGCGGTTCATCACGCCGCTGCCGTTCAAGACGCTCACGCGCAATCCCGTGGTGACGGATCTTTACGACGAGGACGAGGGCTGGAAGCCCGCGCACATCGAGCTGGCGGACGCGGCGGATCTGCTGGTCATCGCGCCGGCGACGGCGAACGTGATCGCGAAACTGGCGCACGGTCTCGCGGACGACGCGTTGAGCTGCATCGCGCTGGCGCTGAATCCGCAGGCGAAAATTTTGATCGCGCCGGCGATGAACGGAAAAATGTGGCGGCACGCGGCGACGCAGGCAAATGTGGCCACGTTGAAAAAGCGCGGCGCGGAATTCATCGGGCCGGACGACGGGATGCTGGCGTGCGGCTACGAAGGCGTCGGGCGTTTGTGGCCGGTGGAAAAGATCGCGGAACGGGTTTTGAAATTGCGAGAGTAGAATGCCGCGCGCCTCGGCGCGGCCGGTTTGCCCATGAAAATCCTCGATTGGGAACGGTTCAAGAAACTGCGCTGGCTGCTGGCCACGGATCGTCCGGAGCCGACGCAGCAGGCGGAGCGCATCGTGGCGATGCAGCGGGATGTGGTGCTGCCGTCGAAGGCGGGCGTGTTTTTGGTGGTGCTGTATTACCTGTTCTACTCCGGCTGGTTTGAGGGGCCGACCACCCGGCTGGTGGTGCTGGAGACGCTGAAGAATTATTTTCTCGTCTATCTCCTGTGCAATTTTCTGGGCGCAATTTTTTTCATTTTATGGCGGCGGCTGCCGCCGGGCTTGTTCCAATGGCTGGCCTTCACGCTGGGGCTGCTGGACGGGCTTTTCATGGCCGGGATGACGATCATCACGGGCGGGTTTGACAGCGTCGTGTTCTGGGTGTTTCCGGCGTTGATTGTCTTGAACGCGCTGAGCATTCCGCTGGCGATGCCGCAAATCGTCCTCAACCTGCTGTTAAGCGCATTTTACATGACCGCAGTTTTATTGACGCCGCAGCTTGGCGGTGATGAAACGCCCCCGACGGTCGTGCCACGGCACAGCGCCGCAGGATTTCATGGCACGAACCAACTGGCCCGCTTGAATGGCGAAGCCCCCGCCCGGGTCAACAAGGCCGCCTGGCCGGAAAATTCCGACAGCGACAGTCAGGCGGACGACATTGTGACGGAACGACTATTACTGCGGGCCTCGGTGCTGTGGCTGCTCACGGCCTGCTGTTACGGCGCGCAGGTGCTGCTGGAACGCCAGCGGCAGGCGCTGCTGGAGGCGGGCGAATTTTCCGCGCGCGAGGGGCAGCTGCACTCCGCCGGCCGGCTGGCCGCCGAGTTTGCACACCAGATAAAAAATCCGCTCGCGGTTATCAGCAACGCCGCCTACTCGCTGCAACGCACGCTGCGTGAGAACAAAACTTCCGCCGCGCAGCAGATTGAGATCATCCAGGAAGAGGTTGCGCGCGCCGACAAGGTCATTACGCAGATCATGGGCTACGCGCAGTTGAGCGAGGGCCGCGTGGAAAAGCTGAAGGTCGTCGAGGAAATCGAAAACGCCATCACCCAGGTTTTCCCCGGTGCCGTGCCGTCCGGCATCAAGTTGACCAGGCATTTCACCGGCCCCTTTCCGCCGCTGTTGATGCAGCGCGGCCACCTGACGGAAGTGCTGGTGAACCTGCTGCAGAACGCGCGGGAGGCGGTCGGCGGGCGGGGGAACGTCGTCATCACCGCCGAATCGAACCGCGAACTGGCGGTGGAACTCACCGTGGCGGATGACGGGACGGGGATCGCGCCGGACAAGCTGGAGCGCGTCTTCGAGGCGTATTTCACCACCAAGGAAAAAGGCACCGGCCTCGGCCTGGCCATCGTCAAGCACAACGTCGAACTTTATGGCGGCACGGTGCGCGTGGATTCGGTGCTTGGAAAAGGCGCGAAATTTTCGGTAATCTTCCCGGCGAAGTCACTGCCCAAACCATTTGCCACATGAGCGAGCCGCTGCCACCGGTGCTGGTCGTGGACGACGAAAGAAACATGCGTCGTTCGCTCCAGACCATGCTCGCGGATGAAGGCTACGCCGTGCGCGCCGCCGAATCCGCCGAGGAGGCGCTCGGCCTGCTCGCGCGCGAAAGTTTTTTCATGGTCATCACCGACGCCCGGCTGGGCGGCATGAGCGGCTATGAACTGCTGGGCAAAATCCGCGGCCAGTGGCCGGATTTGCCGGCGCTGATGATCACCGCCTACGCCACGCCCAAGCTCGCGGTCGAAGCCATCAAGGCCGGGGCGATGGATTATTTGTCCAAGCCGTTTGCGCCGGAGGAGCTTTTTCTCGCCGTTTCGCGCTGTGCGGAGCGGCACCGGCTGCTGCGGGAGAACGCCGCGCTGCGTTCCCGCGCCGGGGAGGCTTTCGGCTTGGAACAAATTGTCGGCGAGTCGCCGAAGATGCGGGAACTGCGGCAGTTGATCCAAACGGTGGCGGTGACGGATGCGCGCGTCCTGGTGCTGGGCGAAAGCGGCACCGGCAAGGAACTCGTCGCCGGCGCAATCCACACGTTGAGCCGCCGCCGGGCTGAAAATTATGTGCGGATCAACTGCGCCGCGATTCCCGAAACGCTGCTGGAAAGCGAACTGTTCGGCCACGAAAAAGGCGCGTTCACCGGCGCGATCAGACAAAAGCCCGGACGCGTCGAGGAAGCCGACGGCGGCACGATTTTTCTCGATGAAATCGCGGACATGGGCAAGCCGCTCCAGGCGAAACTGCTGCGGTTTTTGGAGGATGGTTCGTTCACGCGCGTCGGCGGCACGGAGGAATTGCGCGTGGATGTCCGCCTCATCGCCGCGACCAACCGCGACATCGTGCAGGCCATCGCCGCCGGCGAGTTCCGCGAGGATTTGTTCCACCGGCTCAACGTCGTGCAGTTCAACCTGCCGCCCTTGCGGGAGCGCGGGCAGGACATGATTCTGCTGGCGGAACATTTTTTGAAAATATTCCGGGCGGCGTTGAACAAAAACACCGTGGGGCTGACCGCCGCCGCGCGGCAGAAACTCCTGGCCCATCGCTGGCCGGGCAACGTGCGCGAACTGCGCAACGTGATCGAACGCGCCTTGATTTTGGAAACCACCCGCGAGGTGCAGCCGTCCAGTCTGCCGGACTTCTCGGTCGAGTCGCGCCTGCATAAAGACGCGCCGGTCGCGGTCGCCCCGGACGAATCGCTTGACCTCGCGCTGGCCCGCCTTGAGCGCGAATTGATTCAGCACATGCTGGAGCAAAATAATTTCAGCCTGACACGCGTTGCGGAACGGCTTAAGCTGACCCGGCATTCATTGCGTTACCGGATGCAAAGATTAAACATGAAAACTGCCGCCGGTGACGGTGGCGAACCTGCCGCCGTGGCCGAATGATGAACCGATTTTATCTGCCAACTGCCAACAGCCCGTTCATTGACTGGCTGATATTCATTGCCATCCTGCTGCCGCTGTGCCTGGCCATCGCCGGCTTTGCCGTCTGGTTGCTGGTGTTGAGAGACAGTGCCACCAGACATCACCGGCGAAAACGCCGGCATCATCGTCCCACCAATCCCACGCTGGCCCAGACCGGCGGCCTGCCGCCAAAACGCGACCCCAACCAGCCACCGCCCGGACCGTGAACCTGCCGCACAGCCGCGCGCTCACCCAAAAAAGCGCCTCCAATCTCGCGCTGGCTTTCGTGCTCCTGCCTCGTGAGAAACGCGACGCCATGTCCGCGCTCTACGCCTTCTGCCGTGCCGTGGACGACGTGGCCGACGAGGATTCCATTTCCACGGAGAAGCGGCGCGAGCAGCTCGCGGCCTGGCGCGAAGACATCCGCCGCGCCTGCGAAAATAAAAAACCAGAATTCGTCCTCAACCAGGAATTTCAGCCGGTCATCCGCCGGTTCCAGCTGCCCTTCGCGCTGTTTGACGAACTCATCAAAGGCTGTGAAATGGACCTGGAGAAGCTTCGCTACGCGGACTTCGACGAACTGGAGCTTTACTGCCACCGTGTCGCCTCCGTCGTCGGCCTTTTGAGCATTGAGATTTTCGGCCACCGGAATTCCGCCTGCCGCGACTATGCTGTTTATCTCGGCAAAGCGCTGCAACTGACGAACATTTTGCGCGACGTGAAAAACGATGCCGCGCGCGGACGCATTTACCTGCCGCAAACCGAACTGGAAAAATTCAATGTCACCGCCGCCGAGATTTTGGATTCAAAATATTCGGACAATTATTTCAAGCTCGCCAGCAGCGTCGCCGGTCGCGCGAAACATTATTATTCGCTCGCGCAGAAAACCTTGCCGCCGGAAGACCGCAGATCCATGGTCGCCGCCGAGCTGATGGGTTCGGTCTATTGGCAGTTGCTGCAAAAACTGGAGCGCGGAAAGTTCAACGTCTTCGGCCCGCAACTGTTGAAATTGTCCAAGCCGCACAAGCTCGCGCTGATCTTCAAGTCGTGGCTGCGCTTTGCCACCGGCTCCACTTCGCCCAGCTATGGCCGGCCCTGAACAGCGCCGGCTGATTGTCAATGCGGACGACTTCGGCCTTTCGCCTTCCGTGAACGAGGCCGTCATCCGCGCGCACCGCGACGGCATTTTGACCAGCGCCAGCTTGATGGTGAATGAACCGGGCTTTGACGAAGCCGTGAAGCTCGCGAACGAAAATCCAAAGTTGGGCGTCGGCCTGCATCTCACTTTCCTGATGGGCCACTCCGCATTGCCGCCGGAAAAAATCCCCGGCCTCGTCAATGCGCGCGGCGAATTTTCCGAAAATCCCGTCGCCACCGGCTTCCGTTTTTTCTTCAAGCGCAGTCTGCGGGAACAGCTACGCGCCGAAATCCGCGCCCAGTTTGAAAAATTCCACGCCACCGGCCTGCCGCTGGATCACGTCAACGGCCATCTGGACCTGCATCTGCATCCGGTCATTTTCAATATCCTGATGGAAGACGCGGACCAGCTCCGCATCCGCCGCCTGCGCCTGACGCGCGACTGTCTGGCGCGCAGCCGGCGCATGGCGGGCGGGCGCTGGTTTTATCGCGCGTCACACGCCGCGATTTACGCAGGGCTTTCTCGCCGCGCCCGCGAACCGCTCCGCCGGCGCGGCATCCAACACGCGCAAATCACCTTTGGTCTGCTCCAGGATTCCCGCGTGGACGAGGAATATGTTTTGAAACTGCTGCCGGAGCTGCCGCCGGGCGATTCCGAGCTTTACTCCCACCCGTCGCTCGGCAAATTCAAGCATGAGTTCGCCGCGCTCGTCAGCCCGCGCGTGCGCGAACAAATTTCCAGGCTCGGCATCGAACTCATTCGTTACCAGGATCTGGCCGCCGATTGCCACAGCTGAAACACAGATGATTGTTTCTTTGAATCTGTGTTCAATCTATGTTCATCTGTGGCTCGAAAATATGATCAAACTGCTTTCGATTTTGCTCGTCGGCCTCGTCTGCGAATCCGCCGGCGTGGTGCTGCTGAAAAAAGGCATCAACCACATCGGCGACATGAACGGCTTCACCGCCGCCGAAGTTTTCCGCATCGTCCGGTCCGGCCTGACCAGCCAGCAGATCTGGCTCGGCATCTTTTTTGAAGCGCTGTTTTTCATCGGCCTGCTCGTGCTGATGTCCAAAAGCGACATCAGTTTTCTCTGGCCGCTGACGGGCTTGAGCTTTGTGTTTGCGACCTTCGCCGCACGGTGGTTTCTCAATGAACACGTCTCGCCGGTGCGCTGGGTCGGCGTGATGCTGATCGTGCTGGGCGCGGGCTTCATCAGCTACAGCGAGCACGCGAAGGAAAACCCCGTTGCGCCAGCCGGCCAGTCCGAATCCATTGGCAAATAATTGCCGTGCCGGTGGCGCGAAAGAGAAAAGCCTGTGGTGCCTACCGTGGGTTTCTCACCCAAAATGACTCTGAGCCCTGGAGGGGCCGGCAGGAAATTCCATTTGAACAATCCGGCCGTCGCGTTGCGACTTCAAAGGAGTTTTGCCAGAACTTCCGCCAGCCGCTCCGCCGCCAATTTCGTCTGCTGCTGCAGCCGCAGCAGCGCGCCGATCTTTCCCGGTGATCTGGCGATGGCCCAGGTCAGCCTGCCGAAATCCAGGCTCTTGTCCGGCCGGGCCAGCGCGTTGAAATCCAGCGGCAAATCCTCGTCCGCCGGGTCGGAAATCACGCGGACGGTCGCGCAGGGAATGCCATGCTCCGCACAGACCGCGTGGATGGCCGCCGATTCCATCTCCACCGCGTCCGCGCCGGTTTCGGCGCGCAACTTTTTCTTTTCGGCGATGGTGGTGGCGATGCGGTCGGCGCAGAAGAATTTTGCGGGCTTCGCGCCGGCGGCGGCCAATTTTTCGTGGCAGCCGACGTCAGGAGGCTCTGGCTGAATGCCGAATGCCGAATGCCGGATTGCGAATTCAAAAACCACGTCGCCGAGTTCCAAATCAGGATTCAATCCGCCGGCGAAGCCGCAGGTGAACACCAGCTCCGGCGAACTGCCCGCCAGAAAGCTGCGCACGGATTTCTCGGCGTTCTGGCGTCCGATGCCGGTGAGGAGCGTGATGACGCCGGGATGCCGCGCCGCGATTTTATGAAACGGCGCGGCTTCTTCTTTCAGAGCGAAGCAGATGAGGGTGGTCATTTAAGCCGTGGAACGGCGAAAAGAAAGTAGCCCACGGCGCGGGCCGTGGGAAACGAATTTTCCCAGCGGTCAAGCTGTGCAGCAGCGAAAGCAAATGTTCCGCAACTTTCACCGTGCCATGACAGACGGTTTCCACACCGTCGGTTCCTTCCACGACACCGCGACGACCAGTTCACATACCGCAACCTCCGGTCACGCTGTCGAAACTTCCTCTCCACACGCCACAACTTCCTGTCCACACGCCGAAACGTCGTGTCACCGCGTGTAAACTTCCGTTCAACTCACCGAAACCTCCTGTCACCGCGTGTAAACTTCGGTTCCACACACCGAAACCTCGTGTCACGGCGTGTAAGCCTCCGTTCAACACACCGGAACATGGCCTGACCACGCCGAAACCTCCGCTCAACACACCGTGAAAGCATTGGAACACACCGAAACTTGGAGTCACCGCGCCGGCCAATGATTTTACCGCGCCGAAACTCCGTTTCCCGGTGTGTAAAAATCATTTTTATACGCCGGAAAATCACTTCTACGCACGGGGAAATTACGCTTATACGCCGTTAAATCCTGTCGTGGCAATAGTTTAGGCGGAAAACCGGCCGCCGATGCCAAAAACCGTGTATATGGATGTCTGAAGGGCTTGTCGCGCGAAGCACGCGAAGCGGTCGAAGGATTATTAGCCACGAACCGCGAATGATTTGTCGCCGAGCAACGATGGAAATTAGCCCGGCACGGCGTGCCGGGTTGGTGGTTCACAAAATGAAACGTCCTGCCGCCGTCGCGCTGGAGCGGCGCTTTGGCGTGCCGCGCAGGCGGAAAGGGACGATGGAATCCAACTTCAGGACGCATGAATTGGTTTGCCGGGTTATCCCCAGCCACTTCGTAGCGGCGGAGGGCCGCCGTCCAGGACGCGGGCGCGAAGGGTGGGGCGCGTTACTCCATGCGCGCTGTCGTGCCCAACCCGAGGCGTTCGGTTTCAGCCAGCGTCGGGCCGGGGACTGCCCGGGCAACGAAAACAGCCCAGCCATTCATGGCTGGGAACATCGCCAACCGACAATTCAAAGTCCCGTCAGGGACGGCAGAACCGTGGTGGCCGTCCGCAAGGACCTTTTGTCCCTGACGGGACTGGCGATGTTTCCGCACCGTGAACCCAGCCATGAATGGCTGGGCTATTTTCAAGGCGCAGGCAAAGCGGCGGGGGCCGCCGCAGTCCAAGACGCTGGTGCGACCAAGCGAGACTGGCGAACCGCGCGAAGCGTCTGGGAGTGCGCCAGTCCTTGGTGCTTTTAAACCATGCGATTTTCCGAAACAGCGCGGCTTCTTCTTTCAGCGCGAAGTTAATGAATGTGGACATTGACCAGAACCACTTAACTGAATGTCACGTTCGGAAACTTTTTTAAAATAAATTGTTTCAACTGTTCTGGCTCGATATTGAAAAGTAGCTCCAGCTTTGTAATGCCTGACCAACGCAGCGTTTTCCCTCTCAACAAACTATTCATTTGCTCTTCTGTCAATTTTTCGGGTGGTTCGAAATGTTTAAGCATTTGAAATGGTTCATTCCCAAGATTCAAACCTATGGAAATAAGTTCGAGGTCTTTGGAATCACCTTTCACAAAGAGACGATTGCGAAAAGTGTTGGCCCCAATCATTTTCTGAATTTGAAAATCCAAATAATCTATACAGGTTCGGATTGCCTGAGTGGGCTGCTTGGCATCAGTTTTGGTCTTTAATAGCACCTCAAGCTTTCTTTTGAATGTGTCAATAACGGGCTTCGGTGCCAAACCCTCCTTGAGACATGCAAAGAATGCGTTTTCTACAGCATCTAAATCATGGGAGTCGGGTCGCGTTTCACAATGCGGCAAAATTTGAGTATTAAACTGGTGTTCAATCCATTCAGGGTCGTAATCATTACCACTTTGTTTCATGCACAAAGATTTAAGTTTTCAGGGGAGGTGAGTCAAACAATGTTTTGCCCTATGACTTGCGTAATATGATTCTAACAGCCAGCACTGTTTTTGTTGTAATTACGTTTTCATAAAGCTTTCACTTTATCCCTGCCAATCTTTCCTTCCAGATTTTGTATAGCTCCACGGTGGCGCGGACGTCGCGCAGGCAGTATTCGGCAATCTCGCGGAATTTCTTCTCGGCCATCAGCGTGGTCACGTCCATGCCGGTCACGCCCGCGCTCTTGGGCGATTCGATGCCGAACGCCTTGCAGTAAAAATCCAGGTTGAACCGCCGCGCCGCGCCGTCGCGCCCGCTCACGCTGTAAAAAGTGAACTGCTCCGCAAGGTCGCAGTGCGGCTCCACGGCGTAGCGGTAGCCGAGCCAGTTTTTCTTGGTGATGGGCACGTTGAGCAGCGCCGAGCGCAGGTAGATGAACGGCACGTCGAACCCGCGCCCGTTGAAGGTGACGACGCTGTCATAATGCTTCGCCACGTCCCAGAACGCGGTGAGCAGCTCGGTCTCGTCGGCGCAGGGCACGAACTCCACCGGCCCGGCGTCGCCGGCATCGTCCTCATAATCCTCGGCGAGGTAGATGGACTGGCCGCGGAGCGATTCGGCGTTGAGCATGGCGATGCAGACGACCTGCGAGGTGAACGGCCACAGGCTCATGAACCGGGTGATTTCCTCGCGCTTGGCGTTCTTGGCGATGGCGTCGTCAATCTTCTCGGTCTCGCGGAAAAGGTATTCCTGCTGCGCCTCGTCGAACATTTCGAGCGGCAGGGCGGAGGTTTCGATGTCAAAAACAAGGGTGGCCATAACAGTTGATGCACTTTTGTAGCCTTGGCGGGGAAAAGTCGCCAGACATTTTGCACGGGCAATCGCGCTTTTGCCCCGCCGGTCATTTCCTGGCAGGAGTAAACTCGCGTTTCGGTTTTATTCAATTTCCAGCCGTTTCTGAATCTGTTCCAGCGGCACGCCTTTCGTCTCAGGCACCATGGTTTTCACCCAGACAAGCTGGAGCACCATCATGCCGGCGAAAAACGAGAAGACATAACCGGGCGGGAAAGCCGAGACCATTTTGGGGAAGAAGGTCGTCAGCAGGGCGGCAAACATCCAGTGGGTGAAACAGCCCAGCGTCTGGCCTGCCGCCCGTTGGCGGTTTGGAAAAATTTCGGAAATGAACACCCAGATCACCGCTCCCTGGCCGATGGCGTGGGCGGCGATGAAGCTGAAAATGCAAATGGGAACGATGCTGTAATGCTGCGTGAAGAAAGCCCAGGCGACCAGCCCCAGTGAAATGATGTAGCCGAACGAACCGATGAACAGCAGGGTGCGGCGGCCCAGCCGGTCAATGAGCCACAGGCCGACAAAGGTGAAGATGAGATTGGTCACGCCGATGCCCACGGATTGAAGCAGCGCCGCCTTCGCGCCCAGACCGGTCAGCTCAAATATGCGCGGCGCGAAATAGAGAATGGCGTTGATGCCGGAGAGCTGGTTGAAAAAGGCGATCAAGAAGGCGAGCAGGATCGGAACGCGCAGCCGCCAGGTCCAAAAATTCTCCGACGCGTGTCCTTTGGCGGATGCGGCGGCGATTTCATCCGCCACGGTTGCAATCTCGGCCGCCGAGGCTTCGGGCTGGATCAGTTGAAGGACCGCAACGGCAGCCTTGCGGTCATTTTTCCGTCCCAAGAGCCAGCGCGGGCTTTCCGGCAGGCTGAAACAGAACAAGGTGTAGAGCAGCGACGGAAACGCAGCCACGCCCAGCATCCAGCGCCAGGCGTCTTCACCAATGCCGGCGAGCAGCCAGTTGGACAGGTAGGCGATGAGAATGCCAAAAACGATGTTGAATTGAAACATGCCCGCCAGCCGCCCGCGATGCGTGGCCGGGGCAATTTCCGAGATGTAAAGCGGTGCCACCACGGTGGAGATGCCGATGCCCAGCCCGCCGATGACGCGGGCGATGATGAAGGAATAAACCCCCGTGGCGAGGCCGGACCCCACGGCCCCCACCAGATAGAGCATGCCGATGCAAAGCAGGGTTTTTTTGCGCCCGAACTTGTCCGTGGGCCAGCCGCCGAGCAGCGAACCCAGGACGGTGCCGTAAAGGGCCGACGCCATGGCGATGCCGTGCAGCCCGGCGCTCAAGCTCCAGAGGGACTGGATTTTTTGCTCGGCACCGGAGATGACAACCGTGTCAAAGCCGAAGAGAAACCCGGCCAGGGCAGAGGTGAGCGACCAGAAGAATACGCGACCATTCATGGAATTATTTTTTGGAGATTGCATTTACATGCCAGTTTTTACCGCCAGATTCATGGAATGAATGATGTTAAAAACATATTCATTCAAAAGGAAAGCGCCGACTCAAATTTTTATTTTCCGCCGTTTCGTTGCAAATGGACGGGCCGGACCGGCTGGGGCTGCGGCATGATGCGCCGTTGCCAAAGTGAAATCACCCAAATCCCAAACCCGGCGGAAACCGGATGAGCGAAACCTTTGATGACGCCGCGTGGGTTGAAGACAAAGCGGCTTCCGGTGATCACAACCCGCTTTATGGCGGCATCACCACGGCTTGCGCGGTTCATGAACGAGCGCGGCACCCAGGCGGTTTTTGAGCCGTGGTTGCAAAAAACGCCGACGCCGCCTGGGCCGTCCGGCGGTCGCCGGATAATCTTTCCGGGTGCCGCTGGCAGGAGCCGACCCCGGCGGGCTTGCGCTGTTCCCGGGGTTGCAGCAGTTCGGTGTGATCTTACAAGTGGTCCGGCCAACTGACACCATGTTCAAAGAAGGGTGCGAGGTTTCAAAATGATCTCTGCGGCTGCGCTGCCCTCTATCTGGATCGGTAGTGTTCAAGCTCGCCGGATTTGAATCCGGGCAATGTCGTCATTTGAAGGTCCATGGCGAGGTGTCCACGCCGAGTTCCTGAAAAAGAAAGGCGTAAATGTCGGCCTGTTCCGCGACGCGGTCCTTAAGTGAGGAGCCCATGCCGTGACCGGCGGTGGCGGTGGTGCGCAATAAGACTGGCAATCCGGAACTTGTCGCCGCTTGCAGGGCTGCGGTCATCTTGCGCGAATGCGCCGGGTTCACCCGTCCGTCCGTTTCACCGCAAGGAAACAGCACGGCGGGGTAGGCCGTTCCATTCTTCACATGATGATAAGGCGAGTAAGCATAAAGCGCCTTGAACTGACCGGCGTCCTTGACCGTGCCAAATTCCGTGGTGTTGAAGGCACCGTTCGGATCCAGTTCCACGCGCAGCATGTCGTAGATGCCGACGCGGGAAACGACGGCGCGGGCAAGGTCCGGTCGTTGCGTCAGAAACGCGCCCATGAGCAGGCCGCCGTTGCTGCCACCCATCACCGCCAGTTTGTCCGGATTGGTGTATTTGTGCTGGATAAGATGTTCGGCGCAGGCGATGAAATCGTCGAAAACATTCTGCTTGCGCGTCAGGTTGCCGGCAAGGTGCCAGGCCTCGCCGAACTCGCCGCCGCCGCGCAGATTGGCCACCGCATAAACACCGCCGGCATCGAACCACATGCGCCGCGTGGAACTGAACGTGGGCGTCAGATTGATGCCGTAGCCGCCATAACCCGTGAGCAGCGTTGGATTTTTTCCATCCAGCTTGATCCCCTTTTTCCTTAGAATGTTGAGCGGAATTTTCGTCCCGTCCTTTGACGTGGCAAAATCGCGGACCACTTCGATGTCGTCGAAGTTCGCCGGCGAAGTCATCTGGAACGCCGTGACGCGAGATTTTTCCATTCCTGGTGCCCACTCATGCCAGCCGGGCGGAATGAGGAAACTCGTGTTGGCAAACAGCAGTTCGTCACCCTGCCAGCAGTGCAGCCCGCTCACTGTTGAAACCGGCAGCACCGGCACCTCGACCGGCGAACCGGCCTGGGGATAATACCAGAGCCGCGATGGCCCGCCTTCCATCACCGCGACGTAAAGCCCGTTGGCGGAAGGTTCATACTCGCTCACCACGCCGCGGCCTTCCGGCACCACCAGGGCGGCTTTGGACAGAGCCGGGTCCGCCAGCGGCAGGCGCAGGATTTTGCCGCGCGGCGCATTTTTTTTCGAGAGCAAATATATCGCCGAATCCTTGCCAAATTTGATTTCTTTGATCCCGTCTTCGAACCGCGTGAGTTGATGCCAGGCTCCGGCCGCGTCGCGCAAGTAATGGGCGTAGTCGCCACCGTCGCCGTTTGCCACCGTGGCCAGGAGCCAGCCGCCGTCGTCGCTCGCGGCAAGTTCGATCTCGGCGATACGGGGAAAATCGCGCCCAAACTCATAGGTGTCAGTGCTGACCGGCGTGCCGAGTTTGTGAAACCAGATTTGCTGATAGAAATTCAGGTCGCCTTCCGGCCGCTCGCCGGGCCGCGGATAGCGCGTATAAAAAATGCCCGTGCCAGCGGCGTTCCATGCCGCACTGCCGCCGCCGGTCGGAAACTGAACGCCGGGAATGATGTCCGGCAGCGCGCGGCCCGTGGCCGTCTCGAAAAAATGCAGCACGCCGTTTTCACTCCCATTCTCGGAGAGGCAGACGGCCACCCACCGGCCATCTGCGGACGGCACAAACCAATCCATCGCGGTCGTGCCGTTGGTGTTCCAGACGTTGGGATCAAACACGACTTTTCGCAGCGCCGGCGGATAAATTGATTTCAGCCGGACGAGCACCGGCTGCTGCGCCGGCGGCTTGAAGCGCGTGGCAAAGATATTTCCACCCCGGCAGTCCGCCAGGCCGTAGCTCGCCGATTCATCGGCGATCAATTCTGAAAGCTGCTGCTCCAATCCAGCATGGAACTCCAGTTTTTCAAACCAGGCGCGGGTGCGCGCGTTCTGCTGGCGGGTCCAGTCACGCACGTCGGGGCTGGCCGCGTTTTCCAGCCATTGATAATCGTCCACGACCGCCACGCCATGATAATTGTTTGTGACCGGTTCGCGCCCGGTGGCGATGGCCGGCAATTGTGCGGAGCCGGCGGATGAAGCCATCAGGCCAAGGCCCAATATCAGGGGAGAAACGGCGCGGCCGTGACTGGAAAGACTCATGCGGTCAAACAGTAAGCTTCGCCGGTCCGTGGACAAGTTTTTTCAACCGCCATGCCCGGCGTAAGAATCGCTTGAATTTGATGCGCCATCATTTTTGCCAGATCATTCGGTGCGCCGCGCAACCCCCGGCAAGTTTCACCTGAGATCAAATCTTATCCTCGCCGGATAAATGCCGCCATTGACCGAGTGACAGAAATGCGGTTCAGCCCAGCTTGGCGTGACTGCCGTCGCAGAACGCGCCGTTGTGGGAATGTTTGCAGCCGCACCACGCCACGGTCTTTTCTTCGGCGACATCCACTTTTTTCGGCGCAAAGCCCGAACCCTTGTGCGAGCCGTCGCAAAAGGGCTGGCTTTTGGATTTTCCGCAGGCGCACCAGTGGTAGCTGCCCGGTTTCATTTTCAGGACGTAGGGGGATTTTTGGGCAATGACAGGTTCACTCATGTGTCTTTTGTAACCCCGCTTCCGATTTTAGCAAACTAAATTATTTCCAGACGCCAAGTGCCACGAGTTCCTGCGTCGCCGTTTCTGTCCATTCGTGACGGTTCGCCTTCGGGCTGGCCGGACTCGGATGCAAAATCTGGCCGACGCGAATTTTTTTATTCGCCGCCACCAACCCACCGCGCTCGCGCGCGAACGCGCCGATGCCGATCAGCCATTCCGGCTGGAGAATCTCCAGCACGCGGCGCAGATGTTCGTCACAAACCGCCGCCAGCCGCGCGCGGTCGGTTTTGGCGAGTTTGTCCGGCGTCACATTGCTGCCGCTGGCCGACAGAAACGCCAGCGGACAATAATTCGCCACGAAATGCCCGGCGGAAAACTTCTCCGGCGAACCGAACCGTTCCGCAAACAGCTTCCACAGCCGGCGACCGCTGACCTCCGAGCGCGGACATTCGAAGCCCAGCACCGGGCGTTTGGGATGTTCCACCGCCGGCTTTCCAATTTTTGCGGAAATGCCCAGCCAGTCGCGCACGGCGGCAATTTCGCCGAACGGAATGCCGGTTTGCGCCATGCCGAACGGACCGGGATTCATGCCGAGAAAAACCACGCGCTTCCGGCCATGGCCGAAACGCCGCAGAAATTCCTCGTGCGCCGGCCATGCGTAAGCAAGCGGATTATAGACGTGCGTGACCGGCGCGGCGAATTTCAGCCGCCCGGCCTGCACGGAAAGTTCCCGCGCGGCGGCGATAAGTTCAGTGCTGGTGTCTGATGGTTTCAAAGCGCGGCCACGATATTTTAATCTGGCCAGAATGCCAGCCGCATTGCCTGGTGACGTCGCTGCTTCCTGGTTGAGATCTCATCCCGGCTGCTGTTGCGTGAGGCAGTGCAGCGAACCAAAACCCCAGACCAAATCCACGGCGTGAACGCCGACGACGGGCCGGTCTTTGAACAACTCGCCCAAAATGCCGAGCGCAATCCGGTCGTTTGGGTCGTTGAAGGTCGGCACAATGACGGCGGCATTGCAAAGGTAAAAATTTGCATAACTCGCCGGCAGCCGCACGCCGTCAAAACACAGCGGCGACGGCATTGGCAACGGGATGACTTCGGGTTTGCTGCCGTCTTCGAGCCGCAGATCATTGATGCGTTCCCAATTCTCCGCGAGCGGCCTGAAATTTTCATCGCGCGGATTTTTTTCGCGAACGAGCACCAGCGTTTTGGCGTTCACGAACCGGCAGAGGTCGTCAATATGTCCATGCGTGTCGTCCCCTTTCAGTCCTCTCGACAGCCAGAAAATGTTTTTGACGCCGAGATAATTTTTCAGCGTCGTTTCGATTTCCCTTTTGCCGAGGCCGGGATTGCGCACCTGGATTTTCGGATGCAGATGACACTCTGCGGTCGCGAGCAGGGTGCCACGGCCGTTGACCTCGATGCCGCCGCCTTCCATGACGAATGGTTTGCCGGCACAGCCGGCATGGAACAGTTTCTTGCGGAGCAGGCGCGCGGCGGTTTCAGGAATCTTCGCATCCTTCCGCCAGTTGTCATATTTTGCCCAGCCGTTGAAATGAAAATGGACAATGGCCGTTTCCACTTTTCCGCCTTTCGCTTTTTTGACAAAAACCGGCCCGCTATCGCGCGTCCAGCCGCGATCGGTCGGGTGCGTGACAAATTGAATCCTCCGCAGATCCGCGCCGACGTGCTCGAAAACATGGCGTGCAAAAGCCTGGTCCTGTTCGTGCCGGACGAGGAGCCGGATCTTTTCGCCCGCGGAAATCTTCCGCACCATCTCGCCATAAGCCCACGGGATGACCGCGAACTTGCCCGGCCAGTCGCTGGCGTTGTGCGGCCAGCCTAACCAGGTCGCTTCGTGCTTTTCCCATTCGGCGGGCAGGGAAAAGCCGGTTTCGGCGGGCGTGGCAGCATGGTTCGTTTTCAGGGGCGACATAGCAAACAGCGCGAGCATAGCCGCGAAAAGACGCAAAGGGAAAAGATTTTTCCGGGTTCGAAACAACAGCATGACGGTGCAAACAGGCCGCCGGTTGACCGGCGGATGCTGACGGTTCCCGCCTGGTTTTTCGGCGCGACAGAAAAAATATTTGTCAAAAAATGAAAATAATTGGTGAAACATTTCCGTGAATGGACGATGTTAGCGGCAGACACGCTGATAGTTCGCAAAAGACTCGGTCGTATGCAAACGAGCTTCCATGACGTCAGAGGTGCGGTGACCGCGAAAAAGACGACAGGCTGGGTTGTGTTGGTTTTCCTGGCTACACGTCTGGTCGCCGCAGAAACTTCTCCTGCAAAACCAACTCTCATTGCATTGCCTGTCGGCGTCACCGGCGCGGAGATCCAGCAGGCGCTGGATGCCTTGCCGGCCACCGGCGGCGAAGTGATCCTGCCGGCGGGCAGGTTTGAAATTCATCAGCCCGTCTTTTTGAGCCGTGACCACGAGGCGTTGAGCGGCGCGGGCGCGGCCACGATTTTGCATCTGGCGGACAATGCGAACTGCCCGGTGCTCATTCTGGGCGAACCCATCAACACCCCGTCCCAAACCATCCGTCACCTGCGGGTCGCCGGATTTTTTATTGATGGCAACCGCATTCATCAGCAGCGCGAACTCTGGCGCTTGACGGGCGAAGGGTCGCAGATCCGCAACAACGGCATCATCGTGCAGGACGTGACTGATGCGACGGTGGAAAATGTCACCTGTGCGCACTGCCGTTCCGGCGGCCTGGTGACGACGCGCGGTGTGCGGCGGTTGACGGTGCGCGGATTGGACGCCTTTGACAATGAGTTTGACGGGCTGGCCTGCTATTTGACCGAGGATTGTCTGTTTGCGGACCTCAATTTGCATGACAATCCCGGCGCGGGCATTTCGCTCGACCTCGCGTTCGATCACAACATCATCCGCAACGCCCTGCTGGTTGCGAATGACCTGGGCATCTTCATGCGCGCGAGCCGCGAGAATCAATTTCTCGACGTCACCATCCGCAACAGCCGCCATCACGGGGTGTTCATGGCGCATTCCGAGCAGTTGACCGCCCGCGGCTGGGGGCCGGTGCCAAAAACCGAATGCGCCTACAACGCGTTCACCAACCTCACCGCCATGAACTGCGGCGGCGCGGCGTTCCGCGTCAACAACACCACCTGCACGAACAACAGCATCATCCGCGCGAAATTTGAGGGCAACGGCAAGGGCGGGCTTTCGCTCGCGCGGCCGGATTTGATGACGCTGCGGTGAGCGGATCTTTCCTGCGGGCGGCCGTTCCGGCGGCGGCTTTCCGGGAGGATTTTCCCAGCGGAGCGGAGCCTTCCCCGGTTCAATAAAACCTTGTAACGGCAAAAAAATTCCGACACAGTGACGCTTCAATTTTTTTATCATGCTGCCATTCAAAAATAAAATCCTGTTCGTCGGCTACGGAGCCGTCGCGCAATGCACCCTGCCGATCCTGGTCAAACACATTCAAACGCCCGCCAAAAACATCACCGTCATGGATTTCGAGGACCGCAAGGCGGTGCTCGCCCCGTGGATCAAACGCGGCGTGAAGTTTGTGCGCGACCGCGTGACCCGCGAAAACATGGGCGCGCTGCTCGGCAGACATCTTTGCGGCGGCGACGTGCTGATTGACCTCGCGTGGAACATTGACGCGTGCGAAATTCTCGCATGGTGCCACGAGCGCGGCGTGCTTTACATCAACACGTCGGTCGAGCTGTGGGACCCGTATCAAAATTCCATCGGTGCCGCGCCGCAGAAGATGACGCTTTACTGGCGGCACATGAATTTGCGCAAGATGATCTGCAAATGGGATCAGCCCGGCCCGACGGCGGTGATCGAACACGGCGCGAACCCCGGCCTGATTTCCCATTTTACGAAACAGGGCTTGATTGACATCGGCCGCCGTTCCATCAAGGACAGGAAAATCACCGGCCCGGCCGCCGAGGAAATTCAGCAGTTGATTTCGGATCAAAAGTTCAACGTGCTCGCGCAGAAGCTTGGCGTGAAAGTCATTCATTGCAGCGAGCGCGACACGCAGATCACGAACCGGCCGAAGCAGGTGGACGAATTCGTCAACACCTGGAGCGTCGAAGGCTTTCGCGAGGAGGGCACGACCACCTCCGAAATGGGCTGGGGCACGCACGAGAAGGAACTGCCGCCAAACGCTTATGAACACAAGGAAGGCCCGCGCAATCAAATCTGCCTCGCGCAGATGGGCATCAACACCTGGGTTCGTTCCTGGGTGCCGGATTATTGCATCAACGGCATGGTCGTGCGCCACGGCGAGGCATTCACCATCTCCGACAAGCTGACGGTTTGGAAGAACGGCAGGGCGGTTTACCGCCCGACGGTTCACTACGCCTATTGCCCGGCGGATGTCGCCATCGTCTCGCTCAACGAACTGCGCGGCTACAATTATCAGCTTCAGGAAAAGCAGCGCATCCTGGGCGACGACATCACCAGCGGCGCGGACATCCTTGGCGCGCTGCTGATGGGGCACGGCTACAATTCCTGGTGGGTTGGCAGCGACCTGAGCATCGAGGAGTCGCGCCGGCTCGTGCCGCACCAGAACGCGACCACGATGCAGGTGGCGATTTCGGTCGTCGCCGCCGCGAGGTGGATGATTGAAAATCCCGAACGCGGCGTCTGTGTTTCCGACGAGCTGCCGCACGATTACATTTTGAAAATCGCCAAGCCGTATCTCGGCAGGTGGATTTCCAAGCCGTCGGACTGGACGCCGTTGAAGCATGTGAACAACCCGTTCAAGGGCTACAACCGGCCGGACGTGGACTTGAAAGACCCGTGGCAGTTCAAAAACTTCCTCATCACCAACGCCGAGAAATAAACAGGTTTTTCCACTTTTCCCCCTGAAGCCGGGATGGCAACCTCCCGGCTTTTTGCTTTTAAAATCGGTTTGTTCCCGCGCACGCCCCGCATCTGACCGTGCCGGAGAGGAGCAGGAGAAGCGTGCGCCGCGTCTTTGGACATCCCAGTGGCGGGACAGGCCGGACGGTCTGCCGGAAAACGGAAACGTGCGCTGGCCGTTCCTTCTTGTATCTGAATTTCCCTCTAACCTTGTCTGTGAGTAATGGCATGGGAATGATGGGACTGTTCTGCGGCCTGCTGGCGGCAGGACAGTAGCGTGGACGAGCTCGTTATCCTCTGGCATTGGCCCTTGGCCAAGTGCGTGGGGAGCCAGAGCCACACCATTGGCATCGCATAACAAGCACTGGTGACCAGGGTGGCCAGGCCACAACCGGTTGATTTCCGGCTTCGACCGGCTGAGAAAATCCCCGAGCCGGGTGACGCCCGCGCACAACTGCGCCGCCTTCACCGCCGGCTGGCCCGGCATCTTTTCCGCCGTTTGAAAAAATGCGGCGGGACGGCACTGCCACCGGTCATGGCAGCACCTGCACCCGGTAAAACTGTGAACCGCCACTGCCGTTGGTGATAGTGCAGTCCATGGCCGGATTGTTGGACGCCTGCAACCACGCCGTGACCGGCGACCAGGTTTTCAGGTTGGTGGAGACGTTGACCTGATACAGCCGGTTGGTGACAACCGTCCATTGCATCTGCGCCAGGCCGCCGCCCAGGCTGGTTTCGCCGGTGAAATAAAACTGCGAAGCGGGGTTGGTCGGATTGAGGCCGGCGATGAATTTGGCATAGTCGGACATTCCGTTTCCGTCGGTGTCCGTGAACTGGGTGCGGTTGGTGGCGACGGAGCCGAAATTGGCGATCTCCCAGGCGTCGGAAATGCCGTTGTGGTTCACGTCCACAAAGGTGTAGTCGCCGGTGAAATTCAGCGCGCCGCCGACGGTCAGCGTGTTGGTCTGGCCGGCGGGGGTCTGATAATACGGCACGTCGCCAAACTGCGCGACGTATTGCCCGGCGGCCAGATTGCTGATGGTGACGGAGGGCGTCACGCCAGATTGGACCGGCACGAGGCCGATGGGCGAAAGCGTGGACAGCGACCAGGCACCCTGCCCCAGATTTTTGGTGATGCTGACATTGCCGCCCGCCACGACGCCGGTGATGCTGATGTCGTCAATCGTCCAGCCATAAACGGTGGTGACGCCGGCAACTCCCTCGTAGTAGAAAACAACCTGGACGGTCTGGCCGGCCCACGGCGTCAGGTCCACGGATTCCTGATCCCAGGTGTCCACGGCACCGGTTAGATCCGCCGCTGTGGGCAGGCTGTCGGGCAGCGTGCTGCTGTTGGTGCTGACATACACCAAGCCGTCCTCATAGGGCTGGCTGAAATCGCAGGCATCATAAAAGGTCAGCGTCGCCGAGGTGAGGCCGGAGAGATCAATGACCGGACCATACAGATAGCTGCTGGCGAGGAAAAAGTTCTGATTGCCATCCAGGTCGCTGCCCCACGCGTTGGTGCCGGAATAGGCGCTGGTCACCAGGCCGTTGTCGGGCGTGCCCAGTGTCCAGTTGATGTCGGAGCCATAGACCGGGTCCGGAACCACGGCCCAGCCGGGCGCGCCGCTTTCCAGATTGTCGAACCACGGCGGGGTCGGCGCCTTGAGGGTCTGGAACACGAACAGACTGCCATTGTTGTCATCCACCGTCGTGTTGCCGGCCTGGTCGCGGCTCACCACCTGGTAATAATAGGTGCGGTTCGCCGCCAGGCCGCCGACCGTGACGGCGTGATTGGTCACGAGCGCGCTCACATAGGCCGAGCGGTCGGGCAGCGGCGATTCGCTGTATTGCACCGACGAGTCCGAGGCCTTCGAGGTCAGCCAGGTCACTTTGGCGTTGGAATAATCGGTGGTCGCCGCCACCTGGGAAATGACCGGCGGCACGGTGTCCACGTTCGCGGTGGCGGTCACGTTGCGGTTGTTCGACGAATCAAAATAGGCCGCCGTGAGCGTGTCGCCATTTTGCACGGCCAGTTGGTTGGTGCCGGCGCTGCCGGCCACCAGCGTGATGAAGCCTTTGAACAATCCGGGGTGAGTGGTTTCATGCAAGGTCACCATCGTCTGGTTGGTCCGCGAACTGGCCGCGAAGCTGGCCGTGGTCTGGCCCGCGCCCGCAAGATCCGAGTCGCCGACCTCCACCGTCACCACCGCATTCGTGGTATAAACTGTATCGTCGAGCAGGACGCCGCCGACGCCGTTCACGCCAGGAGCCAGGAAGTTGATGATGTTTTGCAGCAATGCCACCGCGTTGTCCGGCGCGGTTCCGCTGGTCGGAATCGTATCGAACGGGAATGACATGAACACGACCCGGCCGGGACTGTCCACGCCGATGTCCGGATAACTCATTCCGCACGGCTTGCCGGACACCGATTCAAAAGTGATGGCCGTGGCGTCGGATGCAGGCGTGAAGGTGTCCGAGAAATCCGGCCCATAGACATCGCCAAAGCCATCGTCGAAACTGGGATAACTGCCGTAATCCAGCGTCATGCTCATGCCGCTGGCCAGGCTCGCCGGCGCGCCAAGAATCGCCGGCACGCCAAAATTCTCGTCCCCCGTCGGGTTGGGCGCCGGCGGATCGGGATTCTGGATGAACCCGGCCACTTGCAGCACATTCCGCCGGAACGGCACGTTGCCCAGTTGCGACAAGATTCCCATGGAGGCCATGAAGAACGAGCCGCCGCCGTTCAGGTAGGTTTGAATCATGAACTGCTGCCCGGCGTTCAGCGTGTTGTTGGTGGCGGTGGGGTCGGGCAGGCCGTCGGCGGTGACGCCGTAGTTAATGATGTCGTCGGTCAGCCGCCAGATCACCACTGGAAACGGCTGCAAGTCGGCCAACTGCGGATAGCCGCGCGCGTTCACTTTCCAGAATCCGTAGCTGACGCCCGCCGCCGCCAGCACGTTGGTGTAGGCGCTGTCGGGAATGACCGTCGCACCATTCGCCGCTTCCGCCACAGTGTCATAAGCGTCCACCAGCAGCACCGTTGGCGTCGCCAGGCCGATGAAAGAAAAATCCGCGCCGGAGTTGTTGTCCGTGGCCGGGTTGCCGGCGGCGTCGGTGGAGCTGACCAGGAAATAATATGTTTTGCCGGGAATGAGCCTGGTCAGCCTCACGCTGTGACTGGTTACGAGCGCGGCATTGGTGACTGCAAGGTTTAAGCTGGAGCTGTTCGTGCCATAGCGGACAATCGAGCTGGCGGGTTCGCTGGTCAGCCAGGTAATGGTGAGGACGCCGAGATCGGTGGCGGCCGTCACCGCGCTAATTGCAGGCGGGATCAGATCAGCCACTGCCGTCGCCATTCGCCTGGTGCCGGTCGCATCAAAATAATCCGCCTCCAACGCATCGCCATTGGCAATTTGCAACTGCCCTGCGCCCGCCGTGCCGGTGACGGTGGCCACCGCGCCCGTGAATGCGCCATAGCCGCCCAGGTTGGGCAACAAGCCGGTTAATCCCGTGTGCGCGGTAAGATTCGTCACCAGCGCGCTCACGGTGTTGCTGCCGGCACGGGCGGCATCGAGCACTTCAATCTGCATCAAGCCCGGAGCGGTGTAGGTTGGCCGGTCCAGCAGGATCAGTCCCACGCCCGGCCGGGTGAGATCGCCGGAGGCAACCAGCGCAAAATCCTGGTCAATCGCGGGCGTGTTCGAGATCGCGTCCTCCACGATCTTGCTGGCGCGCACCCGCACGAGGTAATCGCCCGGCGCTGGTTGCGAAAGAAAAACTCCCTCGACGTTGTTGAGGGTGTCCGATGAAGGCGCGTTGGGCACTGATTCACCGGCGCCGAATTGATTGCCGCGATAAAGCGTTCCGTCCGGGCCGACAACTTCCAGATCCAGGTCGTTCACCAGTGCCGGCAGCGCGCCGGGAAAGCTCGGCACATCGGTGTAGGCCATGGTGATTTTCAGCGGCTGATCGGAACCTTGAACAAAAATGTGCTGCGAATAGACCTGGCTGTTCGTCAGCAACACCGTTTGATCGAGATATTGGTAATAGCGCGGCGCAGTGTTGTAGTTGGTCACGATGATGTTGGTCAGCGTGATGCGCCCCCAGCCTTCGTCGTTGTTCGGAATCGGGCCGGGACCGCCGTTGGCTTCGTCCAGCTCATCCGCCGAATTGATCAGTGCCGCCTTGACCAGCGCCGGCGACGGCACCGCGTTGGTGTGTGTGCTCTGGTAAAACTGCACGAACACCGCCGCCGCGCCCGCCGCGTGCGGACCAGACATGCTGGTGCCGCCCATGAACACATAATAATTGTCAATCGCCGACCACGCAATCGCAGCCTCGTCCGGCGCGGCGGAAGAGGCGGCGGAAGCAATCCAGCTTCCAGGCGCGACCAGATCTGGCTTGATGCGCCCGTCCGCACACGGCCCGCGGCTGGAGAAATCGCACATCGTGTCCGGGCCGTCGGCATAAAGCCCGTAGGTCATCGCCAGCGTGCCTGCGATATTCTCCGACGCGCCGGTGGCGATCACATTTTTGGCGCAAGCCGGACTGTCTATGGTCTGCGTGTCCGGCCCGGCGTTGCCGGCGGAGAATTCCAGAATGTAAGGCTGGTCGCCGGCCGTGTCCGCGTCCGCGTCGCGCACCAGTTCATCGAATTGCGCGCAGTCCAAGTCATAGTCACCCTGCACATCGTTGCCCCAGCTATTGGAACCGATTTTGGCTCCGTGACGAACCGCATCGTGCGTCAAAGTTTCGTCGCTGGGAAACGGACTGACCTCGTTTGCGTTGGCGTCGAAGATGCGTTCGACAAACAGGTTCGCGCCGGAAGCGACGCCGAGACCGTAGAACGCGCCGGTGTCGGGGTCGGTCTCGCCGGTGGCCGCGTTGCCCGCGACGATGCCCGCGCAATGCGTGCCGTGGCCGTAGCCATCGGAGCCATCCGTCAACGCACCGTAATATTGAAATCCCGTCACGCGACCGCGCATGTCCGGGTGCATCGTGTTGGTGTTGCCGGAATCCAGCCCCGTGTCGGCCACGCACACGGTGACGTCGGCGCCGCCGAAACCCAGTTGCTGCGTGACCGTCGGCGTGGCGACGTTGCCGTCATCGCCACCGACAAGCTTCGAGGCAAATTCATCCACCAGTTTTCGTCTGGGCGCGCGCTCAATCCAAAGCACCGCGCTCGATTGCGACAATGCATCCAGCCGGCCCGGCAATAATTCACCGCGCACAATGACGCCCTGACGCAAATGGCTTTCGTGATAAACGACCGCAAGATTCGAGCACACACCGGCGATTTCCGCCGTTGTCGCCGCCGGCGACAACAAAATGTTTATGTTCAACGTCTCGTTGGTCTGCGCCGCGAGGCGCGCAGCGGTCAACAGCCGGGGATGAATCTTGTGCGCCGGACGGTAAGGCCCGACCCAACTAACGTAGCTCAACGCCCCGACGACGGCCGGCGACACGTTGTTCAATTTGGCGATAAAAGCGTCGTCCGGCACATACCGGATCAATTCCACGCCCGCCCGGCTCAATTCCGCGCGGCGCGATAGTTCCAGCGGGCTGTTAAATTGGATGAGAAACAGGCCGGAGACAGCGGTCTTGGAGCGCATTTCGGCGGCCATCACGGCACGATTCGTGGCAGCGTCCGTTTCAATGAGTTCATTGCGCAGGCGGATGTTTTTAGCCTGGCCAGCTGCGCCAAATTGAAAGACAAGAAGCGTCGCAACCATAAACTTGCGACTGGCGGAATACAAACTACGAGGATGCACCTTGAACCGATACTACAATTTTGCGTCTTAGGCAATTCGGAATTGGGGCTGACTCTTGTGTCAAAAACGGATCACAGGCGAATGCTTGATCCGGCAGTAAAAATTAAAGCAAAGCCGCGCTTGTCAGCCAGACGCGACAGACAGTTCTTCAAACGGCGACGAATGAGCTTGCCCTTAATGCGGATTCGGGCAAAATAAAGCTGTGACGGCTGGTAACGAAAAAGTTTGCCCAAGGCGTTTTTGCCAAACGGAATCCTTCTCTGATCGGTCGTTTGACGCATACGATGTCAGTGTCAAATTGTGAATCTGCGGCACGGAACGCCTCATAAAGAGGTTGATTTTATTGGTTCGGGGCGTAGCGTAGCCTGGCTAGCGCGCTTGTTTCGGGTACAAGAGGTCGTGAGTTCGAATCTCACCGCCCCGACCATTTTTCTGAATAAGAATGAAAGTTTGATAAAAATCCATCCGCAATCTGATGCAGTTGCCTTAGGAGGTAAAAAATCAGTCCAAAATATTGAACAGTTCTTTCGCGCCTCTGCGTTTATCCCGATTTCTCCTTATTGGTTCACATGCACCACCGTGGCGGGCGGAAAGCCGTTGAAATACGTCGAGGAGGCGTGGCTGTAGGCACCGATCTGTTCGCTGTAAAGCAGGTCGCCCAGCTCGAGGTCGGGCAGATTTTCCGCCATCGAAACCACGTCCAGCGCGTCGCAGGTCGGGCCGAACATGGAGCAGATTTGCGTCGGGCCTTTCTTGAACGATTTCAGGTGGTAATGGCAGTGGTCAAAGATCACGCCGGAAAACGTGTGATACACGCCGTCGTTGATGTAGTAACACAGTTTCCCGTCGCGCACAGCCTTGCCGACGATTTTGGAAACGGCGGTCGCGGCGGTCGCACAGAGAAAGCGGCCCGGCTCGGCGAGAATTTGCACGCCGGAAGATTTCGGAAACAAGCGGTCCAGCTCGCCGTTGATGACTCTGGCGAGTTCGCGGAACGGCTTGACGCTGGCGTCATACGGCGCGGGAAATCCGCCGCCGATGTCCAGCAGGTTCATCTTGGTGTAGCCGCGCTCGCGGGCTTCCTTGAAGATGTTCGCGGACAGGTTGATCGCCTGGACGTAATTTTCAAAATTCGTCGTCTGGCTGCCGACGTGAAAGCTGATGCCCTCGACGGTCAGGCCGAGCTTGTCGGCGGCGAGAATCATGTTCACCGCCTCGCCCGGCGACGCGCCGAATTTGGAGGACAACTCCACCATCGCGCCGGTGTTCGGCACTTTCAGGCGCAGCACGAGGCCGGCCTGCGGCGCGAACTTTTTGATTTTTTTGATCTCCTCGAAATTGTCGAACGTGACGAGCGGCTTGTATTGATTGAGTTCGTGTAACGTCTCATTCGGCTTGATGGGATTGGCGTAAATGATCTTGTCCCAGATCCAGTCCTGCCGTTCCTTCGCGGGCAGGTGCTTGATGTTTTCATAGACCGTCTGGAATTCCGGCATCGAGGCGACGTCAAAACTTGCGCCGGCCTGGTAAAGCGTGCGGACGATGGCCGGATCGGAATTGGCCTTCACCGCGTAGTAAGCCTGGACACGCGGCAGATATTTTTTGAACGTGGCGTAGGCCGCGCGCAATTCGGCGTGGTCCACGACGAACAACGGCGTGCCGTGCTGGACGGCCAGTTTTTTCAGCGCGGTGGGCGAAATCATTTTAATAAAATAAAACAGCCGGAACGGTTTTCCGCTCCGGCTGCCAATGAAAATGGATTTGGCGTCCGTCCGCAAGAACTTACGTCGCCAGGCGCGAACGGACTTTTGGCGGTCATGAAGCGACGCATGGAAATCAGCCGGCTGCGAAGCGGCGGGTAACGCGCCCGCCCGATTTAACCGTCCGGAAAGGACGATGGATTTCCGTCGTCCCTTCCGGACGGATTTTGTTTTGGGCAGGGAACCAGACCCCTTGTGTCCGGCTGATTTCCGATTGTCCCGTTGGGATTTTTCAACGCCACGCCCTTTGCCCCGTTCGTCCACCCCAAACTGCCTTTGGCCGGGTCTTTGCAGACGGCCACCATGGCGCATGGCCACCCATTGGATCTTGGCCGGGGAGCGCGATGTCCCGGTTGCCGTTTTCGGTGTCGCGCCGTGGTAGGGCGCGTCACTCCGTGCGCGCCGCCGTGGTGAACCCGAACGCGTCCGTTGGCAAGCGGGCGGCGGGCATCTTCAGCACCGGCATCGCACGCCGGCTGGCTGTTGTCGCCACCGCCGCACCGCAGCGGCCAAACGCCCGTTCGCCTGCCTGCTGGTGGCAACGGCCAGAAACTGTCATTTTTTGAACCCTTTCTTCTTGGGAACAAATAAATTGCTTGTTTTTAACGGTTTTTGCGGTCTGACAGGTTGTTTTCCATGCATGACCGGTGGCAAGTCATCAATGATTCGCGACCCGTCATGGATGCCTGGGAGCTTTCCATGCACGACTGGCGGCTTTCCATCGTCCTGCCATTTTTTCCGAGCTGCGCGCCAGCACCGGAACACTGCGCCGCGCGGGCAAAAACCAAGGGCGCTGAATTTTACAAAACCATGACAATTGGCCTTGCGCCGCTGGCTAATTTTGCAGGTAATGGAACAAATGCCATCCGATAAACCACGACAGTTTCGCCACACGTTGTGGCGGGCGGGTTTGGCGGCGGTGACGGTCATTTTGGTTCTGTTTCTCTTTGCTGCCAGCAAGGGCGGGCAACCGTTTCTCTGGGAAAAGCTGCTGGCAGTCGGCGGTCTTTGCATGATGTGGCTTGGTTATTGGATGGCCTGCCGGCGGGCCGGCCGCCGGGATCTGGAGGAAAACGAGTCGCATTCATCTTTCTCAGGCAAACCCGGACCCCGCCGGCAATTGTTTCTTTGGCAGGCGGTCCTCATCATGCTGCCGGTGGGCATATTGGCGGGAATGGGCCTGTTTTCGCTGCGACAGGACCGGCTGCTGGCGGACCAGGAGGCAAAAGAACAAGCCGCGGCCATCGCGCGACAACTGGCGAAAGGGTTTGGCAACGAGGCGGCCCGGCAAATGAAGGATTACCGCGAGGCGAGCTTTGAACTTCACGCCAACCGGTCGGCCGACTTGGGCCTCTCGCAATGGGCGGGCGGCTCCAAGTCGGAGGATGCCGCCTGGGAGCGAATCCGGTCATGGCAGCAAGCGAACCCGGACCTTGATCTGGCCGCGATGCCGGTTGCGGATTGCACATTAAACATCCGGGATGAATTTTCATCGCCGCAGATGTATCCGCTGTCACCAGCCCCGCCCGCCTGGCTCGGTGAGCTTTCACCGGAACAACGCCGGCTGTGGCAGCAGGCGGAGCAGGCCGAGTTTATGTCCGGCGATCTGAACGCGGCGCAGTCGGCGATCACAAATTTCATCGCCACCGGACCACCGGACGGCGCCCGCGACAACGCGGAGTTTCATCTGCTGCTGCTGAAAACCCGCGCGCTGGCGCCGGCCGAAGCCGTGGAGCGGCTGGCAACGTCCACCTGGGCCAGGGTTCCTGAATTCTCGGAGGCCGGATTGCCGGTGGGCCAGTTGATTTGCCACCGCGCCTTGCGGTTGCTGCCGGATCACGCAGGAGTGCCGGACGAATTGTTCTACAGCATCGCTCGGGCGATTCAAATTCGCGCCTCCATCCTGGCCCCACGGCTCATCGCCGAGGCGGAACGGGTCGCCGCGCCGGGAGAGGTGGATTCCGGCCCGGACGTCGCCGAGTTGAGAGCGTGGTGGGACGCGGATGAAAGGGCGAGAACGGTATTGAGAGATTTTCAAGAGCAGCAGCCGGCTGGCACCTGGTCCAACGCGCTTTATTGGGTTGCCTCCGCCGGCGGGAAGTTTCTGCTCGTGTTGAACAGCGGCAGCACGGTCGCGACGAACGGCGCCGCCCCGGCGGCCGGCACAAATTTCTCCGTTTTGCTGTTTCCACAGGCGGTGGCGGACAAGGCGCTGCGAAGCGCCATGGCCAGGGCTGATTTTTCGTTGCCGCCTTATTCCGCCGCCGGGCTGGAGATTGGCGGCAACGATCTGGTTCTGCAGCGCAATCAATTTTTCATGGCGACGAACCCGCCTTTGCTGCCGGTCCTGGGCGAGGCGGCGGGGAGCCTGACGGACCTTCCGTTTTCGACCAATGCCTATCCGTTCCGCGTGCGCCTGCTGCTGGCCGACCGCGATGTGCTTTACGCCCGGCAGCACCAGCGCACACTGCTGCTGGGCGCAATGATTCTGGCGTCAACCCTCGCGGCGCTGGTCGGACTGCTGGCCGCCTACCGCGCCTTCCTGCGGCAGCAGCAGCTCAACGAGTTGAAATCCAATTTCGTTTCCAGCGTCTCGCACGAGTTGCGCGCGCCCATCGCCTCCGTCCGGCTGATGGCCGAAAATCTGGAAGGCGGCAAAATCCCGGAGCCGCGCCGGCAAAATGAGTATTTCAGTTTCATCGTGCAGGAATGCCGCCGGCTGTCAGCGCTCATCGAGAACGTGCTCGATTTCTCGCGCATCGAACAGGGCCGCAAGCAGTATGAATTCGAGCCGACCGATCTGGGCGCGCTCACCCAGACCACCGTGAAGCTCATGGAGCCTTACGCGGCGGAAAAAGGCGTGAAGCTGGAGCGCGCGGCCGGGGAACCCTCGGCGGCCCATCCCGAATTGAACGTGGATGGCCGCGCGATCCAGCAGGCGCTGGTGAACCTGATTGACAACGCCGTCAAGCACTCGGCGAACGGCCAGACGGTGACGGTGGAAATTGCCGTGAAAAACGGCGCGGCCGAGAGGGCCGTTCATTTGTCTGTTTCCGACCACGGCCCGGGCATTCCCGCGGCGGAACACGAAAAGATTTTTGAGCGGTTTTACCGGCGCGGTTCCGAGCTGCGCCGTGAAACCCAGGGGGTTGGCATCGGTTTGAGCATTGTGAAACACATTGTTGAAGCGCATGGCGGGCGCGTGCTGGTGCAGAGCGAGGCCGGCCGGGGCAGCCGGTTCACCATTGAATTGCCGGAGAAAAAACAAAATGAATGAACGGATTTTAATCATCGAAGACGAAGCCCCCATGCGTCGGGCGCTGGGTGACTTGCTTGCGGCCGAAGGCTACCGGGCGCTTACCGCGGCCGATGGCGAAGGCGGCCTCCAACGTGCGCTCGCAGAAAAACCCGACCTCATCCTGCTGGACATCATGATGCCCAAGCTCGACGGCTTCGCGTTGTGCGCCGAGCTGCGCCGCCTGGCCAACCCGGTGCCGGTGGTGATGCTCACCGCCAAAGGCCAGATTGAAGATCGCGTGAACGGGCTCGACGTGGGCGCGGATGATTATCTCGTCAAGCCGTTCAGCACGGACGAGCTGCTCGCCCGCGTGCGCGCCCTGCTGCGGCGGGTGGAGCGGATCAGCCGGGGTCCGCTGAAATTGAGCCTGGGCGAGGTGGAGATTGATCTGGCGCGGCAGACCGCCGTGAGCGGGAAGAAACAAATCCCCCTGACCGCGAAGGAATTTGCCATGCTGCGCCTGATGGCGGAGGCGGGCGGCGAACCGGTGACGCGGGAAAAATTTCTCGACGTGGTCTGGGGCTACACCGCGTTCCCAACCACGCGCACGGTGGACAACCACATCGCCAGCCTGCGGGCCAAGCTGGAACGAAATCCGGACGAGCCGCGCTGGGTTAAAACGGTGCATGGCGTGGGCTACAAACTGGAGTTATGAAACAATTTTACAAAAACATGACAATTGAAACCGTGGCGCTGGGTCAGACTGAAATCATTCGATCAATGAAAGCAAAACTCTGCGTGTGGATGCTCCTGCTGGGAGCGGCATTGGCGCAGGCGCAGACCAACGGTCTCACGCTGCTGTTGCAGCAGGGGTTGTTTGACGAGGAGGCCAGCCACGACCTCAATGCCGCGATCGCTGACTATCAATCGCTCGCGAAGCAATTCGACACGGACCGCCAGGTCGCGGCGACCGCCATCTACCGGCTGGGCGAATGTTATCGCAAGCTCGGCCAGACCAACGAAGCCGCCGCGCAATACCAGCGCATCCTGCACGATTTTTCCGATCAAACCACGCTGACCACCTTGAGCCAGCAGGATTTGACCGGCATGGGCATGGCCGTGCCCCCCCGGCTGATGACGACGGCGCAATCACAATCTGCGGCGGAAAATCTTCAGCAGAAATTGCAGGCCATGCTCGCCCATTCAGGCGCGGATACGAACGCGGAATCCATTGGCGAATCACCCGACGACCAGGACCAGGAAATTTTGCGCATCAAACAGATGATCCAGAACAGCCCCGATTTGATCAATGCGCCCGGGAATGCCAGCAACTACCCGCCGCTGATCCAGGCCGCGATTTCGGACCACCTCCGTGTGGCGCATTATCTTCTGGATAACAATGTCAATGTGAATGTGACCATCGGCAATGGCGAGACGCCGCTGACGATGGCGGCTTTTGGCGGGCACAAGGCCATGGTTGAACTGCTCTTGAGCCACGGGGCGGATGTCAATGCGCAGGGGGACGCCGGGGAGACCGCGCTCCATCAGACGGCCAAACACGGGTTCCAGGCCGTAACGGAAGTGCTGCTGACAAATCATGCCAACGTCAATGCCCTGAACAACAACGGAGCCACCCCGTTATTTTTGGCCGCGTCATCCGGACAATTAAAAATCGTCCAGCGGCTGCTGGTCTCCGGCGCGAATCCAAATTTGAAGGACGCCCGCGGCCTGACGCCGTTGAACTATGCCATCACCGCCGGCTCACCGGAAGTTGTCAAGGTGCTTTTGGAAGCTGGAACGGCGGTGAGCACGGAAGACTCCTTTGGCCGCACTCCGTTGAGCTATGCGGCGGAAAAGAACAATCAAACGATCGTCAATTTATTGCTGAATGCCAGGGCCGATCCGAATGGCGGCAAGCTTGATGCGCCGATTTTCAGCGCCATCAAACAGGGAAACACCAACACCTTGGAGCTGCTGCTCCGGGCCGGGGCGAATCCCAACCTGGCGGGTGCTTTTAATCTGCCGGGAACCACCACCGCCAACATCTTGAACCATTCCGGGCATTTGACCCCATTATGGATGGCCATAAGTTTGGATCAATTACCGGTGGTTCAGATGCTGTTGCAATTCAAGGCCGACCCGAATGATTCCGTAACTGACGGGCAGCCATTGTTGTTCAGCGTGCTGTCGGACACCAACATGCTCGAAGCCCTGCTTGACGCGGGTGCCAAGGTTGATCCGGTCAGCGCGGAAGAATCCCAGTGGACGCCGCTGGGTGCCGTGGCCAGTCAAAACAACGCCCCGGCGGTGGAGATGTTGCTGAAGCACGGCGCGAATCCGAATGTGCATAATCGGAACGGCATCACGCCGCTGCATTGGGCGGCGTATCACCTGGCCGACGGCAAAATCTTTGAGCTGCTGCTCACGAACAAGGCCGATCCAAATGTGCGCAGCAATGACGGCGTCACGCCGCTGGATTTGGTCAAGGAAAAACTGGCGGGCAACGGCGGGTCGCCGGAGCAAAGAACTCTGGCCGGCCAGCTTGCCGGCCTGCTGCGCCAGCACGGCGCGCTGGACAGCCTGCCGAATTGGGACCGCATTGCCGTCAGCCGCCCGTCGGTGAATTTTACGTTCCCGATTTTCGTCAAGGGAACCAACAGCTGGAATCAGTTCACCCTGCTGGAAACGATTTTGAATTATTACGAATCATCGCAATCGTATTCAGTTCCTCAAGGCAACAACACCTGGGCGAGCTACCCGGCCAACTCCATGCTGCCGTTCCCCGACCTGGCCCGCGTCATCATCATCCGCCCCAGCCACGGCTCCACCAACGAATCGCGGCTGCCCGTCAATTTGCTCAACAGCACGGAGGGGATTGACTGCTCCAAGGATGTGCCCTTGGAGTTCGGCGACGTGGTGGAAGTTCCCGAACGCGACCATTCATTGGGCGACCGGCCGGTCGGGCTGACCGACGGCCAGATCAGGAGCATTGCCAGTTATTTGAAAGGAAACGTCCAGCTTGTCGTGCGGGATCAAAAAGTGGAGCTGCCGTTTTACCGCATTGGCAGTCAATCAACCATCGGGGCCGTGCTGAATCAGCCGGAAGCCCAGAGAATGCTGCTGTCCTCCTCCGACCTCTCGCATGTGACGGTTTCCCGGTTTGATTCTGGAACCGGCACAAATTACGAGTGGGTTTTGGACTGCAGCACGCCGCCGTCGCCGGTCGCCGGCAGCTCCCCGCCTTACTATCGCCAGGGAACTGATGCAAACAATCCGCCACCCGGGGCCGATCTCTGGCTGCGTGACGGCGACGTGATCAAAGTGCCGGAAAAACCATGAACCTGAGCCGCCGGCAATTATCGAACCTGAGCACGATGGACAACGCGTTCACGCTGATTGAACTGCTGGTGGTCATTGCCATCATCGCGATTCTGGCGGCGTTGCTGCTGCCCGCCCTGGCCAAGGCCAAGCAAAGCGGCTACCGGGCGGTGGACTTGAACAATCTCAAGGAGTTTGGCGTCGCCATGAATCTCGTGGCGTCGGACAACAATGACTTCATGCCCTGGGCCAACTGGGCTTCGGGCGAAGAAGGCCCCAACCCGCCGCAGGGCTGGCTCTACACGCTTGACCCCGCCGCCAGCGGAACGGCGCGGTTCAAGGTTCAAACCGGCAGCTTCTGGTCCGTGCTGAACGCTCCCAGGTTGTATTACTGCCCGAGCGAGGTGACGAACAACGCCTGGTTCCTGATGCGGCCCCAGCAGATTTCCAGCTATGTGATGAACGGGGCGGTCTGCGGCTACTACCGGGCCATGAATCCGCCCGTCAAACTCGCGCAACTGTCCCCCGCCGGCGTGGCGTTTTGGGAATGCGCCAACAACACGGCGGTGGAGAACCAGGAGAACTTTAATGACGGCGCCAGCAGCCCCGATGAAAACACCAGCGTCCGGCATGGAACCGTGGCCATCTACAGTGCGTTTGACGGTTCGGCGAATTTGATCAAGCTCGCCGTCTGGGCGGATAAAGTCCAGTCGGCCGCTCCCAACGAATTGTGGTGTTTCCCCGGCAGCAGCAACGGAAGATGACCAATGAAACACCGTGAACCAGCTTCCTTGAATCGCGCCTTCACCTTGATTGAACTGCTCGTCGTCATCGCCATCATCGCCATTCTGGCGGCGCTGCTGCTGCCGGCGCTTTCCCAGGCCAGGCTGAAGGCCCAGACCGCGCGCTGCGTTTCCCAACTCCGCCAATGCGGCGTGGCAATGAACCTCTATCTGCCCGATTACAATGAGAAGTTTTTCTGGACCTCGGACGATCCCTCGCTCGACGGCATGGAATGGTTCGTCTGGGCCGGCCGCACCAATGGCAATCTGGACACCGGCCAGGGCGGCATCTTCAACCAGACCGACCGGCCTCTGAACCATTACGGGCTGACGGTGGCGGTGGTAACTTGTCCCGTGGATCAAGGCCGCGCCGACACCCGGCCGCACACGCTGTTCGACTGGGTGGGAAACTCCTACATGTTCAATGCCGTTGGCCTGCCGCAAAATGGCGCCGGCGGCCTGAACGCGGTCAAATCCACCGCCGTCGCCGCCCCGTCCCAAACCGTTCTCTTTGCGGACAATGTTGTCGTCTTTCCAGATAATCCGTCTGGCTGGCACAGGCGATCTCCGGCGGGCAACACGCTGCTCGTGGACAGCCATGTCGAATTCCACACCGCCCAAAGCGTCACCAACCTCGTCTGGTAAAACATGCAACCGCCCCGACCAATTTTCCCTGACCGCGCCTTCACTTTGATCGAACTGCTCGTCGTCATCGCCATCATCGCGATTCTCGCGGCGATGCTGCTGCCCGCCTTGGCGGCGGCCAAACAGCGCGCCTGGGCCGCCAGTTGCAATTCCAATCTCCATCAGATCGGCCTGGGAATGCACATGTTCGCGGACGACAACAACGATTTTTACCCCGAATCCGGCGGCGATATTCACTGGGGCGCCACGGATCCGACGACCCACAAACCCGGCTGGTCGGAACAGGTTTTCCCCGAGGTCGGAAACACGAATGCGTTCAATTGTCCCGGCAACGTGCAACTGCCCGTGCCCGAACAGGGGCCGTTCAACTATTTCAACGGCTGCAACGCCGCGTTTGTGACCGCTGGCGGCCAGCCTGCCGCCGTCAAAAACTCCGCCATATTATTGCCCTCGGCTTATGTCCTCGGCGGCGACACGGCGGGCACCGTCGGCGGACCGGTCATTTTCGATCCGCAGGACGCGGACAAGGATGATTACACGCAGAACTGCGTCGGTGGCGCGGCGCCGCCGGCATTGACCGAAGCCTGGCAGATCCACAGCAAAGGGCAGAACATCCTGTTCGCCGACGGCCATTCCAAATGGTATCGCGGCTACAATCCGGCCGAGATGACCTTTGGCTACACGGTCATGACCAACTGGATTGACTATCATTGACGGGAATTTCGCAATGGCGGCGCGCGGATCGCAAAGGGACCTCAATTTTTCTCAAAGCATCTCCCGCTTCACCTACGAAGCCGGGGCCGGGGGAAAAACCAGCGAAACGGTCATCCACAAAATCTTTGATGAACGGCCCGTGCCGTGAGGCGAAGGCAGAACTATGAGTGCAGAATAAAAATTGGCGCAATTTGACACGAGACAGATCCGTTTACTTATTCATCCATCTGTTTAACGCCTTTCTTTCGGGCATCGCAAGCAAGCCTCCAAGCGTCTTCTTCTCCGTATTTATCCAGAGAAAACGTTCGCTTTTTTATGGTGTTCTTTTGCGGAGACCACGATGCCTCTGCACTAAGAAAGATACTGTATCTATCGGGATCGCTTTTCCAACGATATTTGTGCGGCTTGATTCGCACACCTCTTATACCCGACTTGTTACGCCGGGTGAGAATCTCTGTAATCTCTTTCCTAGAGTATTGTGGATTCTCAAGGAAAAACTGTTTGGCTTTTGACCGCGCGGCTTTGAAACATTTCTTCCAATCACCTTTGTAATGTCTGACGTAAATAATTTCGTGAATTCTTTTTTTACGACGTTCAGCTTTGACCAAGTAACCGATTTGCCCCTTTTCGGGGTAGTTGACTTTAATCACGCCGGGTATGCCAGTATTACTTTCACCTTGTTGTGGCATATAAAATCCTTTGTGTTGATTCAAGGCTTCGGCGTCGCGGGCGGCGTGGGCGTGGCGGTCGGGACGTGATGGTCCGGCGGGAAGAGGCCCAGTTTGAATTCGGCGCGGGCGGGGGCGTTGGCCGGGTCGGTGGCGGGGAATTCCAGGTCGGCGGCGTTCTGGATGGTCAGGATGTGTTTGTAGGCGTCGGCGGCGTCAGTGGTCTTCACGGCGGTCGCCTTCTTGGCGTCGCTCTGGCCGGATTGCTGGACTTCGGTGCTGGCGGGGAAGGTGCCGCGCACGGCGGTGAAGGTGGCGGTCTCGGCATCCGTCCAGCCCCGGAGTTTCAGCGCGGGCAGGTTCGCCGTGGTTTGCACGGCGGCGAGAATGGTGTCGGCACGGCTCAACACGGCGTTCAGCTCGTGCGAATCGTGGAAGCCGATCTGAAATTCCTGATGGAGCTTAACGGTCTCATCGGGGAAGGCGAGCCGGGCGGTCTTGCGCGCCTGGCCCATGCAGTGCAGCAGCGAATCGAGATTTTTCTGCTGGGCGGCGGTGAGGTTGCCGGTCTCGCCCTTGGCCAGGTGCTGGCCGGTCGTGTCGGCGGGCAGTTTGCCGAGCAAAGTGGTGGTCTCGGTGAGGTAGTCCGCCGGCAGGCGGGCGGCGACTTTGGGGTATTTCTGCGCGGCGGCGACGATGAGGCTGCCGTTGTAGCCGATGACGGGGACGGGGCAGTGTATTCTATTTGGCATAATCAGTTTTTAGTTGTTAATTTGACTGTTGAGACCTTGGAATTCGTATAAATGGCTGGGGAACAGACCATTGTAAATGGGGGCGGCGGGAGAAAAAATGGGGGCAGGAGCCGGGAAATTGAGGGCAGCCCCGGGGAAATTGGGGGCAGTTGCGGAAATAATGGGGGCAGCCGTCGGGAAATTGGGGGCGGCTTTCCAAAAATTGGGGGCGGGAGTTTTTGCGATGGGGATCGTCGTCGGGAAAACGGGGGCAGGACTCGGGAAATTGGGGGCGGTCGTTGGCGCATTGGGGGCGGCGCCTCGTAATTGGGGGAGCCGCCCGGAAAATGCCGCTGCGGACGGAAACCGGCGGGTTGGGGGTGGAAAATTTCTGCGGTCAGGGTCCGATGCTTCGTCGCGGTGGCTGGCGATGGCACTTCTGACTGTTCCCCGGTTCCTCATGTGGCTTGTGAAAGGACTTATCCAAAAAGGACGGCGGATGTCAAGAAATTTTCAGGTTGCGGATTTGAGCCGGCGGACGGGGGGTTGACGCGTATGGGGCGGATGATCGCGGGACGGATTTATTCACTCGATGGGGATGGTGCCGGCGGGCGCGGCAGTTTTGCATTGGCAATCGCGGAGGCGCTGCGTATCGTAACCGCGATAATTTTATCGCCATGCCCAAGAAAAAACCGACAAAACCCGTGGGCGGGCCGGTCTCCCGGTTCATCCAGCATCATTTCCGGCATTTCAACGCCGCGTCGCTCGTGGACGCCGCGCGCGGCTACGTCGCGCATCTGGACCAGGGCGGGCGCATGATGATCACGCTCGGCGGCGCGATGAGCACCGCCGAACTCGGCCTCTCGCTCGCCGAAATGATCCGCCGCGACAAGGTGCATCTCATCACCTGCACCGGCGCGAATCTGGAGGAGGACGTCTTCAACCTGGTCGCGCACGATTATTACGAGCGCGTGCCGGGCTACCGTTATTTCTCCGCCGAGGACGAAAAGGCCTTGCTCGACCGCCACATGAACCGCGTGACGGACACGTGCATCCCCGAAGGCGAGGCGATGCGCCGCATGGAAAAGGCCATGCTCGAAGTCTGGACCGCCGCCGACAAAAAGGGCGAACGCTTTTTCCCGCATGAATTTTTCTACCAGGTCTTGCGCAGCGGCAAATACAAGAAGTATTACCAGATTGACCCGGAGGATTCCTGGATGCTGGCCGCCGCCGAAAAGAATCTGCCCATCGTCGTGCCCGGCTGGGAAGATTCAACGCTCGGCAACATGTATGCCGCCGCCGTCATCCGCGGCGACGTGAAGAACGTCCACACCGTCCGCACCGGCATCGAATACATGACGTGGCTCGCCGAGCATTACACCAAGACGGCCACCAAGAAGAGCCCGCTCGGCATGTTTCAGATCGGCGGCGGCATTTCCGGCGACTTCCCGATCTGCGTCGTCCCGATGCTGCATCAGGATTTGCAGCGCACCGGCGTGCCGCTCTGGGGTTATTTCTGCCAGATCAGCGATTCGACGACGAGCTACGGCAGCTATTCCGGCGCGGTGCCGAACGAAAAAATCACCTGGGGCAAGCTCGGCGTGAACACGCCGAGCTATATCATCGAATCGGACGCGACCATCGTCGCGCCGCTGATTTTCGCGCATGTTTTAGGATGGTAAGATGAAACCGAACGATTTTTCCGATTCACGAGTTTTGGTCACGGGCGGCGCGGGCTTTATTGGCAGCGCGCTGGTCTGGGCGCTGAACCGGCGCGGCTGCGACAACATCATCGTCTGCGACATTCTCGGCACGAACGAAAAATGGCGCAACCTCGCGCCGCTGCGGTTCGCCGACTACGTCGAGGCCGCCGAGCTTCTGCCGCGTTTGCAAAGCGGCGCGCTGGGGAAATTTGACCTGGTGCTCCATCTCGGCGCCTGTTCCGCCACGACGGAAAAGGACGCGACGTATCTCGTCAAAAACAATTACGAGTTCACCAAAGACCTCGCCGTGTGGGCGCTGGCGAACAAGACGCGGTTCGTTTATGCGTCGTCCGCCGCGACTTACGGCGACGGCTCGGCGGGAATGGAGGACGACGACACAAAGCTCGACACCTTGCGTCCGCTGAACATGTATGGCTACTCGAAGCACCTGTTCGATTTGCACGCCCGGCGCGCCGGGTTTTTGAACAAGATTGTCGGTCTGAAATACTTCAACGTTTTCGGCCCGAACGAGGATCACAAAGGCGACATGCGTTCGCTCGTCCACAAGAGCTTTGCGCAGGTGCAAAGCGAAGGCGTCATCCGTTTGTTCAAGAGCTATCGCAAGGAATACAAGGACGGCGAACAGAAGCGCGATTTTCTCTACGTCAAGGACTGCGTGGCGATGACGCTGCACCTCGCCGCGACGCCGAGGGCGAACGGCCTGTTCAACATCGGCAGCGGCGGCGCGCGGTCGTGGCTTGACCTGGCGAACGCGGTTTTCATCGCGCTGAAAAAGAAGCCCAGCATCAAGTTCATCGAGATGCCGGAGACGATTCGCGAAAAGTATCAGTATTTCACGCAGGCGAACCTGATGCGGCTGCACGGCGCCGGCTATGCCACGCCCATCACGTCGCTCGAAAACTCCGTGGTGGACTACGTCCGCAAATATCTCGCGCCGGACCGGCGGCTCGATCCCGCCGTCGCATAAAATTAACTGTAACGTGACTTGCCGCCGCCGGCGTCTCTCCTTCATTATCGCCAGAAATGACGCGGAATAATTATATGCGCCTCGGCTTGGCTGCGCTGCTTGGCTTGAGTTCGTTCAACGCTTTTGCCGATGCCTTTGAGGCCACCAGCGCGTTCGTTGGCCGCCAGGGCGGTTCCCTGGTCACGCCGGTCAACCAGTTGGTCACGCCGGCGGGAACGCAGGTGCAACTGCCCGGCTTGCGGCCGCAGGCGCTGGCGTTGAGTCCCGACGGCAGGCTGCTCGTCACCGCCGGCATGACGCATGAACTTGTCGCGGTTGAAGCGGCCAGCGGGAAAATTCTCCAGCGCGTCGCGCTGCCATCCGGAAAAATTCTTGAACCGCAGCCGGTGGCGTCGGCGATTCTGGATGCGGACGAAAAGGCGCAGTTGAGCTACACCGGCCTGAAATTTTCCCCCGACGGCACGCGGATTTATTTGTCGAACGTGAACGGCGACGTCAAAGTTTTCAGCGTGAGCCGCGGCCGGAAAATTTCCGGGCAGTTTTCCATTTCGCTGCCGCCGGCAAATCTGGCCGAGCGCGCCAACGACCTTCCCGCCGGCATCGCCGTTTCGGCGGACGGCAAAAAAATCTACGTTGCCCTCAACCTTTCGAACCGGCTGGTGGAACTGGAGGCGGCGACCGGGAAAGTCTTGCGGATGTGGAACGTCGGCATGGCGCCGTTCGACGTGGTGCTGGCCGGAAATAAAATTTACGTCAGCAACTGGGCCGGCCGCCGGCCCGACGCGGACAGCGTGACCGGTCCGGTCGGCCAGGACGCCCGCGTTCGCGTGGACGCGCGGAGCATCGCCAGCGAAGGCTCGGTGTCGGTGATTGACCTTGCGGTGCCGGTGGCGCCGGCGTCGCAAAAAGAAATCGTCATCGGCCCGCACGCGTGCGCGCTGGCGTTGTCACCGGACGGACGCTGGCTCGTGGCGGCCAGCGCGGGCAGCGACCGGTTGAGCGTGATTGACGCGCGCGACGACGAGGTGGTGGAAACGGTCACGGCGCGGCAAAATCCCGGCGACCTTTTTGGCGCGCAGCCGGACGCGCTGGCGTTTGACGCGAAAGGAAAAATTCTTTTCTGCGCCAACAGCTCGCAGAACGCCGTGGCGGTTTTTCAATTCCAGCCGCGCGCGACGAAGCTGCTGGGCCTGCTTCCCACCGGCTGGTTTCCCGGAGCCATTCAATTTGACGCACGCGGCAAAAGAATCTGCGTGGCGAACCTCAAAGGCATCAGCGTGAAAACGGAGAAGGCCAGGCTCGGTGCCGCCGGTTTCGGTTTCAACACCAAGCAGCTTGCCGGTTCGCTCTCGCTGATTTCCGTTCCGTCCCAGCGCAAGCTGGCCGCGCTCACGCAGACGGCGCTGGCGAATCTGCGCTATCCTTTGCTCGCCCAGGCCAAGCTGCCGCCGCGTCCGGGTCGTTTGCCGGTGCCGGTGCCGGAGCGAGCCGGCGAACCCAGCGTGTTCCAGCACGTCATTTACATCATCAAGGAAAACCGCAGCTACGACCAGATTCTCGGCGACGTGAAAGAAGGCAACGGCGACGCCTCGCTCTGCAATTTCGGCGAACGAGTGACGCCGAATGAACACAAGTTTGTGCGCGAGTTCACGCTGCTCGACAACACCTATTGCTCCGGCATCATGAGTGCGGACGGCCACCAGTGGGCCGACAGCGGCATCGCCACGGAATACGTCGAGCGTTCCTTCGCCGGCTGGCCGCGCAGTTATCCCGCCGGCGGATTTGGCCTGGCGGGCAGCGACGCGCTGGCGTATTCGCCCGCCGGTTTCATCTGGGACGACGCGCTGGCGCACGGCAAAACCGTCCACGACTTCGGCGAATTCACCTCTGTCAGCAAGCGCTGGAGAAACCCGTCGCAAAAGGGCAAAATTGGTTTCACCGAGGCCTGGCAGGATTTTGCCAGCGGCGCGAACGCGATTGAATACACCAGCGAACCGGACATCGAGGCGCTGCGGCCGTTCATCGAAAAAGGCTGGGCGAGCTGGGACCTGGCCGTGCCGGACGTGGTCCGCGCCGCGAAATTCATCCGGTGCTTGAAGGAGTTTGAGGCGCACGACAATCTGCCGAACCTGACGATTCTCTGGCTGCCGAACGATCACACCAGCGGGACGAAAGCCGGCGTGCCGACCCCGTCAGCGCAGGTGGCGGACAATGACCTCGCCTTCGGCCAGATCGTCGAGGCGGTGAGCCGCGGCAAATTTTGGAAGGACACCTGCATTATCGCCGTGGAGGATGATCCGCAGAACGGCTGGGACCACGTCAGTGGTTATCGCACCACGGCCTACGTCATCAGCGCGTGGACGAAACGCCATGCCGTCGTCAGCACGCAATACAACCAGACCAGCCTGCTGCGCACGATGGAACTGATGCTCGGCCTGCCGCCGATGAACCAGCTGGACGCCACCGCCACGCCGATGTTTGACTGTTTCACCAATACGCCGGATTTTACCGTGTTCACGGCGTTGACGAACAACGTGCCGCTGGACGAGTTGAATCCCGCGCCGAAGAAAATATCCAACGCGCAGCTCCGCAACGATGCCTATGTTTCCGCACGGCTGCCGCTGGCGCAGCCCGACCAATGCCCGGAGGACGTGCTGAACCGCATACTCTGGCGGGCAACGATGGGAACCAAACCGTATCCTGAGTGGGCGGTGAAAATGGTGGATGAAGATTAAGGGAAATCGGCAGACAAAAATCTCAGGCACAACGCAAGTCAGGCATTCAATGGCTCAACGGTCTTTGACTCGCTGTAACCACGGCTTTCCCAAAGAACCGCAGTTTTCTTCACCGGAGACAACAAAAGCCGCCGGCCGATATGCAGGCGAAATGGCAAGCCTGCTTCGGTGTTGATGATTAAATCATTTCAATACTCAGATTGCCGTTTGATGCCGGGTTCAGGAACTGGATACTTGCCGCTGGCGTCGGCGACCAATGGCGCAGGAGAGTCCATGGTAAGTTTGTCCACGTCTGGCGCGTATTCCTGGCTGGAATTGAGAAATTCCTCCAGCGTGATTTCCTGGCCGGTATGGGCGGCCTTGCGGCCCAGGGAACTGACCAGGCTGGCATAGACCCCGCGTTCCACCTCGTTGTAGGGCCGGTCATTACGAATGGCGTCCACCAGATCGTTCCATTCGTTCAGATAAGGATCCTGCTCGCCCGGTGGCACGTTGGATTCCCATAGCAGATTGGCGCGGTCTGGATTCTGGCCCTTGTAAGTGCTCGAAGGCAGTCCGCAGTCGCCGGAGCTTGAGATGATGGCGTTGCCTTTGCTGCCATGCGCGTAGCTGGAGTAAATCTCCTTGCAGTCATTGATGCAGCGGCCATCCATGATGAATTTGCTGCCATCGGCGAAAGTATATTCCACGGAATAGACATCAAAATTCTGATCCACGCAGGGAGCGCCGTCCGCGTTCAGACGATAGTGGCGTCCGCCCAGCGCCTGGGCTTTGACCGGCCAAGCGTTCTTCATCCAACAGCAATGGTCCACATGATGGATGTAAAAATCATTGAAGCATCCGCCGCTGGCCCAGATAAAGCTGTGAAAACGCTGAATCTGCCAGAGCAGTTCGCTGGGGCTGCCCGGCCATTTCGCCGAGTAAGCCGACCCGCCCGGCCCGTGCATCCGGTAGCCGCGCAGCAAAATGAGATCGCCGATTTCTCCGTCCTGAATGCGATGGGCCAGTTCCTGCATCCCCCGGTTGTGGCGGGACATCAAGCCCACCCCGACCTTGAGATTTTTTGCCGTCGCTTCCCCGGCGAGCTTCAGCATCCGGCGGGAGGTGGGGCCGTCGGCTGTCAGCGGTTTTTCCATGAAGACATGCAGGCCTTTTTGGATGGCGTAGCTGAAATGCACCCAGCGAAAGGCCAAAGGGGTGGTAAAAATGGCGATGTCACCGGGCTTCAGACAATCCATCGCTTTTTGGTAGGCGTCAAAACCGATGAATCTTCGGTCCGCTGGCACGTCCACCTGATTGCCGACCGCACTGCCTTTCAAGTTGCCGTAGCTGCCGTCGAGACGGTCCTTGAAAACATCCGCCATGGCCACGAGCTTGAGCGGGATTTGTTTCACGGACAGGGCGTTGAACGCGGCCCCGGTGCCGCGACCGCCGCAGCCGATGAGAGCGACTTGTATCAGGCTGTTCTCCGCCGCATGGACCTGCGGAAGAGCGACGCCGACAAGCGCGGAGGCGGCGGCGAAACGGCCTGTGCTTAATAAGAACTCCCGGCGGGTTGTTGGATTGGCTGCGGAATTGTTCATAAGGTTAAATGTTTAAGTTTTGTCGGAACGCTTTCAGAATCCCTGCAACGGTTGATCTCGACGCTGTCTTTGCGGGCAGCCCCAACGCAAAATCCCGTCTTCCGCCGGACCCTGATCGAGTTCATGTCTCGGTGCCAGTCATGAATTAGTTCTGGGACATGCTTGAGTTTATGTTTTTGTTCATGCTTTGTCCATCCCCGGCGCAAGGAAATAAAAATTCCACAATTGCAGGGGCGGGCGGCAAACCATTCCCGGCAGCCGCTTTGAGCGCGTTCAGATTTGTTGCTTCAAACAGCGTCCCTTTTCGGCCCGGCCGGCGCAAAAAGTCAATTCTGTGCGCGCGGCACCGGACTGCAAAATAAGTTCTTCCGATGTGCCGTCGCTTCTTCCAGATTGGTCGTTCGCGGTGGTGCCTTGAAGAATCTTTCCGGCAATGCAACATAATTTGACTGCGGCTGAATCTGGGTTTATATGGCAGTTATGAGCTTGTATGATTAATACAAGAGAGCATCAGTGTAAGATATTGCTTGTGGATGACGATCCAAGTGTGCGCAACATCTTGTCTCTGCTGATCGAGTTTGACGGGCATCAAGTTCAGACAGTTGAAAATGGCGAGGCCGCACTGGTCAGGCTTGAACAAAACGAGTTTGACTTGGTCATCACGGATTATTTGATGCCGGGAATGAAGGGAGATCAACTGGCCGCACTGATCAAACAACGCCGGCCGGATCAGCCGGTCATCATGGCGAGCGGCTCTTTCGCAAACAGCAATGACGGCAATTCGATCACCGGCGTGGACTGCCTTCTTAACAAGCCGTTTTCCATGACTGAATTGCGTGAAGCGATTAAGTGGGTTTTGAGCCTCTACGCCGACAGCCGGCAAGGCAGGACTCACGATCTGCCCGGCCCCCATCTTGCGGAATCTGATAATACAAAACACACCCCAGATGACCGGCTCACTCCATAAAACGATCTGCGGGCCGATGAAAATGAATTTCACGTTGGCGGAACACTGGGTAGCCGGTGCCAAGTCGGCGGGTGGCGGCAAGAGATCCATCGGATCACCGGTGTGTTCGCCGGATTTTTTGGACGGTCTTCCGTCCGCACTGAACGGATTTCGAGAAATACGAATAATGACAAATACACGATTCAAAGGCGTGAATTTATCCAGCGGTTTGAGCACAATAAAAAACGTGATTTTGATGATGGGAAATCGCTCTTTCGATCACCTGGTGGGTTATCTTACTAGACTGGACGTTGGTTTCCCATCTATGTTCAAGCCGTGTTTGAACTTGTTTCCGATTACTCGCCCGCCGGCGACCAGCCGCAGGCGATTGAAAGACTGACCGCTGGAGTTTTGTCCGGCGCGCAGCACCAGACCTTGCTCGGCGTCACCGGTTCGGGGAAAACCTTCACCGTCGCCAACGTCATCAGGAACATCAACCGGCCCACGCTCGTCATCTCGCACAACAAGACGCTCGCCGCGCAGCTTTACGCCGAGTTCAAAAGTTTTTTCCCGCGCAACGCCGTCGAATACTTCGTCAGCTACTTCGATTTTTACCAGCCGGAGGCCTACCTCCCGCGCACTGACACGTTCATCGAAAAAGATTCCAGCGTGAACGACGACATCGAGCGGATGCGCCTTTCGACGATGGCCTCGCTTTTCACGCGGCGCGATGTCGTCGTCGTCGCCAGCGTCTCCTGCATCTACGGCATCGGCAGCAAGGAGGATTACGAATCGCTCGTCATCCCGCTGCGCGCCGGCCAGGAGCTGTCGCGCGAACAGTTTTTGTCGCGCATGGTGGATTTGCAATATTCGCGCAACGACATCGCCTTCGAGCGCGGCAATTTCCGCGTGCGCGGCGACACGGTGGAGGTCTGGCCCGCCGGCCGCGAGGACGGCCTGCGCGTGGAATTTTTTGGCGACACGATTGAAAGGCTCACGTGCTTCGAGCCGTTGACCGGCCACAAAATCCAATCGCTGGAGACGAACATGATTTTCCCGGCGAAACAGTTCGTGACCACCGGCGACAAGATGAAACGCGCGATTCTCACCATCCGCGAGGAGCTGGGCACGCGCATCGCGGAATTTGAGCGCGACGGCAAGCTCCTCGAAGCCCAGCGCATCAAGATGCGCACGGAATTTGACCTGGAAATGATGGAGGAAATGGGCTTCTGTTCCGGCATCGAAAACTATTCCCGGCACATTGCCAGCCGTCCGCCCGGTTCACGCCCGACGACGTTGTTCGATTTTTTCCCGGATGATTATCTGCTCGTGATTGACGAATCGCACGTCACCGTGCCGCAGATCGGCGGGATGTTTGAAGGCGACAAATCGCGCAAAACCGTTTTGGTGGACTACGGTTTCCGCCTGCCGAGCGCGCTGGACAACCGGCCGCTGAATTTTCTGGAATTTCAAGCGCTGCAAAACCAGACGATTTACGTCAGCGCCACGCCTGCGCCGCGCGAAATCGGCTGGTCGCAGGGCCGGGTGGTGGAACTCGTCGTGCGCCCGACCGGCCTGATTGATCCGAAAGTCACGCTCAAGCCGCTCAAAGGCCAGATTGACGATCTGATTGAGGAGGTTCGCAAGCGCGGTGATAAAAAGGAACGCACGCTCGTCACGACTTTGACCAAGCGCACGGCCGAAGAGCTGACGGATTATCTGCGCGACATCGGCGTGAATGTGCGCTACCTGCACAGCGAAATTGACGCGATTGAGCGCGTCGAAATTTTGCGGGCGCTGCGCAAGGGCGAGTTCGATGTGCTGGTCGGCATCAATCTTTTGCGCGACGGTTTGGATCTGCCCGAAGTTTCGCTCGTGGCGATTCTCGACGCGGACAAGGAGGGTTTTCTGCGCAGTGAAACGAGTTTGATCCAGACCGCCGGCCGCGCCGCGCGCCATTTGCACGGCGAGGTGATTCTTTATGCCGACGTGATGACGGACAGCATCAAAAAATTTCTCGCCGTCACCGAAAAGCGCCGCGAGCGCCAGATCGCCTACAACACCGAGCACCACATCACGCCGCGCAGCGTGAGCCGCGCGGTCGAGGAAAGCCTGGCGGTTTACGAATCCAGCCGCGAGGAGGCGGCGGGCGTTTTGAACGACGCGAAAATGGACGTGGATTTGACGCAGACGATTGGCGAGCTGGAAGCGGAGATGGTCAAGGCCGCCGAGGATTTGCACTTTGAAAAGGCCGCGCTGCTCCGCGACCAGATCAAGGAACTCAAGCGGATGCTGGACGGCGGCAAGCCGGAAGATAAACCGACGCCGGCGAGTTATCGGAAATCCAGGCGCGCCCGGAAATGACCCCGTCACCCGGTTCCGCAAACCGGCCACATTTCATAAAAGTCATACAAAACAGATTTGACATACTTTTAATACTATGTTTAACTTTATGGAATGATTACGACATTAAAGGCCGACACCGTGAGCTTTGGCACCAAGGGCCAGGTGGTGATCCCCAGCCGCCTGCGGAAGGAATTTGAGATTGTGGACGGCACCAAGGCCACCGTCGTTTCCACCCCCGAAGGCATCCTGCTCAAGCCCATCACCCGCGCCTACATCAAGAGCCTGCGTGGAAAATACAAGCACCTGCCCCTGATGGAGACGCTCCAGGAGATGAAGCGCGAGGAGAAAGACCGTTGACATGGCCGCCAAATGGCGCAAACAATTCCTCTCCCGCCCGTGTCCCTCACCCATCGGACGGGAGAGGCGCCAGGCCGGGTGAGGGAATCAGCAATGGCCGGGGCGGGGTGTCGTAATTCAATCTAAAAATATGGCCGCTAAAATTCTGGATGCGTGGGCGCTCATGGCCTACTTCAAGGACGAACCCGCCGGGCCGGCGGTGGAAGAACTCATCCACAAGGCCAGCGCCGATAAAATCCGGCTGCTGCTCTGCGTGGTGAACTGGGGCGAAGTCTATTACGGCATGTGGCGCGCGGGCGGCCCGGCCGTGGCGGACTCGGCGGCGGCAGATTTGTCCCAACTGCCCATTGAACTGGTGGTGGCCGACCTGCCGCTGGCGAAACAGGCCGCCATTTACAAGGCCACCCACAAGATGTCCTACGCCGATGCGTTTGCGGCGGCGCTGGCCAAAGTCAAAAACGCGGAACTCGTCACCGGCGACGCGGAATTCAAGCCGCTCGAAAAAGAAATCAAGATCCACTGGCTGAAATGAACGTCGGACACAAAATTTGATTTGCACATGAAACCGCAAAGAACGCAAATCAACTTCAGCCATTGCTTATGAAGGACATCAAAGCGTTGAGCGACCAGGTTCGACAGACTGCGTATGACATCCATGTTTATCATGGGCATGGCCATCTGGAGAAAGTTTATGAAAATGCGCTGGCGCATCGTTTGCGAAAGGCGGGATTGGATGTGCAACAGCAGCATCCCATCAAAGTGTATGACGAGGATGGAACGCTCATCGGCGATTATCTGGCGGATCTGCTGGTCGAGCATCGGTTGATTGTCGAATTGAAGACGGCCAAGGCGCTGGCTCCAGAGCATGAGGCGCAAATCCTCGGCTATCTGAAGTCATCGCGGCTTGATCATGGTTTGCTGGTCAATTTTGGCTCTTACAAATTTGAAATCCGCAAGTTCGCATGGGGCGGGAACCAACCGCAGAAAGCACAGGGAATTCCAGCCGTTCTCCTCTCTGCGTTCTTTGCGTTCTTTGCGGTTAAATGGTGGCCGGATGCGTGACTTTGTGAAATGAACGGCTCCCCTTCCAAAACGCCGCGCTGCTTCGTCATCGCCGGGCCGAACGGTTCCGGCAAAACAACCTTCGCCCGCGAATACCTGCCCAAGGACGCGCGCATTGTTCATTTCGTCAATGCCGACCTGATTGCCGGCGGCCTCTCGCCGCTGCGCCCGGAACTCGCCGCCCTCGCCGGCGGCCGGCTGTTCCTGAACGAGCTGGACCGCCTTGCCCGCGCCCGCGCGGACTTTGCCTTTGAGACCACCTTGAGCGGGCTGGTATATCTCCGCCGCCTCCGGCGCTGGAAGACCGCCGGCTACCGCATCGAAATCATTTTTCTCCGGCTGCCATCGCCGCAACTGGCGCTGCGCCGCATCGCCGCCCGCGTGCGGCAGGGCGGGCATCATGTGCCGCGCGCCGACGTGCTCCGCCGCTTCGCCCGCAGTTGGCTCAATTTCAATTCCCATTACCGCCCGCTTGCCGACGTCTGGGCGGTGTATGATAATTCCGGCGAACAACCCGTGCTTATCGAACAAGGCCCATGAAAACCAAAACCAAACGTCCCTCCCTCTTTGCGGCGGCGGTGGGCCGCGCCCTGCGCCGCTCCGCCCGCGTCGCCCGCAAAACCGCCCGCGCCCACGGCACCCCCGTCTATTTCTGGCGCGACGGCAAAGTCGTGGCCGAAAAACCCTGACGGCTTCCGCCGCCGGCACCGAATCTGAACCGTCGAAAAGGAAATCAAAATCAACTGGCTGAAATAGCGCCAGCGCTTTGCCGCTGCACTCTATAATTTCACTTTGGAGTAATCACTTTCTCCCGCGCTTACCCGTTTGAACAAGACATCGCGGTGAAACTCCAGATATGGCCTCGATTCGGGATGAAGTTTGCGCAAATGCAAGTCTGGTGTGATGTGCATTCGCCGCTTGTCGTCAGTCTGCCAATCATCCGAAACCAGCATCCGACCGTCATCTTTGAACGAAATTAAGCCTTCATTGAAAAGTGTATCCAAGTTTGGAACCAGCAACAATCCGTTGAAGTGATCCACCTTTTCCTGCACGTTGGATTTGGTCCATGGTTTGATGTGACTGGAACGCAGCACACGCGGCTCTTGAACACTTGTCACGGCGCAAGATCCTTGCCAGAGACGCAGCAGATTGCCTCGAAATAAACGCTGTGCGATGCCGCGGCTCTTTGTTGTGACTTCGCGGTCAATACTGTTCATTCCAGCTTCGCTAATAATGGCATAGTCAGCCGGTTCTTCAGCCAACCGCATTGACTCGACGGATGCGAGTTCGGCCGCAATCATCACCACGTTGAACACGAACTCGCTAGGCCGGTCATCCGAGAACCGTGCGCACCGGATCATTATTACCTTGCCGTGGTAGGTAAATGGTATGAGGCGGTTGTCTCGGTAGAACAGATGGATTTCTTCACCGCTGCGGGATGCATTCGCAATCCGGTCATCCGAGCCATGCCCTTTCTCGCCGTCCCAGAACAACAGATCGCCATCCAAGAAGTTTTTATATGGGGTCATCCAACCGAGTCTCTCGCGTGTTACAAACAGGAATATTTGTCCAGCGCCCTTTGGTGTGAAAACGCCACGGCTGATTGCTTGAAACCCCGCCAGACCCCACAGCTCGGCCAAGACCTTGCGGTCATACCCTTTACCGATCTCCAATGGTTCTGTAAAACGCGACATTGAAATACGGTTCAACTGGAATTGATTTTCCAATCTAGTTGACCAGCTTGCGACCGCGCCAGGATATAAAGTGGCGAATCTAACGCAAGCGCGCATAGACAAAACTCATTGCGGTGCGGGCCGTGAGTTGCGGCTTTCGCTTGGTCATCCGCTTCATCAAATACCACGCGAGCAATTCATTCGGGCATGGTCAGCCGTCGCATATCTTTTCCCCGGCCTGCACCCTGACGGATTTGAAGATGCTGAAAGCGGCTGGCCGCCCATTCTCAAACGCTTCGCCGCCGAAGCGTGGCGGCGCGCGGATGCGGGTGAACTGGCCGATGGGGAATTGTATTGCTGCGATGCGCAATGGTGCGGTTTATACGACCGGATGCACACGCACGAGCCGGATGAGACGGATCGTCGTCTCGCGCTGGCCGCAGATTACGGAGAACCTTTGAGTGTCTGACGTTTCACCAAGGCGAAGCGTTTGGAAGTCATGCCGTGCAGCCGATGGAGAACCCCTAGCTGCCCTCGCCAGCGAACGTGGCGGTCGGTAACGTTATTTTGCCATTTTTGAATTATTCCCGGTCCAAGTGACGTTTTTTATACAGAAAACAACATTGTTTTGTTTCACCGCAACTTTGTTTTGTTCCATTACAACCTTGTTTTGCTTCAATGCAAAAGTTTTTCATTCCAAAGCAAAGGTGTTTTACTTCAAAACAAAAGTTTTTTGCCTGCTCCAAGGGCTGGGAAACCGTATCCTGGTGCGACAATCTGGCGCAGTCAGTTCCCAGTTGACAGCCTCTGTGTCCGTCCCGATGGTGCTGGCTCATGGCAGCCGGTCATCCGAAATGCCATCGCGCGGATCATCGGTTGATGTTGTTTCACCAGCACAGCATAAGCTTCGGGGTCGCCGGAAAGGCTTGATTCAATCAGCTTGGTTTCTGTGTCTGACCCGGCCATGTGCGCCATTTTAATGAATCAGACGAATGGCGGCAGCAATTCCTTTGAAGAATCTGAAAAGAAAACTGAAAGTTTCAAGCTGCTGCCTGAAACCAAAAATTACAACGAATGATTTTGGATGCCCAGCCGCGCGCCGGCGAGCGTCGCGTCGTGCCAGAGCCGGATCTGCTCGCCCAGTTTTTCCAGCCACGGCAGCACCAGTTTTTCGAGCGCGTCGGAGAGCTGGATGTTATCCCGCAAATCGCAGACATCATCCACCTTGCGGACGATGGCCGCGATTTGTTCAAGCTGCCAGCGGCGCAGCTTGTGAAAGGAAGTGCCGCAGCGAAGCTGGCAGAGATTTTCCGGCATGAGGCTCAAGGTGAGGACCGGTTCCTTGAGCTGGCAGGCGAGGTTCCACCACAGTTCGCGCGCGGTGGAATGGCCGTTGATGAGCACCAGCGTGAGCGCCGCCTCGACGGACGCGCGGGCGCGCTCCACCTGCTGGCCGGCGGTCGTGAGCAGCAGCACCGGCAGCTCCTGCAAGGGGATGGTTTCGGCCGCAACCCGGCAAAATTCGTTTTTCTCGCCAAGCGGCAGGGAGAGATTGACCGGACAGCCGTCCACGGCAAAAACGGCCAGCACGCGCTGGCCGGCCAGCGCCCGCGATTCGAGATGCGAGCGAATGGCATTGAGCGAATTCCTGCCTGCCGGCAGCAGCACCATTTCGCTGTCGAGCGTGACCAAAATCTTCCCGGCAGGCGTCACACTTTCTGTATTCCCATCGTTCATATCCTTCTTTCATCGGAAAGATACCCCGGGCCTGCAGGATTTTCCCAGGAAAGTTGCTCACAGGTTATTCACCAGCGCCCCGTTATTTGGCCGGATTCGCGCCCGGCACGCGCAACTGGATGGAGTAGAGTGATTCGCTCGCCGTGATGAACAGCGTCCGGCGGTCCGGACCGCTGAAACAGACGTTCGCCGACCATTTTTCCGGCACGTCAATGTGGTCAATCTTTTTCCCGGCCGGGTCAAACACCGTGACGCCGTGGCCGGTCAGATAAAGATTTCCCGCCGCGTCAATCGTCATGCCGTCGGAGCCGAGCGCGCAGAAAAAGGTCTTGTTCGTCAGCACCCCGTCCGGCTGGATGTCGTAGCGCCACGTTTGCCCCGCGCCGATGTCGGACACAAAAAGTTGTTTTCCGTCCGGCGTGCCGGTGATGCCGTTTGGTTTCTTCAAATCATCTGTCACCAGCGTCAACATTTTCCGGTCCGGCGAAAGATAAAAAACCTCTTCGTTGGTCAGCGCCATCGTCTGGTGGTCCCACCAGGTGCGCTGATAAAACGGGTCGGTGATGAACATCCCGCCGTTGGGCGCGACCCACACATCATTCGGGCCGTTCAGGTATTTGCCCGAATAATTGGTCACCAGCACGGTCACGGTTTTGTCCGGCGCGATGGACCAAAGCTGGTTGTGCTCGTCCGCGCAGGCGATGAGATTTCCCTGCGCGTCGAAGCACATGCCGTTCGCATAGCCGGACGGCTGGAGAAAGGTGGAGAGTTTCCCGTCCGCGCTCCATTCCATGATGCGGTTGTTCGGCTGGTCCACAAAAAACACGTTGCCCGCCCGGTCGCGTGTCGGGCCTTCGGTGAAGGCAAAGCCGCCGGAAAGCTTTGCCAGTTTCGCGCCCGGCGCGACGACGCCGTCGGCCAACGCCGTCCAGGTTGTCGCCAGAAGAATTGCTGAGAGGATTGTTTTCATGCGTGGCTGAAAATTTGGCGGGAACGCCGCCGCAAAGCCATCAAAATCGCGTCTTGTTTTTTCCGCCGGAAAGAAGCAACTTGCAGACGCAGTTTTGACCACATCATGCAGCCCGGCACCAAAAAACTTCTGCGCTTCCTGCAAAGCTGGATCATCAACACCGTCGCGGTGCTGATGACCGTCATCATTTTGCGCAATCACATCAGCTATGGCGACAAGCTGGGAAACCTCCTGGTCGCCTCGTTTTTACTGGGGATTTTGAACGCCTTCGTGCGCCCGATCCTGATGCTCATCGCGCTGCCGCTGCTGATTTTCACGCTCGGCCTGTTCACGCTCGTCATCAACGCGCTGCTGCTGTGTTTCCTGAGCGTGCTGCTGCCGTTCTTTCATGTGGACAGCTTCGGCTACGCGTTTCTCGGCGCGTTCATCATCAGCCTCATTTCCGTCGCCCTGAATGTCCTGACCGGCAACGCGCGGGTTTCGGTGCAGCATCGCCAGCCGCCGGAGCCGCCGAAAAATTCCGGCGGCGGCAACGGTCCGGTGATTGACGTTTGATTTCCGGCGGCAGCCGGGGCAACGAAGCTCGTTTTTCCGGCTGAATCCAAAATCATTTAGCGTCTCCCCAAGTCGGCTGTCATGTTTTCAGTTGATAGGCCGCGCGCAGCGTCTGAATGCCCTGCGCATTGAAATCCCGCTCGAAGTCCGTCACGATTCCCGCCAGTTCCGCCGGCGTGTCAATTCTTTGAAATTCCTGCGCCGCCGCAAAAACCTCATTCATCTGCTGGAAATAATCCGCGTCGTCCGTCCGCAAAAAAACCGTTCCACCGGGCGCAAGCGCGGCGCGGGCGAGTGCGGGAAAACTTTCATTGATGAGCCGGTGCCGGCGGTGTTTTTTCTTCGGCCACGGATCGGGGAAATAAATGTGCAGCGCCCGGGCTGAATGGGCCGGCAGCAAATAGCGCAAAAAATACGCCGACTCGATGCGGACGCCGCGCAGGTTTTTCAGCCCGGCCCGCCGGCCTTTGCGGTCCAGTTTTTGGAGGCGGCCCAGCAGCCGTTCAACCCCGATGAAATTGTTTGCGGGGCGCCGCCGCGCGCATTCGACGAGAAATGAAGCGTCGCCGCAGCCGAGCTCCACTTCCAGCGCTTGCGGGCGCGGGAAAAGCTCCGCCAGATCCAATGGTTGGACGAGGGAACGGAGTTGAACCAGAAGATTTTCCACGCAAGATGCCGGACTGGATGGTTCCAATTTCACAATAGGGCTGGTAGTTTGGAATGCTTGGCTGGCCGGGCCGGGGAAACTCGAACTTGTCAGTGGCAGCTCATAAAAGCATTGGAATAAAAATCAATCAACGGAATGCACGGCCTCAACAAATCTGCGCGGCTGCGTCACGCTGAAACCAGAAGCCGCACAAGGCTTTTCTGATGACAGAACAGATGATGGTCTGGCCATGGCGTCCATTTCGCGAAAGCGTAGGCAACCGCACCGGCCATCGGCAAGCCGATTCATGGCGCGGACCAGGTGCTCGCCGCCGCCCGGAAACTTGCCCGGTGCCGCCGGCGTGCGGTCATTGCCGCCGCGAATTGCAACGGCAACGGCAGGAATTACCCCCGCAAGTTCAAGCCATGCCAGATTTTGTTTCCGTCCAGCGGGCGAGGAGCCAGAGCAAGTCCGACAGCCGGTTCAGGAAAACGAGAATTTCCGCGTTTGGCAGCTCGCCCGCCGCCTGCAAATCAAACACGCGCCGTTCGGCGCGGCGGCAGAGGGAGCGCGCCAAATCCAGCGTGGCGGAACTGTGGTTGGCGCCCGGCGTGGCCCAGCCCAGAAAGCTCACTTTCTGCGTTTCAATTTCCTTCACGAGCGTTTCGAGCCTTGCGGTCAGCCCCGGTTTCACGAGCGCATAGCCATCCTGCGCATAACGCGGCAAATCCTCCGGCAACACGCCAACCTCGCCCATCACGTCCACGAGACTTTTCTGGATCCAGAAAAGATTTTCGCCGACAAATTTTTCCGCCGCCGTCGCGCGCGCGAGGCCCAGCGCGGAGTTCAATTCGTCCAGCGCGCCGCATGCCTCGATGCGCGGATGGTTTTTCGGCACGCGCCGGCCATACATCAGCCCCGTCATTCCGTCGTCGCCCGTTTTGGTGGCAATGCTCATTTCAAAATCGTAATCGCAATCGCAAACCGTTCAAGATTGCGAAAATTCACCTTGCCCGGTTCACGCCAAACACCTTGTTGGTGTCTGCCGGGCTTGTCTTCGGCGTCGGTGTCGCGGTCAATTTTTGATACGCCAGAATTCCCCTCACAATCGCCGCCGCCATCTGCCGGCGGTAGGCCGAATCGAAAATCTTTTTGCCTTCCGCCGGATGCGACATATAGCCGCCCTCAATCAAAACCGCCGGCATCTCCGCGCTGCGCAACACCTCAAACCGCGCGCGGCGCACGCAGCGGTCCGCCGCGCCGAGGTTTCGCACCAGCGCCCTTTGCACCTGATACGCCAGCAACAGGCTTCGGTTTTCGTTGCGGTTGGCCGGCGTCGCGCCGTAATCCGCGCCTTCTCCCTGCGCGTTCGACGAAGCCGCGCCCACCGGCGTGATGCAATACGTCTCCGCCCCCTCGACGCTTTTCGGGTCGGCGGGAAACGCGTTGAAATGCAGGCTGACAAACAAATCCGCCCCGCGCCGGTTGGCGGTTTCCGGGCGCGCGGGCAATTTCACATACTCGTCCTGTGCGCGGGTCAGGATGACATTGAACCCGGCGCGCTGGAGCTGGTCGCGCAGTTCCAACGCCAGCGCGAGCGTGCAGGTTTTTTCACTGTGCCCGAAAAAGCCGCCGACGCGGTTGCCGGTGTCCTTGCCACCGTGGCCGGGATCGAGGCAGACGGTCGTGATTTTCCCGGCATTTTTTTTTGGCGGAAAGATCAGCGGGCGGATGGCTGTTTCAACGTCCAGTTGCGAAATGAACGGCGTGCCTTTTTGATTTGCCACCGGAAACGACAGCCGCACATTCACGCCGTTGATCTCCACGTCATGCGAATCCACGTTGAACACCAGCCGCGCCGTGCGGTTCGTCAGGACAATTTCAGTGCCGCGGTTGCTCGTGAAGCCGTAAAAGCCGTTCCCGCGCGCCCAGTCCGCAAGCGCCACATAATTCTGCCCGTTGACGGATGCCGCGGGCGCGTGTCCCGGCCCGGCCAGCAGGCACAAAGCGGACAGCAGCGGGCAAACAAATTTCATCGCCGCGCAAATTGCCCGCCCGCCCGGCTGGATTCAAGGCAAATGACAGCCTGGCACGCATAAAAGTTTGATTTTCGACGGTAATGGTTTTTAATTCAGAGTTGAAATTTTTGAAATGAACATCCACGAATATCAGGCCAAGCAATTGCTCGCGCATTTCGGCGTCGCCGTCCCGTTTGAAATCCCCGCCAAGTCGCCCGCCGAGGTGCGGCCGGCCGCGGAAAAAATCGCCGCCAGCGGCAGTGCGCGCGTTGTGGTCAAATCGCAGATCCATGCAGGCGGACGCGGCAAGGGCACGTTCAAATCCGGCTTCCAAGGCGGCGTGAAGGTGGCGTCGTCGGTGGATGAGGCGGTGGGCTTCGCGGAAAAGATGCTTGGCAACGTGCTCGTCACCAAACAGACCGGCGCGGACGGGCGCAAGGTGCAGACGCTGCTGATTTCCGAAGGCGCAAAAATCAAAAAGGAATTTTATCTGGCCGTGCTGCTGGACCGCGCAAATTCGCGTCCGCTCATCATGGCCAGCACCGAGGGCGGCATGGACATCGAAGAAGTCGCCGCGAAGTATCCCGAAAAGATTTTTAAGGAAACGATTGATCCGGCAGTCGGCATCATGCCGTATCAGGCGCGCAAAATTGCCGCCGCGCTCGGACTCAAGGGCGATTTGTTCAACGCCGGCGTGAAGCTCGTCACCGGCGTCTATAACACCTGGTGGGAATGTGACGCCGCGATGGTGGAATTGAATCCGCTCGCGGTCGTCGAATTGCGCGACGGAAAAGAAACGGTCGTCGCGCTCGACGCAAAAATTTCATTGGATGACAACGCGTTGTATCGTCACAAGGACATTTTGAAGATGCGCGATTTGAACGAGGAGGCGCCGCTGGAAATCGAGGCGAGCAAGTTCAACCTGAATTACATCAAGCTCGACGGCAGCATCGCGTGCCTCGTCAACGGCGCGGGCCTGGCGATGGCGACGATGGACATCATCCAGCATTGTGGTGCCAGCCCGGCGAATTTTCTCGACGTGGGCGGCGGTGCCAGCAAGGAGCAGGTCACGGCGGCGTTCAAGATCATTTTGAGCGACCCGCACGTGAAAGGAATTTTGGTGAACATTTTCGGCGGCATCATGGATTGCAACGTCATCGCCACCGGCATCGTCGCGGCGGTGAAGGAAACCGGCCTGAAACTCCCGCTCGTCGTCCGGCTCGAAGGCAACAACGTCGTCGCCGGCAAAAAAACGCTGGCCGAATCCGGCGTGGCCATCATCACCGGCGACTCGATGGCCGACGCGGCGCAGAAGATCGTAAAGGCCGTCGGCAAATAATTATTTGCAAATCCGAAAACACAATTTTCCATGTCCATTCTCGTCACCCCCAACACCAAGGTTCTCGTTCAAGGCATCACCGGCAGCTTCGGCGCGAAGCACGCACAGCTCTCCATTGATTATGGCACGCAGATCGTCGCCGGCGTCACGCCCGGCAAAGGCGGACAATTTTTTGAACATGGCGGCAAAAAAATTCCCGTTTTCGACACCGTCGCCGACGCGGTGAAACAAACCGGCGCGACGGCTTCGGCAATTTTTGTTCCGCCGCCGTTCGCCGCCGATGCGATTCTCGAAGGCGCGGACGCCGGACTCGATCTCATTGTCGCCATCACCGAAGGCATTCCGGTTCGCGACATGGTCAAAGTGAAACGCGCGCTGCAAGGCAACACCAAGACGCGGCTGATCGGGCCGAATTGTCCCGGCGTGGTCACGCCCGGTGAAGGCAAAGATTCCCATGGCGGCTGCCGCATCGGCATCGCGCCCGGCTACATCCACAAAAAAGGAAACATCGGCGTCGTTTCGCGCAGCGGCACATTGACCTATGAAGCGGTCTGGCAGCTCACCTCGCGCCGCGTCGGCCAGAGCACCTGCGTCGGCATCGGCGGCGACCCGGTCAACGGCACGTCGCATTTGGACGTGATCAAACTTTTCAACGCCGACCCGGAGACGACGGGAATAATTATGATCGGTGAAATCGGCGGCAGCGCGGAAGAAGAGGCGGCCGAATGGATAAAGAAAAATTGCAGGAAGCCCGTGGCCGGATTCATCGCCGGTGCGACCGCGCCGCCCGGACGCCGCATGGGCCACGCCGGCGCGATTATCAGCGGCGGCAAAGGCACGGCGGCGGCGAAAATTGCAGCGTTCAAGGACGCGGGCATCGGCGTCGCCGCCACGCCGAGCGAAATGGCGGACACGCTTTTGAAAATGATGTGATGCAAAGTGACGAGTGGTGAGTGACGGGTGACAAGGTCAAAAGCGCGTCGCCATTGCTTTTCACTCGCCACTCATCACTGGTCACTTTTACATGGGCTACGTTGATTTCATCCTGAACCTCGCCGGCCTGCTGCTGTGGCTGAACTGGCGTTCCAACCGTTTCGATCCGCTCGTCAAACGGCTGCCCGCGACGTTGATGGGCACGCTGCGGCCCGCCGCGCCTCAACGGCTCCGCCGCTGGCAGCTGCTGGCGTTCCTCGCGGCGCTGTTGCTGGTGCGCGCCGTGGTTTATTGGTGGATCGGCTCGCAAACCAACTGGTCGGGCAAAATAAATCTCGGCGTGGTCGTGTTGTGGTTTTCCGACAATCCGCATTGGACCGGATTTTACCACATGCTGCTCTTTTCCTTTTTCAGCTTCGGCTTGGTGCTGGGAATTTTTTACGTGGGCCTGCTGCCGCTCTCGCTGCTGGACGGCCCGCTGCCCGTTCACGGGCTGGTGAAAATTCCGCTGGGCCGGGTGGACGGCTGGCCGCGCTGGGCAAAAATCATTTTGCCGTTCATCGCCACGGCAGGCTTGTGGTGGCTCGCAAGCTGGCTGCTGGGCCGGCTGCAAATCCTGCCGCCGGCCTCGCCGGCCTGTCGTTTCCAGCAATCCCTGGTCATCGGGGCGGACAGCTATCTCCTGTGGAAGTTTCCGCTGGCCGCCATTTTGCTGTTGCACCTGGTGAACAGCTATGTTTATTTCGGCAGAAATCCGTTCTGGAAATATGTGAACCTGACGGCGCAGACGTTTTTGCAGCCGTTGAAAAAAATCCCGCTGCAGATCGGCAAGGTGGATTGTGCGCCGGTGCTGGCGCTGGCGCTGATTTTTTTCGCGGCGGAACTGGCGTGGCGCGGCTTGAACCTGCTCTATGCCCGCCTGCCGCTCTGAAAGACTACGCGGTGGCGGCGCGGGGCAGCTTGACGGTGACGGTGGAGCCGCAGCCGGGATTGCTCTCAATGGTCAGTTCGCCGCCGTGCAGTTTTACCAGTTTTTTGGCGATGGCCAGGCCGAGGCCGAAACCCTGCTCGTCCTGCATTTTCCGCTCGAACTGCATGTAGGCGCCGATGCGGCTGATTTGCTCGGCGGAAAATCCGCGCCCGTCATCCTGCACGGAAAATTCCACTTCGTCCGCCGCCGTCCGCAGGCGGACGCGCACCGGCTGGCCGGCGTCGGAAAATTTCAGGGCGTTCTGCACAAGTTCAACGGCGATTTTTTTGAGATAGTCCTCCGCCATCGGCAGCGGCGCATCGGCCAGGTCAAGGATGAGATCGTTCAACCGGCCGGCCTTTTCCGCCTGCGTGCGCGCGGCGGCGCGGACGATTTCCGCCGGCCGGCTGCATTTGGCGGCGCGCAGACGGCTGATGCTCTGCGGGTCGGAGGCGACGATTTCCAACTGGGCGTAAATCAAAAAGTTTTCAATCAGCCGTTCGAGGCGCTGGCCCGACAGGCAGATTTCCTGGCTCATCTCCGCGATGGTCTGGGAATCCATCGAATCCGCTGATTCGGCCAGCATCTCGGCATTGGAAATGATGCCGTTGAGCGGCGTGCGCATCTCGTGCGGCAGCATCAGCGAAATCTGGCTGCGCAAAAGGGAAAGCTTTTTTTCAGCCTCTTCGCGCACCGTTTGCGCCTTGCGAAGGCGCGCGTTCACGGTGGCATAAAGCTCGTCCACATTGAACGGCTTGGGCAGGTAATCATCCGCGCCCAGATCCATGCCGTGGCGCATGCCGGCGGCGTCGGCCAGACCGGTCATAAAAATGAACGGGATGGCGGCGGTGGTGGCGTCCTCGCGCAATTTCGCCAGGGTCAGATAGCCCGCGTCCGGCGTGTCCATGTTGACATCGCAGAGGATCAGGTCGGGCATTTGTCCGCGCGCCTGGGCGAAGCCATTGGCGCTGTCGGCCGCCTCAATGACTTCAAAGCCCTGCTGCTCCAGCGCCAGCCGGATCATTTCGCGCAGCCAGGACTCGTCATCAATGACCAGAATTTTCCTCATCAAAAGTTAAAGCATCAAAGGAAGCAGGTTTTGTTCCGTTGACGCTTTTCCACTCCGCGCCCTGAAAAAGGCAAACAAGCCAACTTAATTCGGATTATTTGCGCGCTTCCAAAGGAACGTAGTGCGCCAACGTGGGGCCGGTGTAAATCTGGCGGGGCCGGTAGATGCGGCTCTTCGGTTCCTCCATGATTTCCTTGTAATTCGCGATCCAGCCCGGCATCCGGCCGATGGCAAAAATCACCGTGAACATCTCCACCGGGATGCCGATCGCGCGCATGATGATGCCGCTGTAAAAATCCACGTTCGGATACAGCTTGCGCTCGACGAAGTAGGAATCCTTCAACGCCGTCTCCTCCAGCCGCTTTGCAATGTCCAGCAATGGGTCATTGATATGCAATTTGGACAGGACATCGTCGCACGCCTTCTTGATGATCTTGGCGCGCGGGTCGTAATTTTTATAGACGCGGTGGCCGAAGCCCATGAGCTTCCTGCCGCTGTTCTTGTCCTTGGCCGCCTCGATGAACTTCGAGCCGTCGTCGCCTTCCTGATGAATCTGCGCCAGCATTTCCAGCACCGCCTGGTTCGCGCCGCCGTGCAGCGGCCCCCACAGCGCGCACACGCCCGCCGCGCAACTGGCGAACAGATTTGCCTGGCTCGACGCCACCATGCGCACCGTCGAGGTGGAACAATTCTGCTCGTGGTCCGCGTGCAGCAGGAAAATCAGGTCCAGCGCCTTGACCACTTCCGGCTTCAGCTCAAAATCCTCATACGGCAGCGAGAACATCATGTGCAGAAAGTTCGCCGTGTATTTGTATTGCTGTTTCGGATAAATCAGCGGCAGCCCTTTCGACTTGCGATACGAATACGCCGCAATGGTGCGCACCTGCGAAAGCAGCTTTGCCACATACACGTCAAACTGTTTGTTCTTGCCCCATTTCCAGTTCATCAGGCCCTCGTCGAAGCAGCTCGCGGCATTGATCATCGCGGACAATATCGCCATCGGGTGCGCGCCCGTCGGGAAGCCCTCGAAATGAAACTTCATGTCCTCGTGCAAATACTGATGATCCGTAAACAGATTTGAGAACACCTTCAACTGTGCCCGCGTCGGCAGCGTGCCGTAAATGATGAGATACGCCGTCTCGATGAAATTGGACTTCTCCGCCATCTCCTCGATGGGGATGCCGCGATAGCGCAGGATGCCCTTGTCGCCGTCAATGAAGGTGATGTTGCTGACGCACGAGCCGGTGTTGCCGTAGCCGTCGTCAATCGTGATGTAGCCCGTGTTCGCGCGCAGGGCCGACACGTCCACCGCCTTTTCATTTTCACTGCCCGTCAGCGTCGGCAGCGTGTAAACTTGCCCGTCCAGTTCGAGTTTCGCTTGGTTGCTCATAATCTCCTAGTCTCCGTCTCCTAGTCTCCGGTTGCGATGATTAAATTGTGACTTCCCGAAATTTGCCGACACCCGGCGGCAATGGCAAGCCGCGAAAACGCTTTTCACAAAAAAAGAGCGCCGGATTGAACCGGCGCATGGGGGTGTTGAAACGGAGTCAGATTTAATTCCCCGTCTTCAATTCCACCACGTCGTGCGGCGCGGCTTCGCGCTGGCCGGCGGGGCTGACGCGGATGTAACGCGCCTTCTCGCGGAGCTCCGCCAGGTTCATCGCGCCAAGGTAGCCCATGCCGCTCTGGATGCCGCCGATGAGCTGCGCAAGCACGCGGTCCACCGGGCCGACGGATTCCTTGAGCGCCTCGATGCCTTCGGCGGCGAGCTTGCGGGTGGTGTCGGCCTTTTCATGGCCATAACGCGCCGCCGAGCCGGCCTTCATTGCCGCGAGGCTGCCCATGCCGCGGTATTGCTTGTAAAGCTTGCCGCTGATCTCCATGACTTCGCCGGGCGCCTCGGTGCAGCCGGCAAACATGCCGCCGCAAATCACCGCGTGCGCGAGCGTCAGCGCTTTCACAATGTCGCCGGATTTCGTGATGCCGCCGTCGGCGAGAATGGAAACTTTTTTCTTCGCCGCCGCCTGGGCGCAGATGTAAAGCGCCGTCATCTGCGGAATGCCCACACCCGCCACGATGCGCGTGGTGCAGATGGAACCCGGCCCCTGGCCGACCTTGATGGCGTTCGCACCGCAGTCGGCGAGATAGTCCACGCCCGCCGCGCTGGTGACGTTGCCGGCGATGAGGGGCAGTTTCGGAAAGGCGTCGCGCAAAACTTTCACGGTGTCGCCCACGCCTTTGCTAAAACCATGCGCGGTGGAAACGGCCACGACATCCACGCCGCGTTCCACCAGTCCGCCGACATGAGCGAGGATGCGGGCGCGGTCCAGTTCGCCAAAGGCGTTGCGCGTGGCGGAAACCGCCGCGCCGCAGACCAGCCGGAACTGCGCATCACGCGCCGGCTTGAACTGCGCCTTGCGCTCCTGCGTGATGCGCTCGACGTCGCTCATGGTAATCAAACCGTGCAGACAGTCATCATCGTCCACGACGAGCAGCTTGTGGATGCCGAGATGTTCGGTGAAAAACTTGTCGGCGCGGGCGATGGGGTCTTTGCCGAGTTCTTTTTTCGTGATGGTGTGAACCTGTTTGCGCGGCGTGAGCGCCTCGATCACTTTCTTGGCGGCGTAACGCGGCTTGACGACGTGGCCGGACAGCAGGCCGACCAGTTTGCCTTTGCCGTCCACCACCGGGAACGTGCTGAAGCCGAACTTTTTCTGCTCGATCAATTCCAGCACGTCGCCGATCAACTGCTCCGGTGCGACTTTGATCGGATCCTGGATCAAACCCTGGACATGATATTTCACGCGGCTGACCTGTGAGAGCTGTTCGCGTTCCGGCATGTTGTAATGGATCAGGCCGAGGCCGCCGTTGAGCGCCATGGCGATGGCCATGCGCGATTCGGTGACGGTGTCCATGTCGGCGGAGATCGCCGGGATGTTCAGGCGCAATCCCTCTGCCAGCGTGGTGTCGAGCTGGGTGTTGCGCGGGAGAATCTCCGAGTAAAGCGTCGCCAGCGTGATGTCGTCGTAGGTCAGGCCGACTTTGCTGTTTGCGGCGAAAAAAGCATCCGCCGGTTGATAGAAGGAATCGTCGAGATTGGAATGATGCGTCGCTGCCATGTCGGAAAATGCCTGTGACGCGGCGTTCTTGGCAAGGAAATTCCGCACGATTCAATGCGGATGGAGATGATGCAGGATGTGCGGCTTCTCCAGCCCGTGCGCGAGCATCAGCGGCTCGTCGGCGAGCAGTTCCATCGTGCGCCCGTCGGCGATGATTTCCCCCTGATCCAAAATGATCGCGCGCGCGCACAGCTCCACCGCCAGTTCCAGATCATGCGTGGCGATCAGCTTCGTCGCCGGAATTTCCCGCAGCAACGCCTTGAACTCGCGCCGGCCGCGCGGGTCGAGGTCGCTCGTCGGCTCGTCGAGCACGAGGATTTTCGATTCGCACGCCAGCACGCCGGCAAGGCAGGCGCGGCGTTTTTCGCCGTGGCTCAGATGATGCGTGGCCCGCTGCTCAAACCCCGCGAGCCCGGCCTGCGCCAGGGATTTTTTCACGCGCGCGGCAATTTCCGTTTCGCCCAGGCCCAACTGCTGCGGGCCGAACGCCACGTCCTCCGCCACCGTCGGGCAGAACAACTGGTCGTCCGGGTCTTGAAACACCAGCCCGACCTGCCGCCGGATTTTCTCCAGGTTCCCGGCCGCGAGCGGTTCGCCATGAATTTTCACCGCGCCGTCGCCGGAAAGTTTTTCCGGCAGCAGCCCGTTCAAATGCAGCAGCAGGGTGGACTTGCCGGAGCCGTTCGGGCCGAGCAGCGCGATGCATTCGCCCGGCCGCACGCAGAAGCTGATGCCGCGCAGCGCCTCCGTGCCGTCGTGATAACGGTATTTCAAGTTGGTGATTTCAATCGCGTTCATTTCAAATCATTGCCGCAAAAGGGCGCAGCAGGTGCAAAAGTTTTCATCCTGACCATCTCAATCTGGCGAAGGAATCCTTCGCTCAAAGCAGGAAACATAAATGATGCCGGATCGTGAAGGTTTTTCCCTTCATGCGCCGCTTGGGCCTTTTGGCGGCGGTTGAAGTTTGGTTTCATTTCCAGCCGCGCGCGCACATGGCGTTGTAAATCCGCTCGGCGCGTTCCGACGCGCGCACGAACAACTGCCCGGCGACCGACGACAGCGCCTGCCATTGGAACCGGCGTCCGCGCGTGAACGACCGGCTTGCGCGGGCGCGGCGCATCCGCTCCGCCTCGTCCGCCAGCACGAACAAATACCGGTGCATCAGCGTCAGCGTGGTGACGAACAGCCCCGGCACCCACAGCCGCTGCAGCACGCGCACCAGTTCCGTGAACGGCGTGGTGTTCGCCAGCAGCATCGTCGCAAGCAGGCACAGGTTGGCCTTGAACATCACCACCGCGAAGATTTTCCCGCCGCCCGGCTGGAACCACATCAGCCCGGCCACGCCGAGCACCAGCGGTTCCAGCAGCAACATCCGCTTCAACAAAAACCACGCGGGCAGCCGGCTTGCGGCGGCAATCAAAGTCAAAACCGCCGCGACCGCCAGCAGCGCAGCGATTTGCGTGCGCGGCAGCAAAACCGTCGCCAGCGCCAGCGCCAGCGCGGCGCCCAGCTTCAACGCCGCCGGCAGGCGGTGAACCGCGCTGTCGCCCCGGCTGTGATTATGCAAAAGGCGCAGGCTCATGCGCGGGCCGCCTCCATTTTTTCTTTGACGGGCAGTTTCAAAGTATTACGATTAAAATAATTTGTAACACCTAGCACAATCAATTTGCCGGAGCAAGCCATTATGCACATACCCGACGGTTTCCTCGATGCCAAAACCCTCGCCCTCACCGGCGCGCTGTCCGCAGGCGGGCTGGCCGTGGCCGCGCGCCAGGTCAACCGCACGCTGCCGCGCAACAAAATCCCGCTGATGGGCCTGGGCGCGGCGTTTGTGTTCGCGGCGCAGATGCTGAATTTTCCGGTGGCCGGCGGCACGTCCGGTCATCTGCTCGGCGGCGTGCTGGCGGGCGTGCTGCTGGGACCGGGCGCGGCGGCGATTGTGATCGCGTGCGTGCTGATCGTGCAGGCGCTGCTGTTCAGCGACGGCGGCGTGCTGGCGCTCGGCGCAAACATCTTCAACATGTCGTTCATCGGCGGCGTGTGCGGTTGCGCGATATACCGGGCGGCGCGCAAATTCCTGCCCGGCCTGCGCGGGCGCATCACGGCGGTGTTTTTCGCCGCGTGGCTTTCCACCGTGCTGGCGGCGGTGACGTGCGCCGGGGAACTGTCGCTGTCCGGCACGCTGCCGCCGAGCGTCGTGTTTCCGGCGATGGTGGGCGTTCACATGCTCATCGGCATCGGCGAAGGGCTGATCACGTCGCTGGTGATTCTGGCGATTGCGCGCACGCGGCCGGATTTGCTCGAAGCGGAAAATGTCCCGGCAGCACGCGGCACCGGTCTGGAATTTCTGGCGTTCGGCCTGGTCATCGCGCTGGGGCTGGCGATTTTTGTCTCGCCCTACGCCTGCGCGTGGCCGGACGGGCTGGACAAGGTGGCGGAGAAATTCGGTTTTGCCGGCCATGCCGCCACGCTCATCAAGACGTGGATTCCCGACTACAAAATGCCCGGCATCAGTTCCGCCGGCATCGCCACCGCCATTGCCGGAGCCATCGGCACGCTGATCATGTTCGGGCTGGCCTGCTTGATCGGGCGTGTGCTGGTGAAAAACGAAATCAAAAGCCAGCTGCCGGACTGAACTCGCAGACAGCCGGGCGGCGCACGCCACCGGGAGAAATCGGCCCTCGCTTTCTCCGGCTCGTTGCGGAAATGTAATAATACGATTTTGTTATTGCGTAACATTTCTTAATTTGGTAATACTATTTTATATGAACGTAACACTTCCGTCAAAACTGGGTCGGGTGCCGGTTTCATGCCGCGCTGGAAGAAAAATTTCTTCAACTCTCATGGCCGGCTTCTGCGGGCTGCTGCTGGCGGCGGGGATTTCCCGCGCGGAATCGTTTGCCAATTTCGAGGCCGTGGATGCCGATGGCGTGAGCACATGGAATGGCAGCTACCCGGTCACGCTGGTCGGCGTGCTGTTGACCGATCCGGGCGAAATGCTTGATGCGACGCCGGATTATCTTGACTGGGATGATGGCGCGAACGCCTATAATTTGGGCGGCCAGTGGCAGGTGTTTGTGCAGGCAGTCACAGGCGGCAGCGACCGGGGCGGCGTGGAGTGTTGGATGGCGCAGGATTACGGCAACCTGCCGTGGGAACCGCACGATGGCAGCGACAGCTACTCGGATGACGATTGGACTGCCAATGTCAATCGTGTGAGCCACGATCCTGCCACCGGTTATGCCTTTCACAAGGGCGACTTGGTGATGATCACGGCCAACGGCTCGCTGTTCTACGGCGGAATGCAAAACGTCAACGAGGAACACACCACCGGCACGAACCGCCAATTCATCATTTCGCTGGTGTCCACAAATTTTGGTTTGCCAGTGCCGCAGGTGATTTCCCTGTCGTCGGTCATCGGCACGAATCTTGGCGCGACGGGACATTACGACATTTTTGATCCCACGCGCGCGACCGGCGGCGAGTATTATCAGGGAATGCGTGTCCGCATCAACGGACTGACCCTGGTCACGACCGATGGTTGGAACACCAACTCCGACTGGGATTCCCGCTATTGCACCGCGACGGATGGCGAAGGCCGGCAATTCCCGCTGATTCATCCGCTGTATGACCTCGGCCCGGCACCAACCAGCCAGTTTGATGCCACGGGAGTTTTCCTTCAGGAATCCGGCTCCGGCACGGACGGCACCTTTGGCTACGAATTGTTCGTGCAGGAAATCACGCCGTCGTCCAGCGCGGTGCTGAATCTGGCGAACCAGCCGGTCATCACCTGGCCGGCGGCGCTGGCGAATTACCAGGTGCAGAGCAGCGATTCGCTGACGAATCCGAATTGGATGCTGATCACCAATGCGCCGGTTTTGGTGAACGGGCAAAACACCGTCGTGCTACAACCGGCGGGCGCACAAAAGTTTTTCCGGCTGCAGCGCGTGCAATGACCGTCGGCCGAAATTTGGGATTGCTAAAACATGCAGCCACGCAAAAACAACATCGCGTTCACGCTGGTTGAACTGCTGGTGGTCATCGTCATCATCGGCATTCTCGCCGCGCTGTTGCTGCCCACTTTGTCCCGCGCGAAGGAAAAGGCGAAAGTGGCGAGGGTCCACGCCGAGTTGAACGGCCTCGGCCTGGCGTTTGACATGTATTCCACCGATTATGGCGGCAAGGTTCCGCCGGTGCGTGACAACTGCAACACCGATCTGGCCTCGCATTGGTGCGAACTGCCGGTGGAACTGGCCAATGAACATTACCTGCCTCACAGCAATCAGGGCGGACTGGAGGCCGATCTTGAAGACTTGTTCAATCCCGGCCACACCTACAAATACGCCGCGCCGGGACCGCAGCTGCTCAACGGTGCGCCCGCCGGAAATTATTCCCTGTGGGTTCCGACCAACATGCCGGACATGACCGGAGGTGGAAAATATTTCACTGATGCCGAATCCAGTCCCGTGCGCTGGGTCATTTGGAGTCTGGGGCCGCAGCCGGACAGCGTCCGCAGCCAGAACACCTACGCCCCGCTGACCAGCGACAGTTGGTATCGCCGCACTGGTGAAGGCGGCGTGATCGTCCGCTTTGCCGACCGCAACGGAACTCAATTCAGTAGTCCATGACAACGAACAAACTCATTCCATGAAAAAATCAATCCTCATCCTGTCAGCGGCCATCGCCATTTTAACCGCCGGCAAACTTTTTGCCCACGACGACGAAATCTCCGTCGCCGGCTCAAACATTTGGAATCAGGCGCAGGAGCCGACCAACTGGTGGAATGACATCAAAAATTTACACGGCCATGTCGGGCCGTGGAACGTTCTTGGCTGGCGCATGGGCAAGGCAGCGTTGCGCGAACTGAATGCGACCTGGGGGCAACATGAACTGGACATTGTTTGTTACATTCCGCTCAAAACGCCGTATTCCTGCATCGCGGACGGACTGGTCGTCGGCACCGGCAACAGCCTCGGGCGGCTGGACATTCGTTTGGGCGAAGTCATGACCATGACTGAAATTTACGTCGGCGTCCGGCGCAAAGATGGCACCGGCCTGGTGCTGTTGCTCAAGCCGAACCAAAAGTATCTGGAAAAAATCCGCCACGCACCCGACGCGCAATTGGAAACGCTCGCCCGCGAATGCGGCGAGCTTCCCGAAACGGAGTTGTTTGTAATTGATAAAGTGCCGTCGTCCGAAACGAACTCAAAATAGAATCTTAATCAACTTGGCTGGTTTCCATCTTTGACAATCTGCGGCGTAGGCCTGCGCTGCCATTCTTTGGCCATGAATAAAGAAACCGTCATCCGGCTGCCGTTTCAGGAGGTCCAGCGCGTCGAGTTCGGGCACAACAAGGAATTTCTGGCGGCGAACGAGAAAGATGCCAAGCTCCGCGAACTTTTCCCGACGGGCGCGAACCGGCTGTTCTTTGGCGACAATCTTCACATCATGCGCCAACTGGCGTCTTTGCAAGGAAAAATCAATGGGGCACCGCAACTGTCCGCTTGCGTTGCCGCCGCCATTGCAAATAATCGTGGACATGAAAAAAGAAACCGTCAGCCGATTCAGCATGTCCCTGCCGCCATCGCTCCTGCGGCAACTGGACGAGATGTCGCGCGAGAAGGGCTACGACAACCGTTCGCTCGCCATCGCGGACATGATTCGCAACCAGCTCGTTGAGCACCGCCAGAAAAATGACACGGGCGAAATCGCCGGCACCATCACGCTGGTCTATGACCATCACAAACCGCATTTGCAGGCGAGCCTCACCGACATCCAGCACGACCACCACAACGTGATTCTCTCCACCGTCCACGTCCATCTCGACCACCACAACTGTCTGGAAGTTTTGATCGTGCGCGGCCAGGCCAGCGTTATCCGCAAGATTGCCGACGAACTCATCGCCGCCAAAGGCGTGAAGCACGGCAAGCTCACCGTGACGACCACGGGAAAAGATCTGCCGTCGTAAAAGAAAAACGCGGCGTTCTGAAAAACGCCGTGCGGAAAACGTCAGTTTGCAAGGCCGTCCAGCAGTTCATTGATCACACCAATCAGAATGACCGGCGTGCATTGCGCTTTGTAAAGCATCCGGTCCGCGCCCAGGGCCGCCGCCGTCACGCCCTGGTCGGCGATGCTGGCCTGGGACAGCACGATCACCGGCAGGGTTTTCAAGACCGGCGTGGAGCGGATATATTTGATCACATCCGATCCCGCAAGCTTGGGCAGCAAGAGGTCCAGCACCACAAGATCCGGGCGCGACTTGAACAGCATTTTTGAGGCGATCAAACCGTCTTCCGCCACTTGCACCTGGAAACCCGCCCGCTCCAAGGCCGCCCGGTAGATATGCACAATCAGCGGATCGTCCTCGACATGAAGAATAGTTTTCATGTGCCCATGGCCGCATGAAAGCTAATCCGCGTAGCCGGTCGGATGTTGCTGATGCCAGGCCCACGCCGTTTTCACGATGTCCTCCAACCTGGGATACTGCGGTTTCCAGCCGAGTTCCGTGAACGCCTTGTTCGCCGCCGCCACGAGCTTCGGCGGGTCGCCCGGCCGACGCGGTTTCTCAACCGCCGGGATTTTCCTGCCGGTGACTTTTTCGCACATCTGGATGACTTCCTTCACCGAGTAGCCGTCGCCGTTGCCGAGGTTAAAGAAACCGCTCTTGCCCGGCTGCAAGCCGAGAATGTGCGCCTGCGCCAGATCCTTGATGTGAATGTAATCGCGGACGCAGGTGCCGTCCGGCGTCGGATAATCCGTGCCGTAAATCTCCACCTGCGGTTTTTTGCCGAGCGCCACGAACAACACGTTTGGAATCAGATGCGACTCGATGCGATGATGCTCGCCGAACTGCTCGCTCGCGCCGGCGGCGTTGAAATAGCGGAAGGCGATGAACTCCAGCCCGTAAATCCGCTGATACCACGTCAGCGCCTTCTCGAACATCAGCTTGGATTCGCCGTAGGGATTGATCGGGCGCTGCGGCAGGTCTTCCGTCATCGGCACGCGGTCGGGCGGACCGTAAGTCGCGCAGGTCGAGCTGAAGACGAATTTTTTCACGCCGCATTCCACGGCGGCGTCGGCGAGCTTGAGCGCGTTGACAAAGTTGTTGTGGAAATACTTCTTCGGGTTTGTCATGGATTCGCCGACGAGCGCGAACGCGGCGAAATGCAGGATCGCCTCCGGCTTCACCGACTTGACGGCCTTCAAAATGTTTCCCGCCACTTCCGGCTTGCCGAGGATGAATTTCGCGCGCGGGTCCACCGCCGAGCGGTGGCCTTCCGTGAGGTTGTCATAAACCGTGACCTGATGTCCGGCGTTGAGCAGTTCTTCCGTGCAAACCGAACCGATATAACCGGCGCCGCCGGTGACAAAGACGTTCATGCGGGCAGTGTAAATTTTTTTGCCGGTTTTCAAAGTTGAAACTGCGGATGCCGCCGCAGCTTTTCCGCCGTGGCCGGCGACAGCGGGGCGCGGGAATAAACCGGTTCGCGCAACGGCTCGGCGCTGCTGGAGCGCAATGCGCGTTCCAGCCAGCGGTTGTTTAGCGGCTCGGCCAGCAAAGCCGGGATGTTCGCGGCCACGGTCGTCTCCTCCTTCAGGCCCGTCGCGCGGCCGACCCCAACATAAAATCCGGCGAGCAAAAGCGTCGTGCGGATCAACGTGCTGCGGGAATAAGTCGTGAGCGCGCACGGACGCGCGGGGTCGAGCGCGCGGAAAAGCTGTTCAAACACGGGCAGCGCCCACATCGCCGGATTTTTCGCCGGGGAAAAGGCGTCGTAAAAAATGGCGTGCGGCGCGGGCATTTCCGGTTTTGTAGCATGAGCCTCGTTCCCTCGGCCGTCACCGGCAAGCAGCGCCGGGAAATCACCAAGATAAAAATTCCACTTCACTTTCAGCTTTCCGCTTTCAAATTCCGTGTGCCGGTCGCGGAGCAAACTGGCGATTTGATCTTTGTATCCGTCCAAATAACCGAGCGCATCGGCATTTTCCAGCGCAAACGCCAGCGGCTCGCTCGTGTTGTCGAAGCTGACGAGGTGAAGCTGGCCGGGAATTTCGCGCGTCGCGCGCAGGGCGGTGAGGACGTTGGCCGCCGCCCCGAGGCCGATGTCCCAGATCACAAATTCGCCGGCATGATTTTGCAGGCGCTCGCAGATTTTGAGCTGCCGGACGTAAAGCAGTTCCGCCTCCGCCTGCGGGCCGAGGCCGGGGTGCAGCTTTTCGCCGTAGCTGGCGGAGAACAATGTTTTCCCGCCGTTGGCAAGCTGCACAAGCTGGTAATCGTTTGACACCGGAATTGATTAACCACGAAACGCCCGCATGACACGAACAAAAAACCGGCAACCCACCCTCATGGGTTGCCGGCCAACCAAACCACCCAACCAAAATCAGAGCTGCGCCATCGCCTGGTCCAGCGCCGCGTAAAGTTTTTTCATCGTCGCCGCCGTCTCGTCGCCCATGTTGGAGAGACGAAACGTGGTGCCTTTGATTTTTCCGTAGCCGCCGTCAATCAGGAAGCCCTGGTCCTTGACGAGCTTCTGCAGCTTCGCCACGTCCACGACGCGCCCGCCGGGCCGCGCGCCGTTGCTGACGCAGGTGAGCGTGACGGATTCAAAACCTTTTTCGGGGAACAAATTAAAGCCATGCTTGGCCGCCCAGTCGCGCGTGAGCTGGTTGGTTTTCCGATGGCGCGCGTAACGTTTCTCCAATCCTTCGGCGAAGAAATCGTCGAGCTTGGAACTCAGGGCAAAAACGTGGCCGATGCTCGGCGTGCTGGGCGTCATGTTCAGCCCGGCGTTTTTCTGGAACTCGACGAAGTCAAAATAATAGCCGCGATCCCTGGCCAGCGCCGCCTTCGCGAGCGCGGCGGGCGAGGCGGTGAACACCGCGAGTCCCGGCGGCAGCGCGAACGCCTTCTGCGTGCCGGCGAGCAGCACGTCAATGCCGAGTTCATCAAACTTGATCGGCAGCGCGGTCAGCGAACTGACGGCGTCCACGATGAAGATGACATCGGGATATTTTTTCTTGAGCGCGGCGATTTCCGCGAGCGGACTCATCACGCCGGTGGAAGTTTCGTTGTGGATGATGGTGAGCGCGTCGAATTCGCCGGTGGCGAGCTTTTTGTCAACCGCTTCCGCGCGGATGGGCGAACCCCAGTCCACCTGCAGCGCCTCAGCCTGCTTGCCGCAGCGCTTGGACACGTCGAACCATTTGTCGGGGAACGCGCCGCACATGCAGTTCAGGACTTTTTTCTGGACCAGATTGCGCACCGCGCCTTCCATCACGCCCCACGCGGAGGAGGTGGAAAGGTAAACCAGTTGCTTCGTGTAAAACACTTGCTGAAGCTGCGGCTGGATTTTTGCGTAGAGGTCTTTGAAACCCTGGCCGCGATGGCCGATCATCGGCGAGCTGAACGCCTTAAAGGTTTTTTTGCTGACCTCGACCGGGCCGGGGATGTGCAGTTTGACGTGTGTCATAAATTGTTCGTGAAATTTTTCACAAGCTGGCGCAAAACGCAAGTTTTATCACCGCAGGAACCCGAACAATTGAACAATCAAATCATCAAGCAACAAAGTCAGGAAACCATTTTGTTCACTCGAAATGGTGTGTTCCTTTGTTATTTGATGTTTTCCGGCGGCTGGGCGAAAGCGTCTCCCCGGCAGGAGTGCCACCCGGTTGGGACGCGCAGTGACCGGCAGCCTTCATATTTAATAAAGCTGATAAAGAGAAAAGGCGCAGCCGAACGGCTGCACCTCATGTGAAATCAGTCTGTTATTTACTTGCGAAAACGACGGGCAACCGTGCCTACCACGGTCAGCGCGCCACCCAGCATAGCCATCGTGCTGCTGCTGTCTGGGACACTCTGGAGCGGCAGGCTAACCGTCAGGATTGCCGGGGCTCCATCTACTTCGGCATAGGCGAGTTCAAAGCTATAATTGCCGGAGGCTCCCGTCCAAGTGTAAGGTGTATCAACATACGATGTGGGTCCGGTTTCGTTGATTACGTCAGAACCGTTTATCATCAACTCCAAACCATCATCATGACCCACGTTATAGGTCTGGCCATTAACCATCGAGACGGTCCCTGAAAAGTAATACAAGGTATTGTCCGCAGTATTGCCTGCTTCGCCAGAGCCAGTCAGAATTGTGGCTCCGCCGCTTCCCAGAAAGCCCCCGATTGTATATCCGCCAACGTTGCTATTAAAATTAATGGGATCAGTCACGCTGAAAGTGACATCAGCAGACCGGGTGCCGCTCATTGTAGTGACATTTGCGAGAGATCCGTCTTCATTGCCAGTTGTCGTAGGAAAATTCTCCCAAATTTCGCCGGTGATGGTGTTTGCTTGCGCCCGCACGGTGACCCATGAGGCAACGGCCACGGTTGCCAACACAATTATGCTATTTGATTTCATAGTAGTATTTCCGTTTATTATTGTTGTTTGTTTTCAACTTGCCAGCCGAGGAATCACCTTGAAACCAAGTCCGCTGGCAGCTACATAAAAAGTAATAGCAATAACATTGCCAGCTAATTTACAAAAACGGCATCAAAGCCACAAGATCTTTACTTTCAACATGTTAAACGTAAAACAACCACCAGAGCAATTGCCGCCTCTTAGAACTTCGATGAAAAACTGTAAGCAAAGCCGACGCACGGCTAGGAGATTATCCTATATACAGTAATATAATTATGTAAATAAGCAGTTTTCGGATGCAGGTAAAAGTGTAAGGCAATCTGACGGCTGGCCGAAATTCTGCGGTGACTCATTTTGTCTTGTCGGAAACGGGCGGTTTCAAGCTCGTTCTCGCCCTCGAAAACATGGAAATTCTGAGGACGCGCAGGATTGCTGACCGCAGTTTTCAGCCAGATGCTTGTGAGTCAGCGGCCTTGGCCATAAAAATCGCTCCAAAATGGATCATAATTACAACCCGTTCAGCACGTCAATCAACTGCCGCAACCGGCCGTAATGTTTGCGGTTGAAATTGAAGCCGATGCGCACGAGGTCGAGCCGGTCGTTGTCTTCGATTTCGTCAGGCGCGGGTTTGACGGGCTCGATTTTGCCTTCGACAATGATGTCGGCAAAATCCTCGTTCAACGCGGCCAGCGCGGAGGGGCTGGGCGCATTTTTCAGCCGGATGATGAATTGTTCCTTGACGAAACGGGTGGAATTGAAATTGCGGTAGAAACGGGAAATGATTTTCACGGCCTCGTCGGCGTTGTCGGTGATTTGATACAGGTTCAAATCGTCGGGTGAAATCAATTTGTCGCGCAGGAGATGTTCGCGGATGTTCTTGTCCCACGTCTTCCAATAGGTGCCGCCGGGCTTGTCCACCAGCACCAGCGGCATGAGCTGGCTCTTGCCGGTCTGCATGAGCGTGAGCGCCTCGTAACCCTCGTCCATCGTCCCAAACCCGCCGGGGAACAGCACGATGGCGTCCGAGTGGCGGATGAAAATGAGTTTGCGTGTGAAAAAGTATTTGAAGGTGATGAGCTTCTTGTCCTCGGCGATGACCGGGTTCGCGCTTTGCTCCCACGGCAGGCGGATGTTGACGCCGAAACTATTTTCCGGGCCGGCGCCTTCGTGGCCGGCCTGCATGATGCCGGGTCCGGCGCCGGTGATGACCATGAAGCCGGCGGCGGAAATTTTTTTGCCGAACTCGACGGCCTGCTGGTATTCGGCCCTGGCCGGTTGCGTGCGCGCGGAACCGAAGATGGTGACTTTGCGTTTGTTCGCATACGGCGCAAAAATACGGAAAGCATAGCGCAATTCCCGCAACGCGGTCTGGATCACCCGCACGTCGCCGGTGTCCTTCACGTCGGTCAGGAGTTTGAGCGCGTTTTCAACGATGTCCGCGACTTCGGCTTCGTTGTGGCCGCCGCCCTTGAATTTGATCAGTTCGTCAATGCGGCTTTTCAACCCGGGATCCATCGGCGCCTTTTCAGTCCTTTTCATAATTAAATCAGGACGGACAGGATACTGGTGAAAATGCAAAACACAAGCTGGGCAACCGGCCACTTGACTGTTGGGTGGATTGGGGGGAAAGTAACCACTGGGTTACCAGTTATCTTTTATAGCCAATGTTATGAAAGCCATGCTTTTGCCACAAACTGTCAAGCTTTGCGGAATGTTGATTGCCATCAGCTGCCTCTTTTCTGCGCCGTTCAGCTTTGCCCAGCCATTTTATTCCGCCCTTGGCCCGGAAGTGCGGATCACCAGTCCGGCGAATCACGCCACTTTTCACGCGCCTGCGGACATTGCCATTTTTGCCTATGCGCGCCTGATTGGCGAGCCTGGCGCCATTTTTACAAACGTGGAGTTTTTTGCGAATGGCACCAATTTAGGCGGCGGTTTCAACTTGGGTTCCGCTCATCCCGGATTGAAGCCTCTCTACGGAAATTTTTTCTTCGTCAGACCGGTTCCCGCGCTCGGCTCGGTGTATTGCTTTGTCTGGACCAACGCGCCGGCGGGTTCCTATGCGCTGACGGCGGTCGCGCAAGCCCATGATGTTTTGCGTCCCGGCCTGTCCCGGACTTCCGCGCCGGTCAACCTCACCATTCTGGCTTCCACGACCAATGCAAATCCGACGGACGTGGTGAGCATCGTGGCGACCGATCCGGTTGCCGTCGCCGGCACGAATGCCTGCTGGGTCTGGCCAGGCATGACGAATGCGCTTCCCGCCTGGACGAACTGGCCGCCGCAGCACTGGCAGGCCTGCACCAATTGGGGGCCGAAGAACGCGCTTTTCACCGTGCGCCGTCTGGGTGACGCGAGCGCCGACCTCACCGTGAACTACCGCATCGGCGGCACGGCCAGCAACGGCGTGGACTACGCGACCCTCACCAATTTTGTGACCGTTCCCGCCGGCAAGGCCTGCGCGCTGGTTCCGGTTGTGCCGATTGACAACGGCAGGACCAATTTTTCCAGGACCGTCATTCTCACGCTCACGAACGACACCAACACGCCGCCGGATTATTTTGTGGGCATCCCGCGAAGCGCCGCCGCGCTCATCCTCGGCAACTGGCCGCGTCCCTTGCCGTTCCTGCTGGCCGACCGCTGCTTCCATGTGAACGCCAGCGGCCCCGACGGCGCGTGGTTCTGCGTGCAAAGTTCCAGCGACCTGCAAAACTGGTCGTCCGTGGCCGCCAATCAAGTCTTCCAAGGCTCGATTGACTTTGTGGACCCCGACGCGCCGGATAATTCCAGCCGCTTCTATCGCGCCCTGCCGGTGACGAACGTGCCAGCGGATTAAAATTCAAAGCGGCCGGCGGGAAAGTTCTCAGTCAATCTTCAGCCACGCCGTTTTCAAATACGCCGGCTCGGCGCGGCTGATGGGAAAATCCGGCGGCTGCGGGACGTAATGCCGTTGCAGAACTTTCCGGTTTGCGGTGCGCACCGCCGCTTCCACGTCTGCGAGAAATTCCTCCGGCGGCCAGTCCGCCGCGTTCGTCGAGGCGAGCAGCACGCCGCCTGGCTTGAGGACGGGCAGGGCGGCGGCGATGAGCCTGCCAAAATCTTTTTCCGCACGGAACGCGCCGTGTTTCTTCGACTGCGAAAACGTCGGCGGGTCGAGCACCACGGCGTCAAACGCGCGGCCTTTTTTCGCCAGCCGCCGCAGCCAGTCGAAGGTGTCGCCGTAAATGAAATCGTGCGCCGCCGGGTCGAGGCCGTTCAGCGTAAAATTGCGCCGGCCCCATTCGAGATATTTTTTCGAGAGGTCGAGGCTCGTCGTCCGCGCACCATGCCTGGCCGCGCAAACCGAGAAGCCGCAGGTGTAGGCGAAACAATTTAAGATTTCCGGTTTCCGATTTCCGGTTTCCGATTTCAACGGCGGAAAGCCCGCCGCAATGTGGCCGGCCAGGAAACGTCGCCGGTTGTCGCGCTGGTCCAGAAACAGCCCGACGGAATAGCCTTCGGTGAAACTCAGCTCGAAGCGGAGACCGTTTTCCAGAATCTCAAACCGCTCCGGCGCGGCTTCGCCAGAAACAAGTTGCGGCGAGACTTCGGTCGTCGTGGAACGCCGGACCTGGCGCGAAAGGATTTTGTGATATGCGCCGCGGCTGGAGAAAATTCTGACGAGCCGTGATAATTCTTCGTTCTGCTTCGCGCTCAACGGCGTTTCGGATTGCGAGAGCAGAAAGTCGCCGAGCTTTTCCACAAACCAGCCGGGCCAGCCGTCGCTCGCGCCGTGGATGACGCGGAAGGCATTCGTCGCGTCCGGCTCAATGACGGCCTTGCGCAAGGCAAGACGCGGGTCAGCGTCGAAGTCTGCCGGTGCGGAGAATTTGACCGGCTCACCGGTGGCCGGATGCGTAAACTCAATTTCCGCCGCGTGCAAAAACACTCGCGCCGCCGGCGTGCCGCCGTAAAGCGTGTCGCCAAGAACCGGGAATCCGCTCTCCGCCGCATGGACGCGGATCTGGTGCGTGCGGCCGGTATGGGGAAACGCAGCGAGGATGGAAAATGACGGATTGAGGATGGCGGATTTGAAATTCGTGCTTTCAGGTTTCAGAGCGGCCGGGCGGAAAAGTGTTTCCGCGCCTTCTCCGCCCGGACGGCTTGCATATTTTTCGCCGATGCGGACGAGCGCGGTTTTGACGGTGAATTCTTCTGCCGGCACCGCGCGGTCGGTGAGCAGGAGATATTTTTTGCGGACGCGGCGGGCGGTGAATTGTTCCGTGAGCGAGCGGTTGGCCGGCGGCGTTTTGCCGAACACGAGCACGCCGCTGGTTTCCTTGTCCAGCCGGTGCAGAATGGCGAGCGGAGACCAGCGTGACTCGCGGTGGCGCAGCCAGTCGTAGATGCCTTCGCCCGCGTGCGGTCCGGGCGCGTGGGTGTTCCAGCCGGCGGGCTTGTGAACCGCCAGCAGATGTTCATCCTCAAAAATCACGCACGGAAGCATGGGCCATGAAAGCATTTTCCGTCGCGGGAATGAAGTTTGGATTTTCCGCGTTGAAAAAACTCGCCGTCGCGGCGCTTACAATTCATGTTCTGTGCGTGCATTTGTCCCATTTGCGATTGCGGGATTTCCGCAACTACGCCCGGCTGGACGCGGATTTCGCGTCCGGCTTCCATCTGCTTTTGGGCGACAATGCGCAGGGCAAGACGAACATCCTCGAAGCGGTTTACCTCATGGCCACGCTGCGCTCGTTCCGGGGCGTCGGCGGCGCGCAGATGATCCGGCATGGCGCGAAAGGCTACTTCGTCGGCGGCAATGTCGTGGGGCAGGGCGAGCATGAAATCAAAATGTATTGGTCCGCGCGCGAGCGGAGACTCGCGCTCGACGGACAGCCGGTGAAAAAGCTGGCGGACTATTTTGGCGCGCTGCGCACGGTGGTTTTCTGCACGGAAGATTTGCAGCTGGTCAAAGGCACGGCCCGCGCCCGCCGGCGGTTTCTGGATTTGCTGCTCGCGCAGACGCAGCCGGGCTATCTGCCGCTGCTCCAGCGTTACATGCACACGGTGCGCGCCCGCAACGCGCTGCTCAAGCAGCGCTCCGCCGACGAGTCCGCGCTGGAAAGTTTTTCCGCCGAACTGGTCAAGTTTGGCAACGAAATCATTCGCGCCCGGAGCGGGCTGGCGCCGAAATTTTCCCCGCTCGCCCGGCTGGCGTATCGCCGCATTTCCAACGACGCGGAGGAACTCCGCATCGAATACCAGCCGAGCGTGAAAAATGATTTCGCCGTGGAGCTGGCGCAGTCGCGGACGCGGGAAAAAACTTTTCGCGCCACGCTCGTCGGACCGCACCGCGACGATTTGCAGTTGTTGCAGAACGAAAAATCCGCCGCGCAGTTCGGCAGCGAAGGGCAGAAGCGCACCCTGGCCATCGCGCTGAAAATGGCGCAGGCGGAATTTCTGGCCGGCCTCCACGGCTCGCCGCCGGTGCTGCTGATTGACGACGTGATGGGCGAACTGGACGTGAAACGCCGCAGCGGGTTTTTGCCGTTGCTGGAACAGGCGCGCCGGAGCAGCGGCCAGGTGTTCATGACCTGCACCGAGGAAAACTGGCCGCGTGAACTGGGGCGGGATTTGCAGCGGTGGACCGTGCAGGCCGGCGCGTTGCGCCCAGCCGGCCGGTGAGGTTCCGAGCCGGCCGGACGGTTGATTCCGCCCCCCGGCCGGGTGGCGGCAGGCTCCGCAATTCTAGGGACGAAGATTTTTGTTGCGTTGCGGCGAATTACAAAGTATTGTTAATTAAAGAATCCAACAAAACATTGTTACATGAAGCCCATGCCGTCGTCTAATCCAGCTCAAAAGGCCTTTACTTTGATAGAATTGCTGGTGGTCATCGCCATCATCGCCATTCTGGCGGCGCTGCTGCTGCCCGCGCTGGCCAACGCCAAGGAACGGGCCAAACGGATGCAGTGCTTGAACAATGTTCATCAGATTGAAGTTGCATTCAATATTTACTCGGGCGATTACAAGGATAAATTGCCCCAATATACAATGGGCGAAGGTGCCGGCTGGGTCTGGGACATGCCCGATCCGGCGGCACAAGTGATGTTGAATTCCGGGCTGACTAAGAAGTCTTTTTATGACCCCGGAACGGAGCCGAAATTCACGGACACACAGAATTGGGCCGGTCCCGGAGCGAGCGCCTATGGTCCCAATTCGACCCTTTGGAACTATGGCGTGACGCAGAACCCGCCGGGACCAGACGATTTTCATGTCACCGGATACGCCTTCGCCCTTTCCAGTTCGGTCGCTCTCGGGATGGTTGGAACATCGTCAGACCCGTGTAAGTTGGCGGCAACCAATCGAAACAAAACCCTGCAGGCTGAATCAATCACTATCGGCGTGACCTCAGTGGTGGTTCCTGTTTCAGAACGGGTCTTGACCGCCTGCGCCATCCTTAGTGTCGGGGAAACCCTTCCAGGCTACCTCAACCCGGGCAACAATTATCTAAGCGTGCCAGGCGGTTTCGAGTGGAACGGTGCAGTTTATCCTCACACCAGCCCGCATGCCAGCAAAGGGGGAATTCCCAGCGGCGACAATCTTGGCTACAAAGATGGTCATGCCGCATGGCACAAGTTCAACGACACCGTAAACCCTGTGACCGTTCGCACCAGTGCCGCTGGCGGCAGTGAACCCTTCTGGTGGTGAACAACCGCTTGCTGATTTCCACCGGCTTCCGCGCCTTGGTTCGGAAGCCGGTTTTGCCTTCGGCGCGTTTTCCTGCCTTCCACTTTTCCGCATTCGCTGTTAGCCTTGCCCCATGCGAATCTTGTCAGGCATCCAGCCCAGCGGCACGCTGCACCTCGGAAATTATTTCGGGATGATGCGGCCCGCCATCGAACTTCAGGACAAAGGCGAGGCGTTTTATTTCATCGCGAATTATCATTCAATGACCGCGCTGTTCAACGCGAAACAGCGCCGGGAAAATTCCTTGAACGTCGCGCTGGACTTTCTCGCCTGCGGCCTCGACCCGAAAAAGTCCGTCTTCTTCAAACAGTCGGACGTGCCGGAAGTCACGGAACTGGCTTGGCTGCTGTCCACGGTCACGCCGATGAGCCTGCTCGAAAAATGCCACTCGTTCAAAGACAAGTCCGCCAAGGGCATTCCCGTCAACCACGGCCTGTTCGCCTATCCGGTGCTGATGGCGGCGGACATTTTGCTTTATGACTCAAACCTCGTGCCCGTCGGGCGCGACCAGAAGCAACACGTCGAAGTCACGCGCGACATCGCCATCAAGTTCAACGAGCAATACGGCCGGACCTTTGTGATTCCCGAACCGCAGATCCGCGGCGACGTCGCCGTCGTCCCCGGCACCGACGGCCAGAAGATGAGCAAGAGCTACGGCAACGCGATTGACATTTTCGGCGACGAAAAGGTGATTCGCAAAAAGATCATGGGCATCAAGATGGATTCGCGCCCGCCCGCCGAGCCGAAGCCGGACGCGGACAAGAATCTCGCCGTGCAGCTCCTCCAGCTTGTCGCGCCGGCTGAGGTCGGGAAGCACTTTGAAAACCGCCTGCGCGCCGGCGGCCTCGGCTACGGCGACTTGAAAAAGGCGCTGTTTGAGAATTACTGGAACCATTTCGCCGGGGCGCGGAAGAAACGCGCCGAGCTCGCCGCCAATCTGGATTACGTCAACAGCGTCCTCGCCGTCGGCGCGACGAAAGCGCGCGCGCTGGCGCAGCAAGTCTTGAAACGCGCCCGCCAGGCGAGCGGGCTGGAATAAGCTCACGCAAAGCCGCAAAGGTTCAAAAATGAAATTAAAAATGATTTTGTGTCTCCGCGTCTTGGCGTGAGCTTTTATGAGTAAAAGCGCGACGGCCGCCCGCCTGCGTTTGCGCGTCACGCCGGCGGCGGAAACGGCGGTGCGCTCCGGCCATCCGTGGGTTTTCTCCGACAGCGTTCTGGAATCAAACCGCGCCGGCCAGCTTGGCGAGCTGGCGGTGATCTTCGACCGCAAAGACAAATTTCTCGCCGTCGGTCTGTTTGATCCTGATTCGCCCATCCGCGTCCGCATTCTGCACGCCGGCAAGCCGCAGACGATTGACGCCGCGTGGTGGCAGGCGCGGCTGGAGCAGGCGCTCGCGCGTCGCCGCGATTTGTTGGCCGCCCAGACCACCGGCTGCCGGCTCATCCACGGCGAAAGCGACGGCTGGCCCGGCCTCGTCTTGGACCGCTATGACACGACGCTCGTGCTGAAACTTTACACCGCCGCCTGGCTGCCGCGGCTGGATGAAATTCTCGCGCTGTTCAAAGAAAAAATTCCGTGCGAACGCATCGTCCTGCGTTTGAGCCGGAACATCCAGGCGCTGGCGGGAAAACAATTCCAGCGGCGCGACGGGCAAATCCTTTTTGGCTCAATGCCGGCCGGCCCGGTGATTTTTTCCGAGAACGGCGTGCGCTTTGAAACGGATGTCTTGCGCGGTCAGAAAACCGGATTTTTCCTGGATCAGCGCGAGAACCGCCGCGAGGTGGAAGCGCTGGCGCGCGGCCGGCGGGTGTTGAATGCGTTCAGTTTTTCCGGCGGTTTCTCGGTTTATGCAGCGCGTGGCGGCGCGAAATCCGTGACCGACCTCGACATCAGCGCGCACGCCTTGGAATCGGCGAAACGGAATTTCGCGCGGAACAAAAACTTTTCCGGTGTGGCGGCGTGCCGGCACGAAATCGTGCAGGCGGACGCATTTGAATGGATTGAAAAAACCACGGAAAAATTTGATTTGATCGTGCTTGATCCGCCGTCGCTGGCCAGGCGCGCGGCGGAACGCGAAGGCGCGATTCACGCCTACGAACGGCTGAATTCGCTGGGCATTCAAAAACTTGCGCGCGACGGGATTCTCGTGGCTGGTTCCTGTTCCGCCCACGTTTCCGCGGCGGAATTTTTTGACGCGGTGCGGCGCGCGGCGATGAAATCCGGCCGGAAATTTGCCGAGCTGAAAACATTGCGGCATCCGCCGGATCATCCGGTCGGCTTCAAGGAAGCCGAGTATTTGAAGGTGGTTTACCTGAAATTCACGACTTAAACTTTGCGCGCCGCTGCGTCTTCCGACACCATCCGCGCATGATCCCACAACGGTGGCTCCGCATCATCCCGGTCGCGCTGGTCATGTATACGATTTCGTATGTGGACCGGACGAACATCTCACTGGCGCTGGATCCGAACATTTCGTCCATGATGCACGACCTGCTGATGGACGACCGGATGAAAGGCCAGGCGGCGGGAATTTTCTTTCTCGGCTACGTTCTGCTGCAAATGGCCGGCGGCCATCTGGCCGGAAAATGGAGCGCCAAAAAACTGGTCAGCCTGTGCCTGGTTTTTTGGGGCGCGTGCGCCGTGGGCTGCGGCCTGGCGAAAACCTTCCACCAGTTTGAAATCGCCCGCTTTCTGCTGGGCGTTTCGGAAAGCTGCGTGTTTCCCGCGACCCTCGTGCTGCTGGCGCACTGGTTCCCCCGCACCGAACGCGCACGGGCCAACGCCTTTTGGAACCTGTGCCAGCCGTTCGCCGTGGTCGCCGCCGCGCCGTTCACCGGCTGGCTGCTCGGCGCGTATGGCTGGCAGACGATGCTGATTTTGGAGGGCGCGCTGCCGTTCCTCTGGCTGCCGGTCTGGTGGATTTTCATCCGCGACCATCCGCGTGATGCCAAGTGGATTTCGCCGGCGGAAAAAAACTTCCTGGAAACCACGCTGCACGAGGAGGCGGCGCAACTGGAGCCGGTGAATGGAATTTCATTCTGGAGGCGGCTCGCCCGGCGGGAAATCTTCGTGATGATCGTCATGAATTTTCTGCACAACTCGGCGGCTTACGGCTGCATGACGTTTTTCACGGACGGTTTGAAGGCGAAAAATTTCAGCCCGGTGCAATATGGCTTTTTGTTCGCCGCGCCGTATGCCGTCACGGCCGTCATCATGGTGCTCAATTCGTGGCACTCGGACAAAACCCGCGAACGGCGCGGCCACGTCGCGCTGGTTTATGCGTTGAGCGGCGTGAGTTTGATTTTAAGCGTGCTGGCGAAGGATCATTTCTGGCCGGCCTACGTCTTCATGTGCCTCGCGATCCCCGGGCCGTTTGCCGCGCTTGCGCCGTTCTGGGCGATTCCGACCGAAACTCTGCCGCGCAATGTTTTCGGCCCGGTCATCGGCCTGGTCAACGCGCTCGGCAACACCGGCGGGTTTGCCGGACCTTACATCGTCGGCTGGCTCAAGTCGGAATACCGCAGCGTCGCCATTCCGTTCACCGCGCTGGGAATTGGCATGTTGGTCGCCGCCGCGCTGGCGTTTTTGTTGCCGAAAAGTGCCGGGCGGGTTGAATCTGCAATTGCACCGGCAAAAACCTGAATTTGTCCGCGCCGTGATTTCAACGCGAATGTCGCAGGAACCAATCGAATAATTCCGGGTTGGCGTAGGTTTCCGTCCAGCAGTCATGCTGGGCTTCAGGATAAATGGTCAATTTCACCTCTTGCACGCCCAGTTTTTTCAGGTAGTTGACCATGCGCTCCGATTCTTCTGGCGGAACGACCGGATCTTTGCCGCCATGGAACGCCCAGACGGGCAGGGTGGTGAGCGTTGATTTGTCCGCGAGCAGCGGTGTGATCAAATCGCCGCCGCCGCAGATGGGCGCGATGGCGGCGAACCGTTCGGGATGGCTCAAGCCGAGGCTCCAGGTGCCGAATCCGCCCAGGCTCAAGCCGGTCAGATAAACGCGATGCAGATCCACGGGATATTTTTTCTCGATGCCGTCGAGCAGCGCGAGCAGCAGGTCATTCGACCAGATTCTGCCTTCGGGACATTGTGGCGAAACGACGATGAAGGGGAAATTGGCCGCCGCAGTGTCAACTTTCGGCGGGCCGTGCTTGGCGACCAGCCAGATGTTCGTGCCGCGCTCGCCCGCGCCGTGCAGAAACAAAATCAGCGGCCAGCGCTTTTTGGAACTGGCATCGTAGCCGTGCGGCAGAAACAACAGATAGTCGGCGGTCAGAACCTGTTTGCGTTCGAGGTGGAATTCCTGGGCGGTCTGGCCGGGTTTCATGGCGGTGGATGGTTTCAGGCTGGTGCAGGCGGCAAGGCCGAGCAGCAGCGGCAGCAGCAAAAGAGCATTGAATTTTTTCATGCGTCACATGATTTTCAGTTTCGGGAGATCCTGTGAATCCACGAGGCCCACGGGTTCATTCTTCGTGTTCACGACAATCAAATCGTCAATGTTCCGCTCGTTGAAAATTTTCAGCGCCTCGGCGGCGAGCGCGGCGGCGCGGATGCAGATGGGGTTCCGGGTCATGACTTTTTTCAGCGGCTGCGAAAGCAGGTTGTCATCGCCGGCCATGTGGCGGCGGAAATCGCCGTCCGTGAAAACGCCCGTCAGCTTGCCGCCGGCGGTCACGACCGCCAGGCTGCCGGACTTGGCGTGGGTCATCACGAGCAGCGCTTCCTTGACCGGCAGGTTTTCATCCGCCACCGCGTTGCGTTCGCCGCTGCGCATGATGTCGCCGACTTGGAGCAGCATGGCCCGGCCAATCGCGCCGCTCGGATGATATTTCGCAAAATCTTTCCGCGTGAAACCGCGCGCCTCCAGCACGACCATCGCCAGCGCGTCGCCCATCACGAGCATTGCCGTCGTGCTGCTCGTCGGCGCGAGGTTGAACGGACAGGCCTCCTTCGGCACCTTGACGTTGAGCGAAATGTCGCTGTGCCTGGCGAGCGATGATTTTATGTTTCCGGTGAAGGTAATGATTTTGACGGAAAATCTCTTGAGCGCGGGCAGCAAATTCAACAATTCTTCCGATTCGCCGGAATAGCTCAAGGCGAGAATCACATCGCCGTCATTGATGATGCCCAGGTCGCCGTGCAGCGCGTCCACGCTGTTCAGCACGACGGCGGTGGAGCCGGTGCTGGTGAGCGTGGCGGCGATTTTGGCGCCGACATTGCCGGACTTGCCGATGCCGACGACGACGATTTTGCCGCGCCGCGCCAGCGTTTCGACGACCGTTTTAACCGCGCCAGCGAACGCCGAATCCAGTTGCGCGCGGACGGCTTTGAGCGCGGCGAGTTCGATGTCAAAAACTTTTCGGGCCTGGGCAATGTGTGTCACCACCGGAAGCTTGCCCGTAAAAGAAACGGATTTCAACCGCGAAGAATTTCAGCGGATTTCGTTGCTCGCCGTGTATTGCTGGGTGACATGCGTCAGGCGTTTGTTGTCGGCGCGGATGCGTGCGGAGAGCGTGCGCGCGGCAGCCTGCAAAAACGGCGTGGCCAGCGCGGGCGCCTCGCGCGTGAGCCGGTCGAACAAAACCGCGGTGATTTTGAGCAGCGTGCTGTCCGCGTTGGCAACAACATCCGCCGAGCGCGGGCCGTGGTCGAACAACGCCATGTCGCCGAAAAAATCGCCGGGACCAAACGTCGCGAGAATGGTTTCCCGGCCGCTGACCATCGTGCGGGCGCGCAATTCGCCGGCCAAAACGAGAAACATCGAGTCGCCGGCGTCGCCCTGGCTGAACAGCACCGACCATTGGGCGACTTCTTGCAGTTCCATGTATTCCGCCAGCTGCGCGAGCTGCGCGTCCTTCAGGTCGGCCAGAATTTTTATGCGCCGCAGCGCACCCGGCTTGATGCCGATGTGAGAAGTGGCGCCGGGCCCGGCGGTGAGTTTCAAGGTGAAATGATTTTTCAGCTCGTGAATTTCCGCCGCGCGCCGCCAGTTGCCGGCATTGCGCGCAAAAATCCAGGTGTCGGGCACGACACGTTCATCCATGATCCAGTCAATCAAGACCGGCAGTCCGACCGGGCCGTAAGGGGAGTCGTCCACTCCCCAAACAAAATATGTGTTTCCGGACGCTTGCGACTCCATAGTTGATTTTATACATTGTATTAGCCTGACTTGACAATAAAAAAGTCAATCCACATTCGGATACGAGCCGAGGATTTTCACAAAATTACAGTGCCTGCCAAGGCTGTGAATGGCCCTGGCCACTTTCGCGTCTTGAAAATGCCCGGCGCAATCCACGAAGAAAAAATATTCCCAGGCCTTGCGCTTGCTCGGTCGCGACTCGATTTTGGTCATGTTGATTTTGAATTTGCGGAACACGGCGATGGCCTCGTGCAGCGCGCCGGCACGGTCGGCCACGCTGATCATCAGGCTGGTGCGGTCGTCGCCGGTGGGCGGGCTGCACTGGCGGCCGAGGACGATGAAGCGGGTGACGTTGACGGTGTTGTCCTGGATGTCCTGCGCCAGAATTTTCAGGCCGTATTTCTCCGCCGCCAGCGCGCCGCCCAGCGCGGCGGAGAATTTTTCGTCCGCCGCCAGCTCCGCCGAGCGCGCGTTGGACGAGGTTTCGATGATTTCCACGCGCGGCAGATTTTTCGCCAGCCAGCCGCGGCACTGCGCGAGCGACTGCGGATGGACGTAAAGTTTTTTGATCTGCGCCAGCCGGCTGTTGCTCATCAGGCATTGCTGGATGCGCAGCACGATTTGCGAGACGACTTTCAAATCGCTGTCCGCGAACATGTCGAGGGTGTGCGTGACGACGCCTTCGGTGGAATTTTCCACCGGCACCACGCCGTAATCCGCCGTGCGCTTGCTCACCTCCATGAACACGTCGCCGATGGTTTTCTGCGCGGAATAATCCAGGCTCGCGCCGAATTTTTGGATCGCGGCCTGGTGCGTGAACGTCGCCTCCGGCCCGAAATACGCGACGACCATGCTTTTTTCCAACGCGAGCGCGCTGGACATGATTTCGCGGTAGATGGCGCGCAACTGCTCCTCGGTGAGCGGCCCGGCGTTTTGCGCGCAGACGCGGTCGAACACGGCGCGTTCGCGGTGCGGCGCGTAAATTTCCTCGCCGGCGGCCAGCTTGATTTCGCCGATGGCGAGCACATGGCGGGTGCGGTCGTTCAGCAGCCTGACGATCTGCGTGTCCAACTGGTCAATCGCCTGACGATGTTCGGAAAGGCTCATTTCGGGAAGAATGATGAAATGAGGATGAAGAATCAAACCCGCGTTTTCAGTTTTTCAATTCGTCAATCAGTCCGCTGGCGATGATTTGCTCGACGACTTTATAGACCGTGGCGCGATAGTCGGCGAAGAAACAGAACAGCACCCGTTCGCCGCGCACGGATTTTTGAACATAAATCACGCGCACGTTATTCACTCGCAGTCGCCAGCAGGGATAAAGTTTGCCGTCCAGTTGCTTGATGTCGCCGCGTTCAGCCAGCAAACCCTTGATGCCGCGCCAAAGCTTGCGGCGTGGTTCGGGCGCAAGCGAAGATATAAATTCACGGACAAGCGCGCCGACCGCCACGCGTGGATTCATGCGGAAAATTCCTCGTCTAATTCTTCAACCGTATAAAACTTCATTTTGCCGGACTTGTATTCTTGGAGCGCCGCCATGAAGTCCGGGTTGCCCAAAAGTTCCATTGTTTCAATCATTGCCTCCAGCCGTTCTTTGGACAGGTAAAAACCTTTCACCTTGCCGTGAACCGATATGGCAAAGCTGTCCTCTTTGAGCAGCCGTGGAAGTCGCGCCTGCGCTTGGGAAACGGTGTATGTAGAATCGCTCATGATTTTACATAAAAGAACACGGCGGCTTTCTGGTGTCAAGTCTGGCGGTTAAATTCATTGACTTCCAGCACAAGAAATCCATACTTCGCGTTCCTAAATTTATGCGGGAGGCTGCCCGTGGCAGCCGGTCACCCGCCCCCGGAAGGAAGTGAGTGCAATGACAGAGATTAAACTGAAAAAAGGCGAACCTGTGGAACGTGCTTTGCGTCGGCTGAAGAAAAAAGTTGACCGCGAAGGCACGCTCAAAGTCGTGCGCAGCCGCCGGCAATTTGAAAAGCCGAGCGCCGTCCGCCGCCGCAAGGAAAAAGTCGCCCGTTTCTCCGCCATGCTCGCCGCGCGCCACGCCGACGATTAGGCCGCGATTTGCATTTCCCCCGCCGGGCGTGTCCGCTAGGATGCGTCCGGTTTTTTATGTATTCGCTTTCGACCTGCTGGAATTCCCACCGGCACACTGACGGGCGCGCGATGCTGCGCGAAATCCGCGAACTCGGGTTTGACTACGCCGAGCTGAGCCACGGCGTCCGCATGGCGCTGGTTCCCGGCGTTCTGGAGGCCGTGGCGGCCGGCGAGATCAGGATTTCCAGCCTGCACAATTTCTGTCCGCTGCCGCTGGGCGTCGAGACGCCCGCGCCGAACCTTTACGAATTTTCCGCCGAACGCAGCCGCGACCGCGAACTCGCCATCAAGCACACGCTCCGGACGTTTGATTTTGCGGTGCGCGTCAAGGCCCCGCTGGTGGTGCTGCATCTCGGCAGCATGGAGTTGAAGGACTACGGCGGCAAACTGGAGGAAATGCTGGAACGCAACGAACGTCATTCGCCCCCCTATGAAAAGCTGCTCGCCGAAGCCATCGCCAAGCGCGACGCCCGCAAAAAAGGCGCGATGGACCGCCTTTACGCCACGCTGAAAATCCTCCTGCCCGAAGCCGAAAAGCGCGGACTCATCCTCGGCTGCGAAAACCGGGAGGCTGTCGAGGAAATTCCGATTGAACCGGACTTTGAGAATTTCCTGCGCGACTTTGACAGCCCCAACATTGCCTACTGGCACGACTGCGGCCACGGCCAGATCAAGGAGAACCTCGGCTTCATCCGCGTCACGGAGCATCTTGATCCGCTGGCCTGCCGGCTGGCCGGGTTCCACATCCACGACGTGCAGTTTCCCGCGCGCGACCACTGCCCGCCCGGCAGCGGCATGATTGACTACGCCGCCCTAAAGCCCTTTGTGAGGCCGGAGCACATCAAGGTCTTTGAACTGAGTCCCCGCGTGCCCGTGGAAGACGCCAGACGCGGCATCGCCCATGTGAAAAGCATCTGGGGCGAGGGGTGAAATTTTTCCGTGGCCGTAATTTTACGCCCCCGCCTCAATTGCCCAGGGCGCGGTAAAACTTTTGGCCGCCATTCAGGTTGGTGTCTGTAAACTGCCAGTTGCCGTTCACGTCAGCCACGCTGGTGACGATGGACTGCCAGGTTGTCGGTGGCGTCAGATTGGTTGCTATTGCAGTTGCAGGCCGGTTCCCAGATTTTGGGCCGTGAAGTTTTGCGGCGGAAGAAATGGCCTCAATGCCACGAGGCTGCTGGTCACACTGCCGGAGTCATTGGTGACGACATAGTCGATTTCTTTCCAAGGTTCAAGTTTTCCCGCCGCGGTCAATGGTCCTGCCCAAGGCGACGGGAATTTGATCGCCCGCCCCCCGGGGGAGCGGGCGGGGCGAGGGCGGGCGGCGTTCCATTCCAATCAAAAAATTACGCCGGCACGGTGACGCTCACCGGGTTGCTCCAGACGCCCACCTGGTTGTCGCCCACGCGGTAGATGGCGCGGTAGGTCCAGGTGGCGGGGGCGGCGGGGAAGGGCTGCGTGTCGGTGTAGCCGGGCGTGGCCACGCGGTCGGAACGGTCTGCCGTGCGGCAGCGGGTTGCTGCCGTGCGGCAAAAGATCCCGCCCTGCGGTTGCCGGAAGCTGCCGTGCGGGAGAATGACCTGACCGTGCCGGGAAGCGCGTCTGGATGTGCGGACAATCTGCCGCTCTGCGCGGTGGCGCCGTGGCGCGGTTGAAAATAATTGCCAAAATTTTCATCCCAAGTTTGGGAAGAGCTTCGTCAAGGTCAGGGCCAGAAGCAAGCCGTATCTGGTCATTTTCCGACCGGATATTGTCCGGTTTTGACCGCCGGTTCCAGCGGCCGGCGGGGCTTCGGCAGCGGAGTTGTCTCGCCATTCGCGCGGAAATCGTGAATCGTAAGCCGCACATGAAGCCGGATTCGCCCAGAACCATCGCCGGGGAGATCGCGGCCCGCCTGCAAGCGGCGGGCTTCGCCGGATTCTGGGTCGGCGGCTGCGTGCGCGATTTCCTGCTCGGCCGCCCGCCGCAGGATTTCGACCTCGCCACGGACGCCCGGCCGGAGCAGGTTGAACGGCTGTTTCACAAAACCATTCCCGTCGGCAAAAAGTTCGGCGTGATGATTGTCGTGGAAGGCGGCCAGCAGTTTCAGGTGGCCACGTTCCGCGCCGAGGCGGAATACCGCGACGGCCGGCGGCCGGAGAAGGTGGTTTTCGCCAGCGCGGAGGCCGACGCGTTGCGGCGTGACTTCACGGTGAACGGATTGTTTTACGATCCGCTCACGGAAACCATCCACGACTGGGTCGGCGGCGAAAAAGATCTGCGCGCCAAAATCATCCGCACCATCGGCGTGCCGGCGGAGCGCTTTGGCGAGGATCATCTGCGGCTGCTGCGCGCGGTGCGCTTTGCCGCGCAGTTGAATTTTGAAATCGAGCCGCAGACGTTTGCGGCCATCCAACTGCTCGCGCCGAAAATCAAGCTCATCAGCGCCGAGCGCACCCGCGATGAGCTGCTGAAATTGTTCCGTCCGCCGCACGCCGCGCGCGGTCTGGTCCTGCTGCGCGACAGCGGGCTGCTGGAGCAGATTTTGCCCCGGCTTGCCGCGACGGCTGCCTGCGAGCAGTCGCCGCTTTATCATCCTGAAGGCAGCGTGTTCGAGCACATCCGGCTGATGCTGGAACTGCTGCCGGCTGATGCGCACGAGCTGTTGCCGTGGGCGGTCTTGTTTCACGACATTGCCAAGCCGGTGACGGCCAAAACAGATCCGCAGACGGGCGCGATTCATTTTTACCACCACGACAGCGTGGGGGCGATGATGGCGGAGAAACTGCTGGAGCGGCTGCGCTTTTCCAAAAAGCAAATCACCGGGATTGTCGCGTGCGTCCGAAATCACATGCAGTTCAAGGACGTGAAACAGATGCGCAAGGCCACGCTCCGGCGGTTGCTGATGCGCGAGACGTTTCCGCTGGAACTGGAGCTGCACCGGCTGGACTGCCTCGGCTCCTTCGGCGATTTGGAGCACTATCATTTTTTGCTGGCGCAGGCGGCGGAGTTGAAGCAACTGCCGGCGCTCCGCCCGCCGCTGCTGACGGGAAATGATTTGATCAAGCTCGGCCTGAAGCCGGGCAGGGAACTCTGCGCGCTGCTGGCGGAAATCCGCGAGCGGCAACTGGCGGACGAGTTGAAAACGCCCGAAGCGGCGCAGGCATGGGTGAGGAAAAAACGGCTGCATGGCTGACGAACCGATTGAACTGCCGATTGACGGCGTGCTGGACTTGCACACGTTCGCTCCGCGCGAGGTGAAGAATCTCGTGCCGGATTATCTGGCGGCGTGCCAGGCGCGCGGCATTCTGCTGGTGCGGATCATTCACGGCAAGGGCATCGGCAATCTGCGCCGGACGGTGCATGCGATTTTGCAGCGGCAGCCGGAGGTGGTTTCCTTCACGCTGGATCATCCGCAGTTCGGCGGCTGGGGCGCGACGCTGGTAAAGTTGCGCCCGGCGGTCAAAGACGCGTGACGAATTTGGCCTCGTCGCCGGGGTGCGGGAAGATCAAACGTTTTTTGCCGTTGGGCAGCGTGGCTAGGCCGACCGGCGTGTTTGGAAACAGCGACAGCAATTGGTCGTCGGTCAAGGACTGTGTTTGCAACGGTGCGGAAGATTTTGTTTCCGGCGGCGAAATTTTAACAAGTGTCGGTCGCTGCCGGTTTTGTTCCACCAGCAGAACGGTTGCCGACGCCAGCATGATCAAAGCAAAGGCCCGCCACGCGACGCGCCAGTGCCGGCGGCGGCGGAGAATTTGTGTGGCCGCGAGCAAAGTGGTTTCCCGCCGGCTTTCATCGCCGAGCAAATCGTGAATCAATTCTTGCTTTTCAGGTTTCATGGGACAATTTTCGCGCCATCGCCGCGCGCAGTTTCGCCCGCGCTCTTTCCAAGCGGCTCGACACCGACTTGGGCGTGGCGTCGAGCCGTTCGGCAATTTCCTTGTGGGTCAGCTTGTCGAAATAAAACCATTCCACCAGTTCGCGCTCGTCCGCGTCCATCGCCAGCAACGCCGCGTCGAGGCTTTCTTCCAAAAATAAATCGGGTTCGACATCGGCAAAATCCGGCGGCTCCGCCATACCGATGACGGGGGAATCCCGCCGGCGTTGCCGCCAGGCTTTGGCGAGCTGCTGCCGTGCGACGCGCGCGAGCCAGTTCCACAAATGTGCCTCGCTCTCCGCGCCGCGCAGTTTTTTTGCCGCCGTGACGAACGCCGCTTGCACCGCGTCGTGCGCCAGTGTTTCGTCGCCGCGACCGAGCACCAGCGCGAACCGGAACAGCCGCCGCTGATAGCGCTCGTAAAATTCGCGGAAGGCCGCTTCGTCGCCGCGCGCCACGGCGGCCGCGAGCCGCCGCGCATCGGCGTTGGCATCGGCGTGACTGGATTGCGGGCTGGCGGTTTCCACGGTGGAGCGTGGGGTTCGGGCCTCGACAAGCAGGGGCATCGTGGTGGCGGAAACGGTCATTCGTTCAGGGCAATTTCATTTGGCGTCAGGGCTGTTGGTTTTCTGATTTTTAGCCCCGTCCAGTCGCGATTGCAAGTCGGCGGAAATTCGCTTGTCAGTATCCACCACCGTTTTCTGTCCCAGCGCGGCCAGAGTTTGATTGATGAATTCAAGCTGTTCGCGCGTGCCGTTGGCCACGAGCAACTGCGCGTCCTTGTGAAATTGAATGACGCCTTCCGGCTTGCCGAAATCCGCCGGCCAGACCTCTTCGATGGTCTTGACGATTTGTTCCATCGTCATGCCGCCGGTCTTTTCATCGCCAACCAAGTGGCCGACAAAAAAAACCTGGCGGTGGGTTTCCGCCCGTTTGGGCTGCGGCGGTTCCGGTTGGGGCGCGGCTTCGGGCAGCACGCGCAACTGGACAATTGGGCGTCCTCCAGTCCATTTCAATTCCCATCGCACGGGCGTCCGATCATTTTCAAAAACCAGGTTCATGGCGTTGAAGATTTCGCTGGCCTTGACATTCCTCAACTGCAACTGGATGGAGATTTGGCTTCCCCAGTCTTGGCCATAAGTCGAAGGCATCGGCAGGATGTCGAAATCATTCTTGAACTTTTCGCGCAAGTCTTTTGCCACCTCGCTCGCCGGCAGGTTATCGTAAGACAGATTAGTCAGAACGGTGCTGGGGTCCCGCCAGTTTGAATCAATCCATTGCGGCGCGGCTGGCGCGGGAGCCGCCTCCGGCAGGCCGGTGGCGGGATTGACCGCTGGCTGGCTGGGCGGGCTGGGCGGATTGCTGGGCGACGCGGGTTGGGCGGACGCGGCGGCCACGGAGACGACGAGCAACAAAAGGGCCGCGGCAGTTTGAAATGGCAGTTTGGTTTTTGTAATCATATCGGGTTCAATGTTGGTGTTCACCCGGCATTAGCCCAAACCGGCGGAAATGCCTCGGACAATTTTTCACCCGCCGCGCGATTTGTCAATCCGGCGGAACCGGAACAGTGGACGAAAATCAGTGTGCGATCAGCGGGAGGTGGTGATCTGCCTCGCGAATCGGCTGAAGCGAAATTCTTCGAATTTCAATGTCGCCGCCTTCGCTTTGGATGCCGATGAAGCCGGAGGAAATCGTGCATCCGGAAATATCGTTCAGCACTTTGCCGTTGATTCTGGCGAAGATGGTGTTGCCGATGCAAACGGTCTGGTTGGTGTTCCACTCGCCGATAGGATTTTCATTCGGAGTGCCGCGTAGCGGGACAGGTGTATTGGCATCCATGCCTTGATGCTGAAGGCACTCCGCGCCAGCCATCACGAACAAATCGCCCTGCCGTCCCGACTTGCCCTGATTCTGAACGCACATCGGCCAGACCTTGTCCGGCAATTGCATGTGGACGAGCACGCCGGAGTTGTCGGCCTTGGGCGCGATTTTCACGAAGCGCCATTCGACGGTGACGACGTAATTGCTGTAACTTTGTGTCGTCCGCAAATAGCCGATGGGTTTGCCGGTGCAATGAATGACGCCGTTGGTGACGCTCCAGGTCTTCAGCGGATCGGCGTTGTCCTTCATGCAAAAGGTGAACCCGGAAAAATCCCGGCCGTTGAACAGCGAAACTTCGTTTTCACGGCTTTGCGGCGGCGGATAAATTGGAACCGCGTCCTGCGCGGCCCCATTTGCCAACAATGCCCCAGCCAGGCCAATGACGGCGACGATGAGTTTCATGCCTGCAAGCTGCGGCGGGGAGTTTTTTTTGGCAAGCGGATTCAGCCGCTGGCAGCGGTCAATTTTGCACGCCAGATTTCAAAAACCGGCGCGGCCATCGCCGGCGATTGAATGCTGCTGACGCCGGGAAGCTGGCCGGCTTCGGCCGCGGAAAAACCGGCGGCTCAAGACAATTTTTGTTGAACCCGCGCCAGCACCCGCGCCGGGGAAATTGCGCGCAGGCATTCTTCCGGTTTTTCAAAATGACAGACCGCCTTGAGGCAGGGCGAGCAGGGCAGGTCCAGGCGCAGCACATTTTCGAGCTGGCCGTAAGGACCGGTGCGGCGCGGTTCCGTCGGGCCGAACAAGGCGACGAGCGGTTTGCCGAGCGCGGCGGCGGCGTGCATCGGACCGGTGTCATTCGTGACCAGCAAATCGCAAAGGCGGATCCACTCGACCATTTCCGGCAGCGAAGTCGCGCCGCACAAATTCAGGCACCGTTCCGGCGCGGCCCGGCAAATGATTTCGCCGAGCGGCTGGTCGTCCCTGCCGCCGAGAATGGCGAAGCGCGCCGCCGGAAATTCCTGTGCGAGCGGGCGGACCAGCTCGGCAAAATACCTGGCCGGCCAGCGTTTGTTTTGCCAGCGGGCGCCGGGCTGAAGCGCGATCCAGCGGGTGCCGTCAATTTCCCATTTTGCCTTCAGGGCGGCGGCGGTTTCCGGCCGTTCGGGCAGCCAGGAAAAGTTTTTGTGAACCGGCACGCCGAGTTCCGGCAGCACCGCCAAATACCAGTCCGCGGCGTGCGTGTGAAAACTTTTGCGCGGCACCGCGACGTCATAAAAGCCGCGCGCGCCTTCGCGGACTTCATCCAGGCCAATGAGAAATTTTCCCCGCGCGAGCCACGCGAACGCGCCGCTGCGCGCGAGGCATTGCAAATCAATCACGAGATCGAAGTTTTGGCCGCGCAGCCAGCGGAGGCTGCGGAACATTTCCGGCCAGTGTTGCGGGTGCGCCCAGCGTTTGCGTTCGAAGCGGACGACGCCCGCCAGATCCGGATCGCCTTCGAGCAGCGGCGCGAGCGCGGAGTCAATCCACCAGAAAATTTCCGCGTCGCGGAAATGCAGTTTCAACAAACGCAGGACGGGCAAAGCCTGGATGACGTCGCCGAGCGAACTGGGTTTGAGAATGAGAATTTTCAAGGCAAAAAGACACCGCTTGAAGCGTGAATGATGAAAAATCCCGTTCGCGAACGATGCCGCGCAAAGGAATTTTCATCCTTCGTCATTCACGCTTCTACCTTCCAAAGGCGAGCCGTTCGGCGAGGCGTTCGGGCAGGCCGGCGGCGCGGATTTTTTTCTGGGCGGCGGCGATGTCGTATTCCAGGCGGCGCAGTTCAATCGTTTGTGCGTCCATGTCGTAAATGACATAGGCGGATTTGGGGTTGTTGTCGCGGGGCTGGCCGACGGCGCCGACGTTGATGAAATATTTTTTCGACTGATCAACCTTAAATTTGGAATAGGTGCCGCCGCGCACCACGGTGTCGCGCATGAAGGCGACGGGAACATGTGTGTGACCGAAGAAACACATCTGGGTGTTCTGATACGGGAAACTGGCGGCGGCGGCGAGCTTGTCAAAGACGTAGCCCCAGCGGTCGGGCGCGTCGAGCGTGGCGTGAACCATTGTGAAGTTCGCGGCCATGCGGGAATATTTCAAATCTCGCAGCCATTGTTTGTCGTCGTTGGAAAGCTGGGCGCGCGTCCAGTGGACGGCTTCGGCGGCGTGCGGATTGAAGCCGTCGAGATGGTTTTCGGTGGAGCAGTATTCGTCGTGGTTGCCCTTGACGCAGGGGATGTTCATGTCGCGGACGATCCGGAGGCATTCCTTGGGCTGGGCGTTGTAGCCGACGACGTCGCCGAGGCAGACGATGTGGTCGGCCTTCTGCGTGCGAATATCCTCCAGCACAACCTGGAAGGCGTCCAGGTTGCCATGGATGTCTGCGATGATGGCGTATTTCATTTCCTAGCGAATAATTTCAAAACCACGAACTTCGTTTTTTGCGTCGGCCCAACTTACCTGCTCATCGCGGATAAATCCAGCAAGACCTGCATCATGCAGGGCGGCGCGGAAGGCATCAAGCTCGCCGCGGGTGCCCTCGGCAATCAATTCCACGCGGCCGTCAGGCAGATTGCGGATGGTGCCGGTGATTTCAAATCCGGCAGCAACGGTCCTGGCGGTGTAGCGGAAGCCGACCCCTTGCACCTGGCCGGAGAAAAACACGGTCATCCGGCGGCGGGAAGGGCTGGCGGCAGGTTGCGACACAGGCAGGATAAAGCCAAAGGCGGGGCCGGGATGCAACATTTTTCAGCGCGTGCTGCAAATTTTTTTGATTTTAGTTTGACCCGTGCGACAATTTACCCTAATCAACTGCCTGCCCATCACACCTTTTTAAGAAACTGAAGCGGTGACGGCAAAGACGTAAACAGCATGCTGAACACCAAGTCATTTTTGACCGTTGATTTCGGGGCCGGAAGCCTCAAGCTCGCGGAGTTTGAAATCAATGAATCAGGCGGCTTGCGGCTGGACAATTTCGTGATCAAGCCGCTCGGCCTCGAAGGCACGCAGGAAGCCACGCGGGAAAAACTGATCCTGTCCACCCTGCAGGCGATTATCGCCGAGCAGGGGATCAAGGCCAAGAACGTGAACGTCTGCGCGCCCGGCTTCCATGTCTTTTCCAAATTTGTCAAGCTGCCGCCGGTGGACTCCGGCAAGGTGGATCAAATCATCCAATACGAGGCGCAACAGAACGTGCCGTTTCCGCTGTCCGAAGTGGTGTGGGACTACCAAATCCTCGGCTCGGCAGCGAGCGGCGAACTGGAAGTCCTGCTGGTGGCCATCAAGTCGGAAATTGTCGAGGGTTTGTTCCGGGTGGCGGCCGAGGCCAAGCTGAACCTCCAGCTTTGCGACGCCTCGCCGGCGGCGCTCTGCAACGCGTTCCGCTATAATTACAGCGATCTGGAAGATTGCACCATGCTGCTCGACATCGGCGCCAAGACGAGCAATCTGCTGTTTTTTGAAAAGGGCAAGGTCTTTTCGCGCAGCATCAATCTGGGCGCGAACTCCATCACGCAGGATTTTGCGAACGAGGCGAAACTGAAATTTAACGACGCCGAAAAAATCAAGATTGCCGAAGGCTTTGTCAGCCTTGGCGGCGCGTATGAAGAGCCGGACAATCCGCACCAGATGCAGATTTCCAAGATCGCGCGCCAGTTCATGACCAAGCTGCACATCCAGGTCAACCAGACGCTCCAGTTTTACCGCGGGCAGCAGGGCGGCGCGGCCCCGCAAAGATTGTTTCTGTCCGGCGGCGCTTCGATCATGCCCTACACGGCGCAGTTTTTTGCGGAGAAGCTGAACGTGCCGGTCGAGTATTTCAACCCGTTCCGCAACCTGCAGATTTCGCCGGCGGTGAACCTGGAAGAATTGTCGCGCGTGGCGCATTCGCTCGGCGAAGTCGTCGGTCTCGGCCTGCGCAATCTGGCCACCTGCCCGGTGGAAATGAATTTGATGCCGGACAGCACCCTGCGCTGGCAGTCGCTCAACCAGAAGAAGCCCTATTTTGTCGCCACGGTCGTCAGCATGGTGCTGGTCACGTTTGCGGTCGGGTTGTTGTTCCACAAACTGGCGGAGAACAAGGATGCGGAAATCGCCCGGCTGGACCCGCAAGTCACGGAATTGAGCAGCAAATCCGACCGGTTCAAGGCCGCTTATGCCAAGCTGCAAAAGACGCAGACGCAGGCGACGCAAATCGCGACCTTGATTCAGCAGCGTTATTATTGGGCGGATTTTCTGGGCGAAATGCGCCAGGCCTTGATCCGCTCCGAGGATGACGTCAGGAAAAAACTGTCCGCGCAAAAGCCGGGCGTCGAGGTGGGCGTTTGGATTGAGCAAATAACCACGGCGGACGCGTTGAATGCGGCGAATGGAGCGCCGGGAATGGAAACGCCCCAGGCCATGCCGCAGGCGATGACTGTTTACGGCTATGCGAGGCGCCGGGGGGGGCAGGCCATGCCGCCGCCACAGCCGGCTCCGCAGCCGGATCAGGCGCAGCCGGCCGGGCCGGGCAGCGCCAATACAAATTCCATCACGCTGGTCTGCCGCGCGGTCAGCCTGACCAGCGTGGATTCCTCGGCCAACCCGTCCATCGCCTACGCGGTGGAGAACGAAATCAAAAATTCGCCGCTGGTGGACCCGAAGGCCACGCAGCTTTCGCCGAACATATCGCCGGATGACCCCAACGGCACCTTCTCATTCACCGTCAACGTGACGCTGCTCAACCCGCTGAAATTTTGATATGGGCTGGATCAAACGAAATTTGTTTTTTGTGGCCGGCGGCATCCTCGCCTTGGGAATGCTGGGCGGGGCGGGTTTTTTCATCTACACGGGCTGGGCGCTCAACACCGGAAAGTCGGCGAAGCTGAATGAGCTTTACGGCAAGCTGCAGGAAATTGCCCAGCAGCAGCCGGCTCCGGGCAACAAGAAAATCAACAACACGCAGATCGCCAAGGATCAGGACAAGCAGGAGCTTGACTGGATCAGCGCAGCGGGCAAATATTTTCAAGGCATTCCAGCCATTCCGGCAGGCGTGCCCGTCACCAGCGCGGCTTATGCGGAGGCCTTGCGCCAGACCATAGACGGCTTGAAGCATCAGGCGGAAAGCGCGGGGGTGACGTTGCCGCCCAAATATGATTTTTCCTTTGCCGTGCAACTGTCGCGGGTCGAATTTGCCGCCGGCAGCCTGGAGCCGCTCGCCGTGCAGCTTGGCGAGGTCAAAGCCATCTCGGAAATCCTGTTCGCGGCGCGCGTCAATGCCTTGGACGGCATCCAGCGAATCCGCGTTTCGGAGGATGACGCCGCCGGCTTGCAGGCAGACTATGTCAATGAAACTCCAATCACCAACGATCTGGCGGTCTTCACGCCTTATGTGATCACGTTCCGAGGTTTCACGCCGGAGCTGGCGCGGGTCGTCAGCGGCTTTGCGAACTCGCCCAATCCATTCATTGTCAAGTCAATCACGGTCCAGCCGGCGACGGGGACCGGAACCACGGCTGAAGTTTCCGGTGAGGCTGCGTCCAATCCTTATGGCCCGGGCGGCGCCATGTTGGATCGCCGTTATCGAGGTTACATGCGCCCGCCAACGGTGGCTCCGGAGCAGCAGTCGCCGGCGCCCGGCCGGGGCGGCTTGCAAACGGTTTTGAAGGAGCAGTTGCTCCACGTCACGCTGGAGGTTGAAATCGTGAAACTGCTGCCCAAGAGCTAAAATGGACTTCCTTAAAAAACATTACGAAAAAGTTTTGCTGGGTCTGATGCTGGCCGGGCTCGTCGGTGTGCTGGTGTTCATGATCTTTTACATCACCACCGACAAAACGGACATGGAGAACAAAAGGACTTCCCTGACCAATCCGAAGGTCAAGGAGCTGCCGGGTCTGGACACGTCCGTGCAAGACAGCTCGATGTTGCGGCTGCAGTCGCCCTACAACCTGGATCTGGAAACGACCAACAAGCTGCTCAACCCGATGGAATGGCAAAAGGGTCTGGATGGCAACCTGATTCCCGCCGCCAGAAAAACCGGGCTGCAGGTGGCGGTGGTCACCAGCATCACGCCGCTGTTTCTCGTGATTTCAAACGTCTCCAGCACCACGAACGAACTGGGCGCGCGCTACAACATCAGCGTGGAACGGCAGGGGGCCGCAGCGGCCAAGCGGCATCCGATTTCGCACTTTGTCTCCGTGGGCGACAAGGCCAACGAAACCTTTGAGCTGCTGCAAGTGAAAGGCCCGCCGGAGAATCCGGATGCGTTGGTCCTTAAGCTGGTGGACTCCGGCGACGTGGTGACAATCTCACATGGCAAACCTTATCGCCGGGTGGAAGGTTATGCCGCGGATTTTCGTTATGACCCGGAGAGAAAAGTCTTTCGAGGCCAGCGGATAGGTGATAAACTTTCCTTCGGCGGTGTGAACTATGTAGTTGTTGAAGTCAATCAAAACGAATTAATTTTGTCCGATCAGTCCAACCAAAAAAAAACCTCATTGCCATTTGTCCCCTGACTGATAAGTTTTAACCTTGCAACGCTCCGACTTGAGACGAACCTGATTTTGCCATGACCAAAGCCGCCCTAATTTTCCTTGGACTTGCCGCGCTGGTGGTGTTTCCCGCCACGGTGCCCGCGCAGGACAATCCCGCCAACCTCGCCGTGAATGAAGCGGTGTTGCGTCAGGCCAACACCATTGTGCTCCGCCAGAAACTGTCGGATGCCAAAGCCGTCGCGCAACGGGGCGACATTGTCAATGCCGCCAAACTTTACCAGGAATCACTGACCTTGGCGGAGCAGATCGGCTCCGGCATTGCAGCCGAGCGGCAGCAGGCCGTGGCCGGGCTGGTGGCCACGCGGATGGCCTTGGCGCGGGATGCACAAAGCCGCGGTGATTTGCGCGAAGCCGGGGCGCAGGTGCTGCAGGTTTTGAAAGCGGATCCCAAAAATGGCGCGGCCATCGCCTTCAAGCAGAAAAATGACCAAATACTTGCGGATATGAAAGGCCGGATGCCGGATGCCGCCACGCTGGAGAAAGCGGCTCCAAACGGTCCAATTGCCTCGCAAAAAGTCGCCTCCGCCACGCTCATGCAGGATGGAAAACTGCTTTATGAAATGGGCCAATTTAGCGACGCCGAAGTCAAGCTGACCGAAGCCATCAAGCTGGACCCGGACAATACTGCGGCATTTTACTATTTGAACCTGATCAAGCAGGCCAAATACGCCCGTGCCAGCATGGAGCATAACACGGACACCCAGGAACGCATGGAGCATGTGGAAAAACAATGGATCCTCCCCCAGAGCAGTGTAATGCTGCCCGTTCCCAATGCTTACGCAACCAACACGCTCGTTTACACCGGACCCGGACGGCAGGCGATCATGGCCAAGCTGGACCGGATCCACCTGGACAATGTCACCTATGACGGCCTGCCGTTGAGCGAGGTGCTCCGGCAATTATCCGAGCAAACCAGGCTGCGTGATCCTGAACGCAAAGGCATCAATTTTCTAATCAACAATAATCCCGACCTTTCGGGCACGCCCGTGGCCGGGCCGGTAGCGCTGGGGGTTGGCGGCTTTGGCGGCGCCAACCCGCGCGGCGTGGCTCCTGCCCTTGACCCCAACGCGGGACTCCCGGCGGCTCCGGCGGCGGACAACACCACAGTGACAACGGGTGAGTCGGTGGATGTCGGCTCATTCACTGTAAAGATACCGAGTTTGACGGATGTCCGGCTGGCGGATGTGCTTGATGCAATCGTTTTGGTGACCGATCATCCGATAAAATATTCCATCCAGGATTTTGCCGTTGTGTTTTCCGCCAAAGGCCCGGAAACCCCTCAGTTGTTTATGCGGACATTCCGCGTGGATCCAAACACTTTCTATTCCGGTTTGGAAAGCGTCAGCGCCCAAAGCTTCGGTTCTGTTCAAAATAACGGCAGTTCTGGTGGCAGCGGCGGCGGTGGTGGCGGCGGTGGTGGTGGTCAACAACAAAACAATGGTGCGGTTGTCGGCATTGTCAACGCTTTTGCCGGTGCTGGTGGCCTTCGCAACTATGGCCAAGGTGGCAGTGGTGGCGGTGGTGGCGGTGGTGGCGGTGGCTCACAGGGCGGGTCGGGAAGCCTGCTGACCGGCACTGGCGTCGGTGGCGCTCCTGGCGGTGGTGGCGGCGGTGGTGGTGGTCAAGGGGGGCTTAATCAAGGTGGATTGAGCTACATCACGCAACAGACTCCGGCTGCCAATCCAAGTGAACTGGCCAGAGCCTTCTTTACCACATTAGGTGTGAATTTGCAGGCGCCGCCCGGCAAGTCGGTGTTCTTTAACGACCGTCTGGGTTATCTCTTTGTCAAGGCCACTGAATCGGACTTGGACACGATTGAGCGCGCCATCCAGGTGCTCAACCAGGTTCCGCCGCAGGTCCACATCAAAGCCCGGTTCATTGAAGTTCAACAGTCCGACAACAAGCAACTGGGTTTTGACTGGTATCTCGGCCAGTTCAACCTGGGGAATCAGGCCGTTGCACAGGCCGGCAATCCGGGGTCGCTCACGGTGCCGACTTCGACGGCCAATCCCATCGGCGCTTTTCCTGGCGCCACGACTGCCAACACCATTGCCGATTCCGGTCAGCAATTGTTTAGCAGCGGCTTGAGTTCCGGCACGGCCGGCTCCACCACTGCCACCATGACGGGCATCTTGACCAATCCAAATTTCCAGGTCGTTCTGCACGCGCTCCAATCCCGCACCGGCAGTGAAACTTTGGGCGAACCTGAAGCCACCACCATCAGCGGGCGCCAGACCCAGATGCGGGCCACCTCGGTGCAAACGGTGGTCATCGGTTTGGGCTATCAGCAAGGCACATCAGCCACGACGACTACCGGTGCTAGCGGTAGCGCTGTTCCATAACCCAAGTCAATGAGGTGAAAATGAAAAAAACATTCAATAATTTGTCAATCAAACTGGCTCCGCTGACCATCGCGGTCGCCGGCTTGTCAGGTGCGCCCCTGGCCAGCGCTCAAAACAATACGTTCTCGCCCGGAACCTCGGCCATTACTCCCATCACCCAGTCGGTCGAAACCGGGCCGATTCTGGACGTGGTGCCTTATGTCCTGTCCGACGGCTATACCATCAATCTGGCGCTCATCCCGTCCGATACGGAATTTACCGGCTATGCCCCGACGCCGGCCATCCCGCAGGTCACCGGCAACTTGAATGTTGTTCAGATTCCGACCGTGCTGCCGACCTTCACCGTCCGCCAGGTCGTCGCCACCGTGAATGTCTGGGACAATCAGACGGTGGTGCTTGGCGGTTTGATTACCTCGTCAGTGCAAAGCACCAAGAACTCGGTGCCGGTCATTGGTGACATCCCATTGCTGGGGCGCCTTTTCCAGAGCGAGAGCAAGGCGACCGTCAAAGACAACCTGATGATTTTTGTGACCGCGACCGTGGTTGACCCGGCGGGCAACCGCGTTCATTCCGATGACGAACTGCCCTTTGCGCAGAATGCAGTGCCGGCGCAGACCGGCAACACGCAGCCGGTCGAAACGGTTCAGAAAGTTGCCGGGATGCCGGGACAGAACCAGTGAACCGGCTGCTGATTGTTGACGGCCATGCCTATGCGTATCGGGCATTTCACGCCATCCGCGATTTGCGCGGGCCCGAAGGCCGGCCAACCAACGCCATCTATGGTTTTGTCAAGATGCTGGAAAAAATGCGTTCAGCCCTTGAGCCGGCGCATTTGATGGTGGTGTGGGATGGCGGCCTGAGCGCCGGGCGAATGGCAGCTTTGCCGGAATACAAGGCGCAACGCCCGGAGATGCCGGAAGCCTTGCGGCCGCAACTGGACGAGATTACAAGTTATCTGGCGGCGGCGGGCGTGGCCAGTTTTCGCGGCGACGGGGTCGAGGCCGATGATTACATCGCCTGCCTGGCGCGGCAGGCGGCGGACGCGGGCTGGAACGTGGTGATTGCCAGTTCCGACAAAGATTTTATGCAGTTGGTTTCGGCGCGGATCGGGCTGTTGAACCCGAACGACAAGAGCGGGACGATTTGGACGCACGAACAGGTTCGTGCCAGGGCCGGGGTGGAACCGGAGCAGGTGGCTGACTGGCTGGCGCTCATGGGTGATGCGGTGGACAACATTCCCGGCGTGCCGGGGGTCGGGCCGAAGACCGCCGCTGATTTGCTGAAGCAATTTGGTTCGGTGACGGCGTTGTTCAGCCGGCTGGCCGAGGTGAAGTCGGAGAAGTTGCGGGTCGCCTTGCAGGTTTCGGCGGATGCCGTTCGGCGGAATTTGAAACTGGTGCAGTTGCAAGAAGTGCCGTGCAAATTTGAGCCGGCGCAACTGGCGGTGAGGCCGGCGGATCGGGAACAATTGCGGGAATTGTTCCGGCGCTGGGGTTTCAAGGGAATGATCGAAGCTCTGGACCGGACGATGTCCGGACAACAGGCGGAGTTGATTTGAAAATGAATTTGCAAAGCTGGTTCAATAAAGTTGCCGACGCGGTCAAACGCCGGGCGGCAGAGGCGGGATTTTTTCGACAAATCCTTCGTGGCGGCTTATGTTTCGCGCGCCGCATGATGCCATTGTCCGTCCGCGCCAGAAGTGTCGCCGCCGCCCTCGCTTGGGCGGTGGTTTTCACGCTGGTGTCAACCGTTTCCGCGCAGACTAATTATTATTCCGCCAACGGCAGTGAGTATGCCGTCGTCGGCTCGCTGCCCGGTGATCAAGTGTTTCCCGACGCCGCCATTTCCCCGACCAACGGCTTTGTGGTCTGGCAGGACAACATCACCGATGGCGACGGCTGGGGCATCAGCGCGCGGCGGCTCGATGCAACTCTTTCGGGAACCTTGAGCCCCTTTCGCGTGAATGCGACTGGTGCCGGCAATCAGGAAAATTCGCGCGTGGCCCTGCTCAAAAACGGCGGCGCGGCCTTTGTCTGGCAGGGCGGCCAGCCGGGTTTTCAACATATCTATGCGCGCTTCCTGACGGCCAGCAACATTTTTTCCTCCACCAATGACATCTTGGTGAACACCTTCACCAATCATTTTCAGGTGAATCCATCGCTGGCCGTCCTGACCAATGGAAACATGGTGGTGGTGTGGGCGAGTTACGACGAGGCCGGTTCCAATTCCATGCAGGATGTTTATGGCCAGATCTTGTCGCCGACCGGTGTCGCAGTTGGCGGCGAATTTCTCGTCAACCAGTTCATCAGTTTCAACCAGCGCACGCCCACGGTGGCAGGCTTGCTGAACGGCGGTTTTGTGGTCGGCTGGGTTTCCGAACAGGAGCGCCTAGTCGCGCCGAATTTGGGAACCAACACGGCTTACACTGCGGCCGCAGCGGCACCGGTGCCCAGCGTGGACGTTTATGCGCGAATCTTCAATCCTGATGGCTCGGCAGTCGCCGGTGAGTTTTTGGTGAATACCAACGTCAATCCCAGTGCCAACCCGGTGGTGGCGGCGGCGAAGGACGGAAGTTTCATGTTGGCGTGGGGCGAGAAGGACCGCACGAATCCGACCAACAGTTGGGATATTTATGCGCGGCCATTTACCAGCTCAGGGGTCGGCGGGCCGGTGACGCTGGTTAATTCCTATACTTACGGCGACCAATATGTTCCACACCTCAGTTGCATCGGGCTGGATTATTTGGTGGCCTGGACGAGCCTGGGACAGGACGGTTCGCGCGAAGGCGTCTTTGCCCGGTTCATTCATAACGACGGAACCTTGGTTGGCGGCGAGTTTCGCGTGAACACGACGACCATCGGGCAGCAGATGCAGCCGGCTGTGGCGTCGGACGGCGTGGGTGAGTTTCTGGCCGTCTGGACCAGTTTCACCGGTGCGCCAAACAATTTCGATTTGTTCGCGCAACGGTTCGTCAACGTGGCCGCGATTTTGCAGCCCATGTCCGCGCCGTTCGTCTGGGTGCCGTTCACGTTGAGCAACAATGTCTATCAGCCGCGTCTGGTGGTTTCATGGGCGACGCTGCTGGGCTTGTCCGTCTCCAATTTCGAGGTTTATGTGGATGGTGCCAGTGTCCCGGCCGTCATGGTGACGAGCAACCAGTGGACGATGACGGCGGCGGACGGACTGACCGCGAACAGCGCGCATTCCTTTCAAGTGGATTATGTCACGACCGACGGCCGACGCTCGCCGATTTCGCCTTCGGCCAGCGGCGTGACTTGGAGCGGAGCCAATTACTACGGCCTGCCCTTTGAATGGATGGAGGCAAATTATGGGCTTAACTTTACGGGCTGGCCGGCCAACGTGAATGCCCCCCTGGTTCCCGGCGGACCGAGTCTGGCCCAGGTGTTCCTGAGCGGCGGCGACCCGCTGGATGCAACCACCTGGCTGCGGCAGCAGCTCACCAAAACGGCGAATGGAATGTTCCTCAACTGGAACACGCAGCCGGGCGCGACCTATCAGGTTCAGGTCACGACTAATTTCACCACTTGGAGCAATCTCGGCTCGCCCCGGTTCGCGGCGGGCGCGACGGATTCACTCCCGCTCGGCGGCGGTTCCGCTGGCTATTACCGGGTCGTGCTGCTGCGTTGATGAAAACTTATATACAGAGAATAATGAAGCGATATTTTGCCTTGTTTTTGCTGGTGGCGATGAGCCGGGTTTCCTGGGGCTTTTCGCTGTTGGGGCCGCTGCCGCCGGACGCCGGTGGTGAGCCATGGCAGGTGGACACCATCGGTTACGCTCAACCCTATTACCTGAGCGGATATCCTGGCGGACTGGTCTGGCTGGGGGACATTGGTGGTCCGCACAACATTGGCGAAGAATACCGGCGCAATGCTCCGGTGCTTTACTACAGTTATGACCCCAGTTTTTTGGACGGGAACTATTTCGGAACCAACGGCACGGCGGCCATAGACAGCGCCTTTGCCATCATGAACAGCCTGACCAACGTGGATAATTACAGCTTGGATCTTTCGGAATTTCCGTTGAGTTCACAGCATTACAATTATACGGCCCAGTCGTTGTATTTGACGGACCTGAAATCCACAACCCTGCATCTGCTAGTGGAGCAATTGGGCCTGGCCGATCCAGCCCGATATTCCTGGACCTTGCACACCCGCTATCAATCTCCTGTTCCTTGTCCGGTTGGCACGTTTTATCTTGTGGTGCAGCGGAACTTTGACGGCACTTCCGAACCGGACCTCCAGACGCTGGCATACTCGCCGTATGTCAACGACGAATTATTGTCTTATTACATTACAGAACATTGCACCGGTCCGCCGCCGGCGCTCGCCACCACCGTGCCTTTTATGACCGATCCATCTGGAGCGGATTTTGCACCGGTGGCTGCCAATAATGCTCAACAATTAGAGGAGGATGACACCAGTATTGAATGGCACCTGCCCACTATTTATGGTTTGCAAATTGGGGGTTATTATTCGGGGTTGACCCGGGATGACGTGGCTGGTTTGCGTTATCTTTTCAGCACAAATAATATCAACCTGGAGCCGATTCCTGCGACCAGCCTGTTGTTCAATGTCAACACCAACTTTAGTCTGCAACAGTTGTTTCCCAATGGCAACGGAACCAACAATGCCGGCACGAACGCGGGCTTTTATTTTTACGACGGCACTTACGGCTATGGCGATTATGGCTGGCTGGTCGCAACCTCCCAGACCAACAGTCCGGCTGTGTTGCAGACGATGTATCCTGGTCTGGTGATCGCCAGTTCGTCCAACTATTTTGTCTTGTCCAGCAACGTCACCTATACCCAGTATTTCACCAATTCGGGCTACGGCACGACCTATCCGCCGCCGTTGCAACTGGTGACCGTGACCAACTACACGCCCTTTTTGCTGCAGAAGTATGTGACGCTGTTTGCAAACGTATTCCCCAATCACTTCTATTCAAACACAATCGCCTATTTGCAGACCATTTCAGTGGTGCCCAACATTAAAGCCCCGTATGGGTCTCCGCCGGTCACCAATGTCACAACCCAGACCATCGTGTATACCAACGCACCGTCGGGCGACTTTTTCCTGCTCTCGATGTTTCATACCAATGTCTGCCCGCTGGATTTTCTTTATACCGGGCTGACCAATGTCCTGGCCATTACCAATTTTCTGACGGCAGCCAGCACCAATGTTGTGGCCTCCACCAATACGAGCGGTTCCACCAACACGAGCAGCTACTCCAGCACGCTGTCGCAAATCAACTATTTCACCAATTATACCTGGGTGACACACCCGGTGAATTGTGCGGAAGTGACCAATGCTCCCAACTTGTATCAGGGCATTGGCGGCGTCAAGTTTGTGCGCGCGGATTATGATTCGGAACTGGGCCAGTATTTTCAGCCGGTCACCAACTACTACACGATGTTGGCGGTGACCAACAGCCAGTTGCAATTGCAGCATCTGGTGCGGGTTGTTACAGCTCCGGACATCTTGCTGACCGCCGCCGACAGCGCTTTGGGACCGGCTGACATTCCTTTTAACAATACGGTCGAGCGGAATATTAATTTCAATTCGTCCCAGGAGATTGCTGGTTTGCGTGGTCCCGGAATCATAGATATAACCTCGACTTTCATTTACAACAAAGTGGGTCCTATTTTTGAAAATGGTCCGTTCCTGGATGCTAATTCATTTATAAACCCCAATGAGGTCAATGAAACGACGCAATTACCACTGCTGCAATGGGCGTCTTTTGACGGCACCACCAATGATCCGGTCGTTTATCCCAACGGCACCAGCGTCCAGAATCTGGAGAGCCAGATGCTGATTCAACTGACCACCACGCCGAGCGGTCCGCTGGTTGGCACCAACGGCACGCCTTACAGCGTCCAGTTCAGCGCCACCGGCGGCGCGTTTGACTACTCGCCCGCGCCGACCTGGACGGCTTCGGGCATTTCCGGAGTGGTTGGCAGCGGCCTGCCGCCCGGCCTGTCGCTTTCATCCGCCGGCATCCTTTCCGGCACGCCGACCAGTTCCGGCACATTTGATTTTATCCTGCAAATGACCGATGCTTTGGCGCGCACTGTGCAGTGGACATTTTCAATCACAATTAATTGACAGGCATGAAATCTTTACGTCGCCCGGCCAACCGTATTATGAAGTGGAAGCTGCTCTCCGCGCTTGCGGGCGTATTCTTTGCCCATGTGGCTTTGGCGCAGATTCCGCTCTATCAAAACAATGATGTTCTGAATTACACGATTCCCGGCACCCCGCCGCCGCAGATTGACGCCACGGCTTTTGACAACGAAAGCACGTTCACGATCAATTACGAAACCATTAATCCTGGAACGCCGTTTTATGAGACGATGGACACGCTGTTTTACACCAATTCCGGGACGATGGTTGCCAACAGCCCAGGTTTGACTACGACCAGCCTGCTGCTGCTTGGTTTTGGCTATCAGAATTTTGCCTGCGGCTACAATTTTGACCTGCAGAATGCAAACCACCAATGGGCGGACACGTTTTATAATCCGGGAACCATCCGTTGCGTGTCCACGATTGATGGGAACAATCTTGAATTTGAAGGGACAATATTCGGGTCACAATATTCGGAACTCTATCAACTGTCCAGTTACGGCGAAGCGCTGGTTTCGGCCACGAATATCATTGATCCCGGGATTGTGGACGTCAGCGTGGACGGGTTGATCAAGTTCAACGGCAGGAACGTGGATGTGACAGGCGGCCAGTTCATTGTGGAACCACAATTGAATATTTTCGGCACGCTTTATGGAGTGAGCCTCAACAGCATCGGTTCCGTGGGCGTGGACACCAATGGGGATTGGAACGCCGGTTTGGATCTGACGCCATTCGACGCGTTTTCGTCGTTTGTTCCCATCCCGCCGTATTTCTTGGAACTGACCAATTCGCAGTCTTATTTGGATGTCCGGTCGCCCGCCACCAACTACAACATTTACCGCTACGTTTTTGTCGAGAACAACAGCCCCGACATTCCATATAAGGTCTATATTGATGATCCGAACACGCAAACCCTTGGCTTTGAACCCGGGGCGGCGCATGTGGAGTGGAATGCTTCCTATACGGACCCGGCCAGCGGCGGGGTGGTCAACAACTACCTCTATTTGACGGATGATTATTCGCTGGGGGCCAATACTAACATACTCATCATTAACGGCGTGCCCGAAAACTTCACCTTTGTCACCTGGCCCAATGAACTGCTTTTCAATCCGACGCCCATTGGTTTTACGAACTTGCCGGACGCCTACCAAAGCAACAACTACTCCTGTTTTTTTGGGAATTTGACCGCCGCCACAGCGTCAACCAATGTTTCAGCCACCAATCCACACGGCACTATCACCAACCTGCCGGGCAAGATTTATATTACGGCCAGCAACGAATTGAACATGGCGTTCACCTCGATTGTCGGGCCGAATTACCTGTCACTGAACTGCACGAATCAATTTGACGGCAGTCCGGGGGCTTCCATTGCCGCGCCGTATTCGGACATTTTCCTTGGTGTCACGAACGGCTTCATGACTGTGAGCAATTTGCTGCTGGCCGCGCTGCCCAACTGGAGCGGCACCATTCAAGGCTGGAGTTCCGACTGGTTTGCGGTGGACGCTTCTGGCGTGACCAATGAATACAAGGTCATGCTGGTCTTCAGCCAGTTGCAGCCCACCACGGTGCCGTGGATTCAAAACCTGTATCTGCATGGCACAAACACCCTGGTCATCAGCGATCATCTGAATGTTTATGGCTCATTTTATAGTGATGCCCGGACCCTGACACTGAACACCAATCTCTTGGGCGTCGGCGCGACTTCGCTGGACGGGGAGCTGACCTGGCTGAACCCGGTCGTTTTTAACGCCAACTCCGGGAGCGGCGCGCAGCAGTTGCCCAACTTGCTTAACCTCACCAACAGCGGGGCCATCCGGGCGTTAAACACCGTCAACTTTGGCGGTGCCGCCACCGTCTACGGCGGATTTATCAACAACGGCCTGATTGCCGATCAGGGAACAACGGTCTGGGCCACCAATTTTATTAACAGCGGGTCAATTTCCAACGGCCCCGGTTCATTCGTCTTGCAATCCAGCACAGCCTTGTTGACCAACGGTTTGATTTACGCCGGTGCCGACGTGAAGTTGATTGCCACCAATAATTCCGGATTGGGCGGCAACAGCCTAATCATCAGCAACCATGTGATTCAAGCCGGTCGCATGCTGACGCTCTGGTCAACCAATCTCACGGATACTGGCGTGACCAACGGCAACGTCTGGGTGGTGGGTTTCAATGGAATTTCCGGTTCGCCCAACCTTGGTGCCAACGACAGCGGATTTAATATTCCAGTAAAACCGTCCGTTGGTGATCTCCTGGGCACGACCGTCACCAACATCGCCCCGCCGAACATGAAAATTTACAATTTTTGGTCCGGCAACGACTACGGGATTTCCAGCCAAGGCTACACCAACAACCTGGCGCTCGGCCAGTTGATTCTGGATGCGCAGGGTTCAGCTTCATTCTTCTATTTCAATGGCGCGGGGACCAGCAACGCCCTGTATGTGGATAAATTGGTGCTGCAGGATTACGCGAATGTCGGCACCGGCAACTCTGAAAATTTCCTGTGGTTGAAAATTGCCACCAACATGATGATTTACTATGCCCAGGCCATTGATGGGAGCGGCCATTCGGTGGCGGAGGCGATTGACAATGCCAGCCGGGCAGGGTGGAACGGCGGCCGCCTCCGGTGGATATATTCCTACGCCGGCTATTTCAGTTCCACCAACTTGGTTTACACCAACAGCGTTTATCCCAACGGCGTCACCAACACAGTGAATGCGGCGCTGGCGCAAAGCTCGGTGATTGATTCCGACGGTGATGGCATTATAAATAACGTGGATCCAACGCCGTTCCTGGTGCCGTCGGAGGTCAGCTTCACCCTGACCACGACCACCGACCAGTTAGCGAAGGTGGAGTGGACAACGATTCCCAACGCGACCAATTTCATTTATTACACGACCAACCTGCTGGCGACCAACTGGCTCGCGTTCACCAATTTTAAGAATTTTTATTACGGCGACAACGTGGCGGTCACCAACGCGGGCCACGGCAACGGGTTTCATTCGCCGCAGACGTATGTCAGCACCCAGTTTTCGCCGCCGGACAATTCCCAGATGACGAACGTCTGGGTGTTTGACGCGATCACCGGCGTCCCGCATTATTACAAAGTGGTGATCTGGCCGTGGTTGAATTATCCATACTGAAGCGGCGGATGATTTTTTTGAGATTAAATCCGCGCGGCCAGTCCGCGCGGGACGAATGGAGAAATGTTGTGAAAAAGATTCGAGAAACACTTGCAAGTCTGATGACGGTTCGCCGCGGGCGTGCCGTTCGCTGGTTGAAACCGGCGCTGGTCCTTGCCCTGGGTCTGGCCGCCGGCCTTGCCGGGGCGCAGCCGGCCAATGACAATTTTGCCAGCGCCTTTGTCATCCGGGGAATTTCCGGCAGCACCAACGGCGACAATGCGCTGGCGACTCTGGAGCCGTGCGAGACCAATGCGGTCAGCACCAGTCTTTTCCCCGGTGATTACATCACCAACTCCGTCTGGTTTGCTTGGACCGCTCCGGGCACCGGCTTTTTGCAATTGGACACGGACGGCAGCGCCTTTGAAACGGTTCTGGCGGTGTGGACGACCGCCAGCGGCCTTTGTGATTCCAGCTTGACGAACCTCATTTCGGATGATGACGGGCAGGGGACTTTCAGCCAGGTGGATTTTCCGGTGGCGGCTGGCAAGACTTATTACATTTCGGTGAACAGTTGGGACGACGGATCCGCACCGTTTGACAACGCGGGTGCCTATGTGCTGAATTGGAATGCCACTATTCCCACCATTCCCACCGGGCAGTTAAAGTTCACTTCGAAATTGTATCTCGTGAGCGAGAATGACTCCAGCGGGCCGAATGTTTTGGACGGCACCACGGTTAATCCCAGCGTGATCGGGGCACGCGTCACGGTTACCCGCCCGGCACCGGCCTACGGTCGCGTTTTGGTGGATTACCAGGTGTCGGACTTGACTTACACGAACTTTTTGTCAACCAACTACTACGGAATCAGCATTACATATGGATATGAAGATACCAACCAGAACCTGTTTGTGACCAATTATATTTATGGGACGGTGGTTACTTCAAACTCCTATCAATATTACAACTCAGGCTATCAGTATGTTCCATTTACCTTGGCAACAACCAATTATACCGAATTTGATAACGGAACCGAAGTAGTCCATTTTAGCGCCCCCGACGTTGTTCCTACCGACGCACCGCCGCTGAACTATACGACCAACCTTGTTTACTTTCCGGGCGGCTTTTCCAACACCGTGGTTAATGCCGACGGCTCGATAAGTATTACCATTTCAAATTTTTTCCAACTTCCGTCGGCGGTGGTGACCCAGCTTGTCACGTCGGTCTCCGGGATCAGGACCAATTCACAGACCCTGATATTTGACAATTTTCAAATGAGCCAGGACATTATTGTCCCGGTGAATCAAAGCGTAGGTCCCGATTCTCCGATGGTGTCGGGGATTCCAAGTTATGCGGCGCTTACGCTCTCCAATCCGCGACTTGATCCGCAGGAGAACGCCAATCTGCTCATTGCACCTAAGCTGGATCCGGTTAATAGCGTGTCGTTCATCAGTGCATTAAACCCTACCTTTACAACCGGGTCGGGCGTCTTCAATCTTGAACGCTCCACCTTCCGCGTGGATAAGGACGTGAGCGGAAGCAATGCGGTGATCAGTGTGTATCGCTCCGGTGGTAATTTCACGGAAGCCGTATCGGTGCAGTATTTTATAGACCCGACGCCGGGTGATTTGGCGCCCAACTATGGCGGTGCTGCTCCGCCGCCAACCTATGCTAACGGCTACATTCCAGCCGACACTTTCCCGCTGCAGGCCGGTTCGGATTACGCCACGCCCAGCAGCGATTACACGCCGGTGACTGGCACGCTGAATTGGGGTGCTTACGATGGCGCGCCCAAAACCATCACGATTCCCATCATTAACAACGGTCTGGTGGAGAATAACATGGATCTGTTGATCCAGTTATACAATCCGCTGCCGGTGCCCACCACGTCCGATCCGGGGATGGAACTGGGCCAGATCAACGCGGCCAATTTGACGATTTTGTTTGACGACACGGACGGCGGTCAGCAACCCGCCGGCGCGCTGGACCGCACTTGGAATCAAGACAATGTCAGTGGCTCCATTCCGCCATATCTGCCTTATCCCGGCACGGCGGGCGGCGGCGGCACGGTTTATGCCGTGGCCGAGCAGCCTGACGGCAGCGCCATCATCGCCGGCAGTTTCATATCATTTGACTCCAATCCGTATAACCGGATTGTGCGGGTGATGACCAACGGTTTTCAGGATCCCACGTTTCTGGTCGCACCGAACAGCGGGGCGAATGACTTCATCGCCGCGCTGGCGTTGCAACCGAACGGCCAGATCATCATCGGCGGCAATTTCACCGCGTTCAACGGTTTTGACCGCCATTACATCGCGCGTTTGAACCCCGATGGTTCCTTGGACACTTCCTTCAATCCCGGTCTGGGTGCGAACGGCAAGGTCTGGTCGGTTGTCCTGGAGTCCAGTGGCCAGATCATCATCGGCGGCGAGTTCACCACTTATAATGGAACCAACGTCAATGAGGTGGCGCGATTGAATGCCGATGGTTCGCTGGACACGACTTTTAATCCCGGTGCCGGCCCCGACGGCATTGTGGACGCCGTGGCGGTGGACGCCAGCGGCCGCGTGATTATTGGTGGTGGGTTTGCCAATGTCTCCGGCGTCAGCAGCGGTGGTGTGGCGCGGTTGAATGTGGATGGCTCGCTCGACACCGCGTTCGCGCCCGGCATTGGAACATTCAATCCGGAGACTTTGACCACCGACCCGGTCAAGGCCGTGGCGGTGCAGCCTGACGGGAAGATACTGATCGGCGGCTCTTTCTCTTATCTCGATTTGGTCAACTATAATGGCCTCGCCCGATTGAGCCAGGACGGCACTGTGGATTTATCCTTCCAGCCCGGCACCGGCACCTTGAATCCGGTCACGGGGGTGGCGGACACGATTTACAGCATCTTGCTCCAGCCGGACGGGAATATTCTTATTGGCGGCGACCTGACCGCCTATAATCAAACCCGCCGCATCGGGGTGGCCCGCTTGTTCCAGGATGGCACGGTGGACACCAGCTTCATGGACACGGCCTATAACCAGTTTGCCGGCGTGCCCACCCAGTATTTAAATCAAGATGCCGTGGGGATCACTTATCCCTTTGTCAACACTCGTAATGTCATCTATGCTCTGGCGTTGGAATCCGGCGGGAATGTGATTATTGGCGGAACCTTCCCGTTGGTTGGTGGCGGCTACACCCGCGATGATATCCATTTCCGGAGCAACGTGGCCCGTCTGATCGGCGGGGCTACGCCCGGACCTGGCAACCTCGAGTTTTCTTACAGCAATTACTCGGTCAACAACAGTGACGGCCAGCTTTACGTTTCACTGGTTCGCACCAATGGTAATTTAGGACCGGTTTCCGTCACCTTCTCCACCAACACCGCCGCGCCGGGACCAGGCATCGCCAGCGGTGCTGATTTTTCCTTGAGCCCGATTTATACCAACCCGACTTGGGTCTCGGCCTGGACGCAGCAAGCCTGGATGTATGAAGTGGCGGAATATGGACCGAATTATAATTCAGTTCCGGCGCTCACCCCGCGCTCGACGTCCGCCGACGTGTATGTCAACGTCTTCAATCCTGGTAACATAAGCGGCAATTTGAGCGCCAACTTTGCGTTGTCCAATCCCTCCGGAAATTTCAGTTTGGGTGGTGAATATATTGCCCTGGGTGCGGCGCTGGGCGCCCGTGCCGCCGCCCCGCTGACCATCATAGACAGCAACATCAAGCCCGGGGTCTTGAGTTTCAGTGCGCCGGTTTATTCTGTGATTGAAAATGGTGGATCGGCCACCATTACGCTGACCCGCACCAACGGCACCGATGGCATTGTGTCGGTTTGGTATGCCACCAGCAACGGCACGGCCACCAATGGCATAGACTATACCGGGGCCACGAATCAGGTTGTTTTGGGCGTCGGTGTGACCAATGCGACGTTTACCGTTCCGACCCGCAGTCATTACACCTCCATCCAGCCGGACAAGACCGTGAACCTGCGCCTCTTTACGCCGAGCGGTGGCGCAACCTTGGGGCAGACCAATGCCGTGCTGACTCTGATCAATCCTAATTACGCGCCCGGGCATGCCAGCTTTTCCCTGGCCAACTATTCAGTCAACGAAAATGCCGGATCGGCCATCATCACGGTCAATCGTCTGGGTGGCAGCACCGGCACGATGGGGGTGACCTTGCTCACCAGCGGCGGATCGGCGGTCAACGGCGTCAATTACCTCGGGGCCACCAACGTGCTCTACTGGGCCAGCGGGGATGCAACCACCAGGACGGTTTCCGTTCCAGTGAAGGATGACGGGGTGGTGACACCAAACTTGGTGGTCTATTTGCAATTGACCAACTCGCAGGTCAATGGCACCAACAATCCGGGGCCGTTGTCTTTTGGCAGCCTGGCCAGCACGACCAATGCCACCCTGACCATCGTCAATGTTGATTCAGCGGGCAGCGTCCAGTTCAGTTCCCCGGTTTATTCCGTCAAGAAATATGGTGGCTTTGCGCTCATTCCGGTGACGCGCATCAACGGCAGCATCGGGCCCGTGACGGTTGACTATACCACGATGGACGGAACCGCCGCTGACGGGGTGAATTACACGGGCACCAATGGAACCCTCAGCTTCGCCACCGGTGAAGTGAGCAAGTTTATCACCGTGCCGATCATTGAAAACAACCAGAGCAACGGGCCGCTGGCCTTGAATTTGATTTTGTATGGCGCGTTCCCGGCCAATGCGCTGGGAGCCATCAGCAATGCCGTGCTGAACATCATTGACAGCGACTCGGTCAATGAACCGCCCGGATCTCCCGACCCGACTTTTGGCGCGTTTGGCTTCAACAACACGGTGTATGCGCTGGCGCTGCAGACTAACAACCAGTTGCTGGTCGGTGGTGATTTTACCATGGCCGACGGTGTCACCCGCAACCGCATTGCCCGTCTGAACGCGGATGGCACGCTGGACGCCGGTTTTTCCTTGCCCTCGTCAGCCATGGGAGCCGACGGCTCGGTGCGGACCATTGCCGTGCAGGCGGATGGCCGGATACTGATTGGCGGCTTCTTTACCAATATCAACAGCGTGGCGCGGGGCCATATTGCCCGGATTAATCCGGATGGCACGCTGGACAATTTGTTCAATCCTGGTTCCGGCGCGGACAACCCGGTTTATGCGCTGACCCAGACTTCTGTGGGCGGCCAGAGCAAGGTGCTGCTCGGCGGCGCGTTTGCCACCATCAGCGGCACCACTTTCAACGGCATAGCCCGGCTCAATGCCGATGGCACGCCGGACAGCACGTTTAACCTTGGCGGGTTGGGCGCAAACGCCACGGTCTATGCGCTCGCCGTGCAGAGCGATGGCAAGATTGTCATCGGCGGCAATTTCACGGCGGTCAACGGGGTGGCCAGCTTCAATCACATCGCCCGCTTGAATGTGGATGGTTCTGCGGACACCAGCTTCAATGCCGCCGCCAGCGGGGCCAGTGACTCGGTTCGCGCCATCGCCTTGCAGTTGGATGGCCGGATACTGATTGGCGGCGTGTTCACCAATGTCAACGGCGTCGCGCTGAATCACGTCGCCCGGCTGAACGCCGACGGTTCGGTGGATGCCAGCTTTAATCCGGGACTGGGCGCCAATGATGCCGTGTTCAGCATCAGTCTCCAGAGCGACAACCGGATTGTGCTCGGCGGCGAATTCACAACCTGCAGCGGAGTCACCCGCAACCGGATCACGCGCCTGAATCCCGATGGCACGGTGGATCCCACCATCAACTTTGGCACGGGGGCGAATGATTTCGTCGCGGCCACCGTCATTCAGGATGACACCATTGCGGGCTACCCGGCGAACATTCCCGATGAAAAGATCATCATCGGCGGCGGTTTCACCCAATATGACTATCAGCCGGAGCCGCATGTGGTGCGCATTTTCGGCGGCTCCATTGGCGGTTCCGGGGCGTTCCAGTTTTCCTCGGCCAATTATCAGGTTGACGAGAATGGCACCAACGTGGTCATCACGGTGCTGCGCACCGGCGGCACCGCCAATGCGCCTGCGGCGGGCGATATTTTTGTGACCGCCGCCACCAGCGACGGCTCGGCGGTGGCTGGCATCAATTACAGCAATGTGGTTGCCCCCCTTGATTTTCCACTTGGTGAAGTTCTCAAGACTTTCACCATTCCGGTGATTGACGACCAGGTCGTGACGACCAACCTGACTGTTAACCTGGCGATTTCCAGCCCGACGCCGCCGGCGCAGATCGGCAACCAGCCCACGGCGGTGCTGACGATCATCAATGTTGACACGACGGTCAGCTTTTCTTCGGCAACCTACTCCGTGCCCAAGAACATCGTCAGCGGCACGGCGGCCATCAACATTGTCCGCCAAGGCAGCACGATCGGCACGGCCACAGTCAATTTTACCACGACCACCAGCGGCACGGCGGTGCCCGTAGCGGATTACACGCCGGTAAGCCAGACGGTCATTTTCAATCCGGGCATCTCGAATGTCACCGTGTATATTCCCATCAATAACAATGGCCTTCCGGAAGGCAACCGCACTGTGACGATGCAGTTGGCCAATGCGAACGGCACCACCCCGGCCAGTCCGACCAACGCGACCCTGACCATTGTTGACACGGTCAACGCGCCAGGCCAGCTGACCTTTGCCGCACCCGGCTACACCATCACGGAAGGCGGCGGCGTGGGTTATACCAACGCTTACATAACGGTCATCCGCGCCAATGGTTCTTCCGGCACGGTCTCGGTCAATTTCAACACGCAGGATGGCACGGCCATGGCCGGCACCAAATACATCGCCACCAGCGGCGTGCTGACCTTTGGTGATGGCGAGACCAGCAAGACCTTTTTTGTGCCGGTGATCAACACGCCCACGGCGGAGGGTCCCGAAAGCCTGTCTGTTGTGTTGTCCAATCCAACCGGCGGGGCCACGCTGGCCGTCCCGGCCAGCACGACCCTGACCATTCTGAACACCAACACCGGCATTGCGTTTGTCTCGGCGGCGAATGCGTTTACCGAGCCTTCGGGCTTTGTGCCTGGCAGCGTGGTGTTGAATGTGATTCGCTTTAACAACACCAGCGGCACGACCACGGTAAGTTACTCCACCACCAACGGCACCGCCATGGCCGGCACCAACTATATCGGTGTGACCAATGCTGTCCTGACCTTTAATCCGGGTGACTCGGTGGAATCCATTGTTATCTCGACGCTCCACGATCCGCGGGTGACGGGTGACTTGTTCTTCACCGTCGGCCTGGCCAGTCCCAGCGGCTCGGCGCAACTGACCTCGCCAAGTTACACGGTCGTGACGGATCATGATGCCGACGCCGGTATAAGTTTCATCACCAATGCGACGAGCGTTTATCGAAATGCCGGCTATGTGATCATCCCGGTCGTCTGTTCCAACACCAATGCCGAGCCGTTGTCGGTGAATTATTCGACCGGCGGCGGCACGGCGTTGCCGGGCACGGATTACACGGCTACGAGCGGCACGCTGGCCTTTACGAACGGGATTGCGGTCAACTATTTTTATGTGTTGATCCCGCCGAACAATCAGGCGCAGAGCAACCGCTTCTTTAACGTGACCTTGTCCAGTCCGACGGTGCCTGGCGTGCTGCAGCCGCCCTCGACGGAAACCGTGACCATTGTCGGAACCAACACGCCTTTCGGCCTGAGTTTCCTCACCCCGGTTGTCCTCAACGGCGAATGGGGTTCGACCAATGTGGATAATACCGGTGGCGGACCGGAAATTGGCGATCCGGCCATCGCCGGAGAGCCGGCGTTTTCGCCCGTCTGGTTCCAATGGACGGCACCCGCCGATGGCGAGGTCTCGCTGGATACGATCGGCAGTCATAACACCAACGGGACGCCGCTGGACACGCTGCTGGCGGTCTATACCGGCAACAACCTCTCCGCGTTGGGCCAGGTGGCGGCCAACGATGAAATTTACCCCATAATTTTGGAGGGTGCAGTTTACGGTCAATATAATATTGACGCGCAGAATGTCTTCAACACCAACAGTTCCGGATTCAACAACTTTTTCGGTTTTGGCTCTGGCTCGGTCTCCTATGTGGAGCAGGAATACTTCCAGCCTTATGGCGGGCCGAGCGGCTTGCGGTTTAACGCCAAGGCCCACACAACCTACTACATTGAAGCGGACACCAAGGCCACTCCCTATTCTCTCTATTCGTCCATGCTGGGCGGCATCAATGGCGGTTCAACCAAGCCAATCATTCCTACCACGGGGCCGATTTCCTTGAGCTGGGCGTATCATCCGTCCGGTGTGCTGCGCTTTGCGACGGAAAAAATTGACCTGACCGGAAACATGACCAATGCCGATGGCAGCCCCATGATCCTTTATGAATGCGCCGAAACCGAAGCCTACGCCTACAGGGGGTATGACAGACCGCAAGGCTCGGTCAACGCGGATCAATATGATACCACCATTCACAGCTACTATGACTATGACGCGCCCGGCCTGCTGGTGACGGTCACGCGCGTGGGCGGTTCATCTGGTCGTATCGCCGTGGACTACACGACGGTGGACGGCAACACGAATTTGATTGCCAACGGCGACATCCCGGCCGGCGGAACCTACACGAACACTCAAATATACCAGTTCGGACCGAACAACTTTTATACCAACACCTCCATTTCATCAGATTATACTCCGGTCAGCGGCACGCTGGTCTTTGATGATTACGAAATGAGCAAGACCATCCTGATCCCGATTACGGACGATGGCGGCCTTGCCCGTCCGAATCGTGATTTTACCGTGGTCTTGTCCAATCCCCGGGTGGATCCGACGGAATCGGCCAGCGTGTCGGCCCCGCGCGTGGATCCGCAATTCGGCCAGGCCATGTGCCGGATTCTGGATGTTGACATAGATCCCAAAGGCCCCACTTCATCGGAAGTCATCATGACCAACTCCCTGTTTGGTTCCGTGACCAATACGGTCATCACCCTGATACCGACCAATCCGATCTTCAACTTCCCGAAGAAAAGTTATCGCGTTGGCCGGGATGCGCAAACGGCGTATTGGGGCGGTGTCCCGGTCACGATTTATGTTGACCGCATGGGGACCAACACGGCGGGGGTTACGCTGGCCTACCGGATAGACAATGAAGCGCTGGATAAGTATTCAATTGATGATTTTAACAATGAGTTTCCGCTGAAGGCCGGTTCTGACTACGCCGTGCCTTTTGCCGCCAATCCGCCGAAGGATGGGGCTGTTTTTGGTCCGACCAACTTCGATTTCCAAGGCATTGATGGTGAGAGCGGCACGTTGACGTTCCCGTCGGGCAATGACGCGTTCATTCCGCAGCCGATTCATTTTACCATCTTTAACAACCGCCTGACGGAATTCAACAAGGACATCCATGTTGGCCTTTATCAATTGGACAGCAATGGCAATCCTATCCAGGACGGCATGGTGGCGGAAGCGGATTTGACCATCCTGTTTGACGATGCCGCTCCTCCGGCCGGTTCGGTGGATGAATATTACAACGCGGATTTTGGCGTGGATCTGGCGCTCGCGACCAACACCTTGGGGTCGGCCATAGCACATCCGGGCACCGAGGCTTTGAGTGAAGTTTATAGTGTGGCGGTCACCACCAACAACCAGACTGTAATTGGCGGTGCTTTCTCAACTTATACCGACGGCAACAACACCCACACGGTGAATGGCCTGGCCCGTTTGAATACCGACGGTTCGTTGGACACCACCTTTAACTCCGGCTCCGGCATCAATGTCTTTCCCGGAGGCGAGCTTATCCGGTCGGTCGCCTTGTCTGGAAGCCAGATCGTCATTGGCGGCGATTTCAGCTCCTACAACGGCATCCAGCGCAACTGCGTGGCGCGGGTGAATGCGAACGGTTCGCTCGACACCACTTTCGCCACGGGCGCAGGCGCTAACGGCGCGGTCTGGAGCGTTCTCGTGCAAACCGATGGCAAAGTGCTGATCGGTGGCGAGTTCACCACCTATAACAGTGCGGTTGCCAATCATATAGCCCGGCTGAATACTGATGGTTCATTGGACACCACGTTCAATCCCAGCAATATCATCACGGGTCCGGTTTATGCAATGACGCTGCCAGGGCTGCCGCCATTCAGCTTCAGTCATGCCTCCAGCGGCACCACCAACGAAGATGACCAGGTTCTCAATCTGGATTTGCGGACGGCCGGTATCATGTTTGTCAATTACAACCTGATAAGCGTGCCGGACGACATGCAGATCTATTACGGCAACACCAATGTGGCGGCGGGGACCGGCGTGCTGCTGTATGACACCGGCAGCGTTACCAACCTTGGAACCGGATTCTTCGCCCTGCCTTTTGGGCCGACCAACGGCTTTGCCACCAACATTATCACCATTGTCATGAATCCGGGCGGCACGACCAATGCCATCCCGGTGTTGTGGTCTTACAACGTATTTATTCCCGGCCAGAACGGCCTGATGATTGGCGGTCATTTCAACGTGGCCGGGCAGAGCTATGCGAACATCGCCCTTCTGAATCCGGACGGCTCACTGAACCCGTCCTTCAGCCCGAGCACCGGCCCGGACGGCTCAGTGCTGTCCCTGGCCTGGCAGCCGGACAACCGGATCGTTGCCGGCGGTTTGTTCAAGAATGTCAGCGGCGTCGGGTTCAACAACCTCACCCGGCTGAATGCCGACGGCTCGATTGACGCCAATTTCTATATTGGCACGGGATCGGACAACGCGGTCAATTCCCTCACCCTGCAGCCGGTCTCGGGACTCATTTATGTCGGCGGGTCGTTCACCTCGATGAATGGCACTCACCGCCTCGGGTTTGCCCGTTTGAATGCGGACGGCACGGTGGACACTTCGTTCTTGGATACGGCTTACAACCAGTTGGCCGGTTTGCCCCGGATTCGTTTCATTGATCCGCCGGGCACGGTTTATTCATCGGGCCTCCAAAGCGACGGCAACGTGATCATTGGCGGCAGTTTCGCACAGGTGGGTGGCGGCCAGTTTGATGCAAACGTCCGCCCCAGTGATTATTCTGTAATCAACCCGGCAACTGGCTATCCGGCAATTGATCCCGATTTTAACACGAATCTTAATGTGAATGTCTGGCCGGAGCCGAAAGTGCGCGATGGTGTTCGCAACCGCGGCAATATCGCCCGTCTGGTTGGCGGTGCCACACCGGGGCCGGGAAATGTTGGCATGGCTGCCACGAGTTATGCCGCCAACAAGACCCAGTCTTATGAGGCGGTGACCCTGGTCCGGACCAACGGCAACCTTGGATATGCCACGGCCAATTTCTCCGTGCTGCCGGGGCTGGCGCAAAATGGCTTGGATTACGCCTACAATGGTGCCGCCCCGTTTTATCCTATCGAATGGGAATACTCCGGACCGACTCGCCTGCACAGTGACGGCTTGTATGGTGCGAACGGCCTGATGACCGACAATTATGACAGGTTTGAGAAATATGGCTTCACCGGACCGGCGGCCGTTAACGTGAGCATCATCAATGACACTTCGTCCTCCGGCAATCTTAGCGCGCAATTCGTGATGGCCAACCCGGGTGCCGACATGTTCTATCTTGGTGGCCAGCTCATTCCCATGGGCGTCGCGCTTGGCGAATCCGTGGCCCCGCTCACCGTGGTGGACAACTTGCATCAGGACGGGGTGTTTGGTTTTGCCTCGCCCAGCTATGTGGCAACCAATGCCATCGTCTCGGTGGTCCTAACCCGCACGAACGGCACCTTTGGCACGGTGCAGATGAATTATCAAACCACCACCAACGGCAGCACCGCGGTGTTGAACGCGGACTATCGTGCCACCAACGGCGTGGTCACGTTCACTCCCGGCCAGACTTCCAACGCCTTCCCGGTGACCATCCTGAACAACAGCTATATCAGCAGCTTGGAAAAGACAGTTAACGTCCAGTTGTATAATGTCCAGGACTTGAGCAGCGGCAATGCGTCGCTTGGATTGACCAATGCAGTGGTGCGCATCATCAACCCCAACTATCAGGGTTATTTGAATCTCAGCACCAATGCTTACTATGCGAAGTTAAGCGCCGGAGCGATCAAATTCACAGTGACGCGGACGGTCGGCGGCCAGGGAACGTTGACGTTGCAATACGGCACCGCCAACGGCACGGCGCTCAACGGTGTGGATTACCTCGGCGCCACCAACTCCCTGACGTGGAACAGTGGTGATGTTTCCCCGCGCACCGTCGCCATTCCGTTGATTAACAACAATCTGGTCGGGCCGAACAAGCAGTTCGCCGTCAATATCTTCAATGCGGCCTTGAATGGCACGAACCTGCCGTCGTTGCTGGGTTCAATCACGAATGCGGTCATGGCCATCGTCAATGACAACAGTTATGGCACCTTCCAGTTCAGTTCGCCGGGCTATCAGGTCAATGAAAATGGCGGGTATGCCACCATTAACGTCACGCGCAGCGGCTCCGCCCTGGGCACGGCGGCGGTCAGTTATGCCACGGCCGACGGCACGGCGTTCGCCGGCACCAACTATGTGGCCACCAATGGCACGCTGTCGTTCCTGCCCGGCCAGGTCAGCCAGAGTTTCAACGTCGGGTTGCTGGACGATGGCAAGACCAATCCGCCGCCGGCCAGTTTCTATTTCGCGGTGGCGTTGTCCAGCCCGTCCGCCGGCTCGTCTTTGGGTTCGCCCACGAACTCGCTGGTGCATATGGTGGATGCGGAATCTTACAACGAACCGCCCGGTTCGCTTGACACATCCTTCGATCCATCGGCGGGCATGAATGCCAGTGTGCTGGGCCTGGCGCTTCAGTCAAACGGACAGATTGTGGCGGGTGGCAGCTTCAAGGTGGTCAACGGCGCGAGCATGAACCGGATCGCGCGGCTGAATACGGACGGCACTTTGGATGCCGCGTTCCTGAACGGACTTGCGGGCGCGGACGGGTCGGTCAATGCCGTGGTCAGCCAGACGGATGACCGCATTGTGGTTGGCGGTTCTTTTGCCAACATTGACAGCATTGTCCGCCAGCGGATTGCCCGGTTGATGACCGATGGCAGCCTGGATACGAGTTTCAATCCCAGTTCCGGTGCCGACAGCACGGTTTTTGCGCTGGCCGAAACTTTTGTCAATGGGGCGCGCGGGTTATATGTTGGCGGCGCGTTCAGCACGTTCAACGGCGTCTCTTCTCCAGGCATTGTCCGGTTGAACAATGACGGGTCCGTGGACGGCACTTTTGCCACCGGCCAGGGGGCCAACGGCACCGTGTATGCTGTGGCGGCTTATCCGACCAATTCGGTTTACAACGCCGGCAAGGTTTTGGTTGGCGGTCTGTTCACCAACTTCAACGGATCCGCCGTGGGGAATCTGGCGCGCTTGAATCCGGATGGCTCCTTGGATGCGAGCTTCAGCCAGAATGTCTCCGCCAACAATGCGGTGCGCGCGATTGCGATCCAGTTGGACGGGGGCGTGCTCATCGGCGGTGATTTCACCAATGTCAACGGTGTGGCGGCAAGCCATATCGCGCGGCTGAATAACGATGGCACGCTGGACACGGCCTTCAGCGCCGCCGTCACTTCGGGCGTCAATGGCACGGTCAACACCATTGAGGTGCAGGCTGACAACCGCATCATGGTGGCCGGCCAGTTTACTTCTGCCAATGGCGTGACCCGCCACAACCTCACCCGTTTGCTGCCCACGGGCGCGGTTGATCCGACCATCAACTTTGGCGATGGTGCCAACGGGGCCGTCAACGCGCTGGTCATCCAGCCGGCGGATGGCTTGATGGTTATAGGCGGTGATTTCACGCAATACAATGACCAGCCGCGCGATCACATCGCCCGGATTTACGGCGGCTCAATGGCCGGTTCCGGCGCGTTCCAGTTCTCCTCGGCCAGCTACCAGATTGATGAGACGGGCGGTTTTGCCACGGTCCTCGTCGAACGCACCGGCGGCACCAGCGGCACCAATGCCGATGGCTCCGGCGTCGTGCAGGTGACCTTTGACACCACCGACGGCACGGCGGTGGCGGGAACCAATTATTCGGCGGTCAACAATTTTGTCCTGAATTTCCCGGTCGGTGAAGTGCTCCAAACCGTCTATGTGCCGGTGATGGACGACATGGTCATCACCACGAACTTGACGGTGAACTTGCAGCTGTCCAATCCAACGCCCGGCACCGGGCTTGGCAACCAGGCCAACGCCGTGCTCACCATCATCAATGATGACAGCGTGTTGCAATTCCTGTCGGCAACCTACACGGTGCCGAAGGACACGGTGAATGGCGTGGCGACGATTGACATCATCCGCCTGGGCAGCACCAGCGGCAGTTGCACCGTGGATTTTGCCACCGGCACCAACGGCACCGCCGTGATCGGCACTGACTATTATCCGACCAATCTGTTGATTACCTTCAATCCTGGAGATACGACCAATTCCATCCAGATTCCGGTCATCAACAACCCCCTGCCGGAAGGCAACCGCACCGTGACGATGGCGCTGACCAATGCGTTGAACAGTGCCAAGGATGTGTTCTTGTCATCGCCTTCCAATGCCGTGCTGACCATCATTGACACGGTTCAGGCGCCCGGCCAGTTGTTCTTTGCGGCGACCAACTTTGCCGCCAATTCGAGCGACGGCGTCGCCACTTTGACCGTGCTGCGCACCAACGGCGCCTCCGGCTCGGTTTCCGCGACCTATGCCACGGTGCCGGGAACGGCGCTCCCAGGCTTCAACTATGTGGCCACCACCAATACGGTGACCTTCAACGATGGCGAGACGAAAAAGACCTGCACTTTCCCGCTGATTAATAACTTGCTCGCGCAGGGGCCAGTGAGTTTGTCGGTCAGCTTGTCCAATCCGACGGGTGGAGCGGGCCTGGTCGCGCCCACCAACACGACGGTGACCATCTATAAGACCAATGCTGTGGTCGGCTTCACGCTGGCCACCAATAACGTGCCGGAAACCGCAGGTCCGGCCAGCATCGTGGTGCAGCGTTTCAACAACACCAACATTGTTTCCACTGTGTATTACGCCACCACCAACGGCACTGCGATGGCGGGGGTCAATTATTCCAACACCTTCGGCACGCTGACCTTTGGTCTGGGCGAATCGTTGAAATCCATCGCCATCCCGTTGATCGTCCAATCCAATGTCACCGACCTGGCGTTCAGCGTGAACCTGTCCAGCCCGGTCAATGCCCAGTTGATCGCCCCGAGCAACACCGTGGTCATCCTCCAGGCGGCTGCCGCCGGGGTGAGTTTTAACACCAACACGATGAGCGTCTTTAAGAATGCCGGCAGTGCGCTCATTACTGTGGTTTGCTCCAATCCGCGCGTCGAGCCGGTCGTGGTGAACAGCAACACCGTTCCATTGCAGGTGAAATATACCACCGTGGACGGCACGGCCCGGGCCGGCATCAATTATCAGCCCGTCAGCGGCACCCTCGTGTTCACCAATGGCAATGGGACGAATACCTTCGTGGTGCCGATTTTTAACAATAATTTGGTGTCAAGCAACCTGACCTTCACCGTGGCGTTGACCAATGTGACCGCGCCGGGCCGGATCACGCCTTATGGCGCGGAGTCGGTGGTCATCGCCGAAAGCAATGCGGGTTTGAGCTTCTCACAGGCCGGCTACAGCGTCTTCAAGAACGGCGTCAGCGCCCTGATCAATGTTTATCGCACGGGTTATACTGACAGCGTGGTGTCCGTGGATTATCTGGCCACCAACGGCACGGCGCTGGCCGGCCAGAATTTCTATCCGACCAACGGCACGCTGGTGTTCACCAACGGCGTGACCAGCCAGTCTTTCAATGTCCCGATCATTGCCAACAGCCAAGTGCAGGGGAATCTGTTCGCTTTGCTCCTGTTGAGCAATCCGACCAATGCGCAGGTGGTGGATCCCGGGGCCGCGACGCTGACGATTGTGGAGACCGGCGGCGGCTATGTCATCCCGGCCGGTTCGCTGCTGCTCGCCAACTCCTCGCCGTTTGATATGGCCAGCGACGTCATCGGCTCCAACGACACGGTGACGGTGCTCTTCGCCTTTCGTGATGCCGCCGGCCTGAATGTGACCAACCTGGTGGCTTACCTGCTGGCGACCAATGGTGTCGCGGCACCCAGCCCGGCCTCGCAAACCTACGGGCCGTTGACCGTGTATGGGCACTCGGTTTCCAGACCGTTCTCGTTCACCGCGCATGGCACCAACACGCTGCCCATCGCGCCAACCTTCCAGCTTTACGACAACGGCAAATTCATCGGCCCGGCGACCTTCACCTATACCATGGGCACCTGGACGACCACGTTCGCGAACACCAATCCGATCATCATCAATGACAACGCGGCCGCCTCGCCCTATCCGTCGGTCATCAACGTCAGTGGCCTGGGCAACACCCTGATCAAGGCCACGGTCACCATGACCAACGTGACGCACACCAAGCCGTCGGACATAGACGCGCTGGTGGTTTCGCCGACGACCAACACGCTGATCATGGCGCACGCCGGCGGCGCGAACATCATCAAGCACGTCACGCTGACGTTTGACGACGCGGCGACCAACAGCCTGCCGCAGAACGGCCAGATCGTGACGGGCACCAACAAGCCGACGCAATATTATCCGGTGAAGAATTTCCCGTGATGTCAAAATTTTTAATAGAGGTTTTATGAGCAAGATGATTTTCAAGATTGGCCTCGGCCTGCTGGCAACAGCCTGTGCGGCGTGGCCGGTGAGCGCGGCGATGCCCGGAATGGTCAAGTTGCCCGGACATGTGCCGCCGGTGGTATCGCAGTTGACCTCCATCGGCCGCGTTCCGGCGGCCACCAACTTGTATCTGAGCATTGGCCTGCCATTGCGGAACCGGGAGGCGCTGACCAATCTGCTGCACCAGATCTATGACCCTGCCAGCACGAATTACCAGCATTACCTGACGCCGGATGAGTTTACTGCCCAGTTCGGACCCACGCTGGCGGATTATCAGGCCGTCCTCAACTTTGCCGGCACGAACGGGTTGACGGTGGCGAAGACGCACGGCAACCGGGTGCTGGTGGATGTGATTGGAAAAGTTTCTGATGTGGAGCGTGCCTTTCATGTGAACATGCTGAAATATCATCATCCGATCGCGGCGCGCGATTTTTTTGCGCCTGACACCGAGCCTACAGTGGACGCCAGCCTGCCCATGCTGGCGGTGCAAGGAATGAATAACTATGTGCTGCCGCATTCTATGCTGCTTAAAAGGCCGGCTTCGATTTCCAAGCCGTCCATTGGTTCGGGGCCGTTTGGTGGATTTATGGGGCAGGATTTTCGGAATGCTTATCTGCCGGGAAGTCCTTTGAATGGTTCCGGGCAAATCGTCGGCCTGCTCCAGTTTGATGGTTATTATGCCAGCGATATTGCTGAATATGAGTCATTGGCGGGTTTGACTAATGTGCCGTTGCAGAATGTGCTGTTGGATGGATTCAACGGGCAGCCCGGGGCTGGTAACGACGAAGTTTGTCTCGACATCGAAATGTCAATTTCAATGGCCCCCGCCTTGGCTCAAGTGGTGCTTTTTGAAGCGGGGCCTTATGGCAACCCTGATGACGTATTGAACAGCATGGCGGCCAACAGTCAGATCAAGCAGTTGAGTGCTTCCTGGGGATATTCCATTGACGCAACCACGGAGCAGATCTATCAGCAGTTTGCCTTGCAAGGGCAGACTTTCTTCAATGCATCCGGCGATGGCGATGCCTGGCTTGGACCGATCCCCTATGGTTCTTGCGAAGATCCCAATATAACGATTGTCGGTGGAACCACGCTGACAATGAACGGCGTAGGCGCTGCTTATGCTTCGGAGCAGGCTTGGAATTGGGGGAATGTCGGCGATTATGGTTGGAATCCGGATGGTTATGCGGGGACTAGCGGCGGCATCAGCACAGACGTCAGCATACCGGTCTGGCAGAATGGTTTTAATATGGTTACCAACCAAGGTTCTACCACCTTCCGGAATGTGCCCGATGTCGCACTTACTGCCGACAATGTCTTTGTGGTCTCCAGTGGTGGCTCGCAAGGGATAGTTGGCGGCACCAGTGCCGCCTCGCCGCTCTGGGCCGGCTTCATGGCCTTGGTCAACCAGCAGGCCGTGGCCAACGGCAAACCCACAATTGGTTTTCTGGCTCCGGCGGTTTACACCCTTGCCAAAACCACCAACTATGCAAACTGTTTTCATGACACCACGGCGGGCGACAACACTTGGGATCAAAGCCCGACCAACTTTTTTGCGGTTCCCGGCTACGACCTCTGCACCGGTCTAGGCACGCCGAACGGCACTAATTTCATCAACACTCTCACCCAAACATCCGGCGTGCCTTATCTTTATGTGCCGGTCTTTAATGCGCCGAAGCAACCTTGGGGCAACACTCTTGGCGTGATGGACGGGGCCAACCCGAACGGTCTGTGGTTTCTTTTCATTCAGGACGACACCCCGGCAAACAGCGGGACCAATTACAACGGCTGGGCTCTCAATTTGACCACGGCCAATCCGGTCGGGTTCGCCGGCGACAATCAGTTGTATGTCAATACGACCGTTAATAATCAGCCTTATGGCAATGCGACCAACGTCCCGGTCACTCTGGGTTCGCAATGGATCACAACCCTGGCCGTCACCAACTATGGTCCGTCGTCCTCCACCAACGTCGTCGTCACGGATAAATTGCCGGTCCCTCCCGGCGTCACCGGCGTCACCTTGGTTTCATCCAACTCGTCAATTTTGGGTTCGTCCATCACCGCCTTTGGTCCGACGTTGACTTGGAATGTGGGCAACTTGGCGGTCAACGCCGGCGGCACCCTGACCTTGAAGTTTCTGGCCAATGCCACCGGCATCTATACCAACGGTGCCACGGTGATTGCCAGCACCCAGGATCCGAATACGGATGATAATTCCGTGGGGGTCATCGCCAATGTTATCGTGACGACACCGCCGGTAATAACACCGCAATTCGCCTTTGGCGGCGGCGGATTCCAGCTTGCCGTAAGCGGTGCGGCTGCCAGCACCGTCATTCAGGCTTCAACGAATTTAGTCAACTGGATTCCGGTTTATACCAACATCCCGCCATTCACCTTCACCAATGACGACACCACGAGTTATCAGTTGCGATTCTACCGCGCCGTGGTGGGTCCGTGACGCATGAAACTTTGTGGCTTGACCGGCGGCGTGGGGATGGGCAAATCCACCGCCGCCGGATTTTTTTTGCAGCTTGGCGCGCGGGTGGTGGACACCGATGAACTGGCCCGCGAACTGGTTGTGCCCGGCCGGCCGGCGCTGGCTGAAATCCGGCATGAATTTGGAAGGGACGTCATTGCCGCCGATGGCCGGTTGAAACGGAGCGAACTCGCCCGGCTGGTCTTTGCCGACGCCGGTGCGCGCAGGAAACTGGAGGCCATTTTGCACCCGCGCATCCGCGAATGCTGGCAGGCGCAGGTGGAACTGTGGCGGCAAGAAAACTGTCCGCTGGCGCTGGTGGTCATTCCGCTGCTTTTTGAAACCGCCGCCGAAGCTCATTTCGATAAAATCATCTGTGTCGCTTGTTCGCCCGCCGCGCAACGGGAACGCCTGTTGGCCCGGGGCTGGAACGCGGATCAAATCCGGCAGCGCATTGCCGCGCAACTGTCCGTTGCCAAGAAGATCGCCCGCGCTCATTTTGTTGTCTGGACGGAAGGCTCGCCGGCCGTCCACCGCCAGCAGGTTGGACGCATTATGGCCGGGCTTTTCAAGGCGTCACCGCTGCGCGTGCCTCGCAACGCCGGCTTGCAAGTTCAATAAACGGCCACGCGGTAATACGCGCGGGCTGCCCCGGACAAGTTTCGGGTGTCGGGGACGGTCACATCGCCGCCGGTTCCCGCAATGCCGTCCTGCAATGTCTGCCAGGACAGGAGATCGCTGGAGGTGTCCACGCGGTAGGTTCGATTCACGGCGGTGCTGAAGGTGATCTGATAGTGGCCCGGCGAGCCGGTGGGCGACAGATCTCGCACGGTGAACACTGAACTGGCGTTGGTCGGGTTCAGCCCGGCCACATAGTCCTGCCAGATCATCAGGCCGTTGCCATTCAGATCATTCGTTTCGTCACCGGCCCAGGCGCTGGCATTCGTGAACCCGTATTGGATCAGCCACGGCACGGGCGTGCCATGGGGCAGCGCGGGATAAGGAGTGATGAAGGCGTTGGTGTTTTCAAATCCGAGGCTTTGGTTGCCGGTGTTGGTATAAATGGTGTTGTCCAGGTAAAAAATGCTGAAGGCGTTGCTGGCGTTCAGCACGTCCTGGAAGGCAAAGTTGAGCAGCGGCCCGAAGCCGGCGAACGGGATGCTCGAGGCCAGGCTCTGCTGGTTGGAACTGGTGAGCAGCGCCCATTGTCCGCCCGCGCCGTCGTTGGTCTGCGTCAGGCTCCAGCCATAAAGCATTTCCCCGGGGTTGGTGGCTTCCAGACTGGCGGTGCAGGGCCAGTTTGCCCGGTAGTGCAGGCGAATCTGGCGGATGTAACGGGGGACGTAGGTCGCCCGCATGGTGATGGCCGATGGTTGCACGTCCGCGTCCGCCACCAGCCGCAGCGAGCCGGCGGTGACGTTGCCGGCCAGGGCGGTGGGCAGGTAGGGTGAAATGATATAGTTGGTCGTATAAATCGGCGTGTCGTTGGTCGTGATTGAATTATCACTGTTCGTCACATAGGTTGTGTTGGTGCCGGAAACGAAGGGCGGCGGATTGGCTGGCGAGGCGGCAGTGAATCCCTGATAAGTGATCTGGAAAGACGGCACGAAGGCGGTGGCGGAGCGATTGAGCGTGGCCCAGCGCAAAAAATATTGACCGCTGAGATCCTTGCCAATCTGGGCGAAATCTGCCGCCAAAGCCGTCAGGTTGGTTGCCTCGTAGTAACGGCCTTGAGTCTGGGAGGTGATGGACTGCAGTGTGGCGGTGTCAATTTCATCGCCGAAACCAACGCAATACACCTGCACGTTTGCGTTGCCGGCGGCATTGATGACGTTTTGGAAAGTGTTCGTGCTGGACGTGTCGTTGCCATCGGAACAAAAGATGACCACATGATCCTCATCGGCATTGTTCGTCCCCAAGGATTGAATTGCCGCGACCAGGGCGTCCCAGCAACGTGAGCCGGCGGGAAAGTTCTGGACGTAGTTGGTCCAGATGCCGGCAATGTCGTTGTCCAGCAGCGTCTTGTCCGTCGTGAGCGACTGCACTTGTTGCGGAGGCTTGTCGTCCCGATGGAATTCATAGACGCCGATTTGAGCGTCGGCGGGCTGTTGATTGACGAATGACTGAGCGGCGCCCACCTCGGTGTCCACGGCGTCGGAAATGCCGTTGTTGTTGGTGTCGCCGTTGGCGAGCGAAGCGATGCTCTCGCTAAAGTCCAGCACCAGATAGGCTTTGAGCACTTTGGCGGCGACGCCTTGGGCGACGCCTTGGAGGATGACCGAAGTCTCTGTGGGGCTGACGGGCACGCCATCTTCAAACGCGGTCACCGAAAAGAGTTGCGGGTCTGCCACCACGGCGTTGCCCAGCGTGGGATCGCTGTTGTCCCGCAGCGAGAACTGGAAATTCAGCAGATAGGGCGAGGAGTAGTTGGTGATCAGATTGGCAATCGCCAGCCCGGTCACAGGCTCGTTGGTAATGGCCAGTTGCAAGCTCGCCGATCCGACGCCCCAGGTGTTGCTGGCGGAAATTGTCACCTGATAATTCCCGGCATACAATGGGTTCCCGGAAATGGTCCCCGTGACCGGATCCACGTTCAACCCTTGCGGAAGATTTTCCGCGCCAAAGCCCGTAGGCGAATCCGTGGCCTGGATGCGATAATTGAAAGCGGCCTGTTCAGTGCCGGGAGCGGTCAGGGCGCTGGTGATGACGGGCACGGAAGAAGCGATGGCCAGCACAAGGTTGGTTTGGGTCGAGGCGCACAGGTTGGCCGTGGCCAGCGTCACGTTGAAAATGCCGCTTTCCAGCGGCATGCCTTGAATGAGGCCGTTCGTGATGTTCAAAACCAGCCCGTCCGGCAGACCGTCAGCCAGGAATGAAGTCGGATTATGCAGGCCGGTGATGGCGTAGGTGAACGATGCTCCCTGTTTGCCGGCGGCAGTCAAAGAACTGGTGATCAGCGGCGGTTGGCCGACCACCGTCAGGACGGCCGTCTGACTGGTCGCCGAACCGCTGGCATTGGTCATGACGACGGTGTATTCGCCGGCATCGTCGCCGGTGACGCTGGCCAGGGTCAGCACAAGATTCGTGGCCCCCGGGATGTTTGTGCCCGCTACTTGCCATTGATAGTTCAACGGCATGGTGCCATTGGCCGAGGCCTGGAACGTTGCGGAATCGCCGCACTGGGCGGTTTGATTCTGCGGCTGGACTAAAAAGACTGGCCGGTGCCAGGCCGGCGGCAATTCCACACTGGCGCTGGTGACGGTTCCCAGTGAATTGCTGACCGTCACCGAGTAGGTGCCCGCTGCGGACGTTGCCAGGTCCGTCAGCACAAGCACCGAATTGGTCGCGTCGGCGATGTTGGTGCCGTCCTGCTGCCATTGATAGCTTAACGGAGCCAGCCCCGCTGCCATCACGCAAAAGAATGCGTTGCCAGTGCCGGCAGTGAACTGGCTCACTGGTGGCACCGTGATCACCGGCGAACCGTCGCCGATGATCGCCAGGTTGTGATAACTGCCGGCGGCAATCCCGACCGCATTGGCCAGGCCGGCGGGAACATTGGTCTGGGAATAAGTGTTGTCGCCCCAGGCCACCACGGTGCCGTTCTGCTCCAGCGCCAGACTGTGCCGGGCGCCCGCCGCGATCGCAACCACATTGGCCAGGCCGGCGGGCACGGTGCTTTGGCCCCAGATGTTGTCGCCCCAGGCCACCACGGTGCCATCGGCTTGCAGCGCCAGACTGTTGGATGCCCCCGCCGCCAGCGCCACCACGTTGGTCAGGCCGGCCGGAATGGCGGTTTGTCCCCGGGAGTTGTCGCCCCAGGCAATCACGGTGCCATCGCCTTTCAGCGCCAGACTGTGCTGGTTGCCGGCCCCAATCGCCACGACATTGGTGGCCGTGGCGGGTGGCGGCGGCACGACGCCCCAGGAAACCACCTGGCCATCGCTGGTGAGGGCCATGAGGTTGTCCAACGAGGCGGCAATGACCACCGCGTTGGTCAGTCTGGCCGGCACAGTGGACCGGCTTCCCCAAGCGGCCACGCCGCCGTTGCTTTGCAGCGCCAGGCTGAACCCGTCGCCGGCGGCAATCGCCACGACGTTTGATAAATTGGCCGGAGAAGTGGTTTCCCCATAGGTGTTGTCGCCCCAGCCGAGCACTGCGCCGGCGTTGCCCAGTGCCAGGCTGTGAGCCGCGCCGCCGGCGACAGCGGTGATGTTTCTCAGCGCGGGGTGGCCGCTGCACTGGAAAGAATCATTGTCGCCCCAGGCGACCACCGTTCCCGCAGCTCGACCGGGTTCAACGGCAAGATTGAATAATAGGACGGTGGCACAGAGAAAATTGGCGGATGAAAAGCCGGTCTTGGCTTTGTCAAACACCGGCTGCCCCTTTAGGAGATTAAAAACGGGAATCATAAAACAAGGGCAATATACTTGCTTGCCAACGCGGCTCAAGGGGAATTTCTCGTGTTCGCAATTTTTGTCTTGTTGCCGTGTTTCACCGCGGAAAACACACTCGGTTCCCATCTCAACCACGGAACCGAGGTCAACGAACTCGCCCGGTATTGTCATTTCCACGATTTTTCCGGCCCCTCGCCGCGCGCACAACGCCGGCTTCGCCCGCGTCAAAACACTTTCCAATCCGCTTGGATTCCGGTGCGGATTAACCGGCTGGATCCCGAACGGGGATGATCCCGCGCGGCAAAATCAAAGGCCGGGTGGGCCGGACGCGGTTGCCCCCGCTCCGGCCGGGCGGCGGAAAAATGTCAAATTGACCCCGGCCATTTTTGCGCGCACACTCCCCGCCATGCCGGACGGGATGAAATTTTCTGAATTCGTCGCAGGGTGCCGGAAGAACCTCGCCGGCGACGAAAAGGGCCGGGCTCAATTTTTTTGGGAGCGCCTCTTGCAGGCCTTCGGCCAGCCCGGCGGTCTCAAGGTGGACGGCATGCAAAATTTCGCATCCGCAAAGCCCGCAGGCATGGCGGCGGCACCGCGTTCGCCGATTGCGTCTGGAAACTCGTCACCGCCACCGGTGTGCCATCTCATTATTATCCCGCCTCCAAAAACTGGTGACGGAAGATTGCCTCCAGCCAGAAACATGATCACCCCCGCCTCAACCCCCGCCGCCCATCCCCGCGATCCGTTGCACGGCATCACGCTGGAAAACATTCTCAACCAACTGGTCCAGCGGCATGGCTGGAGCGAAATGGGGCGGCGCATTCCCATCCGTTGTTTCCAATTCAATCCGTCCGTGAAGTCCAGTCTGACCTTCCTCCGCAAGACACCCTGGGCGCGCAAGCGGGTGGAAGACTGGTTCATCGCGGAGCTGTAGTTTGGCAGCCGGCGGCAAGGAGTCACCATGAAGAAAAAAAACCATCCCCTATCCGAAGTTTACCGGCTGCTCGAACCCGGCCCGGTGGTGCTGGTCACCACGGCCCGCGCCGGCCGGGCGAATGTCATGCCCATGTCGTGGCACACGATGATGGAGTTCGTGCCGCCGCTCGTGGGCTGCGTGGTCAGTAACCAGAACCATTCCTTTGTAGCCTTGCAGGCGACCCGGGAATGCGTGATCAATATTCCCACGGTGGAATTGGCGGAAACGGTGGTGGCTTGCGGGAACGCCTCCGGGCGGCAGGTGGACAAGTTCAAGGCCTTTGGCCTCACGCCCGTGGCCGCCGCGCTGGTCCAGGCTCCGCTCATCGCCGAGTGTTACGCCAGCCTGGAATGCAGGGTCATTGATGAACAGTTGGTTTTGAAATACAACTTCTTTGTCCTGGAAGTTGTCCGGGCGTGGATTGACCCGGCGCGGAAACGGCCCCGGACAATTCATCATCAGGGGGAAGGCGTGTTCCTGGTGGCGGGCCGGAAAATAAATTTGCCTTCCCCCGTCACTTCGCGCATCAGTAAATAAATATCATGCCAGCCAAACCCAAAGGACTTCCCGTCGCGCAGGCGGCCAAGACCGCTGAATTCGTGAGTTATCAGGACGGCGCGGTCGTCAGCCGGGAGCTTCTCAAAAAGGCCGCCGGCAGCGTGACGCTGTTTGCCTTTGATGCCGGCGAGGGGTTGAGCGAGCACAGCGCGCCGTTTGATGCGCTGGTGCAGGTGTTGGAAGGCGAGGCGGAAATCATCATCTCCGGTCAGCCGCATCGCGTGCCGGGCGGCGGGATGATTCTCCTGCCCGCCGGCCAGCCGCACGCGCTCAAAGCCGTCAGCCGGTTCAAAATGATGCTCACGATGATCCGGTCTTGAACGGCCCGTTTTTGCGAATACATGCCACAAGGGAAAAACTGATGACGGAAGATTTGAAACCTGTTGCCAAACCATCCGGGCAAATCAAAGTGAATCAAACCCGATCAAAACATTGGTGTCTGCATGAAAGCCAGGTTGTTGCCACCGGGAATGTATGAATTTTGCGCTTTGGCATTGCTTTGCCGCGCCTTGCGGAAAAGACTCTGTTAATCGCTAACTGTTATGTTGCTCTCCAAAGATGAACTGCGCAGCCTCGTTGACCTGACTCATCAGTCGCCGCACACGCTTCTTGGAATGCACCCGCTCGGCGACCAGTCCGGGATTGTCGTCCGGGCGCTGCTGCCCGACGCCAAAAAAGTCGAGGTCCGGCCCGTGCATGAAAAGGACAAGCCCGGGTTTGAGCTGAAGCGGATTCCCAAGACCGATGTTTTTGAAGGCGTCACCCCGCTGGCAAATGCCGTCTATGCCTACGATCTCGTCATCACAAATCCATCAGGCCGGGTGCGGCGCACGCGGGACGCGTATTCGTTTTTGCCGACGCTCGGTGACGCTGATTTGTATTTGTTCGGCAAAGGTGACGAGCGGAAAATTTACGACAAGCTCGGCGCGCAGCTCCGCGTGATTGACGGCGTTCCCGGCGCGAGCTTCGCCGTCTGGGCGCCGAACGCGCAGCGCGTCAGCGTCGTCGGCGACTTCAACCACTGGGACGGGCGCTTCCATCCCATGCGCCTGCTTGGCGCTTCCGGCGTCTGGGAAATTTTCATTCCGGGCGCGGGGCAGGGCGCGCATTACAAATTCGAGATCCGCGACGTGCACGGCAACATTAAATTAAGCACCGACCCGTTCGGATTTTTCTTCGAGGTCGCGCCCAAGCAGGCCGCAATCGTCTGGGAGACCAAAAAATTTCAATGGAACGACGATGCGTGGCTGAAGCGGCGCCGCGAACGCGCCCCGCTGCGCTCGCCGATGAGCGTCTATGAAGTCCACGTCGGCTCGTGGCAGAAGAAGACCGCGACGGAATCGTGGAGCTACCGCGAACTGGCGAAGCCGCTCGTCGAATACGTCACGCGCCTCGGCTTCACGCACGTCGAATTTCTGCCGGTGGCGGAACACGCCTATTATCCGTCGTGGGGTTATCAAGTTACCGGCTTTTACGCGCCGACCAGCCGCTTTGGCACGCCGGACGATTTTCAATTCCTTGTCAACGCGCTGCACGAGGCCGGCATCGGCGTGATCGTGGACTGGGTGCCCGCGCATTTTCCGCGCGACGAATGGGCGCTCGCGAAGTTTGACGGCACCGCGCTCTTCGAGCACGAAGATCCGCGCAAGGGCGCGCATCAGGACTGGGGCACTTTGATTTTCAATTTTGGCCGTTATGAGGTGGTGAATTTTCTCGTCGCCAACGCGCTCTACTGGTGCGAGCGTTTTCACATTGACGGCCTGCGCGTGGACGCCGTGGCCTCGATGCTTTATCTTGATTATTCGCGCAAGCCCGGCGAATGGATTCCGAACCAGTTCGGCGGCCGCGAAAATCTCGAGGCGATTGACTTCCTGAAAAAATTCAACCACATCACGCAGACGGAGTTTCCCGGCGTGATGACCATCGCCGAGGAATCCACCGCCTGGCCGCAGGTGACGCGTCCGCCCTACCTCGGCGGGCTTGGATTTTCCTTCAAGTGGAACATGGGCTGGATGCACGACACGCTCGGCTATTTCCAGCACGAACCGGTTCATCGCAAATATCATCAGAACGACCTCACATTCGCGATGCTCTATCATTACCACGAAAACTTTGTGCTGCCGCTGTCGCACGATGAAGTGGTTCACGGCAAAGGCTCGCTCATCGGCCGGATGCCCGGCGACGACTGGCAGAAATTCGCCAATCTCCGCACGCTGCTCGGCTATCAATGGCTTTTCCCTGGCAAAAAACTGCTGTTCATGGGGGGTGAATTCGGCCAGCGCGCGGAGTGGAATGAAAATGCGCAGCTTGACTGGTGGCTGCTAGACGCCGGCCCGTTCCATCGCGGCCTGCAAACATTTGTCACGGACCTGAACCGGCTTTACGCCGCCGCGCCCGGACTCTGGCAGGCGGACTACGACCCCGCCGGCTTCAACTGGATTGACTGCAACGACCGCGACAACAGCGTGCTTTCCTTTCTGCGCCAGACGGCGGACGGCTCCAATCAGCTTGCCGTCATTCTGAATCTCACGCCGGTGCTGCGGCCGGATTATCGCATCGGCCTGCCGCGCGGCGGAAAATGGAAGGAAGTTCTCAACAGCGACGCGGCGATTTACGGCGGCGGCAACCAGGGCAACTTTGGCGGCGTCACGGCGGGAAACCATCCCTGCCACGGCCAGAATCATTCGGCGGATTTTTTCCTGCCGCCGTTGAGCGTGATTGCGTTTCAGGCGGAATAAAGTTACGGAGTGCGGATTATCCCCGATCCGCAGCGCGTGGCCGCCGAAAGGCGCTTGAAAATTATCTCGCGTCCAGGTTTCGCACCGCGCTGCGAGTTGAGACAACTCGCGGTCCACTCCGCCGGCACGGGCATGGGAAAAATTAAAACGAAAGCTGCACCACGCGCTCCTGAATCTGACGGTTCCAGCGGTTGACGTAGCCGAACAGCCGGTAAAGCTCCTCCAGCTCCGGCAGGATTTTCCAGCGCAAATTTGCGCCGGCTGAAATCCATTGCGCGTCGAGCAATTTCAATTCGCCGTTCAGCTTCTCGCGCTGCCCGTTTAATTTTTGCTGCAAGCCGTTCAGCTTTTCAATCCAGTCCTGTCCGCGTTCAAACAGCCGGACTTGCACCAGCGGCGAAGTCGCCTGATTTTTTTCGGCGAGAAAACCATCCGTGCTCCGGCAACTGTTCGCGACCTTGGCGAACAGGTCGGCGAGCGCGGCGGGAATCTGCTGGATGTCTTTCGGCTTCGCGCCGCGTTCAACCCGGCGCAACGCCGCGTGACCTCGGCCTTTTCAATTTCGGCCGCGTTGTGGATGCGATCCGGATGCGCTGCGGCAGCGGGCGCGAGAAATTTCTGCTTGAGCAGCTCCGCATCCAGCCACGGCCGGCGCGGCTCGTTGAGCAGGGCGAAATTGTCCGTCACGCGCTGAAATTTTCGCCGCAGGAGCAGCTCGTGGCGGCGTTGGAATTTTTCACCTTGAAGCCGTCGTCCTGCAACGCCTCGATTTAATCCAGCTCGCTGCCGGTGACGTAAAGCGCGCTCTTCGGATCCACGACCATGCGCACGCCGCCGCTTTCCACGAGGATGTCGCGGCTGGCCGGGCCGTCCTGCAAATCCATTTTGTATTGCAAACCGGAGCAGCCGCCGACCGCCGCCACGCGCAGCACGCCGCCGGGCCGGCCCTGCTTGGTGAGCAGCATGGAAACTTTTTGCGCCGCGCCGGGCGTCAGTTTGACGAGGCGCTCGTCGCCCGTGTGGAAATTCGGGGCGGACACTGGTTTGCTGGCAAGGTTGGCGATCATTTTTTTGAATTGCACCGCATTAGCCGTCCTTGCCATCGCCGTCAATGCGGACATGGCTGTCCGCGCTCCGATGATTCGCGCGGAACATTGTTTTCAAATCTGTGTTTATCTGTGCCCGTCTGTGGCTTATTTTCCCGGCATGAAGCTGATTTCCTGGAACGTCAACGGCCTGCGCGCCGTGCTGAAGAAAAACTTTCTCGAATTTCTCGCCGCCGAGCAGCCCGACGTGTTGTGCCTGCAGGAGACCAAATGCACGCCCGACGACGTCGAACAGCTCTGGCCCGCCAGCTACACGACCTTCTGGAACTCAGCGGAAAAGAAAGGCTATTCCGGCACGGCGATCTTCACGAAAGAGCGGCCGGTCAAAGTCGTTCCCCACCTTGACATCAGCGAACACGACCGTGAAGGCCGCGTGCTCACCGCCGAATTCAAAGATTTTTTTCTCGTGAACGTCTATGTGCCGAATTCCAAGCGCGATCTCTCGCGGCTCGGCTACCGGCAGAGGTGGGACGCGGACTTTCTGGCCTACCTGAAAAAGCTGGAGCAGAAAAAGCCCGTCATCTGGTGTGGCGACCTCAATGTGGCGCATACCGAGATTGACCTCGCGAATCCCCAGGCCAACGTTCATAACCACGGTTTCACCATCGAGGAGCGCAACGGCTTCACCGCGTGCGTGAGCGCCGGGTTTGTGGACACGTTCCGCGAATTCGAAAAGGGCGGGGGCCATTACACCTGGTGGAGCGTGATGTCCGGCGCGCGTTCACGGAACCTCGGCTGGCGGCTGGACTATTTTCTCCTCTCGCAATCGCTGCGTCCGCGTTTGAAAAAAGCTTTTATCCTGCCCCAGATTTTGGGCAGCGACCATTGTCCCGTCGGCATCGAGCTGAAATGATTCCGCCGGTGGCGAGCACCAGTTCACTGCCGGCCCGCATTGAATTGTCCGTGATTTAATTCGCGGAACCGCCGCGAAAGGCTTACCTTTGACTGTCCGATTATGACCGCTGCAATGTCCGTTATGAAAATACTTCTCGTCAGCCCGCGCACGCCCGACACGTTTTGGAGCTTCAAACACGCCGTGCGTTTTGTCTCCCGCAAGGCGTCCATGGCACCGCTCGGTTTGCTGACGGTGGCCGCGATGCTGCCGCCGGAATGGGAGCTCAGGCTGGTGGATCTGAACGTGGCGCGGCTCAAGGACGAGGACTTGCTTTGGGCGGATTATGTCCTGCTGGGCGCGATGATCGTGCAGAAGGAATCCGTCCGTGAAATCATTGCGCGCTGCGCGGCCTTGCACAAGACCGTCATCGCCGGCGGGCCGCTGTTCACCACCGGCCACGAGGCGTTCCCGGAAATCCAGCACTTCGTTCTCGGCGAGGCCGAGGAAATCATGCCGCAGGTGGTGGCCGACCTGCGGGACGGCCGGCTGCAGCCGGTGTATCAAACCGCCAATCGTCCGGACATCACGCACACGCCGGTGCCGCGCTGGGACCTCATCAATTTCCGGCATTACGTCACGATGTCCGTGCAGTTCTCGCGCGGCTGCCCGTTCGACTGCGAATTCTGCGACATCATCGTGATGAACGGCCGCGTGCCGCGCACCAAGACGCCGGCGCAGTTGATCGCCGAGCTGGACGCGCTGCGGCTGCGCGGCTGGCGGGACATGGTTTTCATCGTGGACGACAATTTCATCGGCAACAAGGCGCGGACCAGGACGCTGCTGCACGCGCTGATCGAATGGCGGGAGCGCACGCGGACGGGCATCGGCTTTCTCACCGAGGCGTCCGTGAACCTGGCCGACGACCCGGAGCTGTGCGCGCTGATGGTGCAGGCTGGTTTCAAAAAAGTTTTTGTCGGCATCGAAACGCCGTCCACCGAGGCGCTGGCGGAATGCCACAAGGTTCAAAACGGGAACCGTGATCTCGTGTCCTCCGTGCAGACGTTGCAGCGCGCCGGGCTGGAGGTCATGGGCGGATTCATCGTCGGCTTTGACAGCGACCAGCGCGACATTTTCAAGCGGCAGTTTGAATTCATCCAGCGCTCCGGCGTGGCCACGGCGATGGTGGGCCTGCTCACCGCGCTGCCGCAGACGCGTTTGTGGAAGCGGCTGAAACACGAGGGCCGGCTCGAAGCCGAAAGCTCCGGCAACAACACCGACGCCGCGCTGAACTTCAAGCCGAAGCTGAACCGCGAGTTTCTGCAATCCGGCTACCGTGAGCTGGTGAAGAAACTTTACGAGCCGAAGAACTACAACCAGCGCATCCGCACGTTTCTCAAAAACCATCGTCCGACCGGCCCGCGCCTGCACCTGTCCCGCGCGGACGTGCGGGCGTTCGTGAAATCCATCTGGGTGCTGGGCGTGTGGCATCGCGGGCGCGCGGGCTATTGGCGGCTGTTTTGGGGCACGCTCCTCCGCCGGCCGCGCCAGTTTCCCCAGGCCATCCAGCTCGCCATCCTCGGCTACCATTTCCGCCGCGTGGCCAAATCGCTCTGACCGCCGGCGGTCCGGTTATTTCACCGCCACTTCGCGCCGGCGCAGCCATGTTTCGCCCAGCTTGCTCAGCGTCTTCGCCTTGAGGATGCGTTCCGCCAGCGGAAACACGATGCGCTCCTCCTTGTCAAAATGGTCGCGCGCCGCCGCCACCGCCCCGAGCAGGATGGCCCGCGCCGCCTTGAGATTGCGCGCCTGCTGGACTTTCGCCAGTTCGGCATCAATCCGTTTGTGCTCGTCGTGAAACGTCTCCTGCTGGCCGATCTGGTCGAAGCAGTGCTCCAGCGGCTCCATGAACAAGTCATCCTCCGTCTTCGTGTGCGGCGCGAGCAGCGTCTCCACCACCGTCGCCAGCGACTTGACCTCCGCCGCCGTCCGCGTGCGCGGCAGCACCGCCTCGATGTGGTCAAACAAGTTGTGGAACACCGCGTGTTCCGCCCGCAAAACGTCGGTAATTTTCATGGTGCCAAAGTGTGTGGAATCAAATAACCCTTTGCCGCCCGTTGCGCCAGTTGTTTTTTGGCTGAATGCAAAATCCATCCGCAACCCTCTGAGCCGTTGACAATGGCCTCCGGGGTGGAACTATTCCCACATGGAAACAACCTTGGTAAAAGCCGACGACAAGGGGCGCGTCTCCATCCGGGGTGTGCGCAAAGGCGCAAAATATCTGGTGACCGCCGAAAGCGGCGGCTGGTGGGTCATGCCCGCGCCGAAAATCACCGTCCTCCCAAAAATCGAATCGCCGGCCGGGGCTTGGGAATTGCGCGCCGCCACCCTCGAAAGCTTTTATGACCCGGCCAAAACCTGGTGAAGTTTGTTGGGTTGATTTGGGGCTGAAAGGCAAGCTGCGCCCGCTGCTGGTGGTTTCGCGCGAAGATGCCGGCGCCGAACGCGCCCTGTGCGTGTGCGTGCCGCTGACCACGCAGCTTCGCGGCGGCGATTATGAAGTGAAGCTGCCGCGCGTGCGCTGGCTGCCCGGTGCGGATGAGGGCGCGGCCAACGTCCAAGGCCTGACCTTCGTTGAAAATCATCGTTTGGAACGCCGTGCCGGACAGTTTGAAGCGTGCGTTACCCTGGCCGTCCGCCAGAAAATTGCCTGGTTGCTGGAATTAAATTAAAATTTGCCGTTCTTCCGTCTTTCGGTCGTCTGGTTGCTGGAGGCATGAGGCAACTCTTTTTTGCGCTTTTTTTCGGGATTATGCACATGACAAACAAAACGGCATTTGCCTCCGCAGATTCCGCCGAGACACGCAGATTTTCTGGCTTTTATCGGCGAAAATCCGCGTCATCTGCGGATAAAACTCGGATTGTTTGTCATCTGCATAATCCCACATAAACGGCCTTTTCGCTGGTGCGCGCCGCCCGCCCGCTGATGATGCGGATGGATTGTCCGCGCGTTGTAAAAATCGCCGCCCAGACCCGGCCCCGCCATCTGGCGGTTAAAACCATCCGATTTTCGATGTCGGACCGTGCGGGCAGTTGGATCGCGTCCACATCCGCCCAAAGATTTTGAGCCTCGGAAAAATCCAGGCCATGCTTCACCCGGTTCGCGGCGCTCTTGGCCTCGTCGGACTCGAAAATCACAACGGTATAAAAATCGCGCCTTTTCTCACCGAATCAAGTTTTGTCCGCTGATGATCCGGATAAAGCCAAATTTTCAGTTTTTTTTGCCCCCTTGGGGTCTTGGTGCCTAAAATCTGCTCCGGGGAAAAGCGTTCAAAAAAAATTAAAAAAAGTGTTGACCCGGTCTGGCGCTTCTGCGAAATTTGTGTTGCACACGGTTTAATAACAACAACAAACACACTACAGTATATGAGAAAAACACTACTGATCGCCGCTGCCGCGCTTGCAGCCGGGGTCGTCTCATCCCAAGCGCAGGTCTATTCACAAAACATCGTCGGGTATGTCAATACGCCGCTGCCTCTGGGGTATGTCAACATCGCCAATCCTTTGGATGCATCGGATGCCAATGGCGTAAACAACACGATCACCAACATCATCCCTGTTTTCAGTGGAAATTATGATGGTGACATTATTAACATTTGGACTGGTCATACATATGAGCAGCTCACGATTGATTCTAGCTGGCCAACCGGGGTGGGTAATGCCTCTGATACTGTTGCAGTTGCACCGCCTGTGATAGCTCCGGGAATGGCAATTTTCATTCAGAACACTGCTGGCCCCATTACGAATACCTTTGTGGGCACGGTTCATATTAACGGTGCTGGTAGCAGCACAAATGCTGTTGGTGTGACTACAAATTCAGTGCCGCTGGGTTTCACATTCTTGGCTTCCGCGCTTCCCGTTGGTGGTGGTATTTCCTCGGTGCTTGGATTGCCCGCAGATGGGTCGCTTGATGGTAGCATAATTAACATTCCGATCATTAATGGTAGTGGAAATATTGCAGGGTTCACCCAGATTACGATTGATTCTGGCCAGTCTACTGGCTTTGGTAATGCTTCGGACACGGCTGCGGTTCCAGAACCTCAAATTCCGGTTGGGACTGGATTCCTGTTTCAGAATACAGCAGGTGCCGAAAACTGGGTGCAAAGTCTATAATATTTGAAGCAAACTAAACTAAACAAAAACAAATAGTAAAAACCAAAAAATATGAAAAAACTTCTTATTACACTAGGATTGGCCGGCACCGTGGCGCTTTCCTCATACGCGCAAGGATTTGTGATATTCTCCTCCAGCACGCAAAATATTAGCACCAATAACATCGTGACTGGGGCTACTGGTAAAGTGGCTGGCGCAGGCAACTTTTATTTTGCCTTGTTCTATTCCACCACGGTTAGCTCGGGTGCTGCCATTCAGGGGAATTCTTCGCTATATGCATTCAACGATTCCGCCGATTGGACATTAGTTACTCAAAGTTATGGAGCAAATACGGCCACTGCCGGTCGTTTTGCCGCTATTAACCCAAATGCGGATAATACAACCACAGTTAATGGTCTAGCTGGTGGAGCAAATGCCGACTTTGTAGTTGTTGGCTGGTCGGCTAATTTGGGCAGTTCTATCTCAGCTCTCGAGACAGCACTTGCAGGAGGGATTGGTGGTTATCTCGGTCAGTCTGTTGTCAGCGGTGTAGAAACTGCGGGTAACGGCACTACAGTCCCAGCACCAGCATTGTTTGGTTCTAGTGCACCAAGCATTCAAGGTTTCACCTTGGGTTCCACAGTTCCGGAACCCGGCACGTTGGCACTCGCCGCCCTCGGCGTGTCCTCGCTGCTCATGCTCCGCCGCAAGAAATAATTCGTTTAGTTTTCATCAACCCCGCCCAGGCCTAGCCGGGGCGGGGTTTTTCACAAAAAACCGTCGCTGGCAAATCGTCCCAGCCGGCTTATCTTCTGCCATGAGTTTTACCGGAACAGTCGAACGCTCATGTTCCGCCGCAGGCAATAATCCCGTTTAGTTTTCATCCACCCCGCCCGGGCCTGGCCGGGGCGGGGTTTTTAACTTAAAAACATCGTGCCAAATTTGGCAGAGCTTGCGTGAAGTTCACCGATTATTTCCAAGCCATGCACCAGCGCCCTGATCGCGCCATTATCAGTTGGGAATGGATTTCAGCCGGAAAAACGGAGTTGATTAACCACGAACTACATGAACTACACGAAACGAAGGCGCTGAAACCAGACTAGAAACGCCAAGTTTTTTACAGCGGCGCGGTGAATGTGGCTGCAGTGGTTTTTTTTCGTGTGGTTCGTGTATTTCGTGGTTAAACCCCCTGTTATATTGCCGCCGGATGGCGAAACCGTTCACAACGATTGGAATGCCGAGTTAAAAGGCGAAGTAAAATGCAGTCGAAACCATTAAAATATAAAGCGCGGGGCGGGGCGAACCCGGCACATTGGCTCTGGCCGCGCCCGGCGGTGCCTTGCTGCTCCTGCTCCGCCGCAAGAAATAATTCCGTTTAGTTTTCACCAGCCCCGCTGGTCCGCACCGGGTTGGTCCGCTTCCGGTTCCGCTGCGGACGCGAATCTGCTGCTGAATTGCGCCAAAAAATGTTTAAAGTCCGCCAACTTTGTTCGTATGCAGGATGCCCCGGATTGTGATAAAATCGGATCAAGCTAGAAAAAATCCAAAACCAGAAAAATTATGCACACACTCCCTGAAAAAATCGGCATCGTAAACGAAGTCGTCTCCTACATGCAGAACGCCGACAATCAAACGGCGCTGACGGCGAAAAATTTCGATGTGACGCCGCACATTGCGCGCCTGCAAGGCAAGCTCCAGTCTCTCGGCGACCTCTCGTCGGAACAGAAGCTCATGGAAGTGCAGAAGCAGAACAAAACCGCCGAGGTGCTGGCCGCCGGCTACGACGCTTACAACGACGCGAGCGGCACGATTGACGCCATGATGGGCATGCTCGGCAAAGGCACCACGGCAGCCAAAAAGCTGCAAACCATTCGCAGCCGTGTGCGCAAACATGCCAGCGCCAATCCGCCTGCGCCGGCAGCGGGTGCAAAACAGTAAGCTGTTGATTCTGAGCAAATTAGGATATTTTCCCGCTGGAATGGTGATCTTTCCAGCGGGAAAATTCTTTTTTCCGGCCGGAAATCCGACCGTTCCTTCCGGCATTGGTTCAAAGCCCCTGGGCGAACGATCATTCCGGCTGGATGCCCGATATTTCCTGCCGGCAGCCTGGCCATTCCGGTTGGAAACCAGCCAATTCCTTCCGGCACCATGACCCGCCTGCTGGAAACCAGACCTTCCCTTCCGGCATCGTCACCTTTCCGGTCGGAAAGACGGCAATTCCAGTCGGGAAGATGACGCTTCCGGCCGGCCAAACGGCCGGGAGAATTGGCCGAAGGATGGTTCGGGCGGGAATTGCGGACGATCCTGCCAGAATGATTCCGATTCCAATCCGCCGCCGGCCAGTTCGCTTTGGAATGGGAGTGGCGGCGGGTGGAAGGGAGCCGGTTTCCTCCGGCCTTGGAGCGGTTCCCATCGGTGGCGAAGCAATTTCCGCCGGAAAAATCCCGCTTCAACTTGGATCGCGAGCTGTCCCAGCCCACCGCGCGGCATCCACCGCGCAACTTTCATTTGCCATTGGTGTTCACCTCAACCGGTGTTATCTTTTGAAGCATGAAATCCGCCGGATCATTGTTCATCGCCGTCACGCTGCTGTTTTCAGCCGGCGCGTGGGCGCAGGACGCCGCCGCCGCATCGGACAAGCCGTATGCCAGCATCGTCGCGCGAAACATGTTCGGGCTGCTGCCCGTTCCCCCGCCGCCCACCAACGATCCGGCCGCGTCCGCCGATCCGCCGCCCAAGATCACGCCCAACGGCATCATGACCATCTTCGGCAAACTGCAGGCGCTGTTCAAGGTGGCCGGCAAAGGCCAGGCCGGCCAGCCGCCCAAGGATGAGTCTTATGTTTTGAGCGAGGGAGAACGGCAGGATGACATTGAGGTCGTCAAAATCAACGAGGCCGACGGCATTGTCACCTTTGACAATCACGGTGCCATCCAGGCACTGCCGCTGGTCGCCGCGTCCAATTCGACCGCGCCCGGCGGCGGGCCGGGCGGACCGCCGCCGGCCCGGGGCGCTGGTTTTCCGGGGCAGCCTCCGGGGAAGCCTCCGATGTCTCCCGCCCAACGGGCGGCCCTGCCCGGCGGCCCGGCTGGACAAAACCTGAACCCCGGCAATGGCGGGAACGCGGGCATGCCAAATTTAGGCGGCAACAACTATCAAACCGGCGGTCAACCGGCCAATAATAACATCGAAGACCAGGTCATGAGCGCGGCAAAGCAAATGGCCCAGATTGAACAGGAGCGGATTGCAACACAGCAAGCGGTTGACCAGGGTTTGATGCCGCCGATGCCACCGACGCCTTTGACGCCGTCGGAGGTAAGGGATTCGCTGATTATCCCACCAACAGAAGTGCCTTCCACGACGACCAAGAAGTGACGCGCGGGGAGCGCCGGTGTGGATCATAAAACTTGGTATTCATCAGCTCCTCCGGTTCGTCGGCAACGCTTTTAATTTCGCCTGGCCGGCCAGACGATGACGCTTGTGATGGTTGCCAAAAAAAAATCCTCTGGCATTCTCTCCGCATGAAATCGTTTTTGCTGGCAGCCGTGTTTTTGATTTCCCTGCTCCCGTCCGCACGGGCGCAGATGGATGCGGACGATCAATACATCGCCATTTACGGGGTCGTCCAGCAGGCCGACACCCAGATCGGTGCGGGCGAGCCGCAGCAGGCGCTGGCCAGCCTGACGGCGGCGCAGGCGCAGTTGCAGAAGTTTCAAAAACAATATCCGGACTGGAATCCGGGCATCATCAGCTACCGGCTGGACGCGGTGGCCAAAAAAATTGCCACGCTCCAGGCGCAGGTCGCGGCGGTGAGCGCACCCGTGCCGCCGGTGGCGGACACCAACGGGATCTCTGCGGCGGCGGCCGGGAAATTATCGGCGCCGGCGGAGAACCTGCGGGCGGAACTGGCCGCCGTGCAGTCGGAAAACCAGGTGTTGCAGGCCAAGCTCAAGGAGGCGCTCGCTTCGCAGCCGGCGGCGGTTGATGCCGGCGAACTGGCCAGGGCGCAGGAGCAGGTCCGTTCGCTGATGAAGGAAAACGATCTGTTGAAAGCCGGCGGGTCCGGGCCGGCCGGCAAAAAAGGCGGGGCGGCGGCGGGCGAAATTTCGAGCCTGCGCCAGCAACTGGCCGACGCCTTGAACAAGTATTCGACGGAGCATTCGCGCGCGGAAAAGCTGGCGGCGGAAAATGCGGCGTTGCCGCCGGCGGCGAACGGCGCGGCGGCGAATGATCTGTCCGCCAGGCTGCAGTCGGCGAACACGCAGATCGTCTCGCTGAAAACGGAAGTGACTGTCGCCGCGCTGGAAAAAAGCGCGCTCGAAAGCAAGGTCAGGCAGTTGTCCGCCGCGGCGGCGGATTTGCGCGCCACCAATGACGAGGGCCGCATCCGTGAGCTGACCGCGCAGCGCGACGAGCTGGCGAAGGAGCTGGCGTCCGCCGGCAAAAAAACCTCCCGCAAAGGCGCCGATGCGCATCTGGCCGCGCTCAACGATGAGATGGAGGCGTTGCGGGCGCGGCTGGCCGTGGACGAGGCGAAGCCGGCGCCCTACGCGCCGGACGAACTGGCGCTGTTCCGGCCAGGCACACCGCAGCCCAATTCCGACGCGATCAAGCGCTCCATTCACGAACTGCCGAGCGGCACCGCCGAACTCGTGACGTCGGCGCAGCAGCATTTTGCCCGGCAGGAATATGACCAGGCCGGGGCGGATTATCAAAAAATCCTGGCGCGCGACCAGAACAACAGCCTGGCCCTGGCAAATCTCGCCACCATCGAATTGCAGCAGGGCAAACTGGCGGCGGCGGAAAAACACATCAATGCCGCGCTCGCGCAAAGTCCCGATGACGCCTACAACCTGTGCACGCTCGGCTCCCTGAAGTTCCGCCAGGAAAAATATGACGAGGCGCTCGACATCCTGAGCCGGGCGGTGAAGCTGGATCCCAACAATCCTGAAATTCAAAACTACCTCGGCGTCACCCTGAGCCACAAGGGGCTGCGGGTGCAGGCGGAAACGGCGTTGCGCAAGGCGATCGAGATCAATCCGCTTTACGCGCCGGCGCATTACAACCTGACGGTGGTTTATCTGAATCAGACGCCGCCGTCGCCCTTGCTCGCGCGGTGGCATTACGAAAAGGCGGTTGCCGCCGGCCAGCCGCGCAATCCCGACCTGGAAAAACAGCTCGCCGACCAGGGCGCGCCGGTGAATTGACCTTCATGCGCCAGGCGTTCCACGAACTCGTCATCGCCACGCGCGGACGCGGGCTGCACGAGTTCACGGAGGAGATCGAAAAGTGGATCGCCGAAAATAAATTCCGCGCCGGCCTGCTCACGCTGCTTGTGCGCCACACGTCCGCCGCGCTGCTGATCCAGGAGAACGCCGACCCGGACGTCCGCCGCGATCTGGACGCTTTTTTTGCGCGGCTCGTGCGCGACGGCGACCCGCTGTTCCGCCACACCGCCGAGGGCGATGACGACATGGCCGCTCATATCCGCACCGCGCTGACGGCGGTGAACCTTTCCATTCCCGTTCACGCCGGGCGGCCCGCACTGGGAACCTGGCAGGGGATTTATTTGTGGGAACACCGCACGCGGCCCCGTTCGCGCCGCGTCGCACTGCATTTCATCGGCGAATAGCGCGGCGGCGACGCACTGCCGCCAGGCGTTTCGTGCCCGTTCTCGCAGTCGAATTCAGAAAAAGATCAAGGATGATGACGAAGGGGAAAACGCGCGGAATAATCTCGCCAATTTCTCCCGCCGCTGGCACGTTGCCAACATGAATCGTTTTGCAAAATGCTTCTCCGTGGCGGCGCCGGCGGCCGCGCTGGTTTTGGGCTTTCCCGCAGCGGCGGCGACGGGGACGAACGCCTTCGGTTTCACCGGGCCGGAGATTTATCCCATTGACCCGCAGATCACGCAGCTTCATGTCGCCGACCTCGACGGCGACGGGCTGAACGACATCATCGTGGCCAACAATCTGCATTCCAAAATCAATCTGCTTTACAACCTGACCGGCAGGACGAACCGCGCCGACACGTCCTCCGCACGCAAGCTGGAGCTCAATGAGCTGCCGCCGGATTCACGTTTCCGCATTGATTCGATTCCGTCGGATGAACGCATCGCGGCGCTGGCGGTGACGGATTTGAACGGCGACGGACGGCCCGATCTGGTTTATTTCGGCGACGCCAAGGACCTCGTCGTCCGCTACAACCTCGGCACGAACGGCTGGAGCGAGCCGAAGCGCTGGCATTTTGAGGATGGCCGCATGGACGCAAACTCGCTCGCCACCGGCGACCTGAACGGCGCCGGCCTGACCGACATCGCGCTGCTCGGCGACAACGGCGCGGTTTATTTCCTCGAGCAGCAAAAGGATCACACGCTGGCCGAGCCGGTGAAAATCCCCTATTCCGGCACGCCCAAGGCGATTCAGATTGCCGACGTGGATGGCGACGGCCGCAATGACTTGGTCTTCGTGGATTTCGACAACGCCGCGCCCTTCCGCGTGCGCCTGCAAAATGCCGCCGGCCTGCTCGGCCCGGAAATTTATTTCAAGGCGCAGGCCGTCCGTTCCTTCTGGCTGGACAACCTTGCGGGCGACCGCACGAATTATCTCGCCGCCGTCGTGCAGGCCACGGGGCGCGCGGAAGTCTCGCAGTTCACGCGCCAGCCGGCGGAACCGCTCTCCGGCGGGTTCAAGCAGGGCCAGTTCCAGATTCTGCCGCTGAACAAAACCGATTCGGCGCAGCGCGGCGTTTTGTGGGCGGACGTGGACGGCGATGGCCGCGCCGACCTGCTCGTGGCCGAGCCGGAAAGCGGCCAGCTCTCGGTTTATTTGCAGCAGGCCGACGGCACGCTCGCGTCGCCGAAAAAATTTCCCTGCCTCGCCGGCGTTTCGCAGATCGCCGTTTCCGACTGGAACGACGACGGCCATCCCGAAATCTTTTTGTTGAGCCGGGATGAAAATTCCGTGGCGGTCACGTCGTTCGACAAGAATGGCCGGCTGCCGTTCCCCACGCCGTTGCCGCTTGATGGCAAGCCGCTGGCGATGACGGTCGGCCCGCTCAAGGCCGGCGGCAAACCCGCGCTCGCCATCATCGTGGACAAGGACGGCGCCTGCTCGCTCGTCATTCGCACGGCGGACGGCAAGAGCACGACGCAAAAGCTAAGCGACAGTTTCAAATCCAATCCCACGACCCTGGCGATTCAGGACGTGAACCAGGACGGGCTGGCCGATCTGGTCGTGCTGATTCCTTACGAGAAAATCAAGGTCCTGCTGCAAAAGAAGGATGGCAAGTTTGACGAGCTGGACGTGGATCCGCCCGGCGGCGCGATGGAACAGCCGTGGCTCGCGGCGGCGGACGTGGACGGCGACGGCAGGCCCGAACTGCTGCTGCCGCAGAAGAATTTCGTGCGCGCCGTCGTGCTGGAGCAGGCGGCGAAGGTGAATGATTCCACCAACGCGCCCAACTGGGTGTTCCGCGTGAAGGACCAGATCAACGGCTCCGCCAGCGACTCGCGCATCATCGGCGCGGCCGCCGTGGCGAACGGCAAAAACACCGTGCCGTCGCTGTTCCTGCTCGACGCCGAGCACAAGCAGTTGACGCTGTGCGAGCGCGACACCAACGGCGTCTGGCAGGTGGTGAAGAACATTGACCTGCCCGTGACCGGCTTTGCCGATTTGAAGTCCGTGCGGCTCGGCGGCGCGTGCGTGGCGTTCACCGGCCAGAACGCCGTGGCGTGGCTGCCGCTCGCGGGCGACGTCTGGGAACTCACCAAGCTCGACGACTATGACACGCCCATCAAAGACGGCTACCTGAACGATCTCATTGCCGGCGACCTCACCGGCGGCGGACGCAAACAGCTCGTCTTCATGGAAACGGCGAAGAATTATCTGGATCTCGTCTCCTTCGACAAGAACCGCAGGCTCGTGCCCGGCGACCGCTGGCAGGTGTTTGAGCAGCACACCTTCCGCGGCGCGCAGAACGCGCTGCCCGAGCCGCGCGAATGTGCCGTGGCCGACGTGACCGGCGACAAGAAAAATGACCTCATCGTCCTCGTCCACGACCGCATCCTCGTCTATCCGCAGGAGTGAAGGCGCGTTGGACCGCTAAATCGAAAACCGTCGCATCGGGAAAACGAGGCGACGGGGTTACAGCTTGTCCAGACCGGTTTTGGTTTTGAGTTGAGCGTCAGGCGCAAGCAGAGGCCCGGTTCATTCCAGTCGGAGCCACGAAAAAAGGTCATTGTTCCGGAAAACCGAGACAATGATCCAACCTTTTACTCGGAACGAATTTCAGTTCAACCCCGGCGGGCGCGGAGTAAAGACCTTGAAGGTCAGGCCGTCGGAATTGGCGTTGCCGGCAAAGGTCGAGAGGTAAAAGTATTTCGACACGGAGTCATATTCCGGCAGCAGCGAGAAGTCCAGCCAGGCCCGGAAAGCGGGCGGAAACAGCTTCAGCGTGGTGTCGGCCTCGAGGGTGTTCTTCAGCGCCTTGAAGGTCACGCGCATGGTCTCGCGCTGGTTTTCGTAGCCGAACAGCCCGCCGCCCGCGCCGCCAAGATGCTGCAGGGCGTCCGTGACGCCGGGGTTTTCACGCAGTGACTTGGTCGTGCCGTCGGTGCTGCGCAGATATTCCTCAATGATGGCGTCGTCGGTGCTCAAGGCGAGATAGCCGCCGCCGGCCGAGGCGTAAAGCGAGCGCGGCTGCGGGGCGCCGCCAACGGAGGCTGGCACGGGCTTCAAGGCGATGACATGGATTTTACGGCCCAGAAATTCACGGGGCGCCACCGAGGCGTCCTGCTGCTGGCCCATGCCGGCGAGGGTCTTGATGGCGTTGATCGTCGCCTCGGGGTTCGCCACCGCGATCAGATAAATGGTCGGGGGATTGGCGAGTTCCGCGAGCGAATTGCCCGCCGCCGGTTTCTGGTAGCTGATGATGTCGTCGTTCAGGTTGCCGAAGAGATCGGTGCGGATGTCGAAGCCGGGATTCTTCGCCTGGCCGATGGAATTGGCGATGTTGATCACGGCGTTCAAGCTGGTCTGGCCGTTCGGCGAAATCCCGGCAATCATCTTTTGCAGTTCAGCCCAGGTTTGCCTGCCGTCGAGCCGGAGGCGGGAAAACTTCACCGCGTCGGCGGGCACGAACGGCGGCACGCCGGCGTCCTTGGGCGCGAGGGCGAAAATCTTCAGCAGGCCGGCGCGGTCGGCTTCGGGCGCGGTCAGGTGCAGCGTGAGGGACGAGCCGTCATGGTTTTCGCGCAGCGCAAAGCTGGCGGATTTCAAGCCGCTCAGGCCGAGGGCGGCGAACATTTTTGCCGCCGGCAAACTGGCCATGAACGAAGACGAATCCGCGCTGCCGCCGTCGGCCGGCGGGTGGGCGAGCTGGTCAAAAAAGCGTTTGCCGTTGAACCAGGCGTAGTAATCGGGATGGTCGCGGAACTGTGAAAGCTTGTCGGCGGCGAACACCTCGTTGTCGGCGATGGCGGGCGCGCTGCCGCCGGTCAGGTGCGCGGCGACGGTCTCGACGGCCTTGGACGAATTGCCGGCGACGAGCAGCGATTCAAACTGCGTGAAATAAATTTCCCCGGGCTTGTCCGGCTTCGGCTCCTTGCCAATTTCCGACACCGGCGTTTTTTTCGGGAGGAGACCGGCGAAATCATTGCTGGCCAGCGGCACGACGGTGAAGTCGAGGCCGTGGATTTTTTCCGTGCGCAGGGCGCGTCCGGCGTCCGCCCACTTTTTCACGAGCGTGGCAAGATTGGTCTTGAGCGAATCGCTCCTGCCCTTCGCATCCAGCAGCAGCAGCAGGCCGGGCGGAAGGCCGGCCTGACCGTCCGCGCTGCTGACAGTCACGGCAAGCGTGAGCTGGCCCTGCGGCAGATCCATGAAGTCGGCAGCCTTCACGCCGAGATCGCGTTCGAGCGGCGCGAGGAACTGTTCGTTCAACTTCGCCGTGAATTTGTCGCGAAACGGCTTCATGGCCGGGTCGCTCCAGAACATCCAGGCGGACGACTGCTTGGCGGCGGCGCGCATGGCGGCGCAGTCCGGCACGGCGAAGAGCGCGAGCGTGTCGGAGGGCAGAAGATTTTCCGCCGGCGCGATGGCGGCGTGGAGCAGACAGCCCGACGCCAGGAAAAGAGCGCCGGCGGCAAGGCGCAAAAATTTTAGGATCATGTTCGGTTCAAATTTAGTTTGGGAGCAGTTGTGTGAACCGCCGGAAAGTTTTATCTGGCGTCCGCTTTCTGTTTCGTCCGGCTCGGCGGTTCGAGGTAGTGGAAGGGACTGTTCGGATTGTCCGTCGAGTAGGCGAAGGCGTCGCGGTGGTCGAGGAAGCTTTTCACCAGCTCGACGGGAATTGCAAAGCCGAGGCCTTCGCCGAAGGTGATCTTCATGTTTGTCACGCCCACGACTTCGCCGGCGAGGTTGAAGAGCGGGCCGCCGCTGTTGCCGGGATTGATCTGCGTGCTGGTCTGCAAATACAGTTCGCCCTCAAGCTGGCGCGTCTTGGTGCTCAAGATGCCCTGCGTGACGGTGCGTTCGAGGCCGAGCGGACTGCCGATGGCAAACACGCCGTCGCCGACGTTCAGCGAGTCCGCGCTGCCGAGGATGACGGACTTGAATTTCGGCGCGTTCTTGTCCTCGATCTTCAGCAGCGCCAAATCATGAAATTTGTTGATGGCGACGATCTTGACCCGCTTGTAGGTCTCACGGTCCAGCTCGCCGCCGGTCTGGCGGTAAACTTCCACGGAAATTTCCGTCTCGCCTTCGATGACGTGAAAATTCGTGATGAGATAGCCGTCCGGGTTGATGAAAAAGCCGGAGCCCAGCCCTTCCGGCGTGCGCACCTGCACCACGGCCTCGCCGATCTGCTTGACGAGCGAACTCACGTCGCGCGCGGTGGCGGGCCGGGCGTCCGCCGAGTAGAACTGCCCGTTCGCCACGCTCATGACCGCCGCCGGAGCGGCCAAGGCGGTGCCGGCTTTCGTGATGCCGGTGATGGCGGCGCGCGGGATCACCAGCGCGGTGTAGCCCACGTCCACGACGAGCGAATCGGGCTTCTCGGCCAGGATTTTGCCGGTGATGGCGGAGGCGTCCTTGAGCTGAATGGTGTCCGCGAAAACGAGTTGCGCGCCGCATCCGATCAGGGCGGCGGCCGCGAGATGTTTCCTAAACGACATTTAACGACGATAAACCAGAGCCTGAGATTTGACAAGCAGCCAAGCCGTTCAAACTTGCGGGGAAATCTTTTCAAACGGGCGCGCTTCCGGCATAATCCGCCCAGTGATTGACACCCAAGAAAAACTCGCCGCGTTCCTGCCCGTCGTGAAATCCGCGCCGTGGCTTGCGCTCGACACCGAGGCCGACAGCCTCCACGCCTATCCCGAAAAGGTCTGCCTCATCCAGATCAGCACCACCGCCGGCGACCGGCTTGTGGACCCGCTCGCCGGGATTGACCTCACGCCGTTCCTCGCCGCGCTCGCCGGCCGCGAACTGATTTTCCACGCCGCCGACTACGATCTGCGCCTGCTGCGGAAGCACCACGAGTTCACGCCGGCGGTCATTTTCGACACCATGCTCGCCTCCCGTCTGCTGGGCGAAAAGCAGTTCGGCCTGGGCAGCCTCGCGGAAAAATTCCTGGGCGTGAAAATGGACAAAGGTTCGCAGAAGGCCGACTGGGCGCGGCGGCCGCTCACGGAAAAAATGGAGGCTTACGCCCGCAACGACACGCACCATCTCAAGCCGCTGGAGAAGATGTTAAAAGCCGGGTTGCAGGCGAAAGGCCGGCTCGCGTGGCATCAGGAAAGCTGTGCGCGGCTGATCGCGGAATGTTCGCGGCCCGTCGTCGTGGATGGAGATGCGGTCTGGCGCATCAAGGGCAGCGCGTTTCTGGAGCGCGGCGCGCTCGCCGTCCTGCGCGAACTCTGGCACTGGCGCGAACGCGAGGCGCTCGCCGCGTGCCGGCCGCCGTTTTTCGTGCTGGCGCATGAGAAGCTGGTGGAAATTTCCGTCGCCGTCTCCGAACAAAAGCCGTTCGCCGATTTGATTCCGCCCAAGATGCACCCGTGCCGGAAGGAGAATCTGCTGGCGGCCATTCGCGTGGCGCAGGCCCTGCCGCCGGACCAGTTTCCGCAGGTCATCAAACACCGCTCGCAGCGGCCCAGCGAGGCGGAGTTCCGCCGCTTCCGCGAACTGGAAAAAATCCGCGACCGCCACGCGCATGAACTTCAACTTGACCCCACGCTCATCGCGCCGAAATCCGTCCTCGGCGACCTCGCGCGCGACTGGGACAAGCACGCGCCGGAGCTGATGAACTGGCAGCGCGAGTTGTTGCAGGCCAAAGGTTGAAAGCTGCCAGTTCAGTTTCGCGGTCGGAAAACCTGCAACCTTCAACCAGCAACCTCGCCTCACCGCGCCTTTTCAAACACGAAACCATTCAAGCACCCCGTCTCTGGAATAAAAGTGATGATCATCGGAGCTTGTGTCGCCAGACACGGCAACGATGTCTGCCGACAGGGAACCTTTGCCTGTGAACAAACCAATTGTGACGCCAGACAAATAAACTTTGCCTGCCGACAATAACAACTTGCCTGCCGACAAAATTACGTTGCTTCCAGACACAATGATTTTGTCTGGAAGCAAAAAGCGCCTGTCGGCAGACGGCAAAGGTCTGTCGGCAGGCAAAGGTTTCCTGTCGGCAGGCAGAAAA